>Ga0315284_10003690_pt1 | contig 21762 bp, 23 predicted proteins | sample YL17G09_16_MG_FD_203696 | JGI IMG/M metagenome (GOLD analysis project Ga0315284, IMG submission 203696) | Sediment microbial communities from Yellowstone Lake, YNP, Wyoming, USA - YL17G09_16 | ecosystem: Environmental > Aquatic > Freshwater > Lake > Sediment | place: USA: Wyoming | collected... | reverse complement strand
AAATCCGGCTCAGGAGAATTCCTTGTTTTCAGGAGATGATTAAAATCTCCTGTATGAAAAAGAAGAGGAAAGTGCCTTTCTTCCCCCTGCCGTCCCTGCGGATGGAGCGATAGTTAAGTTCTGTCTGTTCAGGAATTATCGCATTTTTAGGGAGAGATAAGCGTGCGGGGGTAAAATTCCTGTTGAGCGTGAAGATTTTTTATTGAGCATTTCCTATGAAAACGGACATGATTCCCCTTGGGAAACAATCATACAAGATGAAAAAGTGATTGCATTTCCATAGTAAATCGTAGTATTCAGTTATAATGCGGGGATTATTACCACCCTATAAATCTGGTACGATGATTACCACCGCCCCAGACCGGGCGCCCCCGCGGCGAATCGGTGACTAAAATTCAAAAAAACTCCCTGCCCGTCGTGCTTCGGAGAGGCCATGAGGCAGTGGTCCTTCGTAGAGAGAACAATTTTCATGGTTCGGGTGTGAGCCGAATCGATTCATGTCTGTTTCTCCAGAGGAGATAATCGGGTAAACCTCTTCTTCTTCCCTTTCACGACCTAAAATAAATCCATCATTGAACACTCCGTATCGCATCCCCATTTTTATATAGTATTTACAGCAATCTCCATGCACAAGATAACGGAGGTTTTTTTATGGGTGTCGAACATGTAAACGGGAAAAAGATGGGGAAAGTCATGCTGTATGCCCTGAGCACCTGCGGGTGGTGCGCGAGGACAAAAGAATTTTTACGGACACTCGAGGTAGACTTTGACTATACCTATGTTGATCTCCTCGAGGGAAAAGAGCAGGACGATGCCATGAATGAGGTCGAGAAATGGAACCCTAAAGGTTCTTTCCCGACACTGGTCATCAAAGATAAAATAGGCATTGTAGGATTCCGCGAGGACGAGATCCGGGAGGCTTTGAAAGTATGACTGCTACGGATGCTGATGAAAAAGAAGTAGACCGGATATATGCAATTATTAAAAAAGAGGCAGAGAGCGGGGGGTATTTCCTGAACCCTGACGTTGCCTTTACGAAAAACCTTGTGCAGGGACTGTTGAAAAATGAGCAGCGTTACGGGTATCGTGCCTGCCCCTGCCGTCTTGCCTCAGGAAAACGGGAAGAAGACCTTGATATTATCTGCCCCTGCAACTACCGGGACCCGGATCTCGATGATTTTGGTGCCTGCTACTGTGCACTTTATGTAAACGAAGCGATCGCGGGCGGAAAAACGCACGCAACTCCGGTTCCTGAGCGACGTCCGCCACGATCCGAGCGCGGTAAAAAGAACGCTGTGCCTCCTCTTTCAACGGCCCCATTACCCTCGCTGTCACTGCCGGTCTGGCGTTGTACTGTCTGCGGGTACCTCTGCGCCCGCGAACAGCCACCGGGGATCTGCCCCATCTGCAAAGTCAAAAAAGAACGGTTCGAACGCTTTATCTGATATACTTTCTTTCTTTTTTTGGCTCTCTAGAAATATTTAATAAACTGCTCTGGAGAAAAGGACATGAATCAATTCTTGTTCACACCCGAGCCATGAAAATCATCTTCATACGATTGATCCCCGCTTCAGGGCCTCTGCAAGGTACGGTGGGGGTAAGAAGGTCTCGGCATTTTAAAGTCACGTAAACCGCCGCGGGGGCGTCTCATTGGGGGCGGCGGCGTTCATCGTAATTGAAAAAATGGATTATCTCCTAAAATATCCGAATATCCGTTTCTCCAAAAGCCCGTTTTTTTCTTTTAGCCACCCTGATCGAGTGCTCAATGACGAATCCTCAAATAGCGTCTAGACCAACAGTACTGCCATGACAGGTACCGTCCTGGTTGAAATTGTCGGCCTGGAAAACGCCGAATGTTGTCCCTTTCCCTGCGATGAAAACCGCACCTGCGGGCTCTCGGCATGCTACCCGACGGGAAAACTCAATGCGGCATTTGATGAATTAAAAAAAGTCCTTAAAAATGAATATGGCGATCGCGTGGAACTCAAACTCACCTTCATCGATAATGGTGCACCCGGTTACATTCAGAAAATAATTGAAACCGACTTTCCCCCGCTCCCTATCATCCTTGTCAATGGACGCGTCACCCGTATCGGGCGTATATCCCTGGACCGGATAAAAAAAGAGATTGAAAAAGAATGTTAGTTATACAATTTTTGTGAGGGCACCGGTTTCAAGATCGTAGTACATTCCATGGATCTCGATCTTCTTTTCCTTTTCCGCTTTTGCAACCATCGGATAGGTACGCAGGTGTTCGATCTGGAGCCGGACATTCTCCTGCTCGATCATTCGTGACCGTTCCTTCTGCTCATTCGGAGTTGAAGGTTTTTTGATCCGGGCGTCCACCCGCTTCTTTGCCTCAACAGCGTTGTTGAGCCAGTTGGGAACGTAGACGTCTTCCAGATCCTTGTCGAGTGCCTTCATGGCACCACAATCGGAATGGCCGCAGATAACGATGTGCTGCACTTTCAGGTGCTTGATCCCATACTCGAGGACCGTTGCAAGGCTCCAGTCATTCGCCGGCGCCATATTGCCGATGTTGCGGTGCATGAACAGGGTGCCTGCCTGCGTACCGGTGATGTGCCCGGTCTGGAGCCGGGAATCGGAGCATCCGATCCAGAGGACCGGTGGCTGCTGGCCTTTTACCAGTTCGCTGTACAGCTCCTTGTGATCCTTAAATGTCGTGTTCCGGAAAGTTTCATTTCCCTTGAGCAGCTTGTCGATCATTTCTTGGTTCTCCTTTGTCGCATACGCTGCCGCAGACCGCGGTGCGTATTCGGGTAATCTCTGCTGGGATTGCGGATCGATTGAATGTTTCGGAATTATTCTAAAAACATCTGATATTTTGGCTCTGGAGAATTCATTTTCCTAGTGATATGAAATACAAACGCTCGTATGATGACGGAGGGGACTGTGCGTGTCCCCCCGGACGGCCCCCTGCGATTTAGCGATGATGACGTAGTACCTGTTAAGGAGGTATCCTGTTTTGGGGGGAGTGTAAAACGGCAGGAGTGAACCCCCTGTTGAGCGTTCAGTTTGTAATTGAGCATGTCCTTTGAAAACAGACATGATTCCTTTGGGACACATCCATACAGAATGATAAATTTATTGCATTTTCATATTAAATCGTTGTATTCAGCTATGATGCGGAGATAGATACCACTCTCCATCAGGTACGATGACTGCCGCCGCCCCCGACGGGACACCCCCGCAGCGGATCGGTGACGAAAAATTCAAAAAAACACTCTGCCCGCCGTGCCTCAAAGAGGCCCTGAGGCGGGAGTCCTTCGTATACAGTTCGATTTTCATGGTTCGGGTGTGAACCGAATCGATTCATGTCTGTTTCTCCCGACCCAAAATGTTTTAAAACGCAGACACGAACCCTGACAAATCTGTCTATGGGTAAGGCTGAGAAAATGACAGCATTCTTCCGACGCCCATAAAACCCTTCAGCGCCAACCATATGCCAATGGACACCATCGACTCCTATTTCCCCTATGATGAATACCGCCCGGGCCAGCGTCACATGCTTGAGCTTGCAGCACAGTGTGCCCGGGAAGGCGGGATCACCATGATCGATGCGCCAACCGGCAGCGGAAAGTCGAGTGTTGTCGCATCCCTTCTTGCTGAACGGAAAGGGAGAAAGGTTGTAATCGCGGTACGCACCGTGAGCCAGCTCACCACATTTATTCGCGAGCTCGAACTGGTAAGGAAAAAACAACCGAAGCTTAAAACCGTCTATCTTGTGGGGAAATCAAGCATGTGTCCTCTTGGGGGTGAAGGGGACGTGTACCGCAGGTGTGAGGGAGTGAAGGCATTCTCCTCGTCGCTCATGCGGGAACGGGCTGATAAAGGGGCACTTATACCGTCAAAAGATCCGTTCATCGTCCAGCAGATCCGCCGTATGGACCGGGACCATCCGCTCATCTGTCCCTATTATATCAACAGCAAAATGTTCGTGCAGGCTGATACCGTTGGCGTCAAGATGGTGCCCTCGACGGCCCTGCGTACCAAAGCCGACCGGGTGATAGACCACCCGGTCGCCCCCCGGGAACTAAAAGAATTCTGCGGGGATATCTGCCCGTACGAGTTAATGATGCACGCTGCCCGGAATACCGATGTGGTCATCCTTAACTATCACCATCTCTTTAACCGGGATATTCGGGAGCAGCTCTACGCCAACCTCGGCGTTGAACCGCATGATATTTTACTCCTCGTTGACGAGGCGCATAACTGCGGAGACGTGATCACCAGTATAGAGAGCGTGACATTGGAAGAACGCGACCTCGAACAGGCGTCCCGGGAGCTCTCCGGTATGCGCAAACGCCACAAAGGTGCAGATGCAGTCCAGCATGTCCTGCCCCGGCTCACCGAGTTTATCCGTGGGCTGGGAAACTCCGGGGAGGTGGAGGACTGGTTCGATCCTTCCATCTTTGACAGGATGGTAGTGCGGGAATCCCTCTATAAGAACATGGATGAGATTGTTGACGACCTGATCGGGCTTGCCGAGTCCATACGGGAAAAGAACCTGAAAGCAGGGGAGTATCGCGAAACAGCGATTGAGCGGCTGACAGAATTCCTGTTCCGGCTCTCGCAGTCAGCAACGGATCCTGCCTATCTCACGATATACCGGAAAGATCCGGAGGGGATCACCCTGGAAGTGCGCAACATCGATCCCGCTGTACCACTGCAGGAAATCTGCACTGCGCATGCCTGCTGTATCCTCATCTCGGGTACACTTTCACCCGTAGACAGCTTTTCCCGCTATTACTTCGGCGATACCCCGGTAAAAACACTTACCCTGCCCAACGCGTTCCCCAAGGAAAACCGTCTGGTCTGTTGTGCAAACGATATCACTACTGCATTTTCGATGCGGCAGAACAAGGAGAACAATGCACGGATCGGGGATTACATCAAAGCATTCTGTGCACTCAAAGGGAACCGTGCTATTTATTTTCCCAGTTACCAGATTCTCGAAACGTATGCAGGTCTCACCGTCCCGCATATCCGGGGAAGAAAGATCTTTATCGAGCCACGGGATGCAGCTGATGCCGGTGCAGCACTCTTTACCTTCCTGTCACTGCCTGCTCAGGGCGAGTCGGGAATCTTATTTGCAGTCTGCGGTGGAAAATGGAGTGAAGGCCTTGATTACCGCGGTGAAATGCTGAACGGTGCAATGGTAATCGGACTGCCGCTTGCACCATTTAACCGTGTGCGCAAGATGATGATCGAGTATTTCAGGCACAAGTTCGGGGATGAGGGCGAATTTCTCTGCTACACGCTGCCGGCGATCAATCGTTCCCTCCAGGCACTGGGAAGAGTGCTGCGCACACCGGAAGACCGGGGTGTGCTGGTGCTGGGAGAGAAACGGTTCCTGGAAAAACGGGTACATACAGCGCTCCCTGCATGGATCCAAAAAGAGATGATCGCGTGCGATGCAGCACGGTTCCGGGAGTTGATTTCACGGTGGAAATCGTAGGAGGTGCATGCCGGTTCGGGCTCTGGTTCGTCCAGGTCTGGTGGAATGGCACAACCGTTCACCGGGTCAGGTTTGCGACTACAGGTATACCAGGAGAAGTGCCAGACCTGATCAGGAAATATTGCGCAGGACAAGTGGTCAGTTTACAACCGCTCAAAAGTAGTGCGGTATCAGACGATACTGTATACAGCAGGATATACCGGGTGGTTCAACAGGTACCGTATGGGTCCACGTCAACATATGGGGAGATCGCGGGCAGAGTCGGGACATCCCCCCGCGTAGTCGGTCAGGCGATGGCACGCAATCCCACACCCCTTGTCATCCCCTGCCACCGTATCCTGGCAGCTCATGATATTGGAGGATTCTCTCCATCCATCGATATCAAGGAGGCATTACTTGCAATGGAAAAGAAAGGATTGCGAAAGCTGGAGAGATGACAATGCTCTGCGCACCGCCTGTTATCTCTCATGGGTTTTCCTGCCCACAACATATCAGCACAGGTAACATTGTAATGAACGGAGCACAGCAGTGAGATCTGCAGTCGTACTGGTTGGTGGCGAGGCACGGCGTGCACATGGGAAGGAGAAGTATTTTTTCACGTACCAGGGCAGGACTTTTATCGAGCGCCTGGTCGATTCGCTCCAGGAGGTGGTCGATGAGATTATTCTTGTTGCAAAGAGCCCTGAACAGTGCAGACGGTTCCACAGGATCAAGGGAATACGGTGCATTACCGACATCCGCGGGGGGATCGGACCGATCGGGGGACTTCATGCCGGATCGCTGGCTGCTCAGGGAGAGGTAATCTTTGTCTCTGCCTGTGATATGCCCTGTATCAATCCGGCGGTAATCGCACACCTTTTCGACTGCATTGACAATTATGATGCGGTGATACCCAGCTGGAACCCTGATATGCTCGAACCCCTGCATGCAGTCTACCGGAGGACGGCCCTCCTCACCTATCTAAAAAGTCATGATTCCCTATCGCTTCGTGCAATGGTCATGAGTCTTTCTGCCCGGTACGTCCCGGTCGAGGAGTTAAAGATTATTGACCCTGATCTCAAAACATTCACCAACATCAACAAGCTTGAAGACCTTGAACGAATCAACACACCAGACCCGGAATCACCTGTACCAGACCCTGTCCAAAAAAACTTATAAACGATTTTATGCTTCTGTGGCAACTTACCACAGACTATATAAATATATGGAATGAGATTAATACTATTTACTATACCAGATTCCTTCATTAGTTTGGCTGGGAATTCGGCAGGGGACCGTCAGTGGAGCATTTATCTGTTGAAAATAGGGAAGTTCTGCAACTGTTCATCGTCATCTCTGCATCCATCGGTGCCATCCTCACAACAATTTTTTCTCTCCTGAACGGTATTTTTTATGTCTTCCCTCTCCACTTTATTCTTCCAATCATCCTCGTTGTCTATTTTTACCCGGAACGTGGTGTTCTCTTCTCTCTGGGATTAGGCCTGATGTATATCAGCCTTATTTACCTTTTAGGGAATTCAGATCCAACCCTGATTGCTATAGCCACGGCATGGTTTGCGATCTTTATCACTATCGGCGTCGTTGCATCATCCTACGCGATCAGGCTTCGCGAAGAACGGACCCGGGTCAGGAAGATCCTGGACAATTCCCAGGACGGCATTTTCTGTTTTGACCTTAAAGAATTGCGGATTCGGGAGATCAACGCTAAATGCGCCCAATGGCTGAAGTACGATCAACAGGATCTTATCGGTAAGGAGATCTCGTTCATCTGGACCGACAAGGAAGAGCAGAAACAGTTCATTGCTGACGTGAAGCAGGAACTAAAACATGGTGAACGGGAAGCACGCTTCCGTGGGCAGGATGGTACAGTTTTGAGGTTCGTTCTCTCCCCCATACTGGTAACAAAGGGGCATGTGCTCTGTTCTGCCATCGATATTACCAGAAGTAAAATTGTGGATGAGGAGATCATAAAAACTCTCAATGAACTGGAACAGCAGGTCAAAGAGCGTACAGCAGACCTGGAACAGTTGAACGAAAAACTGCGGGCAGAGATCCTTGAATGCAGGAGGTTTGAGAGCACGGTCCTGTACGGGCATCCCCTGCAACCAAAAAGGGAGGATACATGATCGCTCCTGTCAGCCTCAGGCACCAGATTTTCTGGAATGCAACGATTATCATCTCCATCATTATTGCAATCTACTCAACGATTTTTTGCCTGACCCGCGGTATCTATGAGGTCTTTCCGTTCCTCTACTTCCTGCCCATCATCCTCTTTGTGAATTTCTATCCAAACAGGGGTGTTGCCTTCTCGCTGGCCATCAGTACCATTTTTCTCCTGCTGGTCTATTATTTCAGTAATTTCAACCCGGCCCTCATTGCGGTATCTACCGCATGGTTCGTTATCTTTGTGACGATTGGTTTTGTTACGTCTTCGTTTGCCGAAGGTTTCAAAGCAGAAGAGAGAAAATACCAGGAGATCTTCGAGAACTCCCAGGCAGGAATATTCACTTTTTCGATCCTGACGCAGCGCATAGGGGAGATGAACGGGAAATGCGCACAGATGCTGGGATACAACCGGTATGACCTGATCGATAAGGAACTCGGCAGCATATTCCGGGATCCTGCTGAAAGGGATGCGTTTCTCAGCCAGCTCCAGAAGAATGCAGACATCGGGGATATTGAACTTCTCCTTCATATGCGGGATGGTCAGGTGCGCCAGTTTCTCGTTTCTGCATCCCTTTCCCCGGGCAACAGGGCAATCTGTTCTGCAATTGATATCACTGAACGTAAACTTGCAGAGCGGGTTATCCAGAAAGCACGGGATGATCTTGAGAGAAAAGTACGAGAGCGGTCCGAAGAGCTCATGCGTGCTAATGACGGACTCAAAGCAGAGATCCTGGAACGAAAACGGTTTGAAGCAACACTCCAGCTCGCAAACCGCAAGCTTAACATGCTCTCCACAATCACCCTCCATGATATTCTCAACCAGATCACTGCCATCGTTATGTATGTCTCGCTTGCAGAAGAGATAGTCAAAGACCCGGCCCTCCTTGAGCATCTCCAGAAGATTGAGCAGAGCACGCAGATGATCCAGAAACAGATCCGGTTCGCCAGAGATTACCAGGATATTGGATTACATGCACCCCAATGGCAGAATGTTGGCATAACTATCAGAAATGCAATCGTCGGGCTTGACCTTGGGGTTATCAGCGTAGAGCGGGACGTGGGCAACCTTGAGATCTATGCAGATTTGTTACTTGAGAGGGTATTTTCTGCTATCGTGGATAACACTCTGCGCCATGGACAAAAGGCAACAAAAATCCGGTTCTCCGCTCATGATACAAGCGAGGGTTTGACAATTTTCTGCCAGGACGACGGTGCAGGAGTCCCTGCCCAGGTAAAAGAGGGAATGTTCAACCGCGATTATCACCGGAATATCGGGTACGGCCTTTTCCTGGCTTCAGAGATCCTGGGCATGACGGAACTCTCTGTCGTTGAAACCGGAGAGCCGGGATCCGGGGCTCGATTCGAAATCCGGGTGCCCAAAAGCGCATACCGGTTCGTTTAAAAGGGCTGAAAGATAGGGTGTTCCGGTAAATGGTATTTTTTGGCAATGGAGAACACGTATTACCAGCATATGAATTATCGCATTTTTTAGGTAAGCACAAAATGGCGGGGGTAAAACCCCTTTTGTGCTTCAGGTTTTTTTAACCATTCCTATGAAAATCGGATTATTCAGATATGATATGGGGATTATTACTGATCCATCAGGGACGATGAATACCGCCGCCCCCGACGGGGCGCCCCCGCTGCGGATCGGTAACTAAAAATTCAAAAAAAACTCCCTGCCCACCGTGCCTCGGAGAGGCCCCGAGGCGGGGGTCCATCGTGTTTAGTAGATTTTCATAGTTCCGGAGTGAGCTCGATCGGTTCGTACGTTTCTCCGGAGCCGTTTTTTTCCGGTATCCGGTCAGAGATTTTTCTTACTGCCGCTCGCGTCCCGCATATAATGCCCAAATTCGCTTTTAAGGAGCAGATCTCCTGAGAACACCGGGCCATCCCTGCATACCCGCAGTCCTGACGGGTCTATGCAGCACGAACCACAGACACCTACACCGCATTTCATGTAACGGTGCAGTGAGAATTCGGTTTTGTGGGCAATCCCTTTTTCCTCAACCTTGGTAAGAACCGCCCGCATCATCACTTCAGGACCGCAGACCGCAATCCGGTCGTACGCACCGAGGTTCAGGTCGTCCATGAGCGCTGTTACGTACCCTTTCATCCCCAGCGTTCCGTCATCAGTCGCAATCAACACGTCCGTGCACTCATCCAGCTGGTCAACAAACAGGAGCTCATTCTCGGTCCGGGCACCCAGAAGAAGCGTCATGACACTGTCAGCCCGGGCAAGCGGGAGGAGGGGGGCAGTCCCGACACCCCCGGCGATTCCCAGTACTTTTTCCCCTTTGGTAAACCCGTTGCCAAACGGACCGCGAATTCCCAGTTTGTCTCCCTGACCTAGGGCGAACATGGCAGCGGTTGCATCACCTGCTTTCTGTACAGTAATCGAATTCTCTGATGACAACGCCATCGGGATTTCATCTATCCCCGGTATCCAGACCATGACAAACTGCCCCGGGGAGAACGCAAACGAGCGGTCGAACACGAATGTACGGATAAGTGACGTCTCTTTTTTTACCCGCTGGATTGATACGGGCAGAGACAGTTTGTCACTCATGGGCACTCCCGATGATCTGTTCTGGCGCTAATCCATCCTTTCTGTAGAGGTCAGCCTTGATAGTCTCAAAGACTTTCACGTCATTATAGACTGCACTGCCAATCTCAACTGCGCTTGCCCCGGCCATCATCATCTCGATCACATTATCTGCAGTGGTTACTCCCCCACAGCCGATAATGGGTATTTTACAGGTTTCATAGAGTTCGTACACGCAGCGGACTGCAATGGGGAACACGGCACTTCCCGAGAGGCCGCCATACCGGTTCCCCAGTACCGGGCGCTGCATCCCGGTTGATATCCGCATCGCTTTAACGGTGTTGATTGCGACGATCGCGCTGGCTCCCCCACGTTCCGCCGCTTTACCGATCGCAGTAATGTCAGTCACGTTCGGAGTGAGTTTTACCCAAGTGGGAATACCCGTCACGCTGACCGCCCGGGTACACGCTTCGACAAGAGCCGGGTCGGTCCCGATTGCCGCGCCATAGCCTTCTGCATGCGGGCAGGAAAGGTTCAGTTCGAAACCGGCAACCTTGCCCTCAAACCAGCTGGCAACCAGAGCAAACTCGGCAGGATTTCCGCCAAAGATACTTGCGATCACCGGTTTTTTTTGCAGAGATGCGATCTCATCCACAAACTCTTTTGACGGGTTGGGGAGTCCCATCGCATTCAGGAGCCCGTCTTCAAGCACGATAAGGCAGGGCCCCGCATGCCCGTCTTTGGGATGAGGTCCGATCGACTTGGTCACAACACCTCCCGCACCTGAGGAGAGCATCCGTGAGAGCGATGATCCTGTGGTCCCGAGAATCCCGGCAGCGAGAAGCAGGTGGTTGTCGAGCACCACACCCCCAAGAGTTACCGGACCCGGCCTGATCGAAACCATTCATCAGGAAATAGTTGTTATTTATTATAAATAGCATCATTTTGTTTGGTCAGAAAGGGGTTCATAGTATGGCAACATTCGCGCGTCCACCGAATCCGGAGCTGATTTGAACATCATGGTGAAACATGTTCTTTAAAAGTATTGAGGACTATCCGGTTTTCCCTAAACGATAAGGGTAATAATGGCTCCAATAAGCGTGATGATGAGTCACCGGGAAGTTCAAACGGAAAAAAGAATACGTGATCAAGCCATGTGCCACTCATTTTTTTATTTTTGGTGATTGAGTAAAGTCCACCACTAACCATAAGGTAGTGTGGACAAATGCAATGTATGGATTTTCGGGAGATAGGGAGACTCGTATCAGAAGACAGAATCTCTCTTGAATATCTCTGGAAGAATCATGAAGAAGTGCGTTGACTTTCTGCGGTTCGAGGGATTTTTATTACCTGGGATGATCGCGGGTACGGTGTAAACAGTGTGGGGGGGGATATCTATCCCCTCAAAGGAACGAGGTTTTCCCTCCTTCGGATCACTCCATCTCAATGGCTCTCACTTATCAAGCTGTTTGAGCTTTCTGTGTCTGCCAGGAAAGCTGCAAAGGATGTAGATTTGAGTTATAAAACAACGTTGAAATCTTTCGATATCCTTAGACGTGTTCTTGTTGAAGATCTTGCCCGGTCAGATGCGCTTCTGAAGGGAGAACTTGAAGCTAATGAATCCTATTTCGGAGGCCGATGAAAAGGAAAGAGAGGTCGAGGTGCAGGTCATAAGACCATTGTATTCGGAATCCTGGAACGGGGGGAAAAGTATCAGTCAGTATCGTAACTGATGTAAAAGCGGAATCCCTGATGAATGAAACCGTGAAGAAAGTCAGACGTGGATCGATTGTCTATACTGATAAATGGAGAGGCTACGATTCTCTTATGTTCTGTGGATACAGTCATCTCAACATCGATCATCGGATTAAATTCAAACAAGGGAAGGTTTTCATAAGCGGTATTGAAGGATTCTGGTCCTTCTCTAAAGAGAGGTTGATGAAACATCACGGAATCTCCAAGGAAAAATTCCTCTATTATATCAAAGAAATGGAGTGGCGGTATAACAATAGAGAGAAAGATTTATTAGGGGTTCTGGTGGATTTGATGTTAGAATAAATCGTGTTTTTGGTGGAGGCTACATAATCACCATTTTTTTTAAAGAAACGTCCTTTCCTGCTTCGTCTCATTTCTCGTCCTATCCGCACTTCAAGCGAATACCCGAAAAGAGGAGGAGATGTATATCGTGGGATTTATTCATCCCTGTACATCTCTCTGTTCCACCTGAGAAGTCCTGGTGAGAGGGGAGTACGGGTTATAGAAAAAATCAACGAGAGTATCTGATACTTCAGACTGCAATCAGCTGATCCGGAAACTGGACCGTTTTTTCTACTGAGGTTACCCGGGTTTGTAAGGTCAGCGTCTCCCTAATACATTTGGTTGCGAACACACCACAATCCGCATTGATGGTAATCAATTCGGTTTTGTTTTGTCCCCCGGAGAGGTCACCAATACACCGGTTTATGGAAGGCTCGCCATTCAGATTGATAATCTCATTTCTGCTATTGTGAAGACCAACGGAAATACAGACATTGTGGGCCGTCTTATACCCGGTATTGGTAATTGATGCATCCAGCTGGCGGCAGGTCAGTCCGCAGCTTGCCGGGTCACCCGGCTGCAGGACAAAATCGACCGGTGGTGCCGGGTTTTTTTGTACTGTTGGTGTTTGTTTGATAGTTGGCGTAGCTGTCTGGCTGAGGGTTTTTTGGACTTTTTGGGTTTGTGCAGAAGATACTCCTTTTTCAGGCTGGGTGAAATTTTTTATGACCACGGAGTGGGGGGTTCCCTTACTCGCTGGTGACTGGATACTTACAACCACTGCAATGACCGCGATTATGAGTAATGCAACCACTACACCAGCTATCATAAGATTCTTTTTTCCCGGTCGTCCAGGTCCGCGTTTTTCCGGTTCTTTTAATTCATTGTCTGCCACACTGGGGTCCTCGCAAGTGTTTATGCTATGATTGGAAGTGATAGAATAATAATAGGGAAGGAAAATAATTGCCCGAAATCCCTGCGTTCATTTTTTTTATATCTCCTCTGTGTTTAGTAACCAACTCCCTCTTTTTTGTCTTCTCCTCCTGATTCGATACTTTCATATGCCTGTGTTACTGATCGGAAAGTATGAATGATATTGTTGGCAGCAAAAAGATGGAGAACGGTATTGTGGTCTTCTGGATGGAAAAAGAAGAAAAGAAGTATGACTCGTTCAATTACTCCGAACTGATAGACATGAAGATTAACGCGCTGGATTTACTGGAGCGGCCTAAGTTATACAAAGTTGATGTGTCCGACCACAAACTCATTGCAAAAAAATAACCCGCTCTGTAGATAAAGGGAGGATCTTATCCTTTTTTAATGGGGGCTGGTGAAACGGTACGCTCCTTTAGGAACCCGGATTTCAAAACGTGCTCCCGTACCATAGGTCCCGGTCTCCCGTATGGACATACCGGTAATGGACACGATCTCCCGAGACAGGTACATGTCAAGCCCGGTATTCTGGAAAAACTGGCGTTTGAATATCTTCTCTTTTGCGTGAGGAGGGATACCAATGCCGTCATCTTCGCAGATCACGTGCAGTTCTTCAAACGACTCCTCGCAGAAGAACCGGATTGTCCTGATCTTCTCACCATATCTCACTGCATTATCGAGCAGGAAAAAAAATACTTTTTCAAGCAGGTGATCGGCATAGATCTCAACACATTCCGTATCGTCTACTAGTGTAATCGATCCCAGCCGGATACCGGCAGCCACAGATTTGATCATATTGCTGATATTGTACCAAGCCGGAGGCTGTATCCCGATATTCTGGTAATCCCTGGTGAATGTGATCAGGTTCTGAATGGCGTTTGCTGCTGCCAGCTCCTTATCCAGTGATGAAAGCAGGAAGGCTGGGTCGCGGATCTGTTCTCTGGAGAGTTCAATAAAACCTTTCACTACGGTCAGATGGTTGAGTATCTCGTGACGGGTAATGATATTGAATAAATTGAGTTTTTTATTGGCTCTCTGGATTGCTTCTTCTTCCTGTATTTTACCGGTAATATCCATAAGCGAGACGACCATCTTTCCCGTATCCGGGATTGGTATGAGGGTGAGGAACCCGTTTCGCACCTCTCCATCGAAACGGATGAACCGGAATTCATAATGTGCCGGGACGATCTCGACGCCGGCCCGGCGTTCATCCTCGTACTTCTGCATACGTTCAAGGTCCGGAGGAGCAACAAAATCAGTCCATTTTTTCCTGCCTTCAACTTCCTCTCTGACATACCCGATAATCTTTTCAAATTCGGGATTGATGAACGACAATGTTTCATCCTCTTCGATGATTGCTATTCCCGATGCGGTATTTTCAAGGATACTCCTGCATTGTGACTCGGAATCCTGCAGGGCGACCTCCTGTTGTCTGCGTAATGTGATATCGTTAATTGATTCGATCGCACCGGCAAGTTCTCCGGACTTGTCAAAAATCGGCGATGCAATTTCCTTTATAATGAGGGAACGTCCTTGTAAATCCGTTACAGGTGTCTCTGCAGACAATGAATTTCCCGTCCATTGTATCCTGCTGTACCCCTGTTCTTCAATTTCCGCGTCAGAGGTAAAAATCAGGTCAACGATCATCGGGCGGCGAGTCTGGAAGAATGGGAGAGCATATTCATAATTTCCCTTTCCTTGGATGTCCGCGGCCAGAATCCCGGTTAACTCCTCGATGGCCCGGTTCCAGGCAATTACCCCTCCATGTCGATCGATCGCAAACGTGGCATCCGGAATATTATAGATGACTCCTGACATCTGCTGGTTAATGCAACCGAACGAATCTTTAACCTGTTCCCCATCATTAATTTCCATGAATGAAAGGATGGATTTTTCCGTCTTGGGAATAACCCCGGTGGTGAGTACCACTACAGGGTTCCGTTTTTTCTTGTCAACGAATTTGAAGGAATCCGGTTCGGCTCCTGGCCGGTTCTTTTTTATTTCCTTATTAAGATATCTCGTACATTTATCGATATCCTCAAGTGCAATAAAATCGGTCCATTTTTTCTTTCCCTCAATCTCCTGCCGGCGATAACCGCTCATCTCCTGAAATGCGCGGTTGGTCAGGGAAATAGTTGAATCTTTCTCAATAATGATGGTGGGAAAAACGGTGTGTTCAAAAATCATGCGGTAGGGTTTTTTTGATGCAACGGTCGACGCAGGTACTGGATCTTTCTTCTTTTTTGGAATCGGGGGTTTCTTTGCTGCCATGGATACTCTTTTTATAAAGGTGAGACGATTGGTCCTGTTTTTTCAAGTGTCACGTAGCGCCCGCATTTTTTCAAGGGATCTACCCGCAATTACAACAAAGAGGTAGACGTTCTGCTTTAATTATTTATTGAAAAATACTGGAGTGAAGCTCGTACAACAATCCCGTTCATTTTCATTAAATATTCAGGAGCTCAGACTCGGCAATACCCTTCACGCCCTTCACCATCTCCCATTTTTCCTTCACTCATCCTTCTTATCATACCCGTTGCTACCATGGACGGATGCTCACCGGAATACCAACCGGTTATTTGGGAATGCCGCCAGAAACTAAAAAAGATAGGGAAACTCGAGTTCTTCGCGCGTTTAAGGGGAACCTGGTCCTGATTATCACCCTGAATCCTCATTGGTTCTTCCAGAACCTGGTCTTTCGGATTATCGCTTCATTTAATTCTGAACAATCCCGAACGGTTTCTTTGCTATTAAGAGAACTTCAGACCATCCGGTTTTTATTGAACCATAGCCCCCCTTAACTTCCTAAAAATGATACCTACAATCAACAACAAATACCGATATGTGGAGAATATATGAAAAATATGCATATTATTCTGGGAGGAATACTGGTGATTGCTCTGCTCTGCAATGTTGGGCCCGTTGCAGCACTGAACGAAAACTCAGCAGGTACACTGGGCACGGGTGACATTTCGGATGATATTGCGCCGTATAATGGTACCATCAGTCCTGACAGTCCCGTGTATGGGCTGAAGCTGGCCATGGAAGACCTTGACGAGACATTCACCTTCAATGAACCCAGCGGGTGGAAAAACGTCTTGACCATGCCCAACTCCGCATTGCTGAAGTACGGCGGGAATTGGACCTCAACCGGACAACTACTGCTGAACGGGCTCTTGAGATGTACAGGCTGAAACTAAACCTGATGGAAGGGTCATTACCCCCTTTGGATCCAACGCCATGGGGCTTCTGCTTGCAGAGGAAATGATCACCCGGCATCACCTGGCCAATCTTTTGCTCTCGTACCAGAATAATACAGGTCTAGCCTTGGCATGCAACAACAGTCTTTTACTTGAACTGAAGTTTGGAGAGAAGACCGAAATTAGATTTGCCCGTTTTATTGAAAAGAACAATAAGACCGTCTTCAAAGCAGTGAAACTGGAGAGTAGGAAACAGGACCGTGCTTGGGATGACAACCCCACGGCTATGGAATCCCTGGAGCAGGATAGAGATACGATCCGGGAAAAGATAAAAGATCAAAAAGATGTGATTCCGGTTAACGGGACGATCACCCCCGCAAACCGGGTCCAGAAACGACACATCATCAATCATGAAAAACCCGCAGGAAGATAAGGGCTCCTCCCGAGATAAAGGAAAAAATAGGCGTGAGTAAAGAAGTCAACGCGACCATGAGCACGGTACTTATCCAGATACCTACCAAAGGCATCCCGGTCCACAACGGGGATAGGGAATGAATAAAAAACTCTACCTACTTTTTATACTCTTGCATAAAAAATAATCAACAGGTTGGTGATTCATGGAATATATGACCCGGTTCAGTATTGTTGTCCTGACAGTGATACTCCTGACAAGTATTCCGGTTATTGCAGGTGCGGCACCTGTTGCTCCGGACTCTTCAATCACCTACACAATTACGCTCAGGGAAGAGGGTACGGCGAACTGGCACGTGGAGTACCGGACAATTCTCGCAGCCGACGAGGATATAGGGTCGTTTGATTCCTATGCAAAAAATGTATCTTTTACCTATCTTCCCCAGTTCCAGGATCTGATGCAGCGTTCTGCAGCACAGGCAGCAGCAGCCACGTCCCGGCCCATGGAAATTACTGATTTTGCCGGTGATGCGGTTATCCAGACTACCCCAACGGGCAGGTATGGGGTTGTGTATTATTCGTTCAACTGGAAAAATTTTGCAAAAACAGGAACTGATCTTGCCATTGGTGATGCATTCGCCGGCGGGCTGTATCTGGCAAAAGACAATACCCTCGTCATCCGGTATCCCTCCGGTTATACAGTCAGTGTTGCAGAACCTGCACCAGACCAGGTGCGGGACGGGCTTATCTGGTACGGCCAGCGTTCATTCGGTGCAGGTGAGCCACGACTAATCTTTGAAAAACCTGGCTTTCCGTGGCTGCCAGTACTACTGGGAGGATTGCTATGCGTAATCATACTGGGAGGGTTGTATGTGGTTCTGGCAAAAAGACGATCTCCTGAACCCGTTGAGGCTGATGACCCGCCAGTCATTTTATCCGAAACGGAACTTTTCAGCCTCGAAGAAAGGATTATCCAGCTCCTGAAAACAAGCGGTGGGGAACAGTACCAGTCAGAGATCGTCAAAAACCTGGGACTGCCCAAATCAACGGTGAGCGCCACACTCAACGATCTCCATAAGCGCGGTATTATCCAGAAGGTTAAACGAGGCCGGGAAAATCTCATACGGCTGGTATGATCGTCCGGCTGTCCAATATCTACCACCCTATCCATTCGTTACGATGAATGCTGCCGCCCCAAAACAGGGCGCCCCCGCAACGGATCGGTGACAAAAAATTCAAAAAAATTCCCTGCCCACCGTGAATCGGAGAGGCTTTGAGGCGGAGGCTCTTCGAATAGACGACGATTTTCATGGTCAGGGTGTGAACTAAATCAATTCATGTCTGGTTCTCCAGAGCCAAAAACGTGTCATATCTCCTCCCTGCACCGGGAACATTTTTTACTATCCGTTCCCTTGATTATACAGGAATAACTATGACAATTGACTGGTACAAAGAATTTGTCGACCTGGACTATAAACCGGCACCTGATGACCTCATCTGCATGTTTTATTTTGAACCTGCTGCCGGGATCCGCAATAAAGAAGCGGCCGGAAGGATAGCATCTGAAAGTTCGACAGGCACGTGGACAACACTTCATACCCTGCCCCCCAGAATGAAAAGTCTTGAGGCAAAAGCGTTCGACATCGAAGGAAATGTTGTAAAAATCGCTTACCCCCTTGCACTCTGGGAAGAGGGTAACGCGGTCCAGCTGCTGAGCGGGATTGCGGGGAACATCTTTGGCATGAAAGCGGTGAGAAACCTGCGGCTGATCGATGTCACCCTTCCCCAAGCATACCTCCACCACTTCAAAGGCCCGCATTTTGGCAATGACGGGATCCGGAAGATGATGAAGGTCAGCAAACGGCCACTGACCGGCGCTGTTCCAAAGCCCAAGATCGGATTTTCTGCACAGGAACATGCAGAGGTCGGTTACGAAACCTGGATGGGGGGGTTTGATTTTGTCAAGGATGACGAGAACCTGACATCGACCCCGTTCAACCGGTTTGAGGACCGGGTAAAAAAGCTCTCAAAGCTGCGGGATAAAGCCGAGAAAGAGACTGGAGAGAAAAAATCCGCGTTCCTCAACATATCCGCTGATACAGAAACCATGAAAAAAAGAGCAGATATGCTGGCTGAATATGGATGGAACTACGCGATGATCGATGTAGTCGTTGCCGGGACTGCAAGTGTCATGACGATGCGGGACTACTGTTCCGATCTCGGGCTTGCAATCCATGCACACCGGGCTATGCATGCCACGTTTGACCGGAACAAAAAGCATGGCATCACCATGCAGTTCCTCGCAAAGCTCATGCGCCTTATCGGCGTCTCCCAGATCCATACGGGAACGGCGGTTGGCAAGCTGACCGGATCAAAAAAGGAATCCATAGCCCTTGCTGATGTGCTGCGGGAGAAAAAAACCCCGGCTGTGGAGGGCATGCTCCTTGAGCAGGACTGGGGCAGGATCAAATCAGCATTCCCGGTCTCGTCCGGCGGGCTCCACCCCGGGCTTGTGCCCGATGTGCTGAACATTTATGGTACCGAACTTGTGCTGCTTGTCAGCGGAGGTATTCATGGCCACCCGAAGGGGACCCGTGCCGGTGCACAGGCTACCATGCAGGCAATCGAGGCCTGGCAGGAAGATGTCACGCTCGAAGAAAAGGCAAAGAAGGCACAGGAACTCAGAGAAGCGCTGGAAAAGTGGGGACACTATAAGCCGAAATAATTGGAACAGACTATTGAAAAGAGATTCATACTTCATTATTTTTTCCCGGGTCCCTTTCTAATCCTGGTCAAAATAATCTGTAGACGTCAGATATGAATCGATTCATCTCGCACCCGAACCATGAAAATCTTCCTTTATATGAAGGATTCCCGCCTCAGGGCCTCTCCGAGGCACAGCGGGCAGGAAGTTTTTTGAATTTCCCGATCCGCCGCGGGGGTGTCCCTTCGGGGGCGGCGGCGTTCATCGTAACTGATGGATAAAAGGATGACAATACCCGCATCAAAACTCGATGATAATATTTTCATAGGAAATCATGGCTCTGGAGTAATGTTCAAATAAAAAATCTGAACGCTCAAAGGGGTTTCACCTCCGCCGCTTTGGCTCCCCACAATTCGGTACCACTTAAACTGATAATACAGAACTATCGTACAGCTCTGGGACGGTATGGGGGGACAGGCACTGTCCCCTCTGTCATTCTTCCGGTGCTTCTTATTTCATCGCAATAGGAAAGGAATTCTCAGAGCCAGAAAAACCAATAAAGAAATCCACCCCCTCTTTCCACACTTTCCTGTCACAACCCGATCCCTTTTAATATCCCAGTCCGAAATCTTAAGCACCATGACAGAGTTCCAGCTTGCCTCAACATTTGCACCTGCCGGTTCACAACCGGTGGCAATCAAACAATTAACCGATGGGCTGGAAAATAACTATCAGTACCAGACACTGCTGGGCGTTACCGGCTCGGGCAAGACGTTTACGATGGCAAACGTGATCGCTTCTGGGAACCGGCCAACGCTGGTGCTCGCCCATAACAAGACACTTGCTGCCCAGCTCTACCAGGAATTCTGCGATTTTTTCCCGCACAACCGGGTTGAATATTTTGTCTCCTATTACGATTACTACCAGCCAGAATCCTATATTCCTGCAAAAGACCAGTATATCGAGAAAGACTCTGCCATCAATCCCAAGATCGAGATGCTCAGACTCTCAGCCACCGCTTCGCTCTCGTTCCGGCGTGACGTAATCATTGTCGCTTCGGTCTCCTGCATCTTTGGCCTTGGCAATCCCGAAAACTTCCGGAACATGGGGTTTGAGCTCTCGGTTGGCCAGAAGATCACAAGAAATGAGATCATGAGCCGGCTTCTGGATATCCTGTTTGAGAGAAACGACTTAGAACTGATGCCCGGCAGGTTCCGGGTGAAGGGGGATATCATCGACATCGTGCCCGGGTACTTCAATAACATTATCCGGATCGAGATGTTCGGCGACAAGATCGAACGTATTCGTGAGGTGGACAAAAACACCGGCGCAAAAAAAGAGGAGATGAAATATTTCTACATCTATCCTGCCCGGCATTTCGTTACACCGGAGGGAGCGCGGAAGACGGCGGTTGCATCGATCCGCAGGGAACTCGATGAGGTACTGCCGACACTCGGTATGATCGAGGCACACCGGCTCGAACAGCGGACCCGGTTCGATCTCGAGATGATCGAGGAGACCGGTTCCTGCAAAGGGATCGAAAATTACTCACGGCATTTCGACGGCAGGAAAGCAGGAGAGAAACCCTACTGTCTCCTGGATTATTTCCCGGACGATTTCCTGTTGATCATCGATGAGAGTCACCAGAGCATTCCCCAGCTGCATGGCATGTATAACGGAGACCGCTCACGGAAAAAAGCACTGATTGATTACGGTTTCCGCCTCCCGAGCGCATACGACAACCGCCCGCTGAAGTTCCCCGAGTTCGAGCAGTATATGGGGAATGTGGTCTTTGTATCAGCAACACCCGGTGAATACGAGCTCAAAAAATCCGATCAGCTGGTCGAACAGATCATCCGTCCGACCGGGCTTGTAGATCCCCAAGTCGAGGTGCGCCCGATCGAGGGGCAGACCGATGACGTGATCCGTGAAGTGAAAGCGACGATAAAACGCGGTGACCGGGTGCTCGTCACCACGCTCACCAAAAAACTTGCAGAAGAGCTCTCCGAGTTCCTTGCAGACCGGGGTATCCGCACACGCTACCTCCACTCCGAGATTCAGACCCTTGAACGCAGCGAGATTATCCGCGAGCTCCGGCTCGGGAAGTTCGACGTGCTCGTAGGGATCAACCTCCTGCGGGAAGGGCTCGACATCCCTGAAGTAGGGTTCATCGGCATCCTTGATGCGGACAAGGAAGGGTTCCTCCGCGATGCCCGGAGCCTGATCCAGATCATCGGGCGTGCGGCACGGAATGTCAATGCACATGTCGTACTGTATGCCGATGTCA
>Ga0315284_10003689_pt1 | contig 21763 bp, 14 predicted proteins | sample YL17G09_16_MG_FD_203696 | JGI IMG/M metagenome (GOLD analysis project Ga0315284, IMG submission 203696) | Sediment microbial communities from Yellowstone Lake, YNP, Wyoming, USA - YL17G09_16 | ecosystem: Environmental > Aquatic > Freshwater > Lake > Sediment | place: USA: Wyoming | collected... | reverse complement strand
CAGGGGATGAATAGCGGAATGGGATTGATCCCGCACGCGCTCCCCACGGCGCGCATCGCACCGGGCGAACCCACACGCCGAGCCACCTCGCTGTAGCTCAGCGTCTTGCCGTGCGGGATTTTGAGCAACTCAGCCCATACTTTCCTGCGAAAAGGCGTACCACGCGGATCCAGCGGGATAGAGTTGGGGAAGGGTTTGCCCTTATTAAAAAACGCCCGCAAGGCCGCGACGGCGGAGCGCAGTGCCTTATCAGTTTCGGGTCTTACTTGTTTCCAGATTCCGGGTGCGATTACGTCATAGCGCTTCTTGAAGGTCTGAAAGGACTCACCCAGACTGACGGCCACGATCCCCTTGTCGCCGGAGAGCAGGTAGAGTTCTCCGAAGGGGCTTTTATAGGCAGCGTAACGGTATTCCATCTTCCTCCTCATAGTTTTGAATCCAGCCTTTGGCAAATCCCAGCTCGCGGGCATATTCCACGATAGATTCGTATTCACTTGAGGCGAGACGCCGATCGAGGGAGGGATGGCCCTCGGTGCGGAAGGTGGGAAAGTATTGCATCATCAGGCTGAGGTGAATTGCATTGCCGAAACGGCTCCAAAGCTGATTCAGGACGCTTCGGCTATCTTTCTGACCATCCGGCAGCAGAAGATGCCGCACGATAACCGCCCGTGCAACCTTGGCTTTCACTTGGCTGACCATCTCCCCGATGGCCTCGAGATTCCGGTCGGGGTAATCCGCCGCGCCGTTGATCGCCTGACCACGCTGAGCATGGCCGGTTTTGGCGTCCGGCAGCCAGAGATCAACGATGCCGGCCAACAATTGGATGATTTCAATAGATTCGTAGCCGCCGCCATTATGCACCAAAGGAAGATCTAATCCCTCCAAGAGGCAGAGGCGGTAGGCTTCCAGCGCCGGTACGATCTGAGGCGTCGGCGTGACCCAGCCCAACGCATGCGCTCCGCGACGCCACTTGCGCAAGATGGCTTCCGCCAATTCGGCGGCGGTGCGAATGCGCCCCACACGTTGTTGCGAAATCGGCCAATTCTGGCAGTGCAGACAGTGCAGGTTGCAGCCGGAAAAGAAAACATTGATGGCACCCTGCGAACCTGAAATGGGGGGCTCTTCCCCCCGGTGCCGGGCGACAGAGGCCACTCGTAACTGCCCGTTCAGACCGCATTCGCCTAATTCTTCATCCAGGCGGCGAGCGCCGCACTGACGGGGGCAGAGGCGGCAGCGATCTAAGCGCTTGCGCAACCCTGGCAGGACGGCATCTATCCTCGAAATGCGGGCGGCGATTTCATCCGGACAAAGCCTGCCATCCAAAATTCGCCGACGCTGGTGCGGAGAAGGACGGAACGACGCGGCTACATCCGACTGAAATTCATGGGCCATAGATTCGGCCGTAATATAAGAGTGCCAAACAATGGAATCAAGCGAAAACGCCGGACTTCGAATTAAGTCCGGCGTGATGCAAGTCAGAAAATTGGTCGGCGACGCCGAAGCAGGATCTATTGCTGTCCGGATGGTTTAGCGGCTTGGGCAGTGTCCGCCGCCGCCTGCTGTTCTCCCTGCCCAATAACGCCGGAGAGGTCTTCAATCTGGTTGATGTCCTTGCCCAGATTCTCAAGTTCCCATCGGGCGGAGGCGACCATGCCGCTGTCCGATTTGGCGGCATACTTCTCCAGAAAGGCCTTGTAGGCCTTTTCCGCCTTGGTCAAATCCTTCAACTCATTGGCGCAAATAAAGCCGATCATGAACTGGGCCTGAGGAGCATTTTTGCCCTTGGGGTGGACTTGAATCAGCTTCTCGTAGCCGGTCACCGCCTCGGCATATTTGCCCTCTTCCTGCAATTTGCGCGCGTCGCCGAAGAGCTGATCTTCGGAAGGCTTTTTTTCGCAACCCGTGCTGCTCAGAAGAATAACGACCGGGATTAAACTTAGTAGCACTACCAAACGCTTCATGCTGTAACCTCGTGAGTGTTTGACCAAACTGGTGAGAATTTAAGCAAATCGGCCTGTCAAATCAAGCGAAATCTGGGCTTCTCCTCAAGATTTGTCGGTTTCAATCTCCAGGGGCGCCTTCATGTCCAGCCGCTTCTGGCTGAACAGGCGCACATAGCAGAAAATCGTCAGGATGATGATGATCCCCCAGGAGAGCACTATGGTAATCCAACCGCCCAGATTCATCTTAGTTCCTCCGGTTTGATGAAGCGCCCGCGACGGCGCGCCGTGATGATGAGAAGGATCAATGTCGTTAGAACACCCAGAAGGATGAGGCGAGTGGCCCAAATGACCAGATGATTGGCTGGGTTAACGCCCCGCAGGGTTAAAACGGGAATCCCTTGTTGCATGAACCAGGCGACCAGGATGGCAATCAGGAATCCCGGCGTGACGAAGCGGATGATAAAGCTGAAAAAGCGGGGTACTCTCAGGTCTGATCCCAGATCGAATTCGCGAAAGCCTTTGACCAGGCCGAAGATCCAGGCGAAGAGCGCCACTTCGATCAAGGCGTTCCACACGGGCAGCATGGTGCCCGCCCAGAAATCCATCTCGTCCATGCTCCCCTTAGCCAGCGTGAAGATGATGAAATTGCACACCAGGAAGGAGAGGATACCCAGCACCACGACGGCTTGCTGCCGGGTCCATTTTAGTTCATCTTCGAGGAAGGTGATGGCGGGTTGCAGGAGGGACACCGAGGAGGTAATGCCTGCCAGGAAAAGCAAGACGAACCACAGGCAGCCGATGAAGGGCCCTCCGCCCATCTGGTTGAAGATCAGAGGCATGGTGACGAAACTGAGGTTGAAGGATCCACCCTGAGCCACACTTTGAGCGCCCACCGCGCCGAAGAACATGAAGGACGCCGGAATGACAATGGATCCGCCGATGATGACCTCGAAAAACTCATTGGTGGAATTGGCGGTCAGGGAGGACAGCGTGACGTCGTCTTTGGCGCGCAGATAGCTGGCGTAGGCCATCATCGAACCCATGCCGATGGAGAGCGTGAAGAAAATCTGACCGGCCGCCGCCAGCCAAACCGAGGCATCTTTCAAGGCGGCAAAATCGGGATTCCACATGAAACCCAGGCCGTTGGTGAAGTTTTGATCAGGCTGATTGGCCAGCGGCGCTCCCAGCGTCATAATTCGCACCAGCAGCATGAGACCAATGATACCCATAAGCGGCAGCGCGACCTTGTTCAATCGCTCGATTCCATGTACCACGCCCCGGTAGATGAAATAGAAGTTTATCACGAAGGTCAGGGCGAAAGCCGCATAGGCCACCCAGGGACCATTGAAGTATTGGTTGTTCTCAACACCCTGAAATCCGGAAAGGAAGGAGCTCATGTGCGCGGGATCCGCCACCTGGCGGTATTCGCCGGTCAGCGAGAAGATGGCGTAAGAAAGGGTCCAGCCTTCCACATAGCAGTAATAGAAGAAAATGCCCAAGGGTCCCAGAATCGCCGTCGCGCCCAGGTATTTCGCCCAGCGCTTGCCGCCGGTGATGACGTGATACACTCCCGGCCCCGTCCCATGCCCATGACGTCCGCCATAGCGCCCCAGAGTCCATTCCACCCAGGCGATGGGGATGCCCATCAGCAGAAAGGCGAGGAAATAGGGAATCATAAAAGCGCCGCCGCCGTGCGAGGCTGCCTGCACCGGGAAACGCAGAAAATTCCCCAAACCTACCGCGCTGCCGGCCACCGCCAGAATCACGCCGAGCTTGGATCCCCAATTTTCGCGTTCGAGCTGCACCTTTTGGGCCATACCGATCTCCCGCTAAATTTTCAGAGCAAAGGGATTGAAATTCGTCTGGGTATCGTAGGTGTCGAGTTCTTCGCGCTTTTTCAAAAATCCGACGATGCGGTAGGTTGCCGGAGTCGCCAGGACTTCGATCCCGACCTTAAAGACGTAATTGGAAATGATGACCGCGCCGAGGAGCTTGCCGGGAATGCTTCCGGCGAAGGCGATAAGGCAGAACAGCGCCGTGTCCACACCCTCGCCCACGATGGTCGAACCGATGGTTCTGGTCCAGAGAAAGCGCCCCCGGGTCCGGATTTTCATCTTCGCCAGGATGTACGAATTTGAAAACTCACCGGCGCTGAAGGCGATCAGGGACGCCAGCGCAATGCGGGGCGTGGTCATCAGGATGTTGCGGTAGGCTTCCTGGTGCGGCCAGTCCGCCGCCGGCGGCAGCAGGCCGACAATCCAGAGCACGCCGGAAAGTCCGAGGCAGGAGAGGAAAGCTGTCCAGATCACGCGGCGAGAGGCTTTGTAGCCATAGACTTCGGTGAGGATATCTCCGAAGATGTAGGAAACCGGAAAGAGGAGTGTGCCGCCGTCGAAGGTGAAGGGGCCCAGGAGCAGGATTTTGGTCGAGGCGATGTTGGAGATGATCACCACGGCCACGAATAGGCCGGTGATGACCTCAAGGTAGCGGGTAGCCTGCCGTTGCATGATCGGCCAATATAAGCAATCGCGGCTTATCATGCAAGCAGAAAATGCAGGCGCGCCCAGAATTTACAAAATGGACTTTGGCCTGCAAAAGGCTTGCTTTTCGGGGTTCCGCTGCGTATATTTTCCTAAGAATTATCGGTTTTGAGGCCAATTTGACTCAGCTTAGTCAGGCACAGCAGGGGATTATCACCGAGGAGATGCGCGAGGTCGCGCGGCAGGAGAATCTCGATCCGGAAATCCTGCGGCAGAAGATCGCGGCGGGGCGCGTAGTCATCCCGAAGAATGTGCGGCGCAGTTTCCTGGTGCGCGGCATCGGCGAAGGATTGCGCACCAAGGTGAACGCCAACATCGGCACGTCGCCGGAACACGCCGATCTGGAAGAGGAGATCTCCAAGCTGCAAGTCTCCATCGCCGCCGGGACGGACAGCGTCATGGATCTCTCCACCGGCGGGGATCTCGATGCCATCCGCAAGATGATTCTTGAGAAATCCTGCGTCATGGTGGGGACGGTTCCGATTTACGGCGCCGCGGCGCGGCTCCTGCAGCGCGAGAAACAGATTATCCAAATGACGACGGATGGCTTATTTGAGGAAATCGAGAGACAGTGCGAGCAGGGCATTGACTATATCACCGTCCACTGCGGCATCACGCGGCGCAGCCTGGACATTTTGGAGCGCACGCCGCGCACGACCGGCATTGTGAGCCGGGGCGGATCCATCCTGGCGCTCTGGATGAGACATCACCGCAAAGAAAATCCCCTCTACGAATATTATGACCGCCTGCTGGATATCGCCTTCAAATACGATGTGACCCTTTCTCTGGGCGACGGCCTGCGTCCTGGCTGCATCGCCGACGCCGGCGACCGCGCCCAATTCGAAGAGTTGGTGACCCTGGGCGATCTGGCTCGCCGCGCCAAGGCGCGCGGCGTGCAGACGATGATCGAAGGGCCCGGGCACGTGCCTCTGCACCAGGTCAAGGCCAACATTCAGATGGAGAAGACCATCTGCGACGGGGCGCCCTTCTACGTCCTTGGCCCATTGACGACCGATGTGGCTCCGGGATACGATCATATCACGTCGGCCATCGGCGGAGCCATCGCCGCCGCCGAAGGAGCGGATTTCCTCTGCTATGTAACCCCCGCAGAGCATCTGCGCCTGCCGACGCTAGCCGAGGTGCGCGAAGGCGTTTATGCGGCGCGTATCGCCGCGCATTCCGGCGATATCGCCAAGGGGATCCCGGGCGCGGCGGAATGGGACAAGCGGATGTCCGAGGCTCGCGTGGCGCTGGACTGGGAGGGAATGTACCGTCTGGCGATTGACGGCGATCTGGCTCGCAGCAAGAGGCGGGCGAGCGAAGCGTACGATCAGCTCGTTTGCACGATGTGCGGAAAGCTCTGTTCGATAAATTTAAACAAAACAGCGTAGTTGAAGCCGCCGGATGGTCCGAAGGACCACTTCGTGGGGGCCGTCCGGCCTCCAGAGGAAGCAAAATCAAAAGAATTAGGAGGCGGGATTGCCCCAATCCCGCAAAATCGAAAAATCACCAATTTATTCCATCAATCTCGGAAAACACCATGCCAACCCTGCGCAAAGAACCGTTGATCACGGAATTGGAGATTAAAGTCCGATTGGGCCAGATGGTCCTGGAACTGGCGCGCGATCTGCGCGGCAAAGAACTGACGGTGATCGGCATCCTGCGCGGGAGTTTCATGTTCACGGCTGACCTGGTGCGGCTGCTCTACATTAACGACATCCACCCGCTGATTGACTTCATCTTCGTGACCAGCTATGTGGGGACGGAGTCGTCCGGCGACATGCGCATGCTGCGCGATATGTCTCTGGACGTGAAGGGCCGCTGGGTGCTGATCGTGGACGACATTCTGGACACGGGAAGGACGCTGCATTTCGCCAAGAATTACATTCAGGAGCGCGGCGCCGAGCAGATCCACACCTGCGTCTTGCTGGACAAGCCCAGCCGCCGCATCGCCCCGATTCAGGCGGATTATGTCGGCTTCAATATCGAGGACGTTTTTGTGGTGGGTTATGGATTGGATTACAACGGGAAGTTTCGCGATCTGCCCTATTTGGGGATTCTGAAGGAGGAGTAACAGAAAAGGCTCCTAAAATGAGCTCCTAACAAAAATCGCTTGACATGAGAGATTTTATTATTTGTATTAAATAGCCGATTGCTCTTTAGGTTAGCTGCCTTGCCAAACTTAGGGAGGTTACCATGCTGTGCAATCATTCGCTTCGCTTGGGGGTAATTCTTCTTCCCGCCTTGGCTTTCTGCCAGACTCACATTCCCCCCGGCTTTATTTCCGGCACCTGGACAACTGCCCTATCGCCCTACATTCTCGATGGCAATGTCGTCCTTCACGCGGACAGCACTCTCGTCATCGAACCGGGAGTCACCGTCCTCTTCCCCCCCGATAACCGCTTCCGCATCGAGGGGCAGCTTCTGGCCATTGGCACCTCACAGGATTCCATCATCTTCACCGCCACAGATCCCGGGTCTGGCTGCGAAAGCCTTGATTTTCTCAGCACGAACAGCAGTCCACGGGACAGTTCACAGCTGGAATTTTGCGTGATCCGCTATGGGACGGCCTCGCCAGCGCCGGATACCTATATGCACGGAGGCGGTCTCTACATCAAGAACTCTTCTCGCCTCAGGGTAAGCCATTGCTTGATCAGCTATTGTCGTACTCGCGATATCATCGGCGAGGATGGCGCAAACGGCACCGGGGGACAGAATGGCGGCCCAGGTCAAACCGCAATCACCGGGTGGGGCGGCGCAATCTATTGCGAGAACTCCAGCCCCAAATTCATCTGTTGTGAAATAAGCTATAACAACACCGGAAATGCTACCGGCGGTGCAGGAGGAGAAGGCGGTTACGTGTATGTATCGCCGGAAGGATCGGGCAGCGGAGGCGACGGCGGTACGGGCGGCAACGGCCTGGCCGGCCAAGGCGGCGCGATAGCGCTATTTAATTCTTCTCCCTTATTTGAAGGCTGCATTATCTCCCACAATTCAACTGGCCAAGGCATGGGGGGCGCAGGTGGGAATGGAGGCGACGCCTATGGCTATTGGGGCGGGCCCGGATATGAAATTCCCCACGTTTATGGAGGCGATGGCGGCGTCGGAGGCAGCGGCTCAGGTGGTGATGGGGGCGCATTCTCCGCAGATCTCGAATCCCAATCGCAAATCTTCAACTGCCTATTCAGCTTCAATGAATGCGGCAATGGTTATGGTGGACTGGGCGGAGGTGGCGGTGAGGCAAATGGAAGTTTTGCAGTCTGTGTTGATGGATACGGCGGCGCAGGAGGAGATGGCACCGGAGGCAGCGGCTTTGGTATTTATAAGATGGCGCCTAATTTTCCGCCTTTGTTGAGTTGCACCATTACCCAGCACTTCACGCCCAGCAGCGGCCAGGGCGGCGGCGGGGGAACCAATGGCAGCGGAATCGGCACCGGCCCTTGGGGCACAGGAACTAATGGATCGAAAGTGCTCTGGGGAGATAATCTGGCCATTTCCAATTCAATCATTTGGAACAATCTGGCGCCCATCATCTCCAACAATGCGACTATCACCTACACCTGTTTTGAGGGGGGATTTGCGGGACAGGGAAACCTAAATGCCGATCCTGCTTTCGTCAATGGTCCCGAGGGAGACTGCTATCTTTCGCAAATCGCCGCAGGACAACCTATACAATCTCCTTGTGTAGATGCTGCCGATCCCGCCTCCATTATGTTAGTCGGCACTACCCGCATTGACGGCGTTCTTGACCAAAATGTCTTGGATATGGGATTTCACTACAATAGCTTGAGCGCCGGATTGCCGATCCTCATGGTTGCTCCCCTGACTCTCCATTTTGCGGGCGCTTACAGCCAAACGATTCCTCTTGCTCAAACCTTGGTGATTAGCAATGGCGGTTACTTCCCATTCAGTTATTCAATCTCAAGCAATGCCGCTTGGCTGAATCTATCGGCTGCAAGCGGCGGACCCATACCCCCCACAGATAGCCTGATCGTTTCCATTGATACAACCGGGATATTGCCCGGGAACTACCAGGCAGAGATCTTGATTATAGCCCCCGGAGCCATCTACAGCCCAGCGACTATCCCAGTGACTTTATGGATGCAAGAAACAAACATTTCCGGCGCTCTTAGCGGCCTAATGTCTTCGGCTGCGTATCTTATCGTCGGTGATATCTATGTCCCGGCCGAAAGCAGCCTGGTCATCGAACCGGGCACGAGTTTTCTCTTCGGCGGAGCTTATAATTTTGACATTTTCGGGTATCTCAACGCTAACGGCACCCAAGAAGATAGCATTAAATTCATTCCGGATGAAGGCGTCAGCGGCTGGAAGGGACTATGCTTCAGAAATTCGTCTTCTGATTCGAGCCTTCTGAATTACTGCCTGATCGCTCACAGCGATTCCACCGGCATTGTCTGCGATAGCGCCAGCCCAACAATTAAGCATTGCACAATTGCGCATAATCATTTTTATCCAAATTATTCCTTGCCGCATCGCGGCGCCGGCATTTTTTGTATTTCTTCTGGCGCGCTCATAGACTCTTGCTCGATCATTGACAACCAAGCAACCAATCCATATCCGGTTGGGGCTGGAGGAATTTCTGTGGCGGGCTCTGATTCCGTACGAATCACTCATAGCTTGATAAATGCAAATTCAGGATACTCTGGCGGAGGCATTTATATTGAAGGTGCGAGTTGTATCATTGACGACTGCATCATTTCTGAAAATACACTGGGGGGAGGCATTAAGGGGTATTATGATTTCCTGGAAATCACTAATTGTCTAATTGAGAACAATCAAACGACCTGGGACGGTGGTGGCATTTGTCTGTATCCGCAAGGCGGCAGCATGCGATATGCTGTAAGCAACTGCACCATACGCGGCAATAGCGCCCAGAATGGCGCTGGGCTAGCAGTTGACGACGTAATAAGCTCTTCTTGTGAAATCAGCCAATGCGAGATAAGTGCAAATATTGCTTCGGAGAAAGGGGGCGGACTTTATCTAATGCATGCCGATTCCGGCAATATTCATAATTGTCTGATTCGGGGCAATGAGGCTCTGTACGGCGGAGGAGTCTGCATAATTGAAAGCTATGCGCCGGGCATTTCAAAATGCACAATTCAGAACAACTCGGCAAGTGATGGGGGAGGCATGTATTTGAGTGCTGCCTGGTTTAATCCTGAACATCCGGACTATTTGGAGAACTTCATCATTAAAGACAATCTTGGCGGCGGAGTACATTTCAGCAACGCCATCATCCCGCTGGAAGTGAGATTTAGCGACTTGCATGACAACCAGGATGGCAATTTCACTGGGCTGAATATCCCAGCCGGATCAGGAGAGATAGTGGCAACCAATCTGAACGGCGACTCGTGCGATATCTACCACAATATCTTTCTCGATCCCCTCTTCGTCAATCCCGATTCCGGCAATTTTCACCTGACACAAAACTCCCCCTGCATTGATGCGGGAGACCCGGAAAGCCCGCTCGATCCAGATAGTACCATAGCGGATATGGGCGTATTCTATTTCCCGCATGTGCTGGGTATCTCTGATAATTCTGCCGCCCTGATTCCCACGGAATGCTTCCTTTCTCCCGCTTTTCCCAATCCCTTCAATCCTATGACCATCATTCGCTTCGACCTGCCCAAGGCATCCTGGGTCAAACTTGAGGTATTCGACATTACCGGCCGCCGTGTAGAGGTGCACAGCCTTGCGCCTTCGCCTAGCTGGCATCCTGCCGGCGTGCATGAAATGTCTTTCAATGGGTCCGATTTGGCGTCGGGGGTTTACATCGTGAAGCTGCAGGCTGGGGAGTTTAGCACTATGCAGAAGCTAATTCTGCTTAAATGATTTGGCCTTCTGCGCCACAAATAAGCCAAGCAGGTCGGCTCAATTCTTGTTCTGTCAAGTCCAAGGGCACCGCCCAAGACCTGACAGGAACCAGATCAGGCCTCAGGTCTTGCCCCAAGGGACTGGGACCTGACGCAACAGGCACTAGTCAGCCGAGCAAAGGGCGACGGCATAAATTAAAAGCACCCGGATGGGTGCTTTTTTTATGCTCATCCGCAACCAGGGGGCAGGGGCTAATATGCTAAAGTTTGCACTTGCCAAATACAATGTATATTTCTATATTCCGCCAAGCAGACCGGAGAGCAAAGAGGCCCCTGCCTGCCACGCTTCGCGCAAGATCCATACTTAAATTCTCGGCAATCTTAATTTAAATTGAGGAGTGAATATGATTCAGCGAACCCTCTCAATCCTATCCATCGTGCTCTTGGGGGTGACCCTTGCCGCCGCGCAGATCGCCCCAGCTAATCTCAGCGCTGGACTCGATACGCTTGCTGGAGAAGTGGCGCTGAATTGGGAGCTGTACGGAAGCGGAGCCACGGAAGAACTGATTTACGACCAGGGACCCACAGCCGACGGATACTCCTATATCGGCTACACCATGTCCAGCCAAATGAGCCCGGCCGGACCGTGCCAGGTCCTGAGCCTGAAAATCTACACATTTTGGAATGGTGTGGACAGCGTCTTTGATGCGGAAGTGTACGATTGGCTGGGTGCGGAGCCCGGAACGACACTGCTGCATCAAACCCCAAATGTCGTGGCAGCAAACAGCGATTGGACTCTCGTGGATGTTTCCGGCGCCAACCTATTTCTAAGCGGAGACTTCATGGTGGGGTTTGGATCCATCAACCAGCAATGCTATATGGGGTACGATGCTGCCTTGAACAATGGCCGAAGCTGGGATTTCGATCGCACCGCTCAGACTTGGGCGAGCTGGTACGAGGCCTATCTCATTCGCGCCATCGTGCAGTACCAGACGGGTGTGATCGCGGAGCTGTCGCCCGTTCCCGCCACCCCGGCGGCCAGCCGGCCGGCAACGAGAGGCGTGCGTATGATGGGCTACCGCGAACTCCTGCCCCAGGTAGAAAACACGGATGATTTCCTTGAATTCATCATTTACCGCAATGATGTGGAAACCGGCCGCACCACCGGCAACGTATTTGTTGATCTCCTGCCGGGGGCCGGCGATTACACTTATGCCGTCACCGCTTTGTGGGACGCAGGAGAATCGGATTCCTCCAATCTCGTAACCGTGAGCTGGAGCGGTTCTGCGGTGGAATTAGGCGGAGAATCCGGCAATCCTACCGCTTTCGCCCTGGAGGCCGCTTATCCAAATCCCTTCAATCCCACGACCATGATCACCTATGCGCTTCCGGTCGCCGCTCAGGTGCGTCTGGCGCTATTTGATCTTTCGGGGCGGGAAGTGGCCGTTCTGGTGGACGGATGGCGCGCCGTGGGCCGGCATGAGGTGATTTTCGATGGTTCGCCGCTAACGTCCGGCGTCTATAATTACCGGTTGATGGCCGGGGATTTCCGCGCCAGCGGCAAACTGGTCTTGATGAAGTAGATAAACAAGAAGACTGAGTAGACCGGGGCGCGAATATCTGCGCCCCTGTTTTTATTATTGTCTGAACCACGGATTTTGGCAACACAACCACTTCACGGCACCGATGACACGGATGGCGCGGATTTTATAATTGTCTGAATCGCCGATTTAACAGATTAAACAGATTCCACAGATTAAAAACAACGTAATAATCTGCGTAATCTGCGGTTCAGAAAACAAACAGGCGGCCAAAGGCCGCCTTCAGTTTTTAGTTTTTAGTTCTTACTTCTTACTTCATTCGTACCCCCGCCGGGACTCGAACCCGGGCACCTGGCTCCGGAGGCCAGTGCTCTATCCAACTGAGCTACAGGGGCAAGAGATTGCCACTTAAGGGCTCCTTCGGAGCTTCGCTTCGCTCGGCACGAAGTGCCCCCTTCGGGGCAATGACATGTAAATTGCTGTGATCGGACAAGGGCGCACTGGGGCTAAGCCTCCCTGCGGGACTGTGCGCCCCTACAGCATTATTTCAATTAGGCCAATCCGCCAATGAGCGGACTATTCTGCTGAAACTGACACTATTTCAGCAGAATTAGCTTCTGCACCTGGCGGAAAGATCCGGCTTCCAGGCAGGCCAGATAGATGCCGGAGGGCAGATTCGAGCCGTCGAAAGTAATCTGATGATCACCGGCCTGGCGCCAGCCGTCAGCCAGGACTTCCAGCAGCCGTCCGGCCGTATCGTAGATTTTCAGGCTGACGAAGCTGGGAGCGGATAGCTGATAACTAAGTGTCGTGGCGGCGTTGAACGGATTAGGATGCGCCTCCAGCAGCGCGAATTCGCGCGGCGTCAGCGTTTCTTGGGGAGACACCGCCGCCAGAGGATCCCATTGATAAATTCCGGCGCAGTAGGTGTCCGCGACGAGCAGTTGCAGGCCGTTGGGAGCGATATCTACGGCAGACCCGGGACTCTCGACCCAGGCATTCAGGACGGGATTTTCGGGATCGGTCAAATCCACCGCCGCGAATCCTTTATCGTGCAAGGCAACCAGCGCCCAGTGGTCTTGAACGATAACCCGCTCGGCATGACCTGTCAGCGGCACCACCGCGACTTCGCTGGGCAGCGCTGGATTCGTGACGTCAATGATGTGCAATCCCGCTTCGAAATCGGCCACCAGCGCGTAATTCTGATAGAGGGCCACGTCATACGCATCATCCGGCAGAGTCAAACCTCCCAGGATTATCGGCACGCTCAGATTGGCGACGTTGAAGATCGTCAATCCGGCCTGGCGATCCGCCACATAGAGAATGTTTCCCGATTTTGCCACCCCCATGGCCTGGTTCATCGTATTGATGCTGGTAATGAGAGATGCGAATCCCGGACTGATGATATTGACCACCGCCACGCCGTGGGACTGATCGGCTACCCAGCCGGTATCGCCGGAAACGATCATGCGCCAGGCGAAGCCGGGAGTGTTCACCGTGGTCAGATAGACGGGCGCAAAGGGGGAACTGATGTTATAGACTTGCAGACCGGCATTCCCGCAGGGCACGTAGGCCGTTGTGCCATCCAGCGTGACCGAACGCGCGGAATCCGTGGTGGACGCTTCGCCGCGCCAGGCGAGGCTGTCGCCGATGAGTTCAAACGCCTGCAGACCATCCTGCTTGGCCGCCGCGTAGACAGCATTGCCGCTGCGAGCCAGCCCTACAACGCCCCCCGGAATCTGATGCCGACCGATTTGCGTCGGCTCCCCGCCGCCGCTGATGTCATAAATGTACATCCCGCCGGGGCCGTCCGTCACCCAGAGGCGTGTGTTGTCGGAGGCTGAACCCCAGACCTCGCCATCCGTGGGGAGCGTGTACGTCAGGCTTGGCGCGATCGGGTTGGAGATATCGAATACTTTTAGGCCGCTATCCCCTGCCGCGACGTAAAGACGATTGCCATTGGCGTGCACCCGGAAGTAATCCGTGCTGGTGCCGTAGCCTCCGACCCACTGCAAATTGGCCGGATTGCCGGCAGAAAGAACCTCCAGGCCAAAGTTTTCCTCAGCCAGATAAAGAAATCCGGCTGCATAGTCCAAACCGCGGACGATGCCCGGATTGAGAGTATATTCGTCCACCACCTGGGGCGCCTGAGGATTGGCGATATAGGCGGAAAAGACGCCACCTTCCCAGCCGGCGATGAAGAGCCAATCAAAGTGGATCTTCACGTCCACGACGAAATTGTTCACGCCGAAATTGCTGAGAATTTGGGGATTTTCGGGGTTGCTGAGGTCCAGGAGTACCACGCCCGAGGATCCGCAGGCGACGGCGGCAAGATTGCCCGACACATCCACCGCCCAAACTTCTCCGGGGAGCGCAACATTGTCTATCACCTGGAAATTCTGGGGATCCGACTGGTTGATCACCAGCAGATCATCTTCCCAGTTTCCCAAGTAGGCCAGATCGCCGGTCAGGTCCAGAGCGTAGGAGTAACCCAGGCTGGATTGGTGCCCCAGCACTTGGATAGAGCCGGGGTTGGAAACATCCAGCACCGCCATGCCGTACACATCGGCGACATAAGCGAGATTATTCTGGACTACGGCGGTTTCGTACCAGCCCGAAATGTAGAAATCGCCAACCGGCGAAATTTGGCCAGCTTGCGCGGCGACGACGCCCAGCAGCGCCGCCAGGATGATCATCCTCTTTGTTCTCATGGTCGTAAGGGCCCCCTCAAGCGTTATTTTCATGCAATATACAACTAAGAGCCGGCCAAAACAAGAAGATTATTGCGGCCTGCGAGTCTTCGTCGCAATTTGATTTCACCAGACAAAGATCTTGCAATTCGGTTACAGGGGCTTTATATTTACCCGAAGCGAATCAGGATTCTACCTATGGAAGAGCTCCAGAATGATCTGGCCCGGGCCGCTCAGGAGGCCGGGGTGGTGGGGGCTGGAGGCGCCGGATTCCCCACCCACATCAAGCTGCAGGCCACCCGCATTGACACGGTCATCGCCAATGGGGCGGAGTGCGAGCCGCTGCTGGCCAATGATCAGGCCGTGATGATGCACCGCACGGCGGAGCTTTTCGATGGGCTCGACCTGGCCGCGAGCGCGCTGGGAGCCAAACGCCGCGTGATCACGGTGAAAGAAAAGCGGGGGGAGATCATCTCCCATTTGCGGAGCCGGGCCGGAGCGCAAGTTGCCGAGATCTTCCACTTAAAGGATTATTACCCCGCTGGCGATGAACAGGAGCTCGTCCACGAGGTCACGGGCCGGACGGTTCCGGAAGCGGGCATTCCACCAGGGGCGGGCGTCTTGATCCAGAACATTGAAACGCTCGTCAATCTGTCGCGTGCGGCCAAGGGAAAGCCGGTCACGCGCCGGGCGCTCACCGTCGTCGGCGACGTGGCCAATCCCGGAGTCGTGGATGCTCCCATCGGCATGTCGGCGCAGGAAGTGATTGAGGCCTGCGGAGGCCTGACCTGCCCCAGGCCAGTGCTTTACGTGGGCGGCCCCATGATGGGTGAAGTCCAGGAGACCCTCGAAGTCCCCGTCACCAAGACGACCTCGGGATTTTTCGTTTTGCCCTGGGATAATTTCCTCCTCCAAAAGCGCTCGATTCCGATGCGGCATATCCTGCGACAGGCTCAATCCGCTTGCACCAACTGCATGCAGTGCACGGAAGTCTGCCCGCGCTTTCTGCTGGGGCATAAACTGCGGCCCCACAAGATCATGAATGCGGTCACGCTGGGGCTATCCTATCAGAGCGACGTCATCATGGAGGCGTTTCTGTGCATGTTCTGCGGCATGTGCGAATACGCCTGCCCGCTGTGGTTATCGCCACGGCGCATTTACTTCGAGATCCGCGCCGGCCTGATGTCGCGCGGGATTAAATTCGAGCGCACCGAAAAAGAGTACGTGACAAATCCCATGCGCCCCTACCGCCGCACCTCGCCTGAGCGGATCATGCGGCGCTATGAGCTGTCTCAATATTATCAGAAGAAGCCTGACTTGAGCATCAAAAAGCTTGAGACCAGCCGCGTGTCCATACCGACTCGCCACGGTTCCGGATCAGCGGCCGAGCCGGTCGTCAAGGAAGGCGACCGGGTGACCGAAGGCCAATTAATCGGGGAAATTCCGGCGGGCAAGCTGGGGGCGAGAATTCACGCTTCGATTTCGGGGCGGGCAACCTATGTGGGGCCGGATGAAATCCGGATCGAGGGCTGAATTACTCGCTCTTCTGGCTCAACCACAATGCCGCCGCCTGCCCCAGGGCGATCCCGCCATCGTTCACGGGGACTTCGCTGGGAACCAGAACCTCAAAGCCCCCCTTCTCCAGTTCGCGCCAAAGTGAAGCCAACAGGATTCGATTCTGAAAGACGCCGCCGGTTAAGACCATCCTGCTGATCCCCGTCTGTTGGCGCAAGATCTCCGACGCTTCCAGCAGGCTGGAGGTGAGAGCCGCGTGAAAGCGCGCACCGATCCCTCCGATGGATCGCCCCATTCGCCGATCTTGAACCACCTCAACGATCATCTCCGACCAATCCATCACCGTCCGCCCCGATTCCTGCACGACGCGCAGGGAATACGGTCTGATCCCCTCCAAAGAATCGAGAATGCCCGGATGGTCGCGCTGCGTCTCAGCTTCGAGCAGAATCGCCGCCTGTCCCTCGTAGGCGATCTCTTCTCGGACGCCAGCCAGGGCTGCCACCGCATCAAACAGGCGACCAGCTCCGCTGGACAGAGGACAATTGATTCCCGACTGCAGAATCCTGGCGATTTCCGCGACCGGACGGCACGGGAACAGCTCGACCGCTATCCGCTGACCCTCCCGGGGCGCACTGGTCAACAGCGCCGCCGCCGCAATGCGCCACGGCTCGCGGATGGCTTGAGCGCCTCCCGCCAGAGCCATCGGCCGGATTTTCGCCAGGACATCGAACTGGAGACCATTGACCAGCAGGCCCTCACCACCCCAGAGTGTTCCATCGCTCCCCAATCCAATTCCATCCAACGTCCACGCCAGGGCCGGAGAAAAGTCGCCGGTTTCCGCCAGCGCCGCCAAGGCATGAGCGTGATGGTGTTGCACTTCAAGAATCGGCAGGCCGCGCTTTCGAGCGGATTGGGATGACAGATAATCCGGATGCAGATCGCAGGCGATCTCTTGCGGTTGCGTGTAGAACAGCTTCTGGAAATGCTCGATCCCCTCTTCGAATGCTTCAAGCACGGGCAGGTTTTCCAGATCACCGAGGTGGTGCGACAGGATCAACTGATCGTCGCGGCCCAGGCAGAAGGTGCTCTTCAATTCGGCGCCGCAGGCGAGGATATGGCGCTTTAGAGGCTGCGGCAGAAGAATGGGGTTGGGCACATAGCCGCGCGAACGGCGCAGCATCAGGGGCCGGTTACGAACGACTCGGACAACGGAATCATCGCAGCGCAGGTGGATGGGACGGTCATGAAGCAAGAAGAGGTCGGCGATGCTTTTCAAGCGGGGAATGATTTCATCCTCCTTGAAGGCAATCGGTTCTTCGGAGAAATTGCCCGAGGTCATCACCAGATTTAAGTTGCATGAATCAAGAAGCAAGCGGTGAAGCGGCGTGTAGGGCAGCATGAGGCCGATCGTGCCCAAACCAGGCGATATTTCGGGGGCAACAGCAGCATCCGCCTTACGATCCAGAATAACAACTGGGCGCGTCGTCGAGGTCAACAATTCCGCTTCAGCCGCACTGACATGGGCCAATTGACGCGCCTGATCCAGATCGCGCACCATCACGGCAAAGGGCTTCTCCTCGCGATACTTGCGCGATCTCAGGCGGCGGACGGCTTCGGGATTCGACGCATCGCAGGCCAGATGCATTCCGCCGAGGCCTTTGACGGCTACGATTTGTCCGCGCTTAAAAGCTTGAGCCACGATCTGAATACTGTCGCGCGGTGGGGGCCACCCCGCCTCCTGGATTGATGAATATCCCTCCATCTGAGGAGGCCGGATGGCTTCCATCCGGCGGCCACGGGGTTGGGGCAACCCCGCCTCCTGAAAATCAGTAGCGTCCATTATAAAAATGCGCGGTCCGCAGACAGGGCAGGCATTGGGCTGAGCGTGAAAACGGCGATTCGAAGGATCGTGGTATTCGCTCAGGCAGTCTTCGCACATGGCGAATTTCGCCATGGTGGTGCGCGAGCGGTCGTAGGGAACGTCCTGAATGATGGTCAGACGCGGGCCGCAATTAGTGCAGTTGATGAAGGGATAATGATGACGGCGGTCGGTAGGCTCATGCAATTCGTTCAGGCAGTCAGGGCAAGTCGCGAGGTCCGGAGATAGGCGAGTAAATTTGGCTCCGTCGGGTGGACTCTCCAGAATTGCAAAACCCAACAAATCTGCGGGCGGCAGTTCCGAGATGTTTAGGTCGTCCAGATGGGCGGCCGGCGGCAATTCGGACTTCAAGCGTTGCTGGAAGCAATCCAGCTTTTTCATCGTACCCTGCGCCTCTACAATGACGCCTTGGCCATCATTATAAACGAAGCCTGAAAGGCCTTCCTCGGAGGCCAGACGAAAGATGAACGGCCTCATGCCGACCCCCTGCACGACACCGCGCAGGCGCAGCCGAATGCGACTCAGTTTTGGATCTTTCGGCATGGCACATGACAAAGGGCGCACCGCGGTGCGCCCCTACAATCCCTGTTCAATCATCCGGAGGAGGCCGGATTGCCTCAATGCTGGATATCGCGGGGCTGAGGCAGCCCCGCCTCCAGAATAAAAGTCGCGGGATGGGGGCCATCCCGCCTCCGTGATAAATGGAGTCATCTCTTCCCCGCAATCCGCAGGCGGTTGGCGGCGCGCGCCAGAGCCGATTTGGCGCGGCTCTCGTCCAAATTGGCCTGATGGGCGCGGAGCCGCTCTTCGGCGCGCTGGCGGGCGGATGTGGCCCGATCCACGTCAATGGCTTCGGCGAACTCCGCCGTCTGCGCCAAGATCACGGTGTGATCCGGCTGGACTTCGATGAAGCCGCCGGAGATCGCCATGGGGCGATCCTGGCCGTTCTGCCGGATATCCACTTCGCCGATATCCAGCGCGGTCATGAACGGCGTGTGGCCTGGGAGCACGCCGAAAGAGCCCTTGATGCCGGGCACGCGCAGATGTTCAATCTGCCCGGAAAAGACGGCGCCCTGGGGCGTCACGACATCGAGTAGGAAGGTATTGGGCATGGGAAGCTGCAAATCATCGTAGTAGAATGGATTCGGAAAATCCGGCCCGCCTTAGCTTTTGTTCCGGCCCGGCAAGAAAATGGTGCGCGTCTCGAAGATGAGCCAGAGACTGAGCACCAGCAGCACCACGGCGAAAGCGCCGGAGATAATCATATCGGTTTTCACTTCAGCGCCCGCGATCCAGACTGGAAGAATCCTGATAAAGGGTCGAATCAATAAGATCAGCGACCAGAGCGTCATGATGAGCATGAAGATCATGGGCAGAATCGCGTAGATCGCTTTTCTGCCCGTCTTGACGAGCCAGACCGAGATGGCCAGCAATGTCAATCCCGCCAGGAGTTGGTTGGAGGTGCCGAAGATCGGCCAGGCCACTAGATAGGCTTTCTCTTGGGTGGACATCAAGAAGAACAGCGGCAGCAGCAGCGTGGCGGTCGTGGCCACAATGCTTCCGGTTACGCCTTTCAGTCCAAAGATCTCTTGGAATACGTACCGGCCCAAGCGCGTGCAGACGTCCAGCGTATCATAGACGAAGGTGGAAAAGGCCAGCAGCGCGAAGGCAAACGCCAGGCTGAAATCAATCCCCACCAGCCCCAAGTAGCGCGCGATGCCGTGGGCGTAAATCAGGTTGGGATCGCTCTTCAGCATCGCCGAATTGCGCGGCAGCATCATCACCGTGGCCAACGCCAGCACCGCCACCAGTGCTTCCAGCAGCATGGCGCCATAGCCGACCCTGCGCGCGTCGGATTCTTTAGCCAGTTGCTTGGAGGTCGTCCCCGAACTGACGATGCTGTGAAATCCGGAGCAGGCTCCGCAGGCGACCGTGATGAAGAGGATGGGAAAGATCAGTTTGCCGTTTACCAAACTTTCCAAGCCCGTCGTGTTGAAGGCGGGGTACTGAACAGGAAAACCCCCGAATAGCGCCCCGATCAGCCCGGCGGCAATGACCAAATAGAGGAGCCAGCCGCCCAGATAACCTCGCGGCTGCAACAGCAGCCACATGGGAATCACCGAAGCCAGAAAACAATAGAACAGGATGACGACATCCCATTGCTTAGCGGTAATGTCGCCCAGAGCGCCGAGCATCGGCTGCGGCAGGCGCGGCCCAATCCAGATGATGAAAAGAACGACGGGCAGAAAGATCAGCGTACCGGTCGAGGTGCGAAGCTTGAATTTATAGAGCAGGATGCCCAGCAGCATGGCGGCCAGGATATACAGCATAGAAGAGGCCGCCACGCCGGGCCCGAAGGCCGTCTGTTCCGTGACCGTCTTGAAGGTTTGGGCTGTGATATCCGTGAAGGCGATAATCACATAAACTAATGCGAGCCAGACAAAGATAAGAAAGAGCGCGTGAGAGGTGGGCGACATGTGCTGCCGAACCACCTCGCCGATGGAGGCCGCCTTATGGCGGATGGAGGCGACCAGACTGCCGAAATCGTGCACACCGCCGATGAAAATTGCGCCAAGGACAATCCAGAGGAGCGCCGGGAACCAGCCGAACCACATCCCCGCCAGGATGGGGCCGACGATCGGTCCGGCGGCAGCGATGGCCGAAAAATGCTGCCCCAGCAGCAGCCCGGGCTTGGCGGGAACGTAATCCACGCCGTCGTTCATCTGGCAGGCGGGCGTGGGATTGGCGTCATCCAGCGCCAATTGACGCGCCAAGAACCGGCCGTAAATTCGATAACCGAGCAGCAGAATCAGGATCGTCGCGATGACCACCAGGGCGATCATGGCAGGCCTCAAGACCTAAGAATGCTTTATCCTGTAATACGAGACTTCAAGATCCGTAGTAAGCTGCCTTAGGCCGCGAACTTCTTCGCCTGCTCTACGACTTCTTCGATGCCGCCGACCATGTAGAACGCCTGCTCGGGAATGTGATCATACTGGCCTTCCACGATCCCTTTGAAGCCGCGGATGGTGTCCTTGATGGCCACGTATTTGCCGGCTCTGCCGGTGAAGGCTTCCGCGACGTGGAAGGGCTGGGACAGGAATTTCTGGATCTTGCGGGCGCGCTCGACCGTCAGCTTGTCTTCGTCGGACAACTCATCCATGCCCAGGATGGCGATGATGTCCTGCAAGTCCTTATAACGCTGCAGGATTTCCTGCACGCGCGTGGCCGTCCGGTAATGCTCTTCTCCGATGACGTGGGGATCCATGATGCGCGACGTGGAATCCAACGGATCCACCGCCGGATAGATTCCCAATTCGACGATGGCGCGGGAGAGCACCGTGGTGGCGTCGAGGTGAGCAAAAGTCGTCGCCGGAGCCGGGTCGGTCAAGTCATCGGCGGGCACGTAGATGGCCTGCACCGAGGTGATCGAGCCGCGCTTGGTGGAGGTGATGCGCTCCTGCATGGCGCCCATTTCGGTGGCCAGCGTCGGCTGATAGCCCACCGCGGAGGGCATGCGTCCGAGCAGAGCCGAAACTTCGCTGCCAGCCTGCGTGAAACGGAAGATGTTGTCAATGAAGAGCAGCACGTCCTTGCCTTCGTCGCGGAAGTATTCCGCGAGAGTCAGGCCGGTCAGGCTGACGCGCAGGCGGCAGCCGGGCGGCTCGTTCATCTGCCCGAAGGCCATAGCCACCTTTGAGCTCTTGATGGCGTTCATATCCACGTTGGCGAGGTTGTAGTTGCCCACATCGAATTTGTCGCCGTAATTCATCACCTTGGATACGATCATATCGCGCAGCAGGTCGTTGCCTTCGCGGGTG
>Ga0315284_10003688_pt1 | contig 21763 bp, 23 predicted proteins | sample YL17G09_16_MG_FD_203696 | JGI IMG/M metagenome (GOLD analysis project Ga0315284, IMG submission 203696) | Sediment microbial communities from Yellowstone Lake, YNP, Wyoming, USA - YL17G09_16 | ecosystem: Environmental > Aquatic > Freshwater > Lake > Sediment | place: USA: Wyoming | collected... | reverse complement strand
CTTGTGGAAGAGTGGGACGTGGCCGTCGTAGAGTTTGGCGCGGTTGGCGTGGCGGGGCAGGGCGATCTTGAGGAACTCGACGACGTGCTTCAGGACGGGTTCGGAGTCGACCCAGATGGTTTCGGTATCGAGGGTGAAGATGTCGCGGAGGGTTCGGACGACCAGGTCGGACTCGCGGAAGATTTCGGCGGGCGCCTTGGCGCTCTGGGCGCTGGAGCGGACGACCTTCCAGAGGCGAACCAGGTAGTTCATGTCGCGCGAGAGGTCGCGCTTGCCGCGGTCCTGGCCCGCCGTCCGGAGGATGAAGCCGAGGTTCTTCGGCGGGTTGATGGAGGTGAGGAGGTCGCGGAGTTGTCGGCGGACCTTGTCGTCCTCGATTTTGCGCGAGACGCCGAGGCGCGGCAGCGAGGGCATCAGCACCAGGTATCGGCCGGGGATCGAGAGGGCCGTCGTGACGCTCGGGCCCTTGGTGCCGATGCCTTCCTTGGTGATCTGGACCAGGAGTTCGTCGCCCTGGCGGAGGATTTCCTGGATCGGGAGGCGGCGCGGGCCTCGGCCCTTTTTCTCGCCGTCGTCGGCCGGACGCTTGCGGCTGGGGTACGCGCCCGGCACGAGGTCCGAGACGTGGAGGAAGGCGTTCTTCGGCAGGCCGATGTCGACGAAGGCGGCCTGGATGCTCGGCTCGATGTTGGTGACGCGTCCCTTGAAGATGTTGCCGACGCGGCGGTCGGTGCTGGCGCGTTCGACGTAGATTTCCTTGAGGGCGCCGTCTTTGACGATGGCGATGCGGCACTCTTCGCCCTCGAGGACGTTGATGAGCATTTCCTGCGTCATGTCCGTGAAGTCCTTTCGCGTTGCCGGGTGCCGCGGAGTCTAAGCGGTACCAGGTATATTCTGTCAACTTGCCGCGCGGCGAGTTCGCCGCCCCGCTTGCGGGGCGCTGGCTGTTCGCAGCGCGGGGCAAGCCCCGCGGCGAACCCACCGCGCAAACATTACCTGATACCGCTCAGCGTTCCGGCGTCAGCCGAGGCGGACGGCGGTGCGGCAAATGTCGGCCCGGGCGACCGTCTCCGCCTCCAGGTCCAGCAGCCGGAGAACCTCGTCCGGCCGGACCGTTCCGTTGGGTCCGGTTCGCACGACCAGTCGGACGGTCCGGCCGTCGGCTTCGAGGCGCTCGATGAATCGCCGGGCGTCCAGGTGCTTGTCGCCGGTCGGCCGATGGCGGACCACCGGCGCCTCGGTCCGTGCGAGCAGCCGCTTGATCCGCCGGTCCAGGTCGGCGACGTCTTCGGGCAGGCGCGCGACGTACTCGACCGCCACGGGATGCGCCTTGTCGCTCGGGCGCATCAGGTCCAGGGCGGTTACTGCGATGTCGGCTGGAACTTCGCCGCGCAAGGCCTGGAGGACGGCGTCGGGATTGACCCAGTCGGCGAGTTCGAACTCCAGGAGTTCCGCCTCGGAGGCCGTGCCCACGCTGCGAGGTTCCACGAGCGACATCTTCGGGCGCGGATTGAACCCCTGGCTCATGCGCAGAGGCAACCCGGCGCGCCGAAGCGCCCGCTCCCACAATCGCATCATGTCATGGTGGCTGAGGTACCGTTTGTCCCCTTCCACACGAAACCAAAGTCGCAACCGTTGACGAAACACGCGACCCCCGTCCGCTCCAGGCCCGGCCGCCGGTCCTTTTCAGGACGCTGGGCGGCTCTAAGCGCTTTGAGGTAATTTCCGTCAACTTGCCGCGCAGCGGGTTCGCCGCCCCGCTTCCGCCGTCGCCCTTCGGGCTATGGCGGACAGGTGCGGGGCGCTGGCTGTTCGCAGCGCCCGCCAAGGCGGGCGGCGAACCCACCGCGTAAAACTTATGTAACCTCGCTTATCGCTTAGTCAGATGAGTTCCGTCTTGCCCGGCACGGGCACGGGCGGCGGCGTAAAGGGCCCGAAGGCGGTCCAGTTCTCCGGACCGAGCCGGAGTTTCGACGACTCGGTGGCCCATTTCCAGGAGATTTCCCGGCCGGTGTAGGCGGCCATGCGTCCCATGACGGCCGTCATGGTCGACTCGGTCACCTGCTTGGTCTCGTTGTAATGCGGGCCGTCGCCCTTGATGCTCGCGAGGAAGTCCACGTGTTCCTGGACGTAGGCGTTGGGGTCCTGGCCCTGGTAGTTCCACTTCGTCTCGCCGGAGATGTCGCCGTTGCAGTTGGAGATGCCCTTCTCGCCGACGACGCGTTCGCTGACGCGGCCGGCGCCCTTGGGCCAGTGCGAGCAGTAACTGGCGCAGCGGACGCCGCCGGGGAACTCGTACTCGACGGCGAAGTGGTCCCAGATGTTGCCCGGCTCCTCGCGGGTCTGGCGGCCTCCGACGGCCACGCACTTCTCCGGCGGCGACCCGAGGGCCCACAGCATGATGTCGAGGTTGTGGACGTGCTGCTCGACGATGTGGTCGCCACAGGTCCAGCACCAGGCGTACCAGTTCATGACCTGCCACTCGATGTCGGACATGTTTGACCCGCGCGGCCGGTTGTGCGTGACCGGCCCGCCCATCCAGTAGAATTGGCCGCCGATGACCTTGCCAATCCGGCCGTTGCGGATCTCCTCCAGGGTGGCCCGGTACCGGTTGGAGTGGCGCCGCTGGGTGCCGGCGACGACCGTGAGTTTCTTCTGCGTGGCCATCTCGGCCGCCTTGATCATCTCGCGGTAGCCCCACGGGTCCACGCAGACGGGCTTCTCCATGAACACGTGCTTGCCGGCGGCGATGGCGGCGGGAACGTGATGGGGCCGGAAGCCCGGAGGGGCGGCGGTGACGATGGCGTCGACGCCGCTCCCGATGACCTTCTCGTAATTGTCGAAGCCGCCGAAGCAGCGCTCCTCGGGAACCTTGAACTGGTTGCCGGCGCCCTTGGCCCGGTCGGCCCACAGGTCGCCGCACGCCCAGATCTGGACGTTGGCGTTGGCGGTCTTGGCGGCCGCGAGGCAATCGCCGGCGGCGCCCGTGCCCCGCCCCCCGCACCCGATCAGGCCGACCTTAATCGTGTCCGAACCGGCGGCGTAGATGTGGCTCGTGCCGAGGCTCGATACCAGGGCGGCAGCCGACATGGCCGCCGACGTCTTCAAAAATTCCCGGCGCGAAACCTCGCTCCGGCTGCTCCCGCTGGATTCCTGCTCGTGCATCTTCATAGGCCATCTCCTCTCTCGGCTTCCTTGTGCGTGGCGGACGGCGGCCGTTACACCGTTGCCTTTTCCCACTCGCTCTTTAGAAACGCGAACGATTTCGAAATCTCGACCATCGGGTCGCCTTTGACCTGGCACTCGAGGCTGCAATAGTCCTGGTAGCCGATTTTCTTCAGGCCCCGGAACCCGGCGACGAAACTCCGCTCCGGCTGGTCGGGCTCTTTCAGGTGGTCCTGTCCTGGCAGCCAGCGGATGCGGCTGGCGAGGTGGATGTGGTGGAGCCGGCCGTCGGCCGCCAGGATCGCCTGCTCGTCGTCGGTTTCTTCTTTGCACATATGATAGAAGTCGCCCATCAAGCAGATGCCGGGGCTCTTGGAGGCCTTGCAGATTTCCACGGCCTGTTCCAGGCGGTTCATGAAGCGGGCCTCGCCCTTGTTCAGCGGCTCCAGGAGGACGCGCGTGCCCAACTTCACGGCGTAGTCGCCCACGGCCGGCAGGAGGTCGGCCAGGGCCTTCAGGCCGTCGTCCCAATTCAGTTGCGGGTGATTGTTGAAGGCGGGGACGAAGATGACGCCCGTGGCCCCGGCCTCGCCGGCGCCCTCCAGGGTCTTCTTGAGTTTCTCGGCGCCCTCTTTGCGTTTCGCCTCGTCGGGGTCAATCAGCGGGAAGTAACCGCAACACAGGGCCGCGATGCCGACGCCGGTCCCTTCGAGTTCCTGTCGGACCTGCTTGGCGCGTTCGACGCTCAGGCCGCCAAATTCGAGGCCGCATCCGCCGAACTTGAGGATGTTCTCGGCCTTTTCCTTGAGGCTGCCGCCGGGAATCAAGCGGTCCTGGCTGCAAAGTTTCAGGACCCCTTGTTTCAAGGGCTTCTCCGCTGCTTTTTCCTCGGCCATCGCATCGCCCGCCACTCGGAGTCCGGCCATCATACCGGCGCCCACCAGCGAGGTCTTCAGGAATTGCCGACGATCCATTGCGAGGTCTCCTTTTGTTTTCCGTCCGGCGTGCCGCCGGCGGCTCAGACCACCATTTCCGGCAGCAGTCGCCGGGTCAGTTCCGACAGGTACGCGTCCACTTCGCGGTCCGAATCGAACGTGAGGATCTTGTCCGTGACCTCCCGCGCCTGGTCCAGAGTCACGCTGCGGATGACCTTCTTGACTTCGAGGAGCGTGGCGGGCGAGACGCTGAGCGCGTGGACCCCCAGGCCGATCAGAAGGACCGTGTACATGGGCTCGCCGGCCATCTCGCCGCAGACCGCGACCTGGATGTCGGCGTCGCAGGCGGCCTGGACCACCTCGCGGATGAGCCGAAGCACCGCCGGGTGCCCGGCCGTGTACATCCCCGCCACCCGCTCGTTCGAGCGGTCGACCGCCAGCGTGTACTGCACGAGGTCGTTCGTGCCGATCGAGAAGAAGTCGCACTCGCGGGCGAAGTTGCGGGCCATGAGGGCGGCGCTCGGCACCTCGACCATGATGCCGACCTTCAGGTCGCGGTCGAACGGGACGCCCTCGTCTTCGAGGTCCTCGCGCACGTCCGCCAGGATCATCTTCGCCTGGCGCAACTCCTTCAGGTTCGTCACGAGAGGGAACATGAGGCGCGTCGGACCCAGCACGCTCGCCCGCAGGACCGCCCGCAGTTGCGTCTTGAACAGACCGATGTGCTGGAGGCTGAACCGGATGCTCCGGAACCCCAGGAACGGGTTCCGCTCGTCGTATTCGCCCGAAAGGTGGGTGAACTTGTCGGCCCCGAGGTCGCAGGTGCGGATGGTGATCGGCCGGCCGTCCAGCGCCTCGATGGCCTCGGCGTAAGCCTGGTAATGGTCTTCCTCGGTCGGGTCGTCCTCGCGGTCCAGGTAGAGGAATTCCGTGCGGTACAGGCCGATGCCGCTCGCCCCCCGGGCCAGGCACATCTCGACGTCGTGCGGGAACTCGATGTTGCCCCACAGCGCCACCTCGTGGCCGTCCTGCGTCACCGCGGGGAGGTCCTTCAGGTTCCCCAGCGATTCCTCCATGCGGCGGAATCGCTGCTCCGTCTCGTGGAACCGCGAGATGGTTTCCTCGTCCGGGTTGATGATCACCAGGCCCCGGTTGCCGTCCACCACCACCATGTCGCCGCCCGACACGTCGGCCGTGATCGTATGCAGGCCCACCACGGCCGGGATGCTCATCGCCCGGGCGACGATGGTTGTGTGGCTCGTGCGCCCGCCGCCGTCGGTTGCGAAGGCCAGGATCTTCGAGCGATCGAGGCTGGCGGTCTGGCTCGGCGTCAGGTCGTGCGCGATGACGATGACGGGTTCCGTCAGTCGGCCCAGCGTCTCGCGCTTCGCGCCGATCAGGTGCCTCAGCAGCCGCTTCTCGATGTCGTACACGTCGGCGACGCGTTCGGCCATGTAGCGGTTCGGCAGTTTGAGGAACTTGCGGGCGTAGGCCTTCAGGACGGTGGAGACGGCGTACTCGGCGGCGTAGTGCTCGCGCTCGACCAGTTCGTGGACTTCCTCGTGGAGGCGCTTGTCCGTCATGAGCGCGTCCTGGACGTCGAAGATCGCGCCCAGTTCTTCGCCCACGTCGCGGGCCACGCGCTCCTTCAACTCGTGGATCTCGCTCCGCGCCCGCTCCACCGCCTGGCGGAATCGCCCCAGTTCCGCCTGGACCTCCTCGGCGTCGATGCTGCGGCGGGGAATCCGGAATTGCTCGCTGTCCAGAACGATCGCCGGCGCGATCGCCAGGCCCGGCGAGACGGGGATGCCTTTGCGTATTTCCATCCGGTTCGCTCGGCCGCTTCAGGCGTCGGCTCGTTCGTTGTCCGGGTCCCGAAGCAGTTCTGTCAACTGGGCCAGACACTCCTCCGCGTCCTCGCCTTCGACTTCCAGGCGAAGAATGGTGCCGGCGGCGGCGTCGAGCGTCAGCATGTCCCACACGCTCTTGCCGTTCACCATCTGGTCGTTTTTATGAACGGCGACCAGGCTGCGAAATCGGCTGGCGATCTCCACAAATTTCGCCGCCGGCCGCGCGTGAAGACCCGTCGCATTCGTAATGGTGACATCCCTTGTCGGCACGTGTTCATCTCGCTCGCGGGCGCCAAAGATGCACGCCCGTTCTTCAACCCAACTCCTCGTCCGCCTCCCGCAAAAGGTCGACGATCTCCTCCCGGCTGGAGGCCCGCAACAGAAAGCGCCGGAAATTGTCGTTCTTGATGCTCCGGAAAATGTGTTCCATCGCCTTCAGGTGGGCCTCCGGACTCTCCGGATGCGACACCAAGAGAAAGAGCAGGTGCACCGGCCGGCTGTCCAGCGCCGCAAACTCCACGCCCCCCGCGCTCCGCGCCACCAGGCCCACCACGCCGCGAACCGATTCGTGCTTCGCGTGCGGTATCGCCACCCCGTTGCCGAACCCGGTTGTCCCTTTCCGCTCGCGGCGCATGACCGCGTCCACGATCGCCCGCTGGTGATTCCTCGGGATCGCCTTGGCCTCGACGAGCGCCTCGACCATCTCGTCGATGGCCGCACGCGCCGTCTCCGCCTTCAGGTCCGGCAAGATGGCCTCTGTGCAGATAAAATCCATCAGCCGCATACCCGTCACCCTTCGCCCCCTGTCAGGTTCGCGTCGGCTGGTGGGGGTTCGGTCCGCGCCCCTTGCGGTGGCGGACACGGTCCTTGTGCTCCGCCAGTTGCCGTTCCAGACGGTCCGTCGCCAGGTCGATGGCGGCCCGGACGTCTGCGTCGGTCGCCCGCCCCACCAGGTCGTGCGAATGTTCCACGGCGGCGAGCATCTCGCAGACCATGCTGCCCCCATCCTTGTCCAGCACCACCCGCACCGATTGAATCCTGTCGTAGTACTTGACGAGGCGATCCGCCTTCTTGGTCGCGTAGTCCTTGATGTCTGCCGCTACGGACTCGTGACGCACCGTAATTTCGATCTGCAAGCGACAATCCCTCCCTCCCGCCTCGGGCGGGCTACTAAGCGCCAAAATGAGCATCCCAAGCGCGGCCGAGTCTAGCAGGGAAGGGGTTCCAAGTCAACCATTTCAGCCTCCCGTCCGGCATGCGGGTGTGGCCGCATTTCGTGGCAAAGGGTCAAGGCTTCCCTCAAAACTCCGGTGTGGCACGGTCGGTCTTGCCCGGCCGTGCGCACGGGGCTCGAAGCGCGGGGGTTCACCCCCCTCGCTACCCATGCGGTCCCGGCGCGCCGGGACCGCGCGGGGCGTAAAGCCCGGCGCTACAAAGACCTAACGTTCGCCAGAAAATCTAGTCACACCCCCGGCGCGCCGGGACTTCGCCGGGACAAGTTGGGCTTGCCCGCCGTCGCGCTCCAATCCTCCTGAGTGTTCCACAAAATGACGGTAACCTCTTCCTGGACCACAGGTTAGGCGGAAATTACCCCTGGGGTAATTTTCCCTCATTGCCCGCCGTAGCCTTGGCGAAGGCGGGTCGCGGCTGCTATCCATGCGCCGTCTTGCTTGGCCTTTCGCCGTTCGTTCCGCCCTTCGACAAAACTCGGGGCGGCCCGAGTCCCGACATGGTCGGGATCGATGGGCCGCGTCTTGCCCGCCATAGCCCCGGGGCGCCGGGGGCGACGGCGGGTCCGAGTTCCGCCCGCCACAGGCGGGCGAGCGTTCCGCGTTGGCCGGGGCTGTTGCCCGTTGACGCCGGGGGCCCCACGCGGTATTCTGGAGTCAGGCAGACGTCCCGGGACTCTTCTCGAAGGAGACGCGGACATGGCCGACAAGGTCAAGAAGGCGAAGGAAATCCTGAAGCGAGTCCTCAAGGAATTCGGACCGACCAAAGACCACGCCATCGGCGCCGGCCGGGAAATCCTCCTGGCCCTCCGCAGCGTCGTCGACGCCGAGATCAACCTCCTCGACGCCGCCACCAAGAAGAAACCGTCCGGCTCGAAGAAGTCCGATTAGGCCCCCCGCCGCCGGTTCAACGCGGAACGCTTGCCCGCCTGTGGCGGGCGGAACGCGGACCCGCCTTCGCCAAGGCTACGGCGGGCGAGACGCGGAATGAACCGCCTGGGGAAGCGCGCCTCGGCGGCCGGCGGATGCCCCATAACGGGAAGGGGGGTGACGATGCGGCTGCGCCTGGCGATTGAACTGGTGCCCCGTCCGATCTGGGCCACGTACGCGAACCTGCTTCACGCCGTCCGGCCGGCGACGTGGGACCGCCTGCGGCACAAGGTGTACGATGCGGCGGGCCTTCGGTGCCAGGCGTGCGGGGCGAGGGGTCGGCTCCACTGCCACGAAAGATGGCAGTATAACGATAAGACCGGGGTCGCGCGGCTGAAGGGCTTCCGAGCCTTGTGCAGCGCCTGCCACGCCGTCTGTCACCCGGGGTCTTTCTTCGCTCGGATGTTGAAGCGCGGAGGGGTCTATGCAGTCGCGGGCGGCGGCGGCTTCCGGGCGATGGACCCGAAGACCGGCTTTGCCCTGGGGCCGCACTGGTGCAAGGTCAACGGCCTGGATCTTGCCGCCTGGGAGCGGCACGAAGCGGAGGCCTGGGCGACGTGGGAGAGGCGCGGCCGGCGGCGGTGGCGCGTGGACCTGGGCCGGTGGGCGGACCTGGTGCCGGCCGAGCGGCGCCGCGGGCGGTGGATGCTGCCGAAAGATCAATGGCCCCGCAGGCCGACCAAGGCACCGGCGAGGAAAAAAGGCGGATGATGCCTACATCTACGACAGAGCGCAAGCCATCTGAGGTAACCGATGCCTTTTGGCTCTGCGCACAAGGCCCCCCCGGCCGCCCGAATGTGGTTGGCCAAGGCGGCAAGTGGCTTGTGTTTGTATCCCACAAATATGTGGATACAGTATGGGCGCAGATCAAACAATCTACCGAGGCGGGGAGGCTCGGGCCTGCCGCGAAGGTGGCGACGGCGCGGCCTAATTCGAACGCCCGCGACCCGCGCTCCAGGGTTATTTGCGTGTACACATACGATTGGAAGGACGAAGCGGACGTGAAGCGCGTACGCGAGGAACTCAGAAGGCTCGGCATAATCCAGAAGATACCTTACAAGGCGGACGCAGACACGCAGGCGGGGAAGTACTCAGTGCGAGGAGATTCAGGGATTGCCAAGTACTATGAGTGAGTCTGGCCGGTAAATGGGAATGCCTTTGACCCCCGAAACCTGGCACCGCGTGGCCGACTTGCGGGGGCCGCGCTAGGAGTTCAGGCGGGGGCGCCGACGGCTTCGAGGATCGCCGACGCCAACTCTGCCTTCGTCACGCCCGTCAGACGCTGCGTCGGCCCGACCTGCCGAATGAGGAGCGCGTCCTGGCGGTCGGCGCCGATGGCTTCCGGCCCGTTCGCCACCACCAGGTCCAGTCCCTTGGCCTCGAGTTTTCCGCGCGCGCGGCGCTCCAGGTCTTCCGTTTCAAGGCAGAAGCCGACGAGGATCTGTCGTTTTCGCCGCCGGGCCATTTCCGCGAGGATGTCCGGCGTCCGCTCGAGTTCCACGGTAAGGCGCGCCTCCCCCTTCTTAATCTTCTCGGGGCGCTTTGCGACGGGCCGGTAATCCGCCACCGCCGCCGACGCGATAAATACATCGCATGCACCGAACCGGGCGGCCACCGCCTCGAACATTTCCTGGGCGCTCGTGATGCGGACGACCTCGGCCCCCTCGGGCGGCTCGGCCGGGCAGGGGCCCAGGACGAGCGTCACCTGGTGGCCGGCGAGCAGCGCCGCTTTCGCCAGCGCGCACCCGATGCGCCCGCTCGATGCGTTCGAAACGTATCGGACGGGGTCCAGGTACTCGCGCGTCGGGCCGGCTGTGATGAGCAGATTCATTTTCGATTTCCGATTTGCGATTTTCGATTGGGGCGGCACAGTGGCCGTACAGGGCAATCGAAAATCGAAAATCCGAAATCGAAAATCAACGACGCTAACCGCTGCGCGTGAGCGCCCGGACGATCTCCGCCAGGATCGTCTCCGGTTCCGCCATGCGTCCCAGGCCCTCCGTGCCGCAGGCGAGGCGTCCTTCCTCGGGGCCGACGAACCGGACGCGCCGCCGGCGCAGCGTCTCGACGTTGGCCTGCACCGCCGGGTGGTTCCACATCGCCTCGTTCATCGCCGGCGCGAGGATGACCGGCACGCGAAGCGCCACCAGGACGGTCGAGAGCAGGTCGTCGGCGATACCTGCGGCGAGTTTGCCGATCACGTTCGCCGTTGCCGGCGCCACCACCGCCGCCTCGGCCCGGTCCGCCAGCGCGATGTGATCCGTGTCGTACGCCCCCTCGGCAAAGAGGTCCGTGTACACCGGTCGGCGCGAGAGCGCCTGAAACGTCAGCGGGCCGACGAACCGCTGGGCGTGTTCCGTCATGACGACGCTGACGGCCGCGCCCTCCTGCACGAGGCGCGACACCAGGAGCGCCGCCTTGTACGCCGCGATCCCGCCCGTCACGCCGACCAGGATCTCGCGGCCCTGGAGCGTCTGCCCGTCCTTTTTCCGCTTGGCCATGCGCTTCTCCGGGTTGTTCGAGCCGCGACCGGAAGGTCGCGGTCACGTTCCCTGCCGTGGCACGTGCCAAGGCAGGGAACGTGACCGCCCGCTTCCGCGGGCGGCTCGAAACGGCAGCGCGGGGCAAGTCCCGCGGCGAACCCACCGCGCAAAACTTATGTCGGACCGCTTAGTCCTCGTCCTTTTCCTCGGGCTCCCCGACCGGGGCCGCTCTTCGCGCCGGCCGCTGCCCGCCGCCGTCTATCTCCAGCGTGATCTTCCCTTCGAGCACCTCCTGGATGACGGCCTCCATCAGCGTTCGGTTGCCGCGCTCCACCAGGAGCGGCGCGCCGAACGTCACGTCCACCAGCCGCTTCTGGATGAGGACGGCCAGTTTGAACCGTCCGCCGACCTTGTCTACGATCTCGTTGCTCTTCAAGGCTTCGATCACGTCTGGTTCCTCCTCGTGTTCGGCGTCCGTCTCCCGGACCCCTGGTTCGCGGCGGCCCGCGGGACCGCGCGCGTCTCGTTCGGCCTCGCTCCGCCTACTTCTACAACGCTATCTCAACGCTGCCGTTCCCTCTGCGATAGCGTTCCCCGCTCCCCTCCGGGTCGCGGCTAACCATGACGATGTGCGATGTCGCCGTTTCATTCCGCGTTCCGCATTGCCGTTCCCCCATCTCTGCCTTTCTCTGCGTTCTCTGCGTTCTCTGCGGTGAAGAATACAGCCCGCGCCTGAACGATGCAGACGACCTCGTCAATGGCGTTTTCGAGGTCGTCGTTGACGACTTCGGTGTCGTACAGTCCCGATCGGCGGGCCATTTCGATCTCGTCGCGGGCCTTGGCGAATCGGCGTTCCACTTCCTCGCTCTGTTCGGTCCCGCGCTTCGACAGGCGCCGCCGCAGGGCCTTGTCGTTCGGCGGCAAAAGGAGGATCGCCAGCGCCTCCGGAAACTTCTTCTTCACCTGGATGCCGCCCTGGACGTCGATCTCCAGCAGCAGTTGCTTCCGGCGGCGCCGGGCCCGCTCCAGTTCTTCGACCGGCGTGCCGTAGTATTGCCCGAACACCTCGGCCCATTCGACGAAGGCGCCGTCGGCGATGCGCTTCTGGAACTCTTCGCGGCTCAGGAAGTAATAGTCCACGCCCTCGGTTTCGCCGGGGCGCCGGCTTCGGGTCGTCGCGCTGACGCTGATGAAGAGGCTCAGGCGTCGTGCGACGGCCCGGCTGACGGTGGTCTTGCCCGCGCCGCTCGGCCCGCTCAGCACGACGAGGTCCCGCGCGGGGAAGGGCGCCCGGTCCTCGCCCGTTTTCTTTTCGATTCCGTCGGCCATGCCTGTCGCTCTCCGCTTTACTCGATATTCTGCGATTGCTCGCGCAGCCGGTCCACCGCCACCTTGATCGGAAGGACCTCGCGCGCGATCTGGACGTCGTTCGACTTCGCGCCGATCGTGTTTGCCTCGCGGGACATTTCCTGGGCCAGGAACTCCAGCCGCCGGCCCACCGGCTCCGAGGTATCGAGCAGGTCCCGCATCTGCTCCAGGTGGCTCTCCAGGCGGGCGAGTTCCTCGTTGATGTCGGACCGCTCGGCGAAGAACGCCACCTCGCGCGCCAGGGTCGCGTCGTCCGCCGCTATCTCGACGCCCTCCAGGAGCGCCTGCGCCCGTTCCTGGAGCCGATCGCGGTACTCCTGGATCACCGCCCCCGCGAGCCGGCGCACCGCCGCCACACGCCGACCCATCTCTTCCAGGTTCGCCGCCAGGTCCTTGGCGGTGGCCTGGCCCTCGGCCTCGCGCATCGCGTCCAGGCGGTCGAGCGCCTCGCGCGCCGCCTCCTTGACGAGCGACTCGAGGTTCTTAATGCCCGTCAGGACGACCGCCTCGTCGCCCACGACGCCCGGCAGCGCCAGGAGCGCCTCGAGCGCCGGGGGACCGTCGCCCCCGCCCAGTTCCTCCCGCAGCCGCGCCAGGTCCTTCCAGTAGGCCGCCAGCACCTCCCGGTTGATCGGGGCCCTCGCGGCGGCGCCGACCGGCTCGACGGTGAGCGAAACGTACACCGTTCCGCGCGTCAGCCGCTCTCGCACCAGCCGATCAATCACAACCTCCGCCGCCCCGAGGCCCTCCGGCGTCCGCTGGCTCACCTTCAGGCTGCGGTTGTTGACCGTCCGGATTTCGACGCGGACGCGGACCTCGTCGGTCGTCCGCTCGGCTGCCCCGTATCCGGTCATGCTGCGGATCATGCGCCTTATCCTTTCCGCCCGGCTGCCGTTCGGCTGCCGGGTTTCACGACCGGCACGCCTTCTCGGCAGAGGGGACATTCCTCCGGCACGTGGGTCGGCACGTCCAGTTGCACGAGGGCCGTCAGGGGCATCCCGAACGCGGGGTCGCGCCCGCTCGTCCGGTCCACCAGCGCCGCCACGCCGACCACCTCCGCCCCTGCCTCACGCACGAGCGCGAGCACCTCGCGCAGGCTCCCGCCGGTCGTGACGACGTCCTCGGCCAGAAGGACGCGCTCGCCCGGCTCGATGCGGAACCCGCGCCGCAGGCGCATCCGACCCTCCTCGCGTTCGGCGAAGATCGCCGTCGCGCCGAGGGCCCGCGCCAGTTCGTACGCCACCAGAATGCCCCCCATCGCCGGGCCGACGACCGTCTCGACCCGATCGTCCGCGAAGGCCCGCGCCAACCGGCTGCACAGCCGCTCCGCCCGCGCCGGGTCCTGAAGCACCAGCGCGCACTGGAGATACTTCGGGCTGTGCAGGCCGCTCGAAAGCAGAAAATGCCCCTCCAGCAGCGCGCCCGCCTCGCGAAAGACTTCGAGGATGGCCTCACGGGGATCCGGCATCACGGGCTCCGCTGTCGGGAGTCTTGGGCGTCTCGGGGGCAGCGGCCCCGCCGGATTCGCTCGCCGGCGCTGCGGGCGTCTTGGCCGGGGGCGCCTCAGGGACCTGGGCCGGCGGCGCCGTCCCGGCGCGCCGGGATTCGCCTGGGCCCGTGCCGGGTTCGGCAGGCGCCTCGGCGGGCGCCGGCTCCTCGGCGGACCACAATGTCGACTGCTGGTAACGCATCACCAGGGCCGTCACGACGGCCAGGATGAAAAAGATCGCGCCGAGGACGGCCGTCGCCTTGATGAACACATCGGCCGTCTTCGTGCCGAATGCGCTATGGCCGCCCGGACCGCCGAACGCACCCGCCAGGCCGCCGCCGCGACCTCGCTGGATCAGCACCAGCAGCACCAGGATCACCGAGCACAACAGGAACAGCACGAGGGAAACTGTCGTCAACACGTCCTCGCCTCCTCGGGCCTTTTCAGTCCGGCCCCTTGAACTCGTGTCATTTCAGATTTCAAATCTGAGATTTCAGATCTCAAATCCGAGATTTCAAATCTGACATTTCAAATCTGAAATCTCAAATCTCAGATTTCCGGTTTCTGTTTACAGTCCCTTCGCCTTCGCGCCTTCCGCGACGATCTTCGCGAACCCGTCGGCCTTGAGGCTCGCCCCGCCGACCAGCGCGCCGTCGATGTCCGGCGCGCCCATCAGGTCGGCCGTATTGTCCGGCTTCACGCTTCCGCCGTACTGGATCCGCACCGCCTGCGCGAGGTCCGCGCCGTACAGGTCCGCCAGCAGGCGGCGGATGAACGCGTGCACGTCCTGGGCCTGCCGGGGCGTGGCGGTCCGGCCGGTTCCGATGGCCCAGACCGGCTCGTACGCGACGACGACCTGGCGCGCCTCGTCCTTCGCGAGGCCCTCGAAGCCGCTCGTCACGTGGCGGCGAACGACCTCGTCCGTGCGTCCCGCGTCGCGCTCTTCGAGGAGTTCTCCGACGCAGAGGATCGGCACGAGGCCGAAAGAGAACGCCGCACGCACCTTCTTCGCCACCTCCGCGTCCGTCTCGCCGAAAATGTGCCGCCGCTCGCTGTGGCCCAGGATGACGTATCGGCACCCGAGGTCCTTGAGCATGGGTCCGGCCACTTCGCCGGTGAACGCGCCTTCGCGCTCGAAGTACATGTTCTGGCCGCCGACGACGAGCGGCGAGCCCTTCGCCGCTGCGACGACCGCCTCCAGGTACGGCGCCGGCGGACACACGCCGACCTCGACGCCCCGCACCCCGGCCGCGGTCTTCGCCGTCGCCTTCGCCAGCGCCACCGCGCCCGCCCGGTCCGTGTTCATCTTCCAGTTGCCGCAGATGAACGGCTTCCGCATCCGTGTTCCTTCCTTCGCGCGGCGGGTCTCCCGACCCGCTGCGCAAAAACTTGGACGGCAAACGGCCGCTAAGCCGCAAGCGGCTAGACCTTCGTGTCGGTCTCCAGGGTGCGTCCGACCGCCTTGGCGATCGGCACGAGGGCCTTCATCATCGCGTCGAACTCGTCCGGCACGAGTTGCTGGGGCCCGTCGCTCAGGGCCTTCTCCGGGTTCGGATGGACCTCGATCATCAGGCCGTGTGCCCCCGCCGCCACCGCCGCCAACGCCATCGGCGCCACCAGGTCCCGCCGGCCGGTGGCGTGGCTCGGGTCCACGATGATCGGCAGATGCGAGACGCCCTGGATGTTCGGCACGGCAGCCAGGTCCAGCGTGTAGCGGGTGCTCTTGTCGAACCCCCGGACGCCGCGCTCGCACAGGATGACGTTCCGGTTCCCCTCCGAGAGGATGTACTCGGCGCTCATGAGGAGTTCTTCGACGGTCGCGCCCGGCCCGCGCTTCAGGAGGACCGGCTTGTCCGAGTGGCCGACCTCCGTCAGGAGGGCGTAGTTCTGCATGTTCCGCGCGCCGACCTGGAGGACGTCGGCGTACTCCGCCACGAGTTCCATTTGGCGCGCGTCCATCACTTCCGTCACGACGGGCAGGCCGGTCTCCCGGCTCACGTCGCGGAGGATCTTGAGGCCCTCCAGCCCCAGGCCCTGGAAACTGTAAGGGCTGGTTCGCGGCTTAAAGGCGCCGCCGCGAAGAAACGCCGCTCCCGCCGCCGCCACACGCTTCGCCACCACCCGCACCTGCTCCTCGCTCTCGACGGAGCAGGGGCCCGCGATCACCGCCAGGTGCTTGCCGCCGATCTTGCGGCCGCGGACCTCGACGACGGTGTCCTCGGCGTGGAAGTCCCGGCTGGCGAGTTTGTAGGGCTTCATGATGGGCATGACGGACTCGACGCCCGCCAGCACCGCCACCGATTCCGGCCTCAACTTCGCCTCGTCGCCGATCGCCCCGATGATCGTCCGGAACTCGCCGCGCGACATGTGGGCCTTCAGGCCCATCTGCTCGATCCGCTCGATGACCGCTCGGACCTCGACGTCGCTCGCGTTGGCCTTCAGAACGATGATCATGCCGCCCGCCCAGTTCATCCCGCGCTCACCATCACGGGGAACGACCCCAGCACGCGCAACTCGCGCGTGTGCGCCTTCGCCTCCTCCAGCGCCTCGCGCACAGGCTCGTCGTCCCCGTGCCCCTCGATGTCCACGAAGAAGTAGTACTCCCACGATTTTCCGGGCGCCGGGTGCGACTCGATCTTCGTCATGTTCACACCGTGCCGGCGAAACAGGTCCAGCACTTCCACGAGCGCCCCCGCCTTGTGCGCCGTGCTGAAAAGGAGGCACGTCTTATCGCGTCCCGTCGGCTTCGGGTTCTCGCGCCCCAGGACGAGGAACCGCGTCTGGTTCTGCGGATTGTCCTCGATCGCCGGCGCCAGCACCGCCAGGCCGTAGAGTTCCGCGGCCATGGCGGACGCGATCGCCGACGTCCCCTCCACCTTCGCCGCCAACAGCGCCGCCTCCGCCGTCGAATCCACCGCCACCTGGTCCGCGTGCGCCAGGTTCTGGCTCAGCCAGCCCCGGCACTGGTCGAAGACCTGAGGCTTCGAGTACACCTTCATCACCTTCCCGAGGTCGGCCGTTTTGCCCAGCAGGTTCTGGTGGACCGGCATCGCCATCTCCGCGCAGATCTTCACCGGCCCCTGCACCCCCAGGAAACATTCCATCGTGTCGCGCACCGCGCCGCCGGTGGTGTTCTCGACCGGCACGATGCCGTAGTCCGCCAGCCCGCGCGACACCCCGTCGAACACGCTCGCAATGTCGCGCACCGCCGCCAGGTCCACGCTCCGCCCGAACTTCTCCAGCGCCGCCAGGTGGCTGAAACTCCCCTCCGGGCCCAGGTACATCACCTTCGCCGGCATCTCCAGCGCCAGGCTCCCGCTCATCAACTCCTTCCAGATCGCCCGCAGCGTCGCCTCCCGGAGCGGGCCCGCGCTCGCCGACGCCACTCGCTCCAGAACCTCCCGCTCACGTTCCGGCGCGTACGCCGCGTTCTGTCCCGCCTCACGCTTGAGGCGCCCGATCTCGACCGCCAACCTCGCCCGCTCGTTCATCAGCCGGACGAGGTCCAGGTCGATCTCGTCTATCTTCTTTCGAATCGCTTCGAGGCTCATACGGATCCCCGGTTCTCGGCCGTTCGGCGGTCCTTCCGCGAACGGGCTTGGCGCATACTTTCCCCACCTGTGAACGCCCCAATTTAGCCCCCTTCGCCCTTACCGTCAACCTAAAAAGGCATGAAGGCATGCCCGCCTCGCCACACCCGCCGCGGTGGGGTGGCGTCACATTTAGCCGCCCGCCTCGGCGGGCGCGTATTGTGCCGTTCAACCGCCCCTCCCCAAATTTCCGCCGGATTTCCGTCGACTTGCCGACCCGCCCCTGCTAACATGATTCATTTGTACGGTGCGCCCGGCCGTTGCCCCCGGGCGCGGCGGCCTGCCGGGGTGGCGGGCTGAAACCAGGGCAATCGAACGGAGACGGGCCATGATGCGACGATATGGGGTGCTGGTGGGTTGCATGGTGGCGGCGATTCTGCTCCTCGCGGGCGCAGTTCGCGCCGCCGAGGAAGTCGCAGCCGAGGGCAAAACCGAGGGCAAGGAAGAGGCCAAGGTCGAACTTCCTCTCGCGGTCGCCGATGCCGTCAAGGCCGCCTTCCCCAAGGCCAAGATCGAGGAAGTCAAGTTGGAGAAGGAGTGCGGCCTGGACGTTTACGAGGTCGAACTCAAACTGGAAGACGAATCCGAAGTGGAGGTCGAGGTCGCTCCGGACGGCACGCTCGTCGAGATTGAGACCGAGATTGCCCTGAAGGACGCGCCGCCGGCCGTCGTCGAGGCGGTCCAGGCCGCCGCCCCCGACGCCAAAATTGAGGAAGTTAAGAAGAAGGAGATCCTCGCTGAAATCAAAAAGGCCGAGGCCGACAAGCCCGCCCAACTCGTCAAACTCGACAAGGCCAAAATCGTCTATGAGGCCGAACTGAAGAAGGACGACAAGGAAGGCGAAATCACCGTCGCCGCCGACGGCAAGGTCGTCGAGCCCCTCAAGTGGAAAGAAAAGGAAAAGGGCGAGAAAGAGGAAAAGGGCGAGTCCAAGGAGCCCGCCAAGGCACCCGCCAAGGCACCCGCCGAAGCACCCAAGAGCATGTAACCTCGCCCATCGCTTGACTGTGCCGCTTGCGGCTTAGCCCTGCCGCTTGTGGCCGTCCTTATTCATCCACGGCGCCGCCGCCCCTCCCGGGCGCGGCGCCGTTGCCTTTCGCCGCCTGCCACGGCGAAGTTCGCGCAAGCGAACGAAGACGGGTTCATTCCGCATTGGCGTCCCCCGCTCCCCTTCGGGTCGCGGCTAACCATGACGATGTGCGGTTTTGCCGTTTCTTTCTGGGTTCCGGGTTCCGCGTTTGAACGCCCTCTCCCCCGCACCGCCCTGTATAATGTCTTCCCATGCCCGAATCCATGTTCGACCTCGCTGTCGTCGGCGCCGGTCCTGCCGGCCTCCTGGCCGCCATCGCCGCCGCCGAATCCCGGCGCGCCCCTGGCACGGGTACGGCTCGTGCCGTGGCCGGCGGGATCGTCCTCCTCGAGCAACTCCCGCGCCCCGGCGTCAAACTCCTCGCCACCGGCGGCGGTCGATGCAACCTCACCAGCACCCTCCCCCCCGACGAGTTCCCCGCGAGATTCGGACGCCACGGACGTTTCATCCTGCCCGCACTCGACGCCTTCGGTCCCGACGCCCTCCGCCGATTCTTGGACTCTCTCGGCGTCCCCACCGCCGCCCCCGATGGCCTGCACGTCTTTCCCGTCTCCGACTCCGCCGCAGATGTCCAGCGCGCCCTCGTCCGCCGCGCCCGCGAACTCGGCGTCCGCCTACGCCTCGCCACCGCTGCCCGCGCCCTCTGGATCGAAGGCGACGCCCTCCGCGGCCTCGAAACCTCCCGCGGTCGCGTCGCCGCAAACGCCGTCATCCTCGCCACCGGCGGCAAAGGCTATCCCGACCTGGGCGCCACCGGCTCCGGCTACGCCCTCGCACGCGAGGCCGGACATACCATCGTCGAACCCACCCCGGCCCTCGTCCCCCTCGTCACGCGCGAAACCTGGCCGCGCGAACTCGCCGGACTCGCTCTCTCCCCCGCTCGCGTCCGCATCGACATCCCCGGACGCCCGCCCGCCTTCGCCCACGGGCTACGGCGTGGCAAGCGCGCGGGCATCACCGGCGACATCCTCTTCACCCACACCGGTCTCTCCGGCCCGGCGGTCCTCGACCTCTCCGGCGACGTCGCCGTCCTCCTCCGCGACCGCGCCGAGGTGCCCCTGCGCCTCGACCTCGCCCCGCGCACCACGCGCGCCGAATGGCTCGCACGCCTCGACTCCTGGCCCCTCTCCGAGGGACGAAAGACACTCCGCACGCTCCTCGCCGCCCACTTCCCGCGCGCCCTCGCCGACCTCCTCTGCCGACTCGCCGGCCTCGACCCCGCCACGCGACCGGCTCAGGTTTCCCGGCCGGCTCGCCGCACCCTCGCCGACCTCCTCACCGCGCTTCCGCTCACGGTCACGGCCACCGAAGGCTGGGACCGCGCGATGGTGACGCGCGGCGGCATCGCGCTCAAAGAGGTGGACCCGCAGACCCTTCGCAGCCGCCTCGTCCCCGGCCTTGCCTTCGCCGGAGAAAGCCTCGACCTCGACGCTCCCTCCGGCGGATTCAACCTCCAGTGGGCCTTCTCCTCCGGCCATCTCGCCGGCTCCTCCTGTTGACCCGAGCCCCCTGCGCCGGGTGGCATGCCCATCCCGGCGCGCCGGGACCTTTGCGTGGGCATGCGCTTTTCCCTCGCGAGTCAGAAAACGCGCTCGCCTTCCGGCTTCGTCCCGATAAATCGGGACTACGCCGGGACAAGTCGTCTCGCGGCTAACCATGGCGCGATGTCATCCCGACCGAGCCGCCGTTCAATCCGCAATCCGCGATCCGCCCTGGCACGGCAGGCGTGCCGTGGCCTGACGGCAATCCGCAATCGTCCACCCCACCGGCTCCGCGGATTTCCTTTCCACGCCCGCCCCGGCCCGTCGTACAATCTTCCCGGTGGGCCCGCGCGGGCCCCTCGATTGGTCTCTTGGCTGCGAAAGGAGTTCCCATGTTCCGGCGAAAATCCGGCTGGATCCTGCTGCTGGTCCTCGCGATTGCCTGCCCGGTCCTCTCGTGGGCTGCGGCCACATCGACCGCGCCCAGAACTCGGCCTGTGCTGTCCCCGAAGTCGGCCACGACCGGGAAGGGCGACTCGACGCCCGTCAACGTTGCCGACTACCCCGGCGTCATCCAACTCGCCTGCATCGGCGACAGCATCACCGCCGGCGTCGGGGCGGGGAATGACACGAAGTACCCGGCCCGTCTCTCGGCCGCCCTCGGCGCGAAATGGGAGGTCCACAACTTCGGCGTCAGCGCCGCCACCATGCTCAAGAAGGGCAACAAGCCCTACGACAAACTCGCCGAGTTCACCAAGGCCATCGACCTCAAGCCTGACGTCGTCACGATCATGCTCGGCACGAACGACTCGAAACCCGACAACTGGAAAAACAAGGACGAGTTCGCCCCCGACTACAAGGACATGATCGCCCAGTTCCAGAAGGCCAACCCCAAGGTCCGCATCTACTGCTGCCTGCCGATCCCCGCCTACCCCGGCAAATGGGGGATCAACGACGCCACCATCAAGGGCGAGATCGTTCCCCTCGTCCGAAAGGTCGCCAAGGACACCGAATCCGACGTCATCGACCTTTACACCCCCATGATCGGCAAGGGCGAATTCGTCCCCGACAGCGTCCACCCGAACGGCGACGGCCATGCCGTCATGGCCAAGGCCATCTTCAAGGCCCTCACAGGCAAGGACATGCCCGAGACCGCCAAGGACTCCGGCAAATAACTCCGTCCGGCGTCACCTTCTTCAGCCGCTTGCGGCTTAGCGTTCTGCCTTTCGGTTCACGGCTTCGGCCGGAGGCGGACGAGCACGACGCCGTGGCGGGTCACCTGGGCCGAGAACCGTCCGTCGGCCTCCTCGATGTCTTTCTGCCGCCAGAGGTCGCGGACGCGCTGCGGGCCCGTCAGGTTCAACTGCTCCCAGGTGACGGTCGTCTCGCGGGCGACCTCGGCGAAGTTGAAGAGGCCGACCGCCAGGCTGCCGTCGGCCATCGGCTTCGCCAGGACCAGGTCCTCGCTCGTCTGCACGACGGGCCGGGCCTGTTTGCCCAGCGGGTCCTGGTCCACCGCGATGACTTCGGTGTTGCAAAGGACGTTCAGCGTGAAATCGTCGAGGCGGGTGATGTCGCCGGAGTAGATAAGCGGGGAGGCCATCAAACACCACATTGCCATGTAGGCATACTGTTCGCTGGGCGTCAGCGCGGTTATGCGCGGGGCCTCGTTATGCTTACGGGCGTTCCCCACGTACCCGATGAGGATGTAATCCGGGTCGTTCCACGCGCCGGGGCGGGCGTGTTCCCAGTGCCGGGCGTTCTCCAGGCCGATGTGAAAACACCCCGGCAACTGGCCGCCCTGACGCAGGCCGAGGTCGCCCGTGGTCCGCCAGCAATTCCCGCCCACCTCGGCCCCCCACTCCCACACGTTGCCCATGCCGTACTGGCAGAGGTTGAAGACGATGTCGCGGGGAAGGGCCTTCAGGATGTCGCCCATCCGGCGATACGGACGCTGGAGCTGCTCGAGCCCCTCGCCCAGGTTCTCCTTTTTGGCCACGCCGCCGTACGAGCACCAGTCGTACTTGAGAAAGTCGAAGCCCCACTCCGCATAAGTCTTGGCGTCGATCTCCTCGTGCTTGTACGAGCCCTCATACCTCGCGCACGTGGCCGGGCCCGGCGAGGTATAGAGGCCCACCTTAAGGCCCTTGGCG
>Ga0315284_10003687_pt1 | contig 21764 bp, 20 predicted proteins | sample YL17G09_16_MG_FD_203696 | JGI IMG/M metagenome (GOLD analysis project Ga0315284, IMG submission 203696) | Sediment microbial communities from Yellowstone Lake, YNP, Wyoming, USA - YL17G09_16 | ecosystem: Environmental > Aquatic > Freshwater > Lake > Sediment | place: USA: Wyoming | collected... | reverse complement strand
ATTGCCATGGGTGTTAATTCTAAACGATCAAACCCTTGTGGAACTTTTCTGCCTACAAGCTCTCTATTATGAGCAAATAGTTCTACAACCTGTTCTTGGGTTGGTACAGGATATTCTCTTCCATCTATTCCAATCACCCCAATGCTTTCTGATTTCGGAAGAAGCGTGAGAATGCCGGTGCGGTTTAAGGCGGTAAAGCAACGAGCATATTCCCTTTCAACAGGAAATAACTGTTCTGATTGAGTTTTTTTCTTTTGTATAATTTGTTTCATTAATTCATCAAGGCTAATTCCCAAACCTTTAGTAATCTTCATAACCGTTTGGATGGTGGGTTTAGTGATGACATTTGTTTCAATCTTGGTAAGCGTTGTATAGGGAAGATCGGATTTTCTCGCTAATTCGTCTTGTGTCAATCCCTGCTTATTTCTAAGTTGTTTTATCTTATTCTCAATTGTTTCATTATTTTTTTGGACTTTTCATAGTTTCCTGAGTATGCTAGTATTAGTATGGGTGCTTATTTAACCCTTCATAAATATGCTAACAAATTTTATGAAATCAATCAAATTAAAAAATGAGGGAAGCCTGCTTTTGGCCAAAAATGAAATTCGAGCCGATATTTTTTCAGGTTCTCTGACAGGTTGCTTTTGCTTCCGTTTCAGGGCGAGGCGGGCGGAAGGAAGCGGGGTAAATTCCGACAATCGGCTTAAACGATGTTTTTTACCAACTGGCGGAGAGGCAGGGATTCGAACCCTGGGGCAGCTTATTTTAACCGCCACTCGCTTAGCAGGCGAGCACCTTAAGCCAACTCGGTCACCTCTCCGGTTATGCAATATACATGTATAAAATAGGGGATAGAAGGAGGATTCGCAAGTATTTTAACTGCCGGAACGGTTTATTTACGGTGGATACCGGAGCGCGATGTGCTCGATATTGACTTGAGGAAAATATATTGATATATTTAACCTTTTGAGATTTACAAGGGGAAAATGAGAGAGGAGAGGTGCGGTGATACGGAGCATGACGGGTTTCGGAAAAGCCGAAACCGAAGAGAACGGGACAAGAATCATCGTCGAGGTTCATTCCGTCAACAGCAGGTTTCTCGATACGAAATTGAAAGTGCCGCGGGTGCTCTATGAATACGAGGATGAACTGCGGAAACTTGTCCAACGGTATATCGAGCGCGGGCGGGTATCCCTAGAGGTGTCAATCGAGCAGCCCGGGGCAAGGCTCAATTCCATGAGCGTTGATTTCGATCTTGCCGGGCGGTATGTTCAACTGGCGGATGAGCTTGTGAAACGGTACGATTTTTCCTCCGGGCTTGATGTGCGGACGCTTTTATCGTTGCCGGATATCCTGAAGTATACAGATAACAACAGTGATTACAGCCGGGTGTGGGACCTCGCGGAAAAAACGGCGGTCGCGGCGCTGGAAGCTCACAGTGACATGCGCGAAAAAGAAGGTGAAAGCATCGGAAGGGATATCTCCGCACGGCTTGAGATGGTCAGGAGCCACATGGACCGTATCCACGCCCTCTCACCGGAAGCGCAAGAACGCTACACCGCCACGCTCCGCAGAAAGATCGAAACCCTGATCGGCAGCGAGCGGACCGATGAAACGAGATTCGCAATGGAAGTGGCCATGTATGCGGACCGGGTCGATATCACCGAGGAATGCGTCCGTTTCGGGTCCCACTGCGATGTGTTCGCGTCGGAAATACAAAACAGGAAAACCTCCGGCAAGAAGCTGTCGTTTCTTCTTCAGGAAATGAACCGTGAGATAAACACCATCGGGTCAAAATCGAATGACGCCGCCATTTCCCATGTCGTGGTTCAGATCAAGGAAGAACTTGAAAAGATGCGCGAGCAGTCGGAAAACATGGAATAAAAGAACGTTTCAAGGCTTATCGTACGGTGGATGTGCGGTACAGGGGGATATCTTGAACACACGCGGCTCAAAACAGGGACACGGACTGGTGATGGTCATTTCCGCACCATCGGGTGCAGGGAAAACAAGCGTGCTGTTTGAGACACTTAAAAGCCATCCGGAGATCGTCTTTTCGGTATCCTCGACGACCCGGCTGCCTCGTGAAGGCGAACACGAGGGTGTCAACTACCATTACATCAGCGAAGCGGAATTCGATTCCCTTGCAGACAAGGGAGAGTTTCTCGAATGGAACATCGTTCACGGAAACAAATACGGAACATTGAAGCGACCCGTCGAGGAGGTTGTTGAGCGGGGTGGAAGTATTATACTTGACACCGATACGGTCGGTGCTTTCAATATCAGGAAATTTTACCCCGACGCGGTATTGATCTTCGTCCTGCCATCGTCTCCTGATGTACTCCGTGAGCGGCTCATGAACCGTGACACCGAGACCGGGGAACTGATCCGGCGACGGCTCATGAACGCTCCCGGCGAGATCAGCCGTATGTCGGAATTCGACTATATCGTCATCAATGAAGATCTGAAAACCGCAGTGTCACAGCTTAATGCAATAATAACGGCGGAAAAAATTCGAAGTTCGAGAATTTTTCCGGCGCTTACCGAATGGAGGGATTATATTAATGGTGGAGCACGAGGAGAAAAGAAAAGATAACATCGAACCTGAATACCTGCCGATCGAAGATATTGATGTCAATCCTTATGAACTCGTCAACGCCACTTCAAAATATGCCCGTCAACTCAATGAAAGGATGCGGAAATTTTATGGCTTGGATACCGACATTCAACCAAGAAAACTGGCGATGAAAAAAGTCGGAGAGGGTAATCTCAAATTTGTCTATGACGAAGACACGACGAAGACAGGTGAGAAAACTCAGACGGAAGGCAGTAATGAACACTCATGAACGGAATCTTGCCGCCCTGTTTGTTGCTCAGCGTATCGAGATGGGTGAGAGCGAATGGGGAATAACGCCCCGTGTGATCGACAGGCTCGCCGGCGTCAGAGCGGTGGAAACTCGTACACAAAGCGACGAACGGCCTGGAAAAACGAGACCGGGCGGGGACAAGGTGGTGCCGCTCTTTGATGAAACACTGTCAACCTGTGCGGTCGAGCCGGTTACAGATGATATGAAATCAGAGAAGGAGACGCTCGGGGATCTTTACAGGGCAGTATGCGGATGTCAACGGTGCCCGCTCGGGGCAGGGCGAACTACATTTGTGTTCGGAGACGGCGATCCACATGCGGATATCATGTTTGTCGGGGAAGGCCCGGGCGCTGAGGAGGATATGCAGGGGCTCCCCTTCGTTGGCCGTGCCGGGAAGCTGCTCACCAGGATGATCGATGCAATGAAACTCCGGCGACCGGATGTGTATATCGGAAATATGGTCAAATGCAGACCGCCGGGAAACCGTGATCCGAAACCCGAAGAAATCGAAATGTGTGAGCCGATCCTCATCCGTCAGATTGAAATGATCAAGCCGGACATCATATGTGCGCTCGGCAGAATCGCCGGGCATTCGCTTCTCCGAACGAATTCCCCGCTCGGTTCGCTTCGGGGGAAGGTTCACGAGTACCACGGTGTGAAGCTGATAGTGACCTATCATCCCGCTGCGCTTCTGAGAAATCCCGCCTTGAAACGCCCCGCCTGGGACGATCTCAAGTTTCTCCGCCGCGAATACGACGGAATGGAGCTGTAGCCATGGCAGAGCCATTCGACCGTGACCATCCGCAGGTGCCCGATATCGAGCGTGCGGTTCTCGGCGCGATGCTTCTCGACAAGGAAGCAATCGGCATTGCAAGCGAGATACTCGCCCGTGAAGACGACTGTTTTTACAAACCGGCACATTCGCTGATCTTCCGCGTCATCACCGATCTGTACGACAACGAACGATCGCCGGTAGACCAGCTCACGGTCACCGAGCTTCTGAGGTCGCGCGGGCAGCTCGAATCGGTTGGCGGCGAGGAAACGATCGCGGCTCTGGCCGGTGAGACAACGAGCGCTGCCAATATTCGCTACCACTGCCAGCTCCTCAAGGAAAAAGCCCTCCTCCGCAGGATCATCAGCATCACGGCGACCGTACGTAACAGCTGTTACCAGGACTCCGCCAATCCGGGCGATATACTCAATGCACTCGAGGAAAGCATTGTCACCCTCTCCGATTTCCGGACGTCGAGGGGTTATTGGCCGATTGCAGACAAGATCTACGAAGCCCACGAGAAGATTGTTCAGAAGGCCGAAACGCCGGACGCCCTGACCGGTGTGGCATCGGGGTTCAGAAGGCTCGACAATCTCACCGCCGGGTGGCAGAATGCCGATCTCGTCATTCTTGCGGGCCGACCGTCGATGGGTAAGACGGCCCTTGCGCTTGAGTTTGTCAAGAACGCCGCAGGCAAGGGTGTACCGGTCGGATTGTTTAGCCTCGAGATGAATGTCACCCAGCTCGTCATGAGGATGCTCTTCAACGAGGGACGGTTCGATGGCTCTTCGCTGCACAAGCGCAAACCGGATCCAGGCGAGTGGACGAGGCTATCCGACGCATGCACACGCCTTGAAAAATATCCCATTTTCATCGACGATACCCCGGGAATCTCGACCATTGAGCTGAGCGCCAAGACAAAACGGCTGAAAAAGGAACGCAACATAGGCCTCGTCGTTGTCGATTACCTCCAGCTCATGCAGGGAACTTCCCGCGAATCACGCCAGCAGGAGATTTCCTCTATTTCACGGGGGCTGAAGAATCTCTCGAAAGAGCTCGATATTCCGGTCATCGCACTGAGCCAGCTTTCACGGGCCATCGAGCAGCGCGGAGGTGATCACCGTCCCGTGCTGTCCGACCTCCGGGAATCGGGCGCAATCGAGCAGGACGCCGATGTGGTGATGTTCATTTATCGCGCCTCGGTCTACAACTTGGAGACCGAATACCAGATCAGGGAGCAGAGTGTTTCCGCCGGCGAGGTGGCCGAAATCATCATCCGGAAACAGCGAAACGGGCCGGTCGGAACGGTGCTTCTCCATTGGATCAAGGAACAGATGAAGTTCGGTGAATTCGACTATGAAAGCACGGATGAATATTTCTGACAGTAGGGAACGGAGCCGGAGGGCTTGCGACACGTATTTACGGTCTCGCGGGCGGCCGATCCGTGGCGAACCGAACGGGGATGTGCTGTGGTAAAATGGCTCTTCAATACCTATTTCAGGGTTTCAGCGGGGGTTTCCGATACCATTGTGACCGTCGTTGCCAAACCGGTGATTGCGTTCGGCGACATCGTCATCTTTTTTTTCAGGATTCTGCGCATCGTTCACAAGATCCCTTCGAATCTCAGGCTCATTTTCGATGCCATGCTCGAGATCGGGGTCCGCTCGATTCCCATAACGTTCGTCATTTCAGTGTTTGCCGGGGCGACAACGGCCTGGCAGGCGAATTACCAGCTTGAGGGATATGTTTCGATGCGGTATCTCGGCACCGCTGTCTCGAAGTCCATCATCCTCGAGCTTGGCCCTGTCCTGACCGGCCTCGTCGTGGCGGGAAGAATCGGCTCGTCGCTTGCGGCTTCCCTGGGAGCGATGCGAATCACCGAGCAGATAGACGCTCTCTCGACCATGGCGATCGATCCCATGCGGTTTCTTGTCCTGCCGCGAGTGACCGCATCGTTTTTCATGGTTCCGATCCTTACAATCTACAGTTGCTTTTTCGGTATCGCTGCCGGCATGATCGTATCGCATCTGTTTCTGGGGGTTTCCACGGGGATCTTCATATTCGGACTCAAGCATTTTTTCTACATAACCGATGTGATTGTTTGCATGATCAAGGCGGTGGTGTTCGGAACGGGCCTGAGTGTCCTGGGCTGTTATTACGGATACAATGCATCGGGCGGGGCTGAGGGTGTGGGTCTTGCGGCAATCAGGGCGTATGTAACCTCGGCGGTGTTTATCCTGTTAAGTGATTTCCTCATAGCGTCGGTCGCATTCTGAGTATGGTCAAGGTCGAACTCGAAAACGTCAGGAAAAAATTCGGGGATCAGCCCGTTCTCCGGGGCGTGAACCTCAAAGTCTCCGAGGGCGAAACCCTTGTGGTCATCGGGCAATCGGGTTGCGGAAAGAGCGTCATGCTCAAACACATTGTCGGGCTGATGAAACCGGACGCAGGAAGGATACTCATCGACAGTGAGGACATAACCGGGTATGACGAGCTCAGGCTGTTCACGGTCCGGCGGAAATTCGGGTTCCTGTTTCAGAGCTCGGCTCTCCTGGACTCGCTGACAGTGGCGGAGAATGTGGGTCTGGGCCTTGTGGAGCATACGACCTCTTCCCCATCCGAAATCAGGAATATCGTTCGGGAAAAACTTGCTCTGGTCGGGATGGAAGGTGTGGAGGATTATATGCCCGCCGACCTGTCGGGTGGAATGAAAAAGCGTGCCGGGCTTGCACGGGCTATTGCCATGGAACCCGAGATTGTCCTTTACGATGAGCCGACGACGGGTCTCGACCCGATCATGGCTGATACTATCAATGGTCTCATCCTCTCACTGAAAAACCAGCTCCGTATTACATCCGTTGTTGTCACCCATGACATGAAAAGTGCCCGGAAAGTCGCCGACAGGATCGCCATGCTGCATCAGGGCGAAATCATTTTCAGCGGGACAGCCGGGGAATTTGATGGCACCGATGACCCGGTAGTCCGTCAGTTTGTCGAGGGGCGTTCCGAGGGACCCATCCATCCGCCCACCAGGAGATATATCGGCACACTGCCAGGGGATTGGAGCTGATTTCAAATATATTGGGATTCCAGGCATGAAGTCTTTTTTACGTATACTGGCGTACCTGCTCAATTACAGGGTGATTGTTGCCCTGTCGATCCTGTTTTCCTTTCTTTATGCGGGCATGAATGTCATGAGCGTGTATCTCGTGGGGCCTTTTCTCGAAAAGTTGTTTCTCGGAGGGAAGGTCATTACGAGCCACGGCGGCTTCTTCAAACAGATGAACTTCGTAATCAGAGGAAAGGTCGATGAGCTTCTCGGAAACGGGACACCCCGCGAGGTTCTGACCCGCCTCTGTCTTCTCGTGATGCTCATCATCATCCTTAAAAATATCTGTTCCTACCTGCAGGGATACCTGATGGCGTATGTGGAGCAGGGAGTCATCAGGAACATCCGTGACGACCTCTATACCGCATACCACCGTCTGCCTCTCCGATACTTCCAGAAACAGAAAACGGGGGATCTGATCAGCCGGGTTGTCAACGACTGCAATACGATCAATACGAACCTGAACAGCACCTTCCTTAACCTCATGAAGGAGCCGGCGAGCATTATCATCATTCTGTTCGTCATGGTGATCATAAGCTGGAAGCTGACCCTTTTAAGCTTTGTCGTCGCCCCGCCGACCCTGTACATCATTAACCTGATCGGTAGCAAACTCCGCCGCCGGACAAAGCGCACGCAGGCACGGATAGCGGATGTCACTTCAGTCCTTGAAGAGACCATCGCGGGCATCAGGGTTGTCAAGGCGTTCGCCATGGAACGGTTCGAGATTGGACGGTTCAACAGGGCTAATGAGTCCTATCTGCGGGCATTCATCAGGCTTGAGCGAATGCGGCGGCTTTCGCCCCCGGTCACTGAAGTGTTCGGTGTGGGCATGGCCATTGCGGTGCTCTGGGTCGGCGGGCTGCTCGTTCTCGAGGCGAAATGGCTTGCCCCCGGGGATTTCATGCAGTTTCTCATTCTCATGTTTCTCCTGATGCAGAGCGCGAAACGGCTGAGCGAAGTGACCGTGAAAGTGCAGGTCGGAGTCGCCGCATCGCATCGGGTGTTTGAAATCATCGATCTCCCGGTCGATATCGCTGATCCCGGGAATCCCGTTCCTGTTGGCAGGGTCTATCCTGTTGAGTTCTCCCATGTGCATTACGAGTATGATCCCGGGGTGCCGGTGCTCAGGGATATCAACCTTAAAGTCACCACCGGTGAGACCCTCGCCATCGTGGGACCCTCGGGCGGAGGAAAATCGACACTGGTCGACCTCCTGCCCCGCTTTTTCGACCCCACCGCCGGGTCGGTGACCATCGGCGATGTCGATATCAGGAACTTCCGGCTCGACGACCTGCGAAACCTCTTTGGCATCGTCACCCAGGAGACCATTCTGTTTCACGATACCATACGGGCGAACATCGCGTACGGAAGGCCCGATATTCCGATGGAGGATATTGTGACCGCCGCCAGGGCTGCCAATGCGCACGAATTTATCCGGTCGTTCAAGCATGGGTATGATATGGTCGTCGGCGAGCGGGGCACAAAACTGTCCGGCGGGCAGAAACAACGGCTTGTCATTGCCCGGGCGATTCTGAAAAATCCGCCGATACTCATCTTCGACGAGGCGACTTCGGCGCTCGATTCCAAGGCTGAAGCCGAGGTACAGGCAGCGATCGAGCACCTGATGAAAGGTCGCACCACATTTGTCATCGCCCATCGCCTCTCGACGGTTCAGTCGGCATCGAGAATCATTGTGATCGACCAGGGCAGGATAGTCGAGGAAGGGACCCACGAGAAACTGTATGCAAACGGAAAGCTCTACCGCCAACTGTATGATCTCCAGTTCGCAGGTGCGCCGCTCGGGGGCGTCGGCGGGGAAGAGTACTGAATGACTGCCCGCCCATACAAAAAAAGCCTCCCGTTGGAGGCATTTTTTTGAGATAAAAAAAGCAGGGTCTATAATTAAAACACTCTCTGAAACCAGATCAATAAGGGAACTTTATAGCCGCTTGCCGGCTTTTTGATTTCGCTGCCCGGACAAACCGGGGTCACGGCAAACTCTCAGCCGGAAGGGACAGCCCTCATCGTTATAAACATAAAAGGTTTTAATTATTCCCTGCCCGAACACAATATGGGCATAATATCTAAAAAACACAAGGAAAATATTAAGTCGTCCGGTGAAAATAATTTAATTTATTGTTAATAAAATACTTGCAATTTTTATTTTTGCCGTATCATCATCTTTAAAACAAGGAATAACTCTCAAAAAGCCGGTGATATATGCATGCGAAGAAATGAGAACGGAACAAGAAAGAACTGATCAAATAACTGTTGTCTGCTTTCAGGTTCATGGTTATAAAAGAACGCACAAGGGAAAGGAGATTTTTTTTGAAAAGAGCCTATATTAAAAAGGGATTATTCACTCTGGCCGTTCTTCGCGCCGGACAATTGACAAAAATGTCCCTGGTTTGACAATAGTAATGCCATTATACTCATGGAGATCGGTGAGGTGATTGTCTCCTGAAATGATAAAATCCGCCTCACTTTCAACAGCGCAGGTTAATATCTTGTTGTCAGAAGGATCGTCCTGAATAACATCCACTGTCAATTCTCCCGGCGTTACCACTGCAATTCTGCTCAACCTCTCAATGACAGATTCAACCTCTTCTGATGTAACACCATACTTTTTCATTAGCTTTACGAGTTTTGGATAGCGAACAACTCGATATGCTTCATCAAGAATATCCCGCGAAACGGCACAATTCAAAGCGTCGTCAAGCACAAGCCCTATGATTTGTGCGGATGAGCTTCGTGGAGAAAGGATCGCGCTGACCAGCACATTGGTGTCAAGTACAATCCTCATCATCTGTGTCTGGCCGATTTGACAGCTTCACCAATCGTTCTTTCAACCACTTCCGGTTTTTCACCTTTCATCTTTTCCCAAACCTTTTCAAGTGCACGGAGAGCTTCATCCCGTTCCTTCTGTAAAATCTGGTACTTCTCAATCGAGATAATTGCAACTAATGGTTTTCCCGCCCGCTCAATAACATAGTCGTCCCCTTTCAGGGACACCTCGTTCATGACCTGGCCAAGATTTTGCCGGGCCTTCAAGGCTGAAAGTTTTTTTAACATTTTTAATATATCTCCTGTATGAATTATAATGACTATATCAACCAGTATAACTGATATGATAATTTTGTCAAGAACTTTTTCCCGGGTGCGTCAAAAACCCGTTCAAAACGGCAATAAAAAACCCCTGAAAAATCAAGGTTTTCGAGGGTAGGAATTCAGTGTGTCAAAAACAGTTGTTTTTGGCTGTAGGTGTTATATATTGTATTATGGTAAATTATAAGATGTTATTAGAGAAGTCAGTCACGGAGTGCGAAGTTCAGTGGACAGGCTTTGAGGCAATCGAGAGGTTTTTTATGCTTATCCACAAAAAACGTCGTGATAAAAAAGCTCAATGCAACACAAGTAGCTGATATTTCAAGGGTTAGCACGCCTCTGTAAGATAATCCAGCGGCGTGTTATATGGACAGGAAAGCAACATTCAGCATCTTATGCGGATCAATTTAATTATACGTTAGTCCTCTCAACGGACAGGCACGCAGTATGAAGGATTTTCCTTTGCGGATGAGGGACGGCTTTATACACTAAACAAGAAAGGGAGGCTATGTGGTTATGGACACAAGAAAAGTTTATGCGGAACCACAACGAGGGCACGTTTCTTTAGGAGAGTCAATACGGACAATTCTCTTCTTTATTCCTGTAATCATTCTTGGTCTTGTGCTCTTCCTGGGTCTGGGGCGAGGAACCAGTGTGCAGAAATTCGCTGGTGTTGTGATTGAAGTCATCGTTGCTGTCCTTTGTGGAATTATTGTCTCCGGTATTCGCATTGCCGCGCAGTGGGAACGGGGCGTTGTCCTCCGACTCGGCAAGTTTCAGTCGATCAAAGGGCCGGGCATCATGTATATCATTCCCTTCATTGACAATATCCGGTTTGTAGATCTGCGACTGCTTACTCTCAATATTCCCAGCCAGCAGGTGATTACCAAGGACAACGTTCCTGCCGCCATTGACGGGGTCCTTTTTTTCCTGGTGGCAAACGCTGAGAATGCTGTCATTCGAATTCAGGACTTCGCTTTTGCCATCGCCCAGTATGCGCAGGCTACGTTAAGAGACGTCGTTGGTGGACACTCGCTGGATGAACTCTTGTCAGAACGGGAGCAGATTCAGAAACGGATTGCCGAGGTAGTGGAGGAACACATCAAAGATTGGGGATTACATCTTGATTCCATTCGTCTTCAGGATATTGAAATGCCTGAAGATTTGAAGCGAATCATGTCCCGGCAGGCCTCAGCAGAACGAGAGAAGCGGGCTACGATTACGAAGGCGGAGGGCGACAAGATTGCAGCAACAAATCTGGCAGCCGCCGCAACCATCATGGAGAAGACACCGGGTGCGATGAGACTGCGAACACTTCAGACCATAGATAGCCTTGGGGCTGGTCCCGCGAATACAGTTGTCATGTTTCCAATGGAACTGACAGACACAATAAAAAATATTGTCAAATCTGTATCGAAAAGTAATGACACGACGGTGGTATGAGTTTAACATACAAGAAAAGCAATCTTGTTAAGAACTTGGACTAAAGCATACAATGAGATTGTATCTGATCAATCCATTCAACCCGCTTGTCAGCATCGTCAAAGTCAGGGAGAGCCGATGGAACCGTTACCGCGTGTGGAAACCGCTCGGGCAATTTCTCCTTAGCGGTTGTTTTTCTTATTGGCGGAGGGCCAGAGACTCGAACTCTGAAGGGTGATGAGCCCGGCGGATTTCAAGTCCAATGAGAAACAGCGCGAAAGCCTGTAAAATTGGGCTTTTCTTTTTTTATTGCAACGCTTTTTGTGAATATTTTTATAATATTTAGTGAACATACATAGTGAACATTGCAACGTTTCTTAAACCGCTTTATTTCTGTTGTTTTGATATATTAGATATAATAGTAATTTTTTCCACAAACACTTGACAAAAACCACACATACACCATATATTGAACAACGTGCAAGAATAAATGTTTCAAACACAAAATCTTGTACAGTGACTGCAATAAAAAGGAGGCTGGTCAGAGCCTCCTTAATTAACAACCATTGCAGTAAGCGTTGATAGGCCATCCTTTCATTTAAGAAAGGAGGTGGGCAATGGTTTAAACCCTTATTAATATCAATACCACATGGATGGCCTCAACGCAAGTTATTTTTTTAAACTTTAAAAAAATTAAAAAAAGGAGAACATCTTTGGATTCACATCATGTAGTTCCTAACCCGGATGGGGGTTGGGATGTCAAAAGAAATGGTGCTGAAAAAGCCAGTCGCCATTTCGAACGAAAACAAGATGCAGTAGATGCTGGACGTGAAATCAGCATAAATCAGAAAACAGAATTATTTATTCATGGGAAAAACTGTCGAATCCAAGATCGTGACAGTCATGGGAATGACCCATGTCCGCCTAAAGGATAATAATTCTCGTTTAATAATGGCCAGTTATTATTGACTGGCCATTATTAATATTAATAAAAAAGAATTAAAAGATTGGTAGGTTGTTTAAAAAGAAAACAAAGTCCATAAGGCTTATTAAGGTCTAAAATAATAAATCAAAAGATGAAATTAATGTTAAGGTAAATAGTGAATGGTGGTTAAAATGCAATCAAGAAGACGGAAGCATCACTATGTACCTATCTGGTATCAAAAAGGATTCCTGCCAGCGGGGCAAACTACACTCTACTATTTAAATCTTCAACCCTTCAAATATCTGACCGACGGAAGAAAAGTTCAACTTAGAGAATTATATAAACAAGGTCCGGGAAGCTGTTTCTACGAAAAAGATTTATATACAACTAAATTTTTTGGTATTAGGAATGAAGCAATCGAAAAATTCCTATTTGGTGAGATCGATAATGTTGGAAGTAAAGCAATTCAAGCGCTGCTGGTTCAAGATTTCAAGATATTATCAAAATTATTCATTAATATATTCGTTTACATGGATGCCCAGAAACTAAGGACGCCAAAAGGACTTGAATGGATTCGCTCCAACTATTTTCAACTCACCCACTCAGAGTTAATATTCGAAATGCAGTATCTGAGAACAATGCATTGTACAATGTGGGTTGAAAGTGTAATGGAAATAGTGTCAGCAGAGGACTCGGAGATAAAATTCATAATTTCAGACCATCCTGTTACAATATATAATCTCGCTTGTTCATCAGATTCAAAGAGATGCAAATATCCAAATGATCCACCCACTGCATGGAAAGCTTCGCAAACTATCTTTCCTTTAGATCTTAACCATTGCTTTATTCTCACAAATCTTGAATATGCTCGAGATCCAGACGGAGTAGACCCACTAACCAGTAGGACCAATCCGAGATATTTTGCTCAAACTTTAACAAGGTGGGATACTGTTATTAGAGATAGGAAGTTAAAGCCGGAAGAAGTATGCTCAATTAATTATATAGTAAAAAAAAGAGCTCGTAAATATATAGCCGCTGCCCAACCGGAGTGGCTTTATCCAGAGGAATCCTTTCCAAAAAATGATTGGGAATCGTTTTATAAGGTTCTTTTGCCGCCAGAAAAGGAAATATGGAGATTTGGAGGCGAAATATATGTCGGTGGAAAAGATGGAGGACTTGCCTGGTATCAGGATGAATTTGGTCGTACACACACAAGCCAGGAAGACAGTAATGACCCTGTACGAAAATATTCAATAAAACAAAGGAACCAAATTTTATATAATGCAATTTTAGAAATATTTGGCTTTTCTAAAGGAAAAGATTGGGATGATTTTCGAAAAGAGCTAACCGATGATAAAATTAAAGAACTCTATAGTGTAGTGGGAGGACTCTGGAATCCAGATACTGAGATAATGAATCTAATACAAAAGCCGGGTAACGGGCTGAGCGCGTTTTATAGTGGCACTATTGATCCACGGGTGATTCCTTTCACGATGGGGTATTCGTTATATGTCGATAAGATAATTTTAATTTCACCTTTTCCTAATCCAAGGGTTATGAATAAAGAATATAGTCCATATTATTCTCCATCCCAATATAGAAACGATACAATCAAAAATGTCCTTACTATGATGTATTTATGGCCGCTCATCAATGCCGATATCGTTGAAATGATACCCGATCCTTGTGACTTTGATCCTTATTTCAGACAACGGATTTATAAAATGGCTGAATCAAGAATGAAAGGCCCAGGACCAAACCAAGAAGACATAAAGCATGTTGAAAAACTAATGCGTGATGATTTTAAAAGAACTATACTAAATTTGCCTCCTGAGATATTAAAGGATCAAATGAAAGAAGCTCTACCCGATCTTTCCGATGAAGACTTTGAAAAATTTGTAAAATACACTCAAACGGAAAAACTTTCTGATCCTTTGGCGTCCTTGCTGCCACTAAATCCCGGAAAAAATAATGGACAGCTTCAAATATTTCGAATGAGTGGAAACCTTGAAATGGCATTATATTTAGCACAAGCCACTGGCTCATGCGTATATACTGATGTGAGATATAGATGGCAAGAAATCCAATCGGCCATACTTAAAAGACCCGGCGAGGATGGCCTCGATCCTTGGGCTCCAGTTGTTCAAGCTCTTGACAATGTTCCTTTAACAATATATTTAGCGTCTGACCCCAGGTTTTATTTTTTAATTAAAGAGAAGGGCATTCTTAATGAATTCATCAGTCTTTACCGCAGAATTTGCATATCTGTACGAAACATTAAAGATCCCGATACAGCATCCGATGAAGCTAAAGAATTGGCTTATATCATTAAGAACTTGGATATGAATTCAATCTGGTGTACGATTGAGAAAGATTCCGAAAAATTTTCGCAATATAAGGTAAAAATCCCTGTCAGACATATTATTCCTGCTAATGGATTGAGTACTAATACTGTAACCCAGATTTTATTAACTCATGGTTCCAATACACCATACTGGGATTCAGTACCTTATGGGATTTATTTGGAAATGTTTTAGTATTAAATTTTTTCTCATATCCCCAACATTAACCTCCCCTCCTCAAAATTCCTAACCAGGAGTTCTCCATATCTCCCGCGCGACTCGATTTCCCGGGCGACACTGTAAGGCACCTCGACCTCGTCGATCAGAAAATCACCGAACATCTTCCGTGTCTCCGGATGATCATTTATGGAGAGCAGAAACTTTCCCCTGATATTTTTAATATTATGGTCAGGCGGCTAAAATCATTTTTTCTGAAATTATAACAATATACGACTGTATAGTAATAGGGCGGAGCTTAAAATTTTGCATAAAACGTTGCATGAAAGAAAATTTTGGAGAAAAGCGGAGATTCATAACTTATTGTTTTTATTTGGCGGAGGGCCAGAGACTCGAACTCTGAAGGGTGATTAGCCCGGCGGATTTCAAGTCCGCTGCCTTACCAATTAGACTAGCCCTCCGTCATCGGGTGTTTCGTAATATGTTCAATCCACGGAAAAAAATCAACTGATTCGTATGCGCAGGCAACCCCCCATTTTTTCTTACCATCACTGCTATACATGATTTACATTTTTTGTAGACAGGATTTACAAGATTTACATGATATTTTTTTAGATAGTATTTTCATTCTTGTTTATCTTGTCAATCCTGTTAATCCTGTCGTATTTTCTTGCCAATCTTGTCTTTATGCATATTATGAGACAATGATTTCATAAGGACAAACGAGGTCCCCGTTTTTAAAGACATGATTTACAAGATTTACATGATATTATTTTTAGATAGTATTTTCATTCTTGTTAATCTTGTCAATCCTGTTAATCCTGTCGTATTTTCTTGTCAGTTATATTATTTATAATCAACGTATTATATTAAATCTTCGTCTGGATTTTTGGGGGTCGCCAGATACGTATGCGAAGGGCCCCCGGGGGCAGGAAAAAGACACTTCCGGTGTTTCAGGATGTGAGCGCATGGGCGATCGCCTCGCGCATCAGGCGGATATTAACCTCGGGATGATGATCGCTGAAAATCGAGGTTCCTGCGACAATGTGATGTGCGCCCGCCAGAACGAGCCGCCCGACATTGCCGAGGTCAATGCCGCCGTCGACCGAGATTAAAGGAGGCGATTGGAGTGTCGCCGCCACCTCTGCCAGCGCGCGGATACGGCCGTACGATTCCTCGATAAACTGCTGGCCGCCGAACCCGGGGAATACCGACATGACGAGCACGATGTCAACGAGCGCCATGAACCCGGTCACCGCACCGACAGGGGTATCGGGGCGGAAGGAAATCCCGGGCCTGACCCCGCGGGAACGGATTTCTTCGAGGATAGCAGGGACATCGTCAACGACCTCCACATGAACGGTCAGATAACTGCTGCCCGCTTCTGCAAACGATGCTATCATGTCGCGGGGATTGTCCACCATGAGATGGACATCCAGCGGAACATCCGTCAGTCTCCGCATCGTCCGCACCATGTTCGGGCCGAAGGAGAGATTTGGCACGAAATGCCCGTCCATGATATCGATGTGTATCTCATCGCAACCGCCTTCGACCGCACGCGCTATTTCATCGCCGATATGGCTCAGGTCGGCGGCAAGCATGGACGGTGCTATCTTTATACGGTTCATTCCGCACACCTCTATTGTGAAGTCGAAATCACCATATTGACCTCCTCATCGTCATTCATCGCCGTGCCGGGATCGGGATGCTGGTCTATGACAGTGTCGGGAAGGAGTTCCTGTGCTTCCTCGCGCTGGATTGTCACCCTGTTGATGTTGAATCCATATGACTTGAGCGTATCAAGAGCCGCAGTGAAACTCAGCTCGACCAGATTGGGCATGATGAACATCGTCTCGGGAATCCCGTCCGATATGGAGAGGACGACATCGGCGGTTTCCGGGATTTTCTCACCCGCTGAGGGGTGCTGACCGGCAACGATCCCCCGGACATAGTCGCCGGAGTGAATCCATACGTACTTTATTTCACCCAGACCGAGCGATTTCATAATGTATCCCGCGTCACGTCTCGACTTCCCGACCACATTCGGCATGGAGATCGGCCGGGGACCGAGCGACACGATGACCCGAATACGGCGTCCGGTCTTGATGAGTGTTCCCGGCGCCGGATACTGAAACGAAATGGTGTTTTCAGGATATTTCATGTTGTATTCCTGCGATTCAGTCCACAGCCTGAATCTCTTGCTTTTCACGAGGCGCTCCGCTTCGGCGACAGTCATACCGGCGAGATTGGGGGCCCCGGTTTCTGTACCGGCTTTAATGACATACGGCATGATGATCATGTCCATTGAAAAGATCACCGCCGCACCCGCGCAGAAAAGGGCAAATCCGGCAAGAAGCAGGTGCCTGAACAGGACCTGCACAAATCTCCCGAAGATTGTTGTGCTCGTCGAGCCTGCACTTTTCTTTTTCGTCTGTGTCATGGTTCGTTACGTCTCAGTTTCACTGCGAAAGCCCCCGACCCGTCCATGTGATGGGGTAGAATGAGATAACCACAGTCATGTTCGTATGCACGGTAACGGTCATCCCTCATATACTCGAACGCATGCATGGACATGAACCGTTCGACGACGTTCTCGTTTTCCTCCGGTTCGAGAGAACAGGTGCTGTAAACAAGCACACCGCCGGGGCGTACCAGCGAAGCGGCATTGCCGATAATACGGCCCTGGAGTTCCGCCATTCTGAGAATATCCGCCTCGCTGCGGCGCCATTTCATCTCCGGCCTCTTCGAAAACACCGCCGTTCCCGTACAGGGAGCGTCGATGAGAACACGGTCGTATGGGGTACCTGTCATGCTCCGGAAAACTGTTGCATCGCTTTCCATGCACCGTATGGAGTGAAGCCCGATCCTCCGGGCTGCCTGCTCCACCAACCCGAGGCGGTTCGGGTTGATATCAACAGCATCCACTGTGCCGGTGTCGCCCATCAACTCCGCCAGGTGTGTCGTTTTTCCACCCGGTGCGGCGCAGAGATCGAGCACCCGCTCGCCGGGCTGCGGCCCCATGAGTTCCGAGGCAAGAGCCGCTGCAGGATCCTGCACGGTGAACAGACCGTTTCTGAAAGCGTCCTTCTCGAAAAGCCCGTCACCTTTCTCCACCGTACAGTACCCGGGCAATCCGGCAGGTTCTGCGGTGAACCCGCTCTTTTTCAGCTCGTTTATGAGTCCCGGTATGTCGGTTTTCAGGGAATTGACCCTGATGGACACGGGGTGCTTCCGATTGGCGGCATCCATGACCGCTTCCGCAGTTTCCTCGCCGAACCGGTCGATCCATCTCCTGACCAGCCACACAGGGCAGGATTTCTCGACCGAAAGGCGCAGTGCCCTGTCGTGCTGCGGATTATCAGGCTCCCCACGTCTCGTGAATGTTCTCAGAACCGCATTGACGAGACCGCCGATATGTTTCCCGTACAGGCGCGACCCCAACTCGACACTTTCATAAACCGCGGCACGGTCGGGAACCGAATCCATGAACATCATCTGGAACAGTCCGAGCCGGAGCACGGTGCGAACCCCGGGATCGAGGGACTTTCCCGCTTTCATAGTATAGTAGCTGTCGATGATATGGTCAAGCCGTAACTTCCAGCGAAGCACACCGAGGACAAGTTCCCGCGCGAAGGCACGGTCGCGGGGATCGAGACCCATGACCCGCGGTGTGGACAGGATTCTGTCCGCATACGCACCTTCCAGTTCGATCCTTGCGAGGAGATGTACGGCAAGTTCGCGGGGGGACGGCATGTTTTTCACGTTCTTACTCAACTGCCACTCTTTCCGCGGACGGGGGGACAGCAAACAAAAGGTCACGGTCGGTGAGCCCCGAATTGAAAATACTCTGGGAAAACTTTATTTTAACGATGGTCCCGCCGCGTTCGAGGGTGAGTTCTTCGGGGAAGACGACCCCGTTGTAGGTGCCGAATTTTTCGAACTTCTTCCGCACCACAGGCTCTCCGTCAACAAGTAATACCTCACTGACCAGCCGGAGCGCGGGTCCGGCAAGCGTGTACCGGTGGGCGCGGGCGCCTTTCGAGACCGTAAGGTCCGCCTCCCTTTCCCTGATGTCCATGGTTATCGTCTGTGCGATTCTCTCGTCCGGTGGCGGGAGGGAACCATCGAATATGAATTCGATGCCGTCGAGATCGATGTCCGCATCCGGAGCCAACCTGGCGAGGAGGTCGTTTCCCCTGGCGGCGGTCACATAAAGGTTTTCCGAGGGTACATACACCGCCACCGAATCCCCGAGCGCTGTGATACGGGCAAGGTCTATTCCCGCAAAGCCCTTTACATACACCCGGAACCGTCCGGGATAGATATACCGTATCAGCAGGGTCGCCGTCTGCGGTCCTTCACCCGCATCGACAAGGACAGATGCCCTTCCGGAATAATCCTGTATCCGCGGAGACCAGCGTTCGATAGCCTCGATTGCCTGCTGGATGGTGACCGTCTCCGGAATATGGGCCGGTCTGAGACCGCAGCCGGATACCGCCAGCGCTGCCATCCAGACAACTGCAAGGCGTTTTAGAGCAGGATGCCTCACTGGTTCAGTTTTTCGAGTTTGGGGAGAATCTTCGCTTCGTCTTCGCCGAATTCGATGGCGTTGCGGTATGCCTCACGGGCTTTTTCCCATTCGTCTGTCTTTACGAGGACATCACCGTAATGCTCGTAGATGATCCCTTTATCGGCTTTGTCGGCCCACTTGAGCGCATTCTCAATTTCAGTCCGTGCCTTTTTGTAACTGCCCATTTTATAGTACGCCCAGCCGAGGGTATCGAGGTATGCGCCGTTCTGGGGATCGTTGATGAGAGCTTTCTGAACCATTTTATACGCCCGTGAGATGTTGACATCGTTCTCGAGATACATATAGGCGAGATTGTTGAGGGCAAGCGGATCTTCCGGTTCCGATTCGAGGATTTTCAAGAGCGCCTGTTCCGCTCTGTCAAACTGTCCGGCGAGGTCATACACCATGCTGCTCCCGATCAGGTATCCCCTGTTTCCGGGATCGGAAGCGAGCAGCCATTCATAAAGAGCGATTGCGTCGTCATACCGTTTCAGTTCGATATAGATGCTTGCTTCCAGTTCCTTGAGGCTGTTGGTGTCTTTTATGTAATTCTTCGCCTCATTACGGATGATGCGGACCGCTTCATCCTCATTCCCCAGCTTGACCAGGGCGTGGCTGTACCCGATGTATACCCTGAACAACGGTCCTTCGCCCACTTCTGAAATGTCCTTCTGGAATCCCGTCCGGTAATAATCACGGGCTTCTTCGTACCGGTCGAGGTAATTCATGGCTTTCCCGAGCGAAAAGTACACGCTTGCATCGTCGCTGCCCGATGTTTTCAACGTATCGAGGAGCGCCAGCCCGTTTGCATCCTTCCCGTTGTAAAAATAGACGGAACACAGGGTGCTGATGACATCATTGAAATCGATGCCTGCCTCCCCGATTTTTTCCCTGCCGGCGTTATAGACTTTCTCGAAATAGGAGAGACAGCACGCCCAGTCGTTTTTCACGAGGCAGTGGTTGCCGATGGTCACAAGTACGGGAATGCTTCCCGGATTGTTTTCAAGCGCCTGGTAATAGGTGTCGAGAGCTTCTTCGTCACGGCCTTCGCGCTCATAATGATCCCCAAGAAACAGCCAGCCCTTTATATCGAGCGGGTCACGTTCGTTGAGTGTTGTGTAGACTGATATCGCTTCCTCGCTGAATCCGTTGAATGCCAGCATCTCGGCGATTTCGTACATCTCCTGAGCGGTCGTGGTCTTGAGCGTCGCCCATCCGAGGAGAAGCTTTTTCGCGTTCCCGGGTTTTTCCATGGCGAAGTAATACTGGGAGAGTCTGATGACATCCTGGAACTTGTAATCGGGATTGAGCTTCATGTACATTTTCAGCGCTGCTGTGGCTTCGTCGAACCGGCCTTCCTGCTGTTCGAGGAGCTGCAAAACACGCCAGTACTTCGGTTCGTTCGGCTTGATACGGAGTGCAATTTTAATATACTGAATGGCTGACCGGTTTTTTTTCTCACGTACGAACAGTGTGGCGATGGCTGAAGCGATTTCGTCGGAATCGGGATCATACTGGAAAGCTTCGATATAATTGGTGATTGCCCCCGCCCAGTTTTCCTTCGCCTCCTCCATTTTACCTTCGAGAAACAGCTTGCTTGCTTGCTTTTCTTCAGTTTCGTCGGGAGAGGTTTTCATTCGTCCGGGCACCGTTGCAGCGCATCCCGTAACCATTGCGGCCGCCAGAGCGGTAAAAAGCAGCCATACGGCGGCTTGTGATCCATCAGTCCTGAAATTCATCATACCTCCCTGAGAGGGCGGTGAAAAAGTATTTTTTTCACGCGCCCGATAATGAAATATGTTGTCTATGTGCTGTCAAGGGCATGTAAATCAGCACTTCGAGCTGACCCTTGACAGCATGTATCTACACTGATGATATTTTTCACCTGGCTTCTGAGCATGGGGCCTGTTTTTATCCTTCGATAAATTCGAATTCGCTGATTTCTTTGTCCATCTTCACGTATGACCTGTCGAGCAGCTCCACCGGATGTACGACAATGACACCTATTCCCTTGTGCCACAGCACATCTTCAAGCTGCATGCGGCACGATGGGCAGGGAGTCGTCACAACGGATGCTCCGGTATTCCGTATGTGATCGGCTTTACGGGCGCCTATCCGCCGTGAAAGCTCGTGATGCGTGTACGTAAAAGTTCCTGCTCCGCCGCAGCAGGCTTCGGGATCCTCGAGTTCCACCAGCTCGATGCCGGGTATCATGGCCATGAGGGCACGCGGCTCCCTGACTATGCCCTGGCCTCGCCGTAGATGACAGGGGTCATGATAGGTGATTCTCATCGGCATGGCGCCCAGTTCATTGTCAATGTCCACGACATTCACAAGAAACTCTGTCAGGTCGTAGACAGGCACATCGAAGGACGGCACATCGAGCAGTTCCCGAATGTCCTGTTTCAATGCCGAAGAGCACGAGGAGCAGTCGGTCACGATGCAGTCGAGTTTCCGACCACGGAACACCCCGAG
>Ga0315284_10003685_pt1 | contig 21773 bp, 22 predicted proteins | sample YL17G09_16_MG_FD_203696 | JGI IMG/M metagenome (GOLD analysis project Ga0315284, IMG submission 203696) | Sediment microbial communities from Yellowstone Lake, YNP, Wyoming, USA - YL17G09_16 | ecosystem: Environmental > Aquatic > Freshwater > Lake > Sediment | place: USA: Wyoming | collected... | reverse complement strand
TCACCGTGGTGACCAACGATGTATGGTTCGGTCCCCAATCGTCCCCCATACAGCACGCCATGATCGCCGTGTTTCGCGCCATCGAATTTCACCGGCCTGTTGTCCGGTGCGCCAACACAGGTATTTCAATGCTGATCGACTCCTACGGAAGGGTGATTGTTCAATCCGGGGCTTTCGAGCGGACGATTGTAACTGGTTCGATACATCCGGATTCCGGGACAACGCTTTATTTGCGTTACGGGAATATTTTCAGCATGTTCTGTTTAGGTATCACCGTTATGATACCCGTCGCCTTTATGTACTTGAAATTCCGCGCCCGGCGAGGTGGAAATGCATAGAAGAATGATCCACGTTTGTCTCCTGTATGTCTTTTTAAGTTTTCCGGGCATGGTGGAAGCAGCGGACGGCGACGCGAACTGGACGGGGTATCCCGCAATGGTTTCGATGCTCGACATGGTCGAGTTCAGGGGAGACATTTACGGAATCACCACCAGCGGTATGTTCCGCTTCAGTCCGTCTTCCGGGGAGTACCGGCTGTATTATAAAAGCCACGGGCTTCCCGCTGACAATATCCTGACTATCGGTGCGAGCCCGGAAGAATTGTTCGTCGGATTTCAGCGTGACGGCCTGATGCGGTTTGATCCCGAGACTGAACTGTTTGATCCGATCCTGTTTCCGGAATATGTCAATAAGGATGATGTGCTGAAGACCCTCGCCATTTATGATATCGTGGCAATGAACGACAGCATTCTTTATGTGGCCCATTCAAAGGGGCTCGACAGGCTCAATTTGAACACTGAAGAACTCCGTTCGTGCTCACGGCTTTCTTCCGAGATTCCTGAAGGCACTCCGGTTACCCGGACAGCGGTGTTCGACGGAGCAGTATGGGCCTGCACGCCTGAAGGGCTCTCATGGGCGGATATCGACAATCCCAATCTCGAATTTCCGGAAAACTGGGATTTTGTAGAGTTTAGTATGGGTGCAACCTGTGTCATCCATTATCTGACTGATACCGAGGATAAAATATTTGTCGGGACGAATGGCGACGGGATATTCTCTCTCAGCAAACGAACAAAATTGACCACACGATTTACGAGAAGTGAATCTGTCTATGAATTCGCTATGGCCAACAACACCTGTTATGCAGCGACAAGTCAGGGATTGCGTGAAAAGAATATTAATATATGGTATCTCCTGGATGATTCAGTCAAACCCCTCAAGGCTTTGGTGGTGGAATCCGAACAGAAAATGTGGGTGGCATCGGGGAGTGATGGGCTGCAGTGCTATGTTTTTTACGGTTACATACCGGTTTCACGGATTAACGGTCCGAGAACAAGCGCATTCTGGGATATTGATATTGCACCTGATCATGCAGTCTGGGGGGCGACTTCATGGCGTGATATAGGCGGATATGTTCACCGTTTCCGCGATGATACCTGGGTCAGTTTCGGTGTTCAGGATGGTATTCCCGGGAGCGTCTATTCAGATAAAACAAACACGACCGCCCTGTATGCCGCGCCCGATGGTCTCGTCTGGAACGCATCCTGGGTCAATGGCCTTTATGTCCATGATGACCGTGGCACGCAGAACAGTAACGATGATGTCATCACGGTGGTAGATCCCGATCGTGAGATTTTTGAACTGATCGGCACCTATGTGGTATGTTCCGATGTGACAGGAGATAGAAACGGGAACATATGGGTAGCCGGATGGAATAAGGGCGCTTATGTGATGGAGGGGAGCCTTCCGGCAACCTCCTATAAATACCATCATTTTACGTTCGATGGATCGGGGACGCTTCATTACGTCAGGAATGTCCATGTTAGCGACGACGGATGGGTATGGCTCGGCACATGGGATACCGGTGTCATCGCCCTGTATGTCGGCGATGACCCGTATGATACATCGGATGATCATGTTTCATATCTGACCCTTTCGCAGGGGCTTCTCAGTCTGAAAATTGAGGCAATCCATACCGACAAAGAAGGCTCTGTCTGGGTTGCCACAGATGGTGGTCTGAATCGAATCCGTAAAGGATCGAACTTTTCGCTTGAAGTGGATGACATGAACCGGGTGTTCGGCGGGGAAGCGGTTGAAGTGAACTGCATCGAGAATGACCGGTTTGACAATCTCTGGCTCGGCACGACACAGGGTCTGGTTAAACTGAATCAATCCCGTGAGCCCGAAACAATCTATACAACTGAAAACAGCGGTATATACTACCAGCAAAGAATATTATCGTTGAAATATGATGATTTTCTCGATATTCTCTGGGCAGGCACCGATACAGGGCTGTACTCGTTCGATGCCGCTAAATCGGGGAGCGATACAGCAGTAAGCCATGTGCATGTCTATCCCAATCCTTTCGAGATCTGGGGTTTCAATTCACGAGTTGTGTTCACACACCTCAAGCACGCCTCTCCGGTGCGCATTTATACGTTCAACGGCGAATTGCTCTACGAGATCATTCCCGGCGAATCCGAAACCGAGGCTTCATGGGACGGACGGAATTTCAAGGGAGAATATGTGGGATCGGGTATTTACTACTTCAGCGGGACCGACAATGGCGGCGGTCTGTTTAAAGAAAAACTTGCGGTCATAAGGAGATAGCAGGTGTTTTCACACCTGAACCGTCTTTTCAGGCATTCTGTCGTCTACGGCCTCTCCGAAACAATCTCGCGGGGCACCGGTTTCATCCTCATGTATCTGTATGTCAGGGTGATCACGAAATCGGAGATAGGCGTCCGGAGCGCAGTGTATTCCATATCAGCTATTCTCGTTCTGTTCTACACGCTCGGACTGGACAATGCCTTTCTCCGGTATTTCATGGACGAGGAGTATAGAGAGAGGAAAAGGGCTGTGTTTTCGACAGCCATCATATTTTCACTTCTCGCCGGAATTACCTTTCTCCTCATCACATTCACGCACAGTGATATTGTCTCACTCCTGTTTACAGACAGCAGACAGTATATCTATATCGTACAACTCCTGTTCGTCATCATGATTTTCGACATCATGTCGATTTACCCGTCGCTTGTATTACGGGCTGAGAACAGATTTTTCTATTATTCATTCATCTCACTCGTCAGGTTTCTCCTGTTCATCGCCCTGAACCTGTTGATGGTCTGGTACATGAAACGCGGGCTCAAGGGAATATTCGAAGCGAACTTAATAGTCGTTATCATCGTCATACTGCTCCTTCTGCCGGTATTCCGGCGGTATCTCACCTTGTCTCTTTCACCGGAAATCCTGAGGCGAATGCTGTTTTTTGGTGTGCCGACCATCTTCACTGTGCTCGGGATACGGGTTATCGATTATTCCGACCGGAGACTCATACTCAGATTTCTTGGCGAATCGGAGGCGGGTTATTACGCTGTGGTGTACAACCTGGGAATGGTCGCTATCATGGTGTTTGTCAACTCCTTCAGAACAGCCTGGCAGCCTTTCTTTTTGTCGCTTAAAACAAATTCTGAATCAAAAATGGTATTTTCAAGAACTGCAACCTATTATATGATGTTTATTTGCTTTATTTTTCTCGCTGTATTCTTATTCAGAAACGAAATCCTCCATGTGTATGATCCCGACAGTCCTCTGACTTTGGCGCCATTGATTCCACTCATTGCAAGCTCGTATGTACTCTATGGGTTATACATTATCTTGCTTCCCGGTATCTTTTTCAAGGAACAAACATACTTCCTTTCATTGGCTGCCGTAGCCGGAGCAGTGCTCAATGTGGGATTGAATCTTGTTTTTATTCCTCGCTATGGAATAACCGGCGCCGCCTGTACGACAATTCTTTCGTATGCGGTTATGATGCTCATTCTCTACTGTATATCGAGATCCATTTACAGCGAGGTGCGCTATGAGCTTGGCCGTATCGGAGTAATCGCCGCTGTGACGGCTTTTCCGGCGGGTCTTTCGTATTTCTACACAATAGATAATCAGGTAGTTTCATTCGGTGTGAGGGCGATTTTGATGATGATACCGCCGCTGTATTATTTGTTCAGCGATTTTCTGGATACGGAAGAGAAAAATCATTTCCGCGACCTGTTTTTTAAACTGATCAATGTGAAAAAATAGTGTGCGGGCAATTCATCCCGAGCGACATGAAACTTGAGTATACGTCATGTAATAAATTGAAAATAATAAAAATATAAAAATTACTCACTCAGGGAGCTGTGAAAAAGTCTTTTACAAGCCCCGTACTCAAAAAATGTTGCTTACCCACTGTCAAGGGCTTGTAAATCGGCGCTTCGCAACGACCCTTGACAGTGTTTGAACAAAATTAAAGATTTTTCACCACTATACACAAAGGGAAATACGCCATGAACTGTCACCTGATATGTCTGACGATCACCACGACGATGGCAGCGGTTGCCATGTCCTGTTCGGGGGCGAAATCTATGCACAATGTACACACTATGTCGGGCACCACCATGTCACCGTTATCGCCGTTTACGCAGGTTACCCTCGAGAACGGGCTGGAGGTCATTGTCAAAGAAGTGCATTCGGCGCCGATTGTAGCGGTTTATCTCTGGTGCAAAACCGGAAGTACGAATGAAAACGAGCATGATCAGGGCATATCGCATTTTTACGAGCACATGTTTTTCAAGGGAACGGAAAAGCGCGGAGTCGGGGAGATCGACCGGGCGATAAAGAGTCTGGGCGGGTATAATAATGCCTTCACGTCGAATGAATACACCGCGTATTACGTCGTTCTGCCTTCGGAGAATTTTGTGCTGGCCGCCGATATCCTTGTGGACGCCATCAGAAACTCCAATTTTATCGAGGAAGAAATCCGTAAAGAACTCGGTGTCATAACGGAGGAAATCAACCGCAAGGAAGACGATCCCAATGGCACGATATACGAAGAGATGTTTTCTCTCATGTTTGCGGGAACACCCTATGCCCATCCGGTGCTGGGATCGAAAGAAAGCGTCTCCCGTTTGACCCGTGAGGATTTCAGGAACTATCTGTCGAAGTTTTATGTGCCCAATAATATGACGGCGGTCATTGTCGGAGATGTGCACACGAAAGACGCCATCAGGGAATTGAGGAAGCTCACCGCAGACTGGAAGCCCAATCCCGTGGTCGGGGATTATGTTCCGGCTTTTGATGTGGTAAACAAAAAAGGAATTAGGGGGTTCACCCTTGAAAAAGATGTGAATATGTCCTATGTCATGATGGCTTTCCAGACATCCGGCCTCGCAGATGACCGTGAAAATGCAGTCCTCGATGCAGTAAGCTCTATACTGGGTGAAGGGCGGAGTTCGCGGCTTTATCAGCGTCTTGTGGAGAAAGACCAGATAGCGTCTTCGGTTCAGGCGTATATCTACCCGTTGAAGAAAATGGGGCTGTTTGTCGTTTATGGTACGATGGACCGTATGAATGTTCAAAATTTCCGCGCCGCCGTCATCGAGGAGATTGAGAAACTCCGGAACGAGCCGCCCGGTGCCGGTGAACTGGACAAGGCGAAGACCATGCTCAAGGCTGATTACCAGTTTTCGAACGAGACAGACTCTGACATCGCCCAGACCCTCGGGCATTACCAGACCCTCGGTATCCTCGACCGTGCTATCATCTACGAACAATCCATCAATGCGGTTACTGTTGAGGAAATCAGAAAGTATGCCGATGAAATACTCGATCCGGCTTCGTATTCGATCGGAATCATCAACCAGCGTATTCCGACAGAAAAGGAGGTGAGCGGTGAATAGATTGTATTTCAACATTCTCGCTCTGTGTATGGCATTCAACAGCATTTTGATTCCGGAGGCGCTGGCGGTGAATAGAAACGAGTTGCCCAACGGCCTGATCATACTCACCAAGCCGGTTACAACAAACAGCATCGTATCGGTCGTTGTTTCATTGAAAATGGGAAGTCTGTACGAGAGCGACGAAAAAGCGGGGCTCTGCACGCTTCTCCAGGATACCCTCGAAAAGGGGACCACATCGCGTACATCCGAACAGATCGCGTTCGAACTCGAAAGCATGGGAACACGGCTTTCCACAACTTCCGATCGCGAATACGGTACTGTCGAGCTTCAATCCACACAGGAAAGCCTGTACAAAAGCCTCGACATCCTCTATGATCTCCTGTTGAACGCTGTTTTCCCTGAAGACGCTGTCGAACTCCAGAAACGGCTCCAGATAAGGAGCATTTTGACACGGTATGATGTCCCCCTGTACCGTGCTGTGGATCTCATGGTCGAGGCGCATTATGGTACCCACCCGTTTCACAAGCCGCGCATGGGATACCCGGAAACGATCAAGCTCCTGACCCGTGATGATGTCGTGGCAATGTACCGTAATATATATATACCCAACAACATGGTCATCAGCGTTGTCGGAAATTTCGATGAGGACCGTCTGATCGGGAATATAACCGACCGGCTCGGATCGCTTCCACGATCACCGGGGAAAGTTCCTCCGGAATATTACAAGGAAGGTATCAATCGCTCAGAGCCTGTTGAAAAAATCGAGACGCGCGAGACAGCGGCGAGCTGGTTTTCCCTGGGTTGGCCGGCGCCTGCTCTCGATGACCGTGATTATTATGCTATGGAGGTACTCGACTCCATAACCGGCGGCTCCATGAATTCACGGCTGTTTATCGCGATCAGGGAAAAACGCGGCCTTGCATACCAGGTTTCGTCATTTTACAACGCCCGGATACAATCGGGTATCTATGTGGCGTATATAGGAACTAAACCTGAATCATATGAGGAGGCGAAGCGGGTTCTCATCGAGGAGATCCGGCGAATGGCCAGTGAGAAGGTCACACCAGAGGAAATTGCCTTTGCGAAGAGCTATCTGAAAGGCATGAACATCATGAGCCAGGAATCGAACGCCGGACAGGCCTCCCAATACGGATATTATGAACTGCTTGGCCTTGGATATGATTTCGTTGATACATACCGGACAAAAATCGAGGCGGTCAAAGAGGATGATATTCTCGATGCTGGCGCACGCTATCTGTCCGGACCGGAAGCGCTCGGAGCCGTTCTTGCCAGATGAGCCGGTAGTGTATCATCTGTCCGGTGAATGCAATATTTTCATAATGCATAGTGCCGCATATCGTTAGCATATTATCCACAATGAGGAAATATTAACTTCGTTATGCAATAAAACTGTGGATTTTTTATCTCCCGTCTTGTATAATTTACGTAACAGGGGCTCACAGCAGCATGAGACGTATGCCCGGCCCGGTATTTCCATCAGGGTTGAAAGAATGTGCCGGCGTCTTATCCTGCGACGGGAGGATTCTGTGAAAAGGTTAAAAATCGGAGTTCTCGCGTCCGGCGGCGGATCGAATCTGCAGAGTATCATCGACCGGTCTCTCGATGGTTCGCTGTCAGCCGAAGTGGTTGTTGTTATTTCCAACAATTCACAGGCAAAGGCCCTTGAACGTGCAGCCAATCATGGTATTGATGCCCTTCATATCAGCGTGGTGACGGAAGGGTCCGATGACCTGGCCTTAAAACGAATAACCGCGGAAATGATCGCACGGGATGTTGATATTGTTGTACTTGCCGGATATATGAAGAAAATAGGAGAAAGCCTTTTACAGGCTTTTCAGGGGCGCATATTAAACATTCATCCCGCACTGCTGCCGAAATTCGGCGGCTCAGGAATGTACGGTATACATGTCCATGAAGCGGTGATAGCAGCGGGGGAGAAGGAGAGCGGTCCGACGGTTCATTATGTCGATGGGCATTATGACCACGGCTCGATTATCGCACAGGTAAAGGTGCCGGTTTACCCCGAGGACACTCCTGAAGGGCTTCAAAAACGTGTGCTCGCCGAGGAACACAAACTGTATCCGGCTGTTATCCAGAAAATTGCGGAAGAATGGAAGTCCTGATGGAAAGAACATGGGCCAAACTGACCGATGAGATCATTGTGAAGGCACTGAAGGAGGATATCGGACGAGGAGATATCACAACCGATTCCATAGTTCCCCGCAGACTCGTCAGCACGGCGTTTCTTTTTAACAGAAATCCCGGGGTGCTTGCCGGAATCGATATAGCGAAAAAAGTGTTTTTAATAGTCGATCCGAAACTTGAATTCAACGCCTGCTGCAAGGATGGTGACATCATTGCTCATGGTCAGAAAATCGCGGAAATTACCGGTTCAGCGGTTTCGATACTGAAAGGAGAGAGAACCGCACTCAATTTTATGGGACGTATGACCGGTATTGCGACGAAAACAGCCGAATATGTAAAATCCGTTGAGAGTTACCATGCCAAGATTCTGGATACACGTAAAACCATGCCGACCATGCGTCATCTCGATAAGTACTCGGTGCGGGTTGGCGGCGGATCGAACCACCGGTTCGGGTTGTTCGACATGGTGCTTATCAAGGACAACCATATCGCCATTGCGGGCGGCATACGGATCGCTGTGGAAAAGGTGCACAGTTCACTGAAAAAAAGGAACCAGATCAAGATTGAAATCGAGTGCAAATCATACGATGAGGTGCTCGAGGCGATTTACACTCCGATTGATATCATCATGCTCGATAATATGGAAATAGGCGAGATCGAAAAAAGTGTAAAAGCCATAAAGGATGCCTGTCTTGCGGAAGGCATGTCGATCAGGATAGAGGTTTCCGGGAACATCACCAAAGACATGGTACATGAAATCGCCGAAACTGGTGTGGATTATATTTCGGTTGGCGCGCTGACACATTCGGTTGTGAATCATGATTTTACCTTGTTGTTCAACGAATTGTGACTACCCATATGACAGTGCGCCCCACAAGGACCGTCCGGTCTGAACTACATGTCGTAACAACGATCGATGTTGATGGGCAGGTTTTTCCCTGGCATGAGCTTGAGTCGGTTGATTCCACGATGGATTACGCCGCGGACTTGATACGCGGGGGGTGCCAGCCCTGGACGGTTGTGAGTTCACGAAGGCAGACGAGCGGGCGGGGTACCCGCGGGCGCACATGGCACGCGCCGGAAAGTAAGGGATTATGGGTGTCGGTTGTTTTGCCGACGCCGCCCTGCGCAGGGAATCTCGATACGGTTTCAGTGCTTGCAGCACGATCCCTCGTTGAGGCGTTCGGTAAGTTCACGGACCGTGTTTTCGGCATCAAGCCGCCGAACGATGTGACAATCGACGGACGTAAAATTGCCGGCATACTCCTGGAATCGGTTTCATGTGGCAGTACAGTCGGATCGGTAATTCTCGGTATGGGAGTGAATCTCAGCCAGAGTGCCGGTGATTTCCTGAAGGCGGGTCTCCCCGATGCGACATCGTTATGGCTTGAAACTGGCCGCGATATCGAAAGTGTGCGGCTGCTGCGTGCGTTTTTGAGGCGGTTTAAACCGGAATACGAGCGCACAGTGCTGAAACGGGAAACGTAATCCGCCAGACAGGGACATGAGGCGAAAGAACATCGATGATAGCGCTCTTTGACAGCGGGAATTCACGCCTGCATTTCGGATGGTGGAACGGTAAATCTCTCACCGGTACATGTCATGTTCCTTATCCTGAATCCCCTGAATCGCTCCATGAGGTCGTTGTGGGCCTCATGGAATCCGGAGACATGGAAAGGATAGTCGCCTGTTCTGTTTCGCCAGTATGGCGGGAGTCCCTGTATGCGGTACTGGAGAGGATAGCTCCGGAGAAACTGCACGTGGTGAGGACATCGGAAGACATCGGTGTCAGGGTCGCTTATGACGAGCCGGATACGTATGGTGTCGACAGGGCAGCCGCCGATTGTGCGGCATATCATTATTTCCATGATTCCTGTGTCGTGGTCAATGCAGGGACCGCCCTCACCGTGGATGCAGTGGGACGTGAGGGCGGAGTCGCCGGTGGATTTATATTCCCCGGGCGCCGGAAAATGTCGTCGGTCCTCGCTGTCTATACCGATCTGCCTGTGGTATCGCTGTCAGGTACTGAACCCGAACTCGGAACGAGCACCGTTTCGAGCATCGCCCACGCTGTTTCCCTCGGTTTCGCTTCTGCGGCCGGACATCTTGTCGCCCGGGCGTCCTCAGCGGTCGATGCTGATGGGAGAATCATAGTGACTGGTGGCGATGCAGAATTTGTCGTAAATCACCTGAACCGGCCTGTTCTTCTCCGGCCGGATCTGGTTCTCGAAGGTTTGGGCGTCGCTTCGGAAAGGCTGTTCTGTGTGTGATTCTATTAATGGATGAAGGAATCACACACACCGTTATCTGATTGCGGTACTTAAAGCTCAAAAGGGAGCGTTGTTGAACGGTTCTATACGGGTAAAAGGACTGCTGTTTGCCGGCAGGCACGGCGTTCTGCCGGAAGAAAAGACTCTGCCGCAGACTTTTGAGGTCGATGTGGAAGTCATCCGTGATCTGACACTGCCTGCCGAGACGGACAGAATCGAGGACACGGTGAATTATTCACATATCACAGCGCTCGTCAGGGAGGTTGTCGAAGGTGAACCCTGCAATCTGATCGAGCGGCTTGCGGGAAACATCATGAACCGGGTGGCGACAATCGTCCCGGACGGTGAGATTATCGTACGGGTCAGGAAGCCGAATGCGCCCCTCGGTGTTCAATTCGATACGGTTGAGGTGGAGCTTCGGCAGACAGTCACCACATAACAGTGTTTCTCGGTATCGGGTCGAATGTGGGCGACCGGTTCGGCAATCTTCAGAAAGCACTGCGGCTTCTTGCCGGCACGCATGGTATCACGGTACGTCGGGTTTCTTCGGTGTATGAAACTGAGCCGGTTGGAGGGCCAATACAGCCGGATTATCTCAACGCCGTGGTCGAAATTCATACAGCCTGCGAACCCCATCAGCTTCTGAAAGTGTGTATCTGTATCGAACATGCAATGGGCCGTACACGCACGGTGAAGTGGGGCCCGCGGATTATCGACATCGATATCGTATTCTATAACCGGCTGGTGATGACGACCGATGACCTGACGATACCGCACCCGTACGTGCACGAAAGGGGATTTGTCCTCATCCCGCTCTCTGAACTGGTGCCGGATTTCGAGCACCCGGTATTGGGGAAAACTGTTCGTGAGCTGATAAAAGCTGCCGGGACAGGCGGGGTCAAGCGTGTCGAACGGCACAAATTGACGATTTCAAACGATTTCGGGTTGAAAGATGGAAACACATAAAGAAACGAAACCGCAGACAGCCTGCCCGTATAATTACATCATCGTCGAGGGTGTGATCGGTGTGGGTAAGACAAGCCTCTGCCGGCTCATCGCCGAGCATCTCGGCGGAATGTGCATCCTGGAGGATTTCGAATCGAATCCCTTTATCAGGGATTTCTACCGTTCCCCGGAAAAGAATGCCTTTAAAACACAGTTGTTCTACCTCATATCACGTTTTAAACAGCATCTGGAGCTGCCGCTGCCCGATCTGTTCAATTCGCCCCTTGTGGTCGATTATATGTTTCAGAAGGACAGGATTTTCGCGTCGGTGACGCTTGATGACAACGAACTCGAGTTGTACAACATGATATGGGAGGTTCTCGAACCGAAAATACGGCCTCCCGACCTCGTGATCTATCTCCAGGCTTCCATCGACCGCCTTCTCAGGCGGATACTGAAACGCGGAAGAGATTATGAAAAAAACATGTCCCGCGAGTATATCGAAGCACTGAATACCGCCTACGATGATTTTATCTTTCATTATACCGCGGCGCCGGTGCTCATTGTCAACACAAACGACATTGATTTCGTAGAGAAAAAAGAGCATTTGAACGATCTGATCGATATAATGATCCAGCCCCATGCCGGAATCACCTATTACAATCCCGCGGGGAGACTATGACCAAACATACAATGACAGTCAATGATTTCAGGCGAATGAAGGAGACAGGTGAGCGCATTACCGCCCTGACCGCTTATGATGCCCTTATGGCCGGGCTTCTGGATGAAGCCGGTATCGACCTGATACTTGTCGGCGATTCACTCGGCAATGTGTTCCAGGGCCGTGACACGACCTTGCCGGTGACAATCGAAGACATGATTTACCACGGGGAAATCGTCGCCCGTGCAGCCGCCCGGAGCTTCGTCGCGGTCGATATGCCTTTCATGAGCTATCAGGTCACTCCGGAGGACGGGGTTCGTAATGCCGGGCTCATCGTGAAAAAAACCGGATGCGCTGCGGTCAAGCTCGAGGGGGGTGTGGCACTCTATGAAACCCTTCGCCGTATCGTCGACATCGGTATACCCGTTCTCGGCCATGTGGGGATGACCCCGCAGTCGGTCAATGTGTTCGGTGGGTACGGTATCCAGGGGAAGGACAACCGCCAGAAAATCATCAATGATGCACGCGCGGTGGAGGATGCGGGCGCTTTTGCGGTGGTGCTGGAAAAGATTCCTTCGCCGCTTGCCGCCGAACTGACCGGCATGCTTTCGATCCCGACTATCGGTATCGGCGCCGGGCTGCACTGCGACGGCCAGATTCTTGTTACCGATGATGTGCTGGGATTGTTCAGAAAATTCAAGCCGCGGTTCGTCCGCAGGTACGCCGAACTCGCCGAGGCCGCTCTCGAAGGGCTCAAAAACTACTGTGAGGATGTCCGGAACGGAACGTTCCCCGGCGAAGAAGAAAGCTATGAGTAAGTCTCAATAAACGATACAATCACTCTGCCCCCCATAAGGATACGGAATGAACTATCTCACATACGATGAAAAACTGGCGCGTTGCTATTCGGCAGTCATCATGGACGTCATGGACACAATGAATGTCCGCGTACGGTGCATGGACCCTTCCATACGGCCCCTTGTCCCGACGATGCGTGCGTGGGGGGAAGCGGTGACCGCCTATTTCGAAACGGTGACCGAGGTTCCCGCACGGCCGTTCGGGATGGAAATGGAGATCATCGACGATCTCAAGGAAGGACAGATCATCGTCAGCCAGTGCAATTCCCGTGAATTGTCCGCCGCCTGGGGGGGACTGCTCTCCAATGCGGCGATCGGACACAAGGCACGCGGCGTTGTGACCGATGGTGGCGCGCGGGATTACCGTGAAGTCGTCGAACTCAATTTCCCTACCTTTTGCCGCGGGCTCACCCCGTATGATTCACTGGGCCGCATGGATGTCGTGGACCGTGATATTCCGGTTGTCTGCGGCGGCATCAGGGTGTTACCCGGTGATCTCGTGTACGCCGATACGGATGGTGTCGTCGTCGTTCCTTCTGAAATGGTTGATGAGGTCGTTTCGCGGGCATGGGAGAAAGTCAGGGGCGAAAACAAGGTCCGCGAGGAGCTCCGCGCCGGCGCCAGCGTTGTTAAAACCTTCGAAAAATACGGCATTCTGTAAACCTCTGTCTATTATTTTGAATTAGTAAAGTGAGAATGTTGAATCAGACAGAATTGACAGGATGAAAAAATAATAACATCCTGTTAATCCTGCACATTTTTTGTTAATAACTAAGATTTACAAAAGATAAAGAAATAGACAGGATTGACAAGATAGACAGGATTAACAAGATTGATTATAAAATAAATTTCGATATTCTGTTCAATAACGTCCTTTTTAAAAGGGGCAATCGTGGAAATCAACGTTTTAACTGAACTGATTATCGGTTGTGCATATACCGTTCATAAAGTACTTGGCTCGGGATTTCTTGAAAAGGTATATAAGAATGCAATGCGAATTGAATTGGAGGAAGCGGGATTGAATGTCACTCAGCAGCACTCGATTCCCATTCATTATCGTGGTCAGTTAGTCGGTGATTACTATGCTGATCTGCTGGTGGAAAAGCAGGTGATTATCGAACTGAAAGCTGTGCAAAACCTATTAAAGGAACACGAGGTTCAACTTGTTAATTATCTTGTTGCAACAGGTATCGAAAACGGCCTGCTTATAAACTTCGGTTCTTCTGTGGAAGTGAAACGTAAATTCAGGCAGTATAATCGACAGGATTAACAAGATGAAAAAAGTAAAATAAAATCCTGTAAATCATGCAAATCTTGTAAATCATGTCCATATTTTTTATTTTAAAGCAAAAATTTACGAAATATAAAGGAATAGACAGGATTAACAGGATTAACAGGATTAACAAGATGAAAAAAGTAAAATAAAATCCTGTAAATCATGCAAATCTTGTAAATCATGTCCATATTTTTTATTTTAAAGCAAAAATTTAAGAAATATAAAGGAATAGACAGGATTAACAGGATGAATAAGATGAACAAGATGAAAAAAGTAAAATAATATCCTGTAAATCATGTCTTTAATATTAAAATATCAAAGCGTTCGTTCTTTATTTAATTTGCAGGAGAAGGGTATGAAGCGTGTCATGATCGGCGGGAAAATCATCCCCCGTCGGGAGACAACGTTTATCCTGTGCGCATCGCCGTGTTATTCATCGCCCGATCTGCTAAATTTCACCTTCAGAAAGATACAATGCCCGATATTTCCACTTGATAAGTGCTGAGTCATGTTGTATAATTATCGCTTATTATTCATGAACTACAAGTTTATCAAAACAGATGAGGAGAACAGTCATGTCGTTTGATATACGGAAACCGATACTGATGATACCGGGGCCGATGGATGTACCGGACGAGGTCATGAGACGATGCGGGCACCAGGTGTTTCCCCATTATGACGCTCTGACACGTTTCCCGGAGTTTCACAACCGCCTTGTCGAAAAAATGAAGTTCATATTCGGCCTCGACGACGGATACGTTTTCGTACCGAACGGCAGCGGAACCATCGCGGTGAATATGGCTCTCGCGAGCCTCTGCACGCCCGATGACGATGTGCTCCTCCTCAGCAATGGCACCATGGGGGCGTATGGGGAAAAAAACCTGAAAAACCTCGGGATACCCTATACGGTTGTCGAGACTGCGTGGGGAAAGGTTTACGATCCCGATGCCGTCCGTGCGGCGATGGGGAAGAAGCATCACCGGATCATGTACATGACCCATAACGAGAGTTCGACCGCAGTGCTCAATCCGATAACGCCTATCGGGACAATCGCCCGTGAATACGATGCCCTGCTTATCGTGGATTCAATCTCGGGGGTCGGCGGCACAGTCATCGACATGGGTGAGAACGGCGCCGATGTTGTCGCGGGAGCTTCTCAGAAGTGCCTTGAACTTCCTCCCGGTCTGGCGCCGGTTGCGGTCGGCAGGCGCGCATGGGATTACATGGAAAAGATTAAAAACCGCCGTGTCCCCTGGATACTCGATTTCATGATATGGAGAAAGGCATACCACGAGCAACACGACGAACATCCGCAGCCGGTCACCGGTGCCACGACACTCCTCTATGCGCTGGACTGGATGGTTGACCGTATACGGGATGAAGGGATTAAAAACCGGCAGGAACGTTTCCGCGCGGCGGGAATGCGTCTGAAAGAGGGAATGGCGGACCTGGGCTTCAGAATGAGCGCCAATCCTCTGGGCGCCTCGCCGGTGGTGACCGATTTCTTCACACCGAACGATATCGACAGCGCAATCGTGCGGAATTACTACCTCGAAAAGCACGACACCATGGTCGGGTTCGGTTATGCTTATGTCGATAAAAAAACAGGGAAAAGTAGGTCGTTCCGTATAGCGCATTTCGGCATCGCGGCGGAACCGGAACGCGTGGATCACATGATCGGCATCACACGGCATTTTGTTGAGGACTGTCTCTAAGCCCGGGCTATGATTTATTCCAGGCCAGATAGCTGTTGATAAACCGGTCGATATCACCGTCCATCACCGCATGCACATTCGATGTCTCCTCGTCGGTCCGCAGGTCCTTCACCAGGGTATACGGCTGGAATACATAGGAACGTATCTGGCTTCCCCATTCAATTTTTTTCTGGTCCTTGGTGTATTCCGCCTGTTTTTTCTGCTCTTCTTCGAGATGGAGCTGATAAAGGCGCGACCGCAGGATTTTCAGCGCAAACGCCTTGTTTTTGTGCTGGCTGCGCTCGTTCTGGCACTGAACGATAATGCCTGTCGGCAGGTGGGTGATTCGCACAGCGGAGGACGTCTTGTTGACATGCTGGCCGCCCGCTCCCGATGAACGGTAGACATCGATTTTCAAGTCCTTTTCGTCGATGTCGATATCGATATCGTCATCGATTTCCGGCAGAACGGTCACCGAGGCGAATGATGTATGGCGGCGGGCGTTTGAGTCGAACGGGCTGATGCGCACCAGGCGGTGTACGCCGGATTCGGATTTCAGATATCCGTACGCGTAGTCTCCCTTCACAAGGATGGTAACGTTTTTTAAACCCGCCTCCTGACCGGCCTGGAGATCGAGCTCTTCGTAATCGAATCCTCTCCGTTCTATCCACCTGACATACATGCGGAGAAGCATCTGCGCCCAGTCCTGGCTTTCAGTTCCTCCGGCGCCGCTGTTGATCGAAAGGATCGCGTTTTTCGGGTCATCAGAGCCGCCGAGCATAGTGGTAAATTCGAAATCGGTGATCTCACGATCCAGGGAATCGATCGTCGCAGAGACTTCCTTCAGGGTGGATTCGTCATTTTCCTGGTCGGCGAGTTCGAGCAAAACGCATGCATCTTCAAGGGAGGAAGACAGGTCATTAAAACGTTTCAATGGTTTTTCGAGGAGTGTTATGCGGTTAATGACGGCCTGTGCAGCCCGCTGATCGCTCCAGAATGAAGGTGCTTCACGTTTCGTATAAAGTCCTTCTAATTCCTTTTTCTTTTTCTCGGGGTCAAAGATGCCTCCCGATATCTTTGAGTTTCTCACTCAGTTCGTTAATTTTATCATAAAGCACCGACATACCATACCCCCTGAACATGTTTAAAAGAACAGATTGGTTAATTCGTCCGCATCGAATCTCATTTCAAGCCGAGAACATCCTGCATGTCATAAAGCCCCGGTTCCGCTCGGAGGACGAATTTCGCAGCCCTCAGCGCTCCCTTCGCAAGCGCGTCCCGTGACTGGGCCCTGTGAACCAGTTCTATCCGTTCACCGATTGTACCGAAGCTCACCGTATGTTCGCCGACAACATCTCCGATCCTGAGGGCGTGGATACCGATTTCCTTCCGGGTGCGTTCGCCGGTGATCCCTTTCCTGCCGTACCGGGCATGTTCCTCGATATTCCGGTCGAGCGTCTCTGCGATGATTTCTGCGAGACGGTTGGCCGTACCGGAGGGAGCATCCTTCTTGAAACGGTGATGCGCCTCGGTTATCTCCACATCATAATCCTCACCGAGAATCGCCGCGGTTTCACGGGCGAGCCTGAATAGAAGATTCACGCCGACGCTCATATTCGGGGAGAGCACGCAGGGTATTGGTGCGACGAGGCGCGTGAACGTCCCGAAATCTTCATTTTTCAGGCCGGTTGTGCCGACCACGAGCGGAACACAGGCTGAGCCGCAGATTTCCGCTGTCCTGAGTATGATATCGGGCCAGGTGAAGTCCACGACGACGTCCGCACCCACGACCACCTTCGACAGATCACATGTCACCGGAACGCCAATGGTGCCGGCCCCGATAAAACCGCCGATATCAGCACCCTCACACTCAGGTTTGGCATCGACAGCGCCGACAATTTCAATATCGTGATCCTCACTTGCCAGAGAAAGTATCCGCAAGCCCATTCTCCCCAGGGCGCCGTTCATGACGAGTTTCATTGTATCTCCCGTAACACTGATGGTTCTTTTTTGAAAATAACTTCAAGCCTGGCGAAAAATATCATCCGTGTAGATTCATGCTGCCAAGGATCAGCACGAAGTGATAATTTACATGCCCTTGACAGCAGGTAGACAACATATTTCATTATCAGGCGCGTGAAAAAAATACTTTTTGACCGCCCTCAGAATCACATCAGGCCGGTTTCCTTCAATTGCCGGGATAGAAGCGATCTTCCCTCTTCGCCGGGAGCAACCAGCGGAAGACGGAGCTCTCCCATGTCCATGCCCATGATGTTCATGGCGGTTTTTATGGGGGAAGGATTCGTTTCGATCTTCATCAGGGTTCTCATCAATGGAAACAACCTGCCATGAATGCGCCGGGCAGTCTCAAAATCTCCCCCGAGGGCGGCCATGGTCATATCCGCCATGAACCGCGGTGCAATGTTCGCAATAACACTTATCACACCCTCTGCACCGACAGAGATCATAGGGACAGTCATCGAATCATCGCCGGACAGAACGACGAAATCCCCGGGAGTCCTGACAATGATATCGCAAATCTGATCCATGTTTCCGGAAGCTTCCTTTATACCGATGATCGTGGGGATGGCGGATAGTTCGACAATCGTGTCGGCGGTTGTGTTTACAGCAGTCCTGCCAGGGCAGTTATAGATAATGAGCGGAATATCGCATTCTTTTGCGACTGCGGTGTAGTGCTCGATCACACCTGCCTGTGACGGGCGGTTGTAATATGGGGTGATCAGGAGCGCCGCATCGGCACCCGCTTCAAGCGCGTGGGCGGTGAGGCTTATCGCTTCGGTCGTGTTGTTCGAGCCCGTTCCGGCGATAACAGGGATGCGGCCTCCGACTGCATCAATGACGATATCGATGACACGGTGGTGTTCTGTGTGGCTCAGGGTCGGTGATTCACCGGTGGTTCCGCAGGGGACCAGACCGGAAGTCCCGTTCTGTATCTGGAACTCGACCATCTCACGGAGCTTTGACTCGTTGACTGTGCCGCCGGTAAACGGTGTCACCATGGCAGTGAAAGAGCCTCTGAACGTTATCATGATTCCTCCGGTTCGATGTGAATTCTCTTCAGTCGCAACAAAAAGCCGGGGCATCCCGGCAGTGAAACCGCATAATAAACATATACCCGGTCAGTTGTCAAAATAAATATAAAATATCACTTATAAATGGTCAATAAAAAACATGACCTGGCCAGTCAAGTCCGGTGATTTTTCAGAGACCGTTAAGATGACACTGCTGAAATAACCTTTTCTGGAATCTCTAGTGGCATCACAGAAAAGCCCCGCCGGATTTGTGGGGTTTTTCTTTTCTGTAAAAAAGTTTGTCTGTACCTGCTGAACAGTGTGCGTCGTCTACATTGACTTCAGTGTTCGCTTTCGACCGTTTCCGGGGCGGGGAAGAGGGTTTCGATATTCCCCGCGATTTCATCAGGTATGGTGACATCGGCTGCTTTGAGGTTGTCCTCCACCTGCGAGATTTTAGTCGCAGCAGAAATAACGCTCGTCACCGCTGGATTTCGCAGGCACCAGGCAAGCGCAAGCTGTGCGGGAGTCACGTTCATCTCCTGAGCGAAGGTGACGAATTTCTGGGCTTTTTCCTTGTTCTCTTCGGTCCAGTACAGTTTTTTCAAGATCATGTTGGTATCATCGTCCGCCGCGCGGGTCCCTGCCGGAGGAGCCTCGCCGGGCTTATACTTGCCGGTCAGCATACCGTGGGCAAGTGCGGAAAAAACGACGTTGCCGATGCCTTCGGCCTGGGTCGCCGGGAATAGATTGCGCTCGGGATACCGGTAGAGGAGGTTATACCGCGGTTCGCTCACCCCGATGGGGCGGGCACCGATATCACGGGCGATGTAGTTCGCGCTGACGATAAGGTGAGCCGGCCATTCGCTCACACCCCAGTAAAGGATTTTTCCCTGACGGGCGAGGTCATCAAGCGTCCGGACCGTTTCTTCGAGGGGGGTTTCGGGATCGGACCTGTGGCACATGAGGACGTCGAGATAATCCGTCCTGAGCCGTTTCAGGCTCTTGTGACAGGATTCGAAGATATGTTTTGCGGAAAGTCCGCGGTCGTTGATGTCATCCGACATGGGCGCCCAGCATTTTGTGAGGATGAAGAGAGAACTGCGCTCGAATTCGGAGAGGTATTTCCCGAGCACTTTCTCGGCTTCACCATTATTATAGGCGTCGGCGGTGTCGAAAAAATTGATGCCGCCGTCGTATGCTTTCCGGATCGTTTCGCGGGAAGTTTTGTCATCGAGTTTGTAACCGATGGTCAGATAACTGCCGAGACCGACAACACTCAATTTCGCTCCCCATTTCCCCATGTTTCGATAGTGCATTCTTCATAACCTCCATTGTGTAATTGATTTTATTATTTGCGTTTGCAGTCTTTATAACAATGCCAGACATAATATCGGGGCTCCCCGCTCTTGAATCGTTTCTATCGGAGCAGGAGCATCTTCCCGCTTTTCACGGCGTTCCCGGCTCTCACACGGTAAAAATAAATCCCCGATCCGGCTGGTTCGCCGCGCTCGTTTTCAGTGTTCCAGACCACACGGCCATTACCCGCGGTGAAATGTCTCGAAGCGATTGTTTTGACACGCTGCCCGGTGATGGAATAGACAGTAATTTCGACCCTTTCCGGGCGGGAAATGGTAAAAGATATCGACGTCGCGGCATTGAACGGATTGGGAAAAGCGGAAACCATAAGATCGATGTTCTCCGGTTTTTCATACGCGAAACCCACAGGGGAGCCGGGGTAGAACTCGTAGACGCCATAAAACACCGTACGGTCCTCGTTGAATGCATTGAATGCCATACGTCCGTCGATGTAACGTGCGAAAGCATCGGAAGCGGTTCCTGTCAGTTCCGGGAACCGGTGCCAGATACCATTTTCATAAAAGCCGGTATTATCGAACCCGGAAGCCCACAGTCTGCCATCGTCGTCACGTTCAATAAAACGGGCTTTTCGGAGGGCTATCTCTTCCTGGGTATCCTCGCTGATAATATTGTCCCACCTTTCTCCGGTCCATCTGACGAGGTTGTCCTTCCGCGCCGCCCAGATAAACCCGTCGTCATCGACAACAAAGTCAGAGACATCAAAATCTTTCGACATGACCTTTTCCCACGTTTTCGTATTGGTATCAAATGATATTATACTAAAAAAATGATCATGCATATAAACGATCTTGTTGAAGGTATTGACATAAATATTCGAAACATAGATATGATCGGAAACATCCATCGATGGGTACCAAACAGGATAATAGGACATGAAATTATATTCATGGAGCCCGTGTTCAATCGTTCCGATCCAGAGAATGGAATTGTCATCGTAATCCATCGAAGTTTCGTCGCTCACAAACAGGGAATCCGGACGTGACCAAAATGAACCGTCATACAGTTTGAACCCTGAATCGGTATAAACCGCGAGTTCGTTACCCGAGAGATTCTCAATTTCATACACATTCAAAAAACGGAGGCTGTCCGCCCTGTTGTAGTTGTACCAGCCGTAATCTTCGAGAATGCTGACCCCTTTCTGCTCGCTGTCGTGGAACATGACGTCACGGAGCCCGTGCCCGCAGATAAGCCGCCCATCAGGTGTGTATTCGAGACAGGTTACGATATTGGAACCGAGGTCGTAGGGTATGTCGAGGGCGGTCCAGATCGCATTTCCGTTTAAGGAATACGAATACACCGTGTTTGCGTTGAAAGTCCAGATCCTTAAATCCCCGGTGACTGCGAGAGAAAAAGGCATGTTCAGAGTGCCTGTGTTCATGGTGAAGCTCACCGTCCATTGCCCGTCGCCGGAAAGCCGGTAAACCGAGGGATTGTTGTACCCCCATACACCTCCCGCATCATCAAAGCACAGATACATGGGAGACCTGCCGCCGTTATGGGACGACCATTCGCCGTTCCGGTAGATTGTGTATCTCCCGAGGTTATTTACCCACACGGCGCCGTCGGGGGCTGCCTGGACGGTTAAATCGTTCGACACCGATTCTATGTTTCCGGTGTGATCATGCCACGCGATGCCGTCGTATGACAGAAGCTTCATGGAGCTTTCGCCAGGTTCTATACATGCCGTCCACAAGGTACCCGCCTGGTCGAAAGCTATTGAACGGGAGCGGCAGTTTTTGACCTGTGTCACGGATGTTCTGTCGAAACGGTAAATT
>Ga0315284_10003684_pt1 | contig 21775 bp, 18 predicted proteins | sample YL17G09_16_MG_FD_203696 | JGI IMG/M metagenome (GOLD analysis project Ga0315284, IMG submission 203696) | Sediment microbial communities from Yellowstone Lake, YNP, Wyoming, USA - YL17G09_16 | ecosystem: Environmental > Aquatic > Freshwater > Lake > Sediment | place: USA: Wyoming | collected... | reverse complement strand
ATGAAATCTGGAGGGAACATCTCTATGAAATGGACCAGCTCAAGGAAGGTATCGGGCTCAGAGGATACGGTCAGCGCGATCCCCTGATCGAATACAAGCGTGAGGGGTACGAGCTCTTTGAATCGGCAATCAGGAATATAAATTCCACCACCATCAGAACGCTCATGCGCGGCATTTCGGCAGTTCATTTCGAACGGGTGGAACGGAGACGCCGGCTCGGCGGCGCCCAGATCACCACCCATCATGATGAAGTTCAGGCTTATCACGAAAACGATGGTGTTCAGCCATCCCCGGGCCGCACTCCGACAAAAGTGAAAACCTTCGTCCGCCCGGAACGCAAGATCGGGCGAAACGAACCCTGCCCCTGCGGTTCGGGGAAAAAATACAAGGTGTGCCACGGGCGGTGATACCGGAAAGAAATGAGTTTTTTCTTGTATTCACACAACAATCTTTTTATATTTGGCAGCCGTGAGCGGGAATAGCTCAGTGGTAGAGCGCTACCTTGCCAAGGTAGATGTCGCGAGTTCAAGTCTCGTTTCCCGCTCCATTTTTTTTAACCATGCCTTTACTTTTGAGAAGCTTTATTCATTGTCATCGAATACAAGCACTATCGCAGGTCTGCTCCCACCCGCTGAACATTCTTTACGTGTGTATTATCCCATCTGATAGAAAACGGCTGGTTTTTTTCATTGACATGAGCGGTTAAAAAATTGTTAGTCGTATTACGACTTGACTTTTTCGGCACGTTTATGTAATTTTTACAATAATATATTTGTGAAAAACGGTTGTGTCCTTGACATGATAGAAGGGAGTGGTGTATGGACGAGGGGAGAATAACCCAGATTATCGGACCCGTAGTCGATGTTGAGTTTCCGCCGGATGCGGTCCCGAATATACTCGATGCGTGCGTCATTGAACGAGAAGACAAGACCACACTTGTTGTAGAAACGGAGCTTCACCTCGGAGAAAATGTTGTCAGGTGTGTTGCAATGGATTCCACCGACGGCCTGGTTCGGGGCATGAGAGTCATTAACACGAAGGAACCCATCTCCGTCCCTGTCGGACCGGAAACCCTCGGCCGCATGATAAATGTCATCGGCGAGCCCATCGATGGCAGAGGTCCCCTCGCCACCACAACACGGTATCCCATTCATCGCAAGTCACCTGAATTCGTCGACCAGAACATCGAAACAACCCTGCTTGAAACAGGCATCAAGGTGATTGACCTCCTTGAACCCTATCCCAAGGGCGGAAAAATCGGTCTGTTTGGTGGCGCCGGTGTCGGCAAAACCGTACTCATCATGGAACTGATCAACAATGTCGCCAAGCAGCATTCGGGCATCTCCGTCTTTGGCGGAGTAGGAGAGCGCACCCGCGAGGGGAACGATCTCTGGCTTGATTTCAATGAATCCGGCGTTATTAATTCGACTGCCCTCGTTTTCGGCCAGATGAACGAACCCCCGGGAGCCCGTCAGCGTGTCGGATTGACCGCCCTCACACTTGCGGAATACTTCCGCGACGGTGAAGGCAAGGATGTACTGCTCTTTATCGATAACATTTTCCGTTTTGTCCAGGCGGGCTCAGAAGTATCGGCACTCCTCGGCCGTATGCCCTCGGCGGTGGGATATCAGCCCACCCTCGCAACCGAAATGGGCGAATTGCAGGAACGCATCACATCAACCAAGAAAGGCTCGATCACCTCGGTGCAGGCGATATATGTCCCTGCGGACGACCTGACCGACCCCGCTCCGGCGACCACATTCTCCCATCTCGATGCAACAACCGTACTGAACCGTGCGATTGTGGAAAAAGGTATCTATCCTGCCGTCGACCCGCTCGATTCCACATCACGGATTCTGGACCAGCGGATAGTCGGTTACGACCATTATCACACCGCCCGCGAGATACAGAACATCCTCCAGCGGTACAAAGACCTGCAGGATATCATCAATATTCTCGGAATGGATGAATTGTCCGACGAGGACAAGCTCATTGTTCACCGCGCCCGGAAGATCGAACGGTTCCTCGGTCAGCCGTTCTTTGTCGCCGAGCAGTTCACCGGCCTTGCGGGACAGTATATCAAGCTCGAGGATACGATCAAGGGTTTCAAGGAAATCATCGCGGGTGTCCATGACGGTCTTCCCGAACAGGCTTTTGTAAGCGTCGGTACGATTGAGATGGCTGTCGAAAAAGGGAAGAAAATTCTGGAGCGGTCATAACCAATGGAACAACCAACACTGAATCTGAAAATAATAACGCCTGAACGCATCCTTGTCTCCGAGGATGTCGATTCATTTGAAACGATCGGCACAGACGGCGAGTTTCAGGTCCTTGCCGGACATACGCCGTTCCTGACCGGACTCAAGATTGGACATGTCAGTTACATGAAGAGCGGGCATAAGAATTATATCAGCATTTCCGGAGGCTTCTGCGAAGTCAAGTACAACACCGCTGTTATTCTTGCTCATACTGCCGAACAGGCTGCAAAAATCGATAAGGCCCGGGCAGAAAACGCAAAAAAACGTGCAGAAAGACGGCTGGAAAAAAAGGGCGATCCCTCGATAGACGAGGAACGTGCACGGCTTGCACTTTTCCGGGCGTTAAACCGCCTGCGTGTAGCGGAGTTCCAAGACTCCAAATGGTAACATTAAAAAACCCTGACATACACATGTCAGGGTTTTTTAATACAGAGCCTCTTCGCACTAAATGATTCCCTTGGTGCTCAGGGTACCCTGAACCCGGTCGTCGATGCGAACTGCATCAGCCAGCGCCCGGGCGACAGCCTTGAATACCGCTTCGACATCATGGTGACCGTTCGAGGACTTGAGCAGGTCGATATGGAGATTTATCCGCGCGTTATCAACGAACGATTTGAAGAATTCCGGGACGAGTTCGCTGTCGAATTCTCCTATCTTTTCGACTTTCGCCGGGACATCATACACGAAGGCGATACGTCCGGAGAGATCTACAACTGCCCGTGCGAGCGCATATTCCATCGGGACGAACGCAAACCCGTAGCGTGCGATGCCCGATTTATCACCAAGGGCCTCGTTGAAGGCAAGTCCCAGGGTAATTCCCACATCCTCGACGGAATGATGAAAATCCACTTCGGTATCTCCGGCGCACCTGACCGTAAGGTCAAAAAAACCGTGCCGTGCGAACAAGGTTAGCATGTGATCGAAAAATCCGATCCCTGTTTCGATATGTGACTGACCGGTGCCGTCGAGATTGAGAGCGAGCGAAATATCGGTTTCCCTGGTCGTCCGTACCTGCTGTGATTGTCTCGGCATGATCAACCCTCGCGCAATTCGTTCATGGCGTTTTTCAGTGATTCGATGAATTTCACATTGTCCTCTTTTTTCGATACGGTCACCCGCAAGGTGTTTTTTAACAGCGGGTTCCTGGACAGATTGCGAATCATGACGCCGTTTTTCAATATTTTCTCAAAAACGTTTTCGGACTCGTAACCGGTTTTGAAGAGAATGAAATTCGCGCTGCTCGGATAGACAACGATACCCTCGATGGTTTTCATGGCTTCAAACAGCGAGTCACGCTCTTTCACGATCTCTCCCATGGTTTTCTCCAGTTCCTTGCGGTTTTCGAGAAGTGTCGCCGCAGCCGCGAGTGAAAAAAAATTGATGTTGAACGGGATTTTTACCTTGCCTATTTCTGCGGCGAGCGCCGGTGCCATAAGCGCATACCCGAGCCTGAGACCGGCCATCGAAAACGCTTTTGAAAACGTCCTGAAAATGATAAGATTGTCGCACGTTTCCACCAGGTCGAGTGCCGTAACCCGTGAAAATTCATAATAAGCCTCGTCGAGGATGACCGGCTTCCCGCTCATGGAGAGCAGCCGTTCGAGCCGCTCACGGGCGAACAGGTTTCCAGTGGGATTGTTCGGGGAGCATATCACGAGCATATCGCCCTCCCGGAGAAAGGTCTCCTCGATGGCGTCATAGTCGAAGGTGAAATCATGGTTGAGCGGCACATATACGGTATCCGCGCCGACAAGGGTCGCAACATACGGATACATCGCGAACGACGGCGTGGGGGTCACCAGTTTTTTCCCGGGTCCGAGAAACGATAACAGCATGGTCAGGATCATTTCATCAGAACCATTTCCCGCAACGACACCTTCAGGCACCCAGCCGGTATACTCGGCGATCCGACGGTAAAGGTCCTTCGCCACAATCGGCGGATACCGTGACCAGCTTCTCTCAAGCGCGTAATCGAGAACCTTTTTCTTGAGAGCAACCGGAATGTCGTACGGATTTTCATTTTTATCCGCGAAAATGATATCACTATCGAGTTCTTTGACCTGATAGACGGTCAGGTTGCGGATCTCCGGTCTGACCTGTGAAACAATTCCGTTCCGTGTCATGAGTTATCCTCGCATCGTATGGATACAGAACGTGCGTGCGCCACAAAACCTTCTGCGCGGGCAAGGATGTTGACATGCCTGCAACAGTCGTATACTGCCTGTTTCGTATACTCGACGACGTTCGAACATTTCTGAAAATCATACACGCCCAGAGGCGATGCATACCGTGCCGCCCCGGAAGTGGGCAGGACATGGTTTGTTCCCCCGTAGTAATCCGAAATCGGCTCCGGTGAATAGGGACCGATGAAAATCGCGCCCGCGTTTTTTATTTTTTCGAGCAGAACATACGGTTCTTCGACCATGAGCTCGAGATGCTCGGGAGCGATCCGGTTCACCGCTTCCGCCGCTTCGTTGAGGTTTTCCACGATGATCAGGGCATTGGCGTCGAGTACCCTTTTGACATCTTTTCCATTTGGCAGGTCTTCCACCTGCCGTGACAACTCCACCCTGACCTTTTCCGCAAGCTTTCGGGAAGTCGTCAGGAGAACCGCCATTTCCATCCCGCTGCCGTGTTCAGCCTGGCTCAGGAGGTCGGCGGCTATATAGCGCGGGTCGGCGGTTTCATCCGCCACGACGACTATCTCCGAGGGTCCGGCTATCATGTCGATATCGACCAGGCCGTACACCATACGTTTGGCGAGCGCCACATACATGTTGCCGGGGCCGACTATCTTGTCGACACGGGGTATGCTCTCAGTTCCATAGGCGAGCGCCGCGATCGACTGCGCTCCGCCTATCGTATAGACCTCATCGATACCGAGTTCGACGAACGCCGCAGCGACATGGGGGTTTGAACGGAACTGCGCGGGAGGTGTCACTGTTACTATCCGCTCCACCCCCGCAACCTGAGCGGGTACTGTATTCATAACGATTGTCGATGGGTACGCCCCTGTCCCGCCCGGAACATAAAGACCGACTGTTCCGAGAGGAGTGAACCGGAGTCCCATGCGGATGCCCCCTTTTTTTTGAACCCATATATCCTCACGGCACTGACGGCTGTGGAACTCGCGGACATTGTGTATCGCGCCCCTGAGGGCTTCCAGAAATTCCTTACTGACCTGTGTGTGCAGGCGGCGAAGTTCTGATACCGGTACTTTTTTGACTGATTTGAGTTCGACCCCATCGAAGCGGCGGGTATAATACAGCACAGCTTCATCGCCCCGTTTCCGTACATCTTCGATGATCGAGCGGACCGACTCCTCGATTTCCTCATCGATTGAAAGCTCGCGAACAAGAATGGTTTTGAGTTTGTCAGTTTTCTCGACTTCGCCATATGAAAGAATCGGTATCACATGAACCTCGATTGTTTGGTCTGGTGCTCCGCCCTGTGCCGGACGGTCATTGATGCTCATTGTGTGTCCGCTAATAGATCACTTTATTCAACGGATACTCGATAATCCCTTCCGCGCCAGCGTTTTTAAGAATGGGAATCAATTCCCTGACCTGTGTCTCATCGATGATAACTTCGAGCGCGAGCCAGTCCCTGTCCTTGAGGTGCGACACGGTCGGGTTGTGCAGGCTGGGCAGAATGGCCGAAATGTCCTCAAGTTTATGAGCCGGAATATTCATCTTCAGGCCGACCTTGAACTCCGCATTCAGCGCACCCTGCAGGAGCATCGCCATATTCGTCACTTTTCCCTTTTTCCAGGGGTCTTCATATGCCTGACGGTTCATGATGAGTACCGTTGTGGATTCGAGGATTGTCTCGATGATACGGAGATTGTTCGCCCGGAGCGAGGACCCGGTCACAGTGATATCCACGATTGCATCGGCGAGTTCAGGAGGTTTTATCTCGGTCGCACCCCAGCTGAATTCGCATTTGACCGTCACGCCCTTTTCCCTGAAATACCGTTCGGTAAAGCTCACCAGTTCTGTCGCAATGCGCTTGCCCTCGAGCTGGGTTATGTCGGTGACCGGTGAATCCTCAGGGACCGCGACGACCCAATTCACCGGTACAAATCCGCCGCGGGCATATAAAAGCTCGGATATCTCCACAACATCGGACCCGTACTCCATCACCCAGTCCTGACCGGTTATACCGGCGTCGAGAACGCCGTCCTCGACATACCGGCCGATTTCCTGAGCCCTGATGAGAAGGCATTCAATTTCATCGTCGTCGATCAGGGGTTTGTACGAACGGTCCGCGAGCCGTATCCGGTATCCGGCTTTTTTGAAAATTTCGAAGGTCGGTTCCTGGAGACTCCCCTTGGGCAGTCCCAGTTTTATAGTATTCATACGGGATCAGCTCCTTATGTCATTCCAGTTTTTTCAGTCCTTCTTCGAGCCTGTTCAACGCCTTTTCTATATCGTTCATCGAAGCGGCGTAAGAAATACGAACGAAAGCGTCTGCCCCGAATCCGGCGCCGGGGACAAATGCGACATGCCGTTCAGCCAGCAGATAATCACACAGATCGACGGATCCGTTTATGGGCTTCCCGTTGAACCGTTTGCCGTAATGGGCCGAAACATCAGGGAATACATAAAACGCCCCTTTCGGGGTGATACAGGACACTCCTTCCATCGCATTCAGGCGTTCGACCATGTACAGCCTGCGTTCCGAAAACTCGCTCACCCATGACGTGAGAAAATCCTGCGGTCCGGTCAGGGCGGCGAGTGCAGCTTTCTGGGATATTGAGCACGGATTCGATGTTTCCTGGCTCTGGATTGTTTCCATGGCGGAAATGATGGGTTCCGGTCCGGCGGCATACCCGATCCGCCACCCGGTCATCGAATACGTCTTCGACACACCATTGACCGTCACTGTTCGGGCATAAAGATCTTCGGAAAACGACGCAATCGAAACGTGACGCGCACCGTCATAAATGAGTTTTTCGTAAATCTCGTCCGAGAGCACATAGATTCCTGTATCGCTGATTACACGGGCGAGAGCGCGCAACTCCTCTTCACTGTAAATCATTCCCGTCGGGTTTGAGGGCGAATTGAGAACGATGATCTTCGTCCTGGGAGTAATTGCCTTTTTCAGCTGATCAGGCGTTATCTTAAGGTCATTTTCGGGTTTCCCGTCGATGATGACCGGCACTCCCCTTGCGAGTATCACCATGTCGGGATATGAAACCCAGTACGGCGCCGGGATTACCACTTCATCGCCGGGATTGATCAGGGCGAAAATCACCAGAAAAACGCTGTGTTTCGCCCCGTTGTTGATGATGACCTGCGATGTCGAGTAGTCAAGTCCGTTGTCAGAACGGAACTTCTCGCACACCGCGCGTTTCAGCTCGATGATGCCGGACGCGGGAGTATACCGGGTGAATCCTTCCTGAATCGCCTTAATCCCTGCCGCGCAGATGTGTTCGGGCGTCCGGAAATCGGGTTCGCCTGCGCTCATGGCGATCACATCGATTCCTTCTGCTTTCATTGCTTTCGCCCTGGCAGTGACCGACAGGGTCACTGATGGATGAACCCGGGAAACATTTTTTGAGATCATCGGTCGAATATCCTTCGTTCAGGTTGTATATTCGGCGTTTATCTTGACATATTCGTACGAAAGGTCGGAGGTGAAAATCCTTGTTTCCTCGGTGCCCATGTTCAAATCTATCACGATCGTGATATCGGATTGCGACATCGAACGGCGAAGGTTGTCTGCATCGACATTACGGGCGGTGCCGTCTTCGAAAACACTGATACCGTTGATGCAGACGGAAAGATTCGTCTCCTCAATCGGAACACCGGAGTATCCCGCTGCGCATACGATGCGCCCCCAATTGGGATCCTCGCCGAAAAACGCCGTTTTCACCAGTTGTGAATTCGCGACAGCCATTCCCACTTTAAGGGCATCATCCTCGAGAAGGGCTCCTTTCACGGTTACGGTGATGAATTTCGTCGCCCCCTCGCCGTCACGAACGATTTTCTTCGAGAGGTCGAGGCATAGTTCATCGAGCGCTTCGGAAAAAACATCAAACGCCTTCGACCGTGTTCTGATAGTGGGATTCCCGGCTCGGCCGTTCGCCAGAATGAGCACCATGTCGTTGGTCGACATGTCCCCGTCAATGGTGATGCAGTTGAAACTGGTCGATACAGCCTTACGGAGCGCTCTTCGCAGCGCGGGTGGTTCGATGTCGGCATCGGTCGTCAAAAAACAGAGCATTGTCGCCATAGACGGGCAGATCATGCCCGAGCCCTTCGCCACCCCTCCCAGCATCACCCGCGTACCCGCGATATCGACCGCCATCGCAGCTTCTTTCAACTTCGTGTCCGTTGTCATGATCGCCCGTGCCACATCCTCGGAACCATCACGTGAGAGTCCCTTTACAGCGCGGGAAATCGAGGGCAGAATCTTCTCCATCGGCATATGCCGACCGATGACACCTGTGGAAGCCACCAGAATATCATGCGGGCTGCACTTCAAAAGTCGTGCCGTTTCCCCCGCCATAGCAACAGCGTCTTCAATGCCTTTCTCACCGGTGCAGGCGTTCGCGTTCCCGCTGTTGGCGATGATTGCCCGTGCCGTGCCGCTGCGGACATGTTCCTTCGAAACGAGCACGGGAGCGGCCTTTATCCTGTTCGTCGTAAACATGCCGGCACATGAAGCCGGTATATCGGAGACAATCACAGCAAGATCGGGCCTTCCGCTTCGTTTGATGCCGCATTCAGCAACACCAGCCCTGAAACCCAGAGGCGCTGTCACCCCTCCTTCAGCTATTTCCACATGAACTCCCCGTCAGAACAGACATTTCTTGATATTACGTATCGCCTGATTGATACGGTGTTCGTTTTCCACGAGGGAAATGCGGATGTATCCTTCACCCAGTTCACCGAAAGCTATGCCCGGCGAGACGACTATCTCGGCTTCACGGAGCAGTTTCATGGAAAATTCGATGGAGCCCATCTCACGGTATTGTTCCGGTATGGGGCACCACAGGTACATCGTCGCCCTGGGTTTCGGGACATTCCACCCGATTTTTGCAAGCCCGTTTACAAAGGTGTCGCGGCGTTTCTGATATATCGCGACTGTTTCCTGCACATACTCCGGGGGACCATCAAGCGCGGCAATCGAAGCAACCTGAACGGGTGTAAAAATTCCGTAATCGAAATACCCCTTGATGCTGTAGAGGTCACTGATGACATCGGGATTACCGACGCAGAATCCCACACGCCATCCTGCCATGTTGTAGACCTTGGACATCGTGGTGAACTCGACTGCAATATCTTTCGCGCCGTGAATCTGCAGTATACTCGGTGGTTCGTACCCGTCGAAACTCAGCTGCGCATACGCGAAGTCATGGACGATGATCGTGTTCGTCCGGCGGGCGAATTCGACCACCTCACCCCAGAACTCGAGATCGACACAGGCAGTCGTCGGATTATGGGGAAACGAGAGCAGAATCATTTTCGGCCGGGGCCAGATTTCCCTCATGATGTCTTCCATGGCGGGGAGAAACCCCGTTTTCTCACGGAGCGGTATGGCGACAACATTTCCTCCGGCGATGATCGCGCTGTAAATATGCACGGGGAATGTGGGATTAGGCACCATGATAGTATCACCCGGATCGAGGAGCGCCAGCATGAGATGTGCGAGACCCTCCTTGGAGCCGAGGAGCGCGATGGATTCCGTTTCCCACGAGAGATCGACATCGTAGAGCGCTTTGTACCGGCGGCAGATCGCTTTCCGAAGGTTCGGTATGCCGCGGCTTGCCGAATACCGGTGTGTCCTGGGATCATGCACCGCCTCGGTCAGTTTGTCGATGACAAAGGCGGGTGTCGGGATATTGGGATTTCCCATACCGAAATCGATCAAATCCACACCATCACGGCGCATCTGCAGTGTTAAATCGTTCAGTTTCCCGAAAAGATACGGCGGTAGTTTCTCCAGCCGTGCAGTCCGTTTCCTTCTGTTGTCCACCTTATTTCTCTGTCTTTCTCTTATTAAGTACCAGTTTATAGGAAAGGCTTTCCGCAAGAGCGATATACGATGCTTCGATCACGTTTTCGGATACTCCCACTGTCCCCCAGACCTCGACGCCGTCGCCCGATTCGATGAGGACGCGCACTTTCGCTTCGGTTCCTGCAGAGGTATCGAGGACACGCACCTTGTAATCCTCGAGCCGGACTTCGGCTATCGCGGGGTAAAACCGCTCAAGTGCCTTTCGCAGCGCACCGTTGAGCGCGTCGACAGGACCATCGCCCTCTGAAGCGGTGTGTTCCTCGGTGCCATCGACAACCAGCTTGATCGTCGCCTCGCTGACCATGGAACCGTCCTTGCGCCTGTCTGTTACAACACGGAAACCGCCAAGTGTGAAAGGCGGCTTGTAATCCTCAATTATCCGGGCGGCAAGCAGCTCGAATGACCCCTGCGCGGCTTCGTACTGGTATCCTTCGTGCTCCTTTTTCTTCAGTTCAGCAAGAACCGCCCTGACACGGGGGCTTTTCTTATCGAGATCCGGGTATATTTTCTTCAGTTTCGCTATGACCATCGAGCCGCCAGCCTGTTCAGACAGAAGAAACCGGCGCTGGTTACCGACCAACTCGGGGTTGATATGCTCGAAACTCTTCGTATTCTTAAGCACCCCGTCGATGTGTGAACCACCCTTGTGAGCGAAAGCGCTTTCTCCGACATAGGGCTGACGGTGGTTGTGGGCTTCGTTGGCGATTTCAGAAAAAAACCGTGATATCTCCATGAGCATCTGCATGTTCGCTTTCGGCAGGGTTTCAACTCCCAGCTTCAGGGTGATATTCGGTATGATCGTGCAGAGATTGTCGTTTCCGCACCGTTCACCGATACCGTTGATCGTTCCCTGAACATGCGTGACGCCGTGAATAACTGCCGCCAGCGTGTTCGAGGAACTCAGCCCGGAGTCGTTGTGGGTGTGGATGCCGAGAGGAACCGTGAGCCGTTCCGCCGCCCGGTCGCATATCATGCCGATTTCTTCGGGGATCGAGCCGCCGTTCGTGTCGCACAACACGATGAGCCGGGCGCCGGCATCCTGGGCAGCCAGAACCGTTTTCATCGCATAAAGGGGATTCGCCTTGTACCCGTCGAAAAACTGCTCGGCATCGAAGAACACCTCTCTTCCTTCCGATACGAGAAACTTGACGGAATCCTCGATCAGGCGCACATTTTCGTCGAGAGATATCCGCAGCACTTCCCTGACATGAAAATCCCAGCTTTTCCCGAAAATCGTGACTATTTCCGTGTCAGCCTCGATGAGATCAAGAAGAGTGGTATCCGCCTTCCCGCTGGCAGACGACCGCTTCGTGGAACCGAACGCGACTATACGGGAGGTCTTCAGCCTGAGATCACGGGCGTGCTTGAAAAACGCCTTGTCTTTAGGATTGGTTTCATTCGGCCATCCACCCTCTATATACGTGATCCCGAGGTCGTCGAGTTTTTCAGCGATCATCAACTTGTCCTCGAGGCTGAAGCTGATACCTTCAGCCTGAGCGCCGTCACGCAAAGTTGAATCATACAACTCGACCCGGCGGGGCAGGTTAACGAAATCACGCTTGTCCGTCACGGAATTCTCCTTCCCTCACGATTCCAGGAATGTGAGACCGCTCAACAATAAAAACCGTTCATGTGAAAATAATACGGAAAAAAATACAATTATACATCCATTTTTTCAAGTGTTTCCACGACGCAATCCCCGACTTCGGAGGTGGTCATTCCCATCCTGCCGGCGGCCATGCTTTTCATTCTGGTCGAAATCACCAGGATACATGCACGTTCGAGGGTATCGGCGGCTTTCATTTCGCCCAGCTGCTCGAGCATCATCTGAGCACTCATGATTGAAGCCATGGGATTGATCTTGCCGGTTCCGGTGTATTTGGGCGCGCTCCCGCCGATCGGTTCGAACATGGACACGCCTTCGGGATTCAGGTTACCTCCTGCGGCGATACCCATGCCACCTTGAATGACTGCACCGAGGTCGGTGATGATATCCCCGAACATGTTGTCGGTAACAATCACATCGAACCATTCGGGATTCTTGACCATCCACATGCAGGTGGCATCGACATGCGCATAATCGCGCTTGATATCGGGATAATCTTTTTTACCGACCTCATGGAATGTCCGTTCCCAGAGATCCCATGCAAAGGTCAGGACGTTTGTTTTGCCGCACAGGGTGACTGTTCTGGCCTTGTTGCGCCTGCGGGCCACCTCGAAGGCGAACCTGATGCACCGCTCGACTCCCTTTCGCGTGTTGACTGATTCCTGAACGGCTACCTCGTCCGGAGTTCCTTTCTTCAAAAATCCCCCTGTACCCACATACAGACCTTCCGTGTTCTCCCGGACGACGACGAAGTCTATGTCTTTCGGACCTTTGCCTGCAAGCGGCGTTTCCACCCCTTCGTACAGTTTGACCGGCCGGAAATTGATGTATTGATCCAGTTCGAATCGCAGTCTGAGCAGGATTCCCTTTTCGAGAATGCCGGGTTTGACATCCGGGTGACCGATCGCTCCGAGCAGAATGGCATCGAATCCTTTCAATATATCGGCGGCGTTGTCCGGAAGAACCTCGCCGGTGGCGAGATACCTCGCTCCGCCCCAGTCGAACGCCCGGGATTCATACACGAAACCGACTTTCTCTGAAACAGCTTTCAAACATTTTAACGCTTCGGCGACAACCTCAGGCCCGGTGCCATCCCCGCCGATGACCGCGATCTTTCTCACAAATACCTCCGTGAATGAGCGTGCTTTATCGCTTTTTATTCTTTATCGCCTTGAGCAATCCACCGGCTTCCATAATCGACAGCGCGAACGGCGGAAGCGGGATGAATGTATATGTCTTCCCCCAGGAAAGGTCGTTCAGCATCCCTTGCACGAGATCGATATCGAGCTCGTCACCATCCGCTATCATCCCTGATATGCCGGTGCATTCCACAACCGGGAAACCGTTGTTGACTGCGTTCCGATAAAATATTCGTGCGAAACTTTCCGCGACGACACAGGCAACACCCGATCCCCTGAGCGCCCATACTGCATGCTCACGGGAGGAGCCGCACCCGAAATCCTGTCCGGCGACTATGATATCGCCCGGTTTGACGTTTTTCACGAACTCACGGTCGAGGTTTTCCATCGCATGGAGCGCCAGTTCACGTTCGTCGTCCGTGTTCAGATACCGTGCGGGTATGATTTCATCGGTATTGATATGATCCCTCTTATAGACGTGCGCAGTGCCTGTCATCGGGTTTTCTCCATCTCTTTTATAAACACCCGGGGCAGAGCCACACGGAATGGCGCCCGCACCCGGTTATTTCGGTTACATCACTGTCCTCGGATCGGTGATATATCCGGTCAGCGCCGTTGCCGCCGCTGTCGCCGGACTGGCGAGATAGACCTCGCTTTCAGGTGAACCCATCCTGCCGACAAAATTACGGTTCGTGGTGGACACGCATTTCTCGCCCGCCGCCAGAACACCCATCCAGCCGCCGAGACATGCGCCGCAGGTCGGCGAAGAGACGACACAATTCGCATCGGTGAAAATGTCGAACAGTCCCTCGGCCATCGCCTGCCGCCATATTTTCGTTGATGCCGGTACGACGATGCACCTGATGGTATCCAGTATCTTACGCCCCCTGAGTATACCCGCGGCGATCCGTAAATCCTCGATACGGCCGTTGGTGCAGGACCCGATATACACCTGGTCGACCTTCACATCCCCGGACTCTCCCGCTTTCCGTACATTCGAGGGGAGATGGGGAAATGCGACGCACGGTTCGAGATACGAACAGTCGATCTCGAACGTTTCTGCATATTCGGCTTCAGAATCCGACATAAAAGAAATGAATTCCCTGTTTGAATGCTCATGTACATAGGCGAGGGTTTTTTCATCTGGATTGATGATACCGGATTTCCCGCCCGCCTCGATCGCCATATTCGTGATGGTGAACCGCGCCTCGACAGAAAGCTCGTCGATGACCGGCCCGGTGAATTCCATCGCTTTGTACAGAGCGCCGTCCACACCGATACGGCGAATAATGTCGAGGATCACATCCTTTGAATACACCCCCTTCTGCAGGGAGCCGTTCAGCACAAACCGGATCGATTCCGGAACCTTGAACCACAGCTCTCCCGAATAAATCGCCGCGGCGAGATCGGTTGACCCCACCCCGGTCGAAAAAGCTCCCAGCGCCCCGTGTGTGCAGGTGTGCGAATCTCCACAGACGATCGTGCTCCCGGGCAGAACCCAGCCGTCCTCGGGCAAGACTGCGTGGCAGACGCCGTTACGCCCGACCTCGTAATAATTCTTCAGGCCGTGCCGCCGTACCCACTCCCTGAGACGTCGGGCCAGTTCTGCGCTCTGTATGTCCTTGTTGGGGACGAAATGGTCCGGAATGACCACGATTCTCTTCGGATCGAACACTTCATCCATCCCGTTCGCTTCGAGCATGCTGATCGCCGGAGGTGTGGTGACATCATGGCACATCACCGTATCAATCCGTGCGTTTATCAGTTCTCCCGGGTGAACACTGTCCCTTCCCGCATGCGCTGCCAGGATTTTTTCCGTTATGGTCATTCCCATCATTGAGTTCCGTTACTTCTGTTATCACGCATTTCCTTGCGTTGTCTTATCTTGTTCAGACCGTCCACATACGCTTTCGCGGACGCTTCGAGAATATCTGTCGAGGCGCCCCGGCCTGTGATGGTGAGTGTGTCGTTGACCGTCATCTTGAGCGACACCTCGCCCATGGCCTCCGTTCCTTCCGTGACAGCCCGCAGGGAGTACTCGCCGAGCTTGATGGGCATTTCGACAATGGAATTGATCGCCTTGAACGTTGCATCCACCGGGCCGTCACCCCAGGCCGACTCCTGTTTGGTCATGTCACCGACAATGAGCCGTACTGTCGAGGTAGGGATGGTTGTCGATCCGCTCGATATATGAAAGTACTCAAGGCGGTAATACTCCGGAACGCTGTGAATCTCGTCCTCGATGATGGCCGCCAGATCCTCGTCGAAAACCTCTTTCTTCTTGTCGGCGACCATCAAAAACCGCTCGAATGCAACATCCAGTTCTTCCGGAGTCAGTTTGAAGCCGATATCCTCGATACGTTTCTTGAAACCGTGTTTCCCCGAGTGCCGTCCAAGTACGATGCGCATATCGGTCAGCCCGATGGATTCCGGTGTCATGATTTCATAGGTCGCCCGCGATTTCAGAAGACCATCGACATGAATTCCGGACTCGTGCGCGAAGGCATTGGCGCCGACAATCGCTTTGTTTGGCTGAACGCGGATACCGCTCAGACTGGAAACAAGCTGGCTCGTCCGGTAAATTTCCCGTGTATCGATACCGGTTGTGTACTGCATGTAATCACGGCGTACCGAGATGGTCATGACCACTTCTTCGAGCGAGGCGTTCCCCGCTCGCTCGCCGAGCCCGTTGATAGCGACTTCCACCTGACGGGCCCCGTTCTGGACCGCCGCAAGCGAATTCGCCACCGCTAACCCCAGATCGTTGTGGCAGTGCACGCTGATCACCGTATCACCGAGGTTGGGTACGCCCTCGACAATCGCACGGATAAACGCACCGAACTCCGATGGCACTGCGTACCCGACCGTATCGGGTATATTGACTGTCCCTGCGCCCGCTTCAATGACCGCCTTCGTGATTTCCTTCAGAAATCCGATGTCGCTTCGAAAGGCGTCCTCAGCACTGAATTCGACATCGTCGTAATAACTCCTCGCCAGTCTCACCGCCTCAACCGCCATGCGGAGCACTTCGTCCGGTTTCTTGTGGAGCTTGTATTCCATGTGAATCGGTGAAGTGGCGATGAATGTATGAATTCTCGGGTATCTGGCGTCTTTAAGCGCCTGATACGCGCTCGTAATATCCTTCTCGACCGTCCGTGCAAGACCGGCGACGACTGTTTTCGTCACCGCGTCGGCGCACGCCCTGACCGCGTCGAACTGCACTTTCGATGAAACGGGGAACCCCGCCTCGATAATATCCACGCCGAGCCGTTCAAGCTGCAGGGCTATCTGTACCTTTTCCTTGATGCCCAGCGACGCTCCCGGGGATTGTTCCCCGTCCCTGAGCGTGGTGTCGAATATGATGATTCTATCGGGTTTCATGTCTATCAACCTCTCTGGATACGGAACATGCAGAAAAACGTTCCTCTGTGAAAAGTCGCAGAATGTTCAATAAGAAACGAAGACCACTTTCATCAAGATCCGTGGAACGCTTTTCCACACCTATCACCCCCTTTATGAGGATACAACCGTATTCCCGAACGGAATCAAAAGCATGGCGTAAAATATCTTCTGTGTAGATTCATGCTGTCAAGGGTCAGCACGAAGTGCTGATTTACATAACCTTGACAGCACATAGACAACATATTTCATTATCGGGCGCGTGAAAAAATACTTTTTCACCGCCCTCTTAAAACGCATACTATCATGGCTTATACCGCCGGAGGTTATTTTGCAAGCCAGCTCATCATCGAGCGGAGTTTTTTACCGACGATCTCTATTGGATGCTCCTCGCCCATCAGCTTCAGTGCACGGTAGACAGGTCTTCCCGCCTGATTCTCGAGAATCCACTCACGGGCGAACTCACCGGTCTGGATTTCAGAGAGGATGTTACGCATCTCTTCACGTGTCTCTTCAGTGATAATGCGCGGCCCGGAGACCAGGTCGCCGTATTCTGCGGTATCGCTGATGGAACTCCGCATGTTGGCGATACCGCCCTCGTAGATGAGATCGACGATGAGTTTGACCTCGTGCAGGCACTCGAAATAGGCGATTTCCGGCTGATACCCCGCTTCAACGAGGGTCTCGAACCCGGCACGGATAAGCTCGGTCAGTCCGCCGCACAGGACGACCTGCTCACCGAAGAGGTCGGTTTCGGTTTCTTCGCTGAACGTGGTCTCGATGATGCCGGCACGGCCCGCACCGATTCCGCAGGCATGGGCAAGCGCCAGGTCTTTGGCCTTTCCGGTGTAATCCTGGTGTACGGCGATAAGGCTCGGAACGCCGCCGCCGTTCTCATACACCCTGCGGACAAGATGCCCGGGGCCCTTCGGGGCAACCATGTAAACATCGATATCTTTCGGGGGAACGATCTGTCCGAAATGGATATTGAACCCATGCGAAAAAACCAGCGCATTCCCGGGTTGCAGGTTTTTCTCGATCTCGTTCCGGTAGACGACAGACTGAACCTGGTCGGGGACAAGAATCTGAACGATATCCGCCTGTTTCGCGGCTTCAGAGGCACTGAGCGGCTTGAAACCCAGTTTCACAGCCAGTTTGTAGTTGTCGGTTCCCCCGACTTCCGCTACAATTACATCATAGCCCGAATCACGGAGATTCTGTGACTGGGCATGGCCCTGCGACCCGAAACCGATTATCGCTATCGTTTTACCTTTCAGCAGACTCATGTCGGCATCTTTGTCATAGAACATCTGCATCGTTCATGTCCTCCATGTTTCATGTTTCATATTCGTGAACATTTTCATTATTCCTTTCGGTCAGCCCGCGGAGCATCGCCACCATGCCGGTACTCGCCATTTCGAGTATTCCGAACGGTTCCAGCAGTTGTACAAGCGCATCGACTTTTTCGCCCGAACCGGTTATCTGGATAATGATCGATTCGTGACCGATGTCAACAATTTTCGCCTGGAAAACGTTTGCTATTTCCATGATTTCGGTCCGATTTTTCGAAGCACAGGATATTTTCAGGAGCGCGAGCTCACTGCCCACATATGACCCTTGCTTAAAGTCTTTTACCTCAATAACATCGATGAGTTTGCTCAACTGCTTTATAACCTGTTCTAAAATTCTGTCGTCACCTTTAACCATAATGGTCATCCGTGAGATTTTCGGGTCCTGTGTCATGCCGACCGCAAGGCTTTCGATATTATAGCCCCGCGAAGAAAAGAGACCACTCACCCGTGCGAGAACACCGAATTTATTCTCCACAATGACTGATATAGTATGTTTCATCGATTCAGCCCTCCATGATATCGTACAGCGCTGCACCCGGGGCCACCATCGGCCAGACGTTCTCTTCCCTGTCAACGATGAAATCGAGCACCACAGGTCGCCTTATTGAAATCGCCTCTTTTATGGCATCAGTCACATCGGCGGGGTTTTCGACCCGTATCCCGCATGCACCGTACGCTTCAGCAACCTTGGCAAAATCAGGCTGGCATTCGATATTCGTTCCCGAATACCGTTTGTTGAAAAACAGTTCCTGCCATTGCCTGACCATCCCGAGAAACCGGTTGTTCAAAATGGCGACATTCACCGGAATTTTCTGTTCGACCGCGGTTGCGAGTTCCTGGATGTTCATCTGGAAGGAGCCGTCCCCGGCGATATCGAAAACAGTGGCGTCAGGTTGACCGATCTGAGCGCCGATCGCCGCCGGGAACCCATAACCCATCGTGCCCAGGCCTCCCGACGAGATAAATCTCCTCGGCTTGTTGAATTTGTAATAGAGCGCCGCCCACATCTGGTTCTGACCCACTTCAGTCGTGATGATGGCATCGCCACGTGTCACCTCGTATATCTGTTCAACCACATACTGGGGTTTTATGACCCCCGGCTTGTCGCCGTATGTAAGCGGATGCGAGTTCTTCATTTCTTCGATATACGTATTCCAGCCGTTCGGCTTTCTCTCTTTCACGACCGCCAGGAGCTGGTTCAACACCGCTTTTGCATCGCCGACAACCGGTATGTCAACCTCGACGTTTTTCGCGATTGCGGCCGGGTCCATATCAATGTGGATAATCTGTGCTTTGGTCGCGAATCCGTTGATATTGCCGGTGACACGGTCATCGAATCTTGAGCCGATGGCGATGACAAGGTCGCATTCTGAGAATGCCATATTCGCGGTATACGTCCCGTGCATGCCGGGCATGCCGACCCAGAGCGGATTATCGGCCGGAAATCCTCCAAGCCCCATCAGCGTCGTTGTCACAGGCGAGCTTATCCGCTCGGCAAACTTGAGGAGCTCTTCATGGGCGCCGCTTATGATAATGCCTCCGCCGGCATAAATCAACGGTTTTTCCGAAGCGTTGATAGCATCGGCGGTTTTTTTGATGATTTTCGCATCGGCTTCGTGCGGAACCTTGTACCCGATCGGCCTGTTCGGTTTCTCCGGCCAGGTGAAATCGATGGTAGTAGTCGAGACGTCTTTCGGAATATCAACGACCACAGGCCCGGGTCGCCCTGTAGAAGCGATGTAGAAAGCCTCGCAGATGATATCTGCCATCTTGCTCGTATCGCTTATCAGAAAATTGTGTTTCGTTATCGGGCGGGTGATACCGGTGATATCGGCTTCCTGAAACGCGTCCGTTCCGATAAGCGACATCGGGACCTGGCCGGTGAACGCTACCAACGGAATCGAATCCATATACGCCGTTGCAATACCGGTCACAAGATTGGTCGAACCCGGTCCGGAGGTGGCGAGACAGACGCCGGTTTTTCCGGTCGCCCGGGCGTAACCGTCAGCCGCATGAGCCGCCGCCTGTTCATGACGTGTCAGGACAAAATGAATATCATGCGCATCATACAACTTGTCAAAAATGGGAATGACCACGCCTCCGGGATACCCGAACAGTGTGGTGACTTTCTCTTTTCTCAAACATTCGATAAATATATCTGCACCGCTTAATTTCATGGGATACCTCTGCTTTATATTCTGAAAACCGCACCGGTGGACGCCGAGGTCACGAGGTGTGCATAACGGGCGAGATAGCCGGTTGTAACTTTCGGTTCCGGCGGCTGCCAAGCCTTTTTCCGTGACTTCATTTCTTCCTCGCTGATCAGGAGATCGAGTTTTCGGTTGGGGATGTCGATCAGAATTTCATCCCCGTCACGTACAATACACAGGGGGCCGCCCTCCATCGCTTCCGGTGAAATGTGGCCGATGCAGGGTCCCCGTGTCCCGCCGCTGAACCGGCCGTCGGTGATGAGCGCCACTGATTCGCTGAGCCCCATGCCGGTGATAGCCGCAGTTCCCTGGAGCATCTCACGCATGCCCGGTCCGCCTTTCGGCCCTTCATAGCGGACAACGATAATGTCACCGGGCTTGATGGTTTTTCCGAAAATCGCCTTGAGCGATTCTTCCTCCGAATCGTACACACGTGCTCTGCCCTTAAATACCATCATCTTTTCGGAGACGGCGCTCTGTTTCACCACACAGCCTTCGGGGGCAAGGGAGCCTCTCAGCACCGCGATGCCGCCTTCCCTGTGATAGGCCCGGTCAGGTGTCCTGATCACATCCGTATCGATAACTTCGTGAGCCCGCTGGATTTCACGGACACTCATACCTGAGACGGTCGGATTGTCATGAAGGAGTTCCCCGAGCACATGCATCACCGCCGGGATACCGCCCGCATACTCAAGATCCTCCATGAAATGTTCCCCTATGGGGCGTATGGAGGTGATATGCGGGGTCTCACGGGAAATTCTGTCCGCAAGCGTCAGCGACAGGTCGATCCCCGCTTCGTGGGCGATTGCGGGCAGGTGAAGTATGGTGTTGGTCGAACCGCCGAGCGCCATGTCCATACGGAGTGCGTTTTCGAATGCCTCACGGGTCATGAAATCGCGGGGCAGGAGGTTCTGTTCAACCAACTCGCAAATCCGCACACCCGAACGGAAGGCGATACGGCGCTTTTTCGCGAATCCGGCAAGACCTGTCGCACAACCGACCAGTGACATCCCCATGGTTTCGGTCAGGCACGACATGGTATTCGCCGTATACAGTCCCTGGCAGGATCCCTGTCCCGGACATGTTTCGAGTTCGAGTTCGGCGAGAGCGCATTCATCGATCAGTCCCTCATGGTATCTGCCGATCGCTTCGAATGTGTCCCTGACGAAAGAAAGCCGCCGTTTGTGGCTCATGCCCGAATGCATCGGCCCGGCTGTCACGACAATCGAGGGCACATTCAGCCGTGCAGCGGCCATGAGCATCCCCGGTGTGATCTTGTCACAATTAGTGAGGAGCACGACACCATCGAGCTTGTGCGCCATCATGACACACTCGATCGCATCTGCGATGAGTTCGCGGGTGCATAGACTGTATTTCATGCCGGTGTGGCCCATAGCAATACCATCGCATACGGCAGGGATACCGAACAAAAAAGCAGTCCCCCCGCCTGTGTGAATGCCTTTTTCGATAAACCGTTCGAGATCGCGCATTCCCGAATGTCCGGGGACAAGGTCGGTGAACGATGTTGCGATCCCGATCATCTGTCTTCCGAGCTGACAGGGATCGACACCGGTTCCGTACAGAAGTGCACGAGACGGCACCCGTTCCAAACCTTTGGTGATATCATCACTTCGCATGACATTCTCCGTTATTTTGTATATATATCTGATGTGTTATTCATAACGAGCTGTTAATAATAAAGATAAATATTTCCTTCAACCCTCCGGGATTCCAGAGGCACCTACCGAACTTCTTATAGTGTGAAAAAATCTGGTTCGAACGAGGG
>Ga0315284_10003683_pt1 | contig 21781 bp, 33 predicted proteins | sample YL17G09_16_MG_FD_203696 | JGI IMG/M metagenome (GOLD analysis project Ga0315284, IMG submission 203696) | Sediment microbial communities from Yellowstone Lake, YNP, Wyoming, USA - YL17G09_16 | ecosystem: Environmental > Aquatic > Freshwater > Lake > Sediment | place: USA: Wyoming | collected... | reverse complement strand
CATCGGCGATACCGTATCCTTCCGTTATCGTTAAGCAACCTTGCGATATGCCGTTTATTCTGGGACAACGCGAACGTGCGTGCGCTTTTGCAAATCCGGGTGCAAATACAGTAACGGTTAGTGATGAAACACGACCAGCATACATGCGTATAGTCTCATATCACGAGGGCGCTCACATTTTACATTTCAGACGGTATGGCGGAACGGAAACAGCTCCATTCTTACAAGAGTTTGTTGCGGAATATGCCGCTTGCGTTCCACGTAATCTTCAGACATACCGGAAATCTTCGGCAGCTTCATCTGTTCGAAAATTGTTGAGCCAGGAGTTTGTTTCTCTCCCCATTTTTGATGCCGAAAGAGAAGGCAGGCGGTATGACATGTCGCATATTTTGGCTCGCGCATTGTATCGTTTATACGGTCGATCGAAATTGTCGGAGTTTTCGTCGGTTGACGGTGTGGGTAAATTGTTCGAGATTCTGAAACCTTTGGTACCGCTCATTGCAGGCAAAAAGCGTGTGCCGACCGAAAAGGATCTAACAGGTACGCGTGTGACACCTATCGACGTTCCGCTTGACGTTCTACTGGAGCCGTATCGCTGCGGTTAGAGGTTTTAATCTTTTCTCTCGATTGAGACGTATAGCTCGTTGCTGAAGCCGTTGCGAGCAAGGCGATACTATGCTTACATTCGAATCTATCCGAGAGCTTGAGCGGGCTGAGCGCGACGCGAAAAAATTGCAGAGATTGCCGGACAATTTTATGGCGGAGCTCAGAGAATATATGGCGATGAAAGAGAAACTCGGCGCAGACGGCGATGTGCTTGAGTTGCATTCGGCTAAGGGCACGGTCGCGCGGTTGCTTGAGATGCGTGAGAGGAAGATTATCGATGGTGCACTGATAACTGCTCGTACAGGTCTTCCGCCGGAAAGCCTATCGCCTTCAGAGACCGAGCTGTTTTGGATCATAGTTGAAAGGTTAAAAGCATTCAGAAACGACTTCTTTGGTCAGATCGGGCAGGCGAAGAAGTCCGAACCGGCGGCTGATGTCGCTAGACCGAAACTTTGGCACATCATTCAAGCCGTCGAGTTTATAGGGCCTGATATGAAGGAGTATAAGCTTCAGGTCGGCGATAAGATCGAATTGCCTTCCGATGTCGTGGACATCCTGACGAAGCAGGGTGTCGTAGAAGAAGTGAAATAAAAATAGTCCGCTACTCGGATTAGAACAGAAACAGTCAGCTATCGCAGATTATGATATGAAGTGAATAACATGATTGTACCAAAGGTTCAGATGAGATACTGCAATTTTTGCAGGAAGCATACGGAGCATACGCTGGAGGATGCTAAGCGCCGAACCAGACGAACGTCTGCGCGCGGCCAGCGACGCTTTTTGCGAAAGATGACCGGTTATGGCTCGTTCCCGAAGGAGAACCCCAAAGGTAGAGAAAAGCCGACGCGAAAGGTCGATTGGCGCTTCAAATGCAAGGAGTGTAAGAAATTGCACCCGATCGGAAAAGGTTTCCGTGTAAGGAAAGTTGAGAAGGTGTAAGGTTCTCAATGAGTAGTCGAGCTATCAGTGAAACAGCTCACATGTTTCGCAAGATCGTTACGATATGGTGTTTACTATGTTTGATGGTATCGCAGCGGCGCTTGGCGTTACGATCATAGCCTCTATACTTTTGATAGTCATCAACGCATTTTACCGATTCTTGATAAACCAGGATCGTGCCGCAGAGCTAAAGGCACGGATTCAGCAATTAGGCAAGGAGTCTCGCGGCGCAACGCCGGACAGGCAGAAAGAGCTGATGTCTCAGACTATGCATTATCAGAAAGAAATGATGCATATGAACATGAAGCCTATGCTGCTTTCATTTGTCATTGTGGCTGTCCTATTGCCGTGGCTGGGTTCTATATACCATGATGCAAACTTTGGTCTGGTCGACGGAGTCGGCGGCTTTACTTTGGCGGATGCGAATTATACGGCGCGTCTTGTCGGTAACCAGGTTACGATTTCTGGCTCCAGTAGTGAAGTTTCTTGCAACCTTCCGTGCGATTTAACTCTGGTCGGAGTCACAAGGCATGCTTCCGTGAGCGGTAATAATGGGGTGCAATTGTCGCTTGTAGCAGCCGTTTTGCCCGGTCTGCCAATCGTCGGCGGTTGGCAGCTTGGCTGGATATGGTGGTACATTCTTGTTTCTATTCCGCTAGCGATAATCATCCGGGCGGCATACGGCATACGGTCGTAATATGTCCGAACGCGGCGTGTCTGAACTTGTGCAAAACGGTTTGTTGATTCTTGATAAGCCGTCAGGTCCCACTTGCCGTGAAGTCGTTGAGCAGGTCAAAAATATTATCGGGGTCAAAACGGCTGGACATGTGGGTACACTCGATCCGAATGCTACCGGTGTTTTACCGATATTGCTCGGACGAGCGACTCGTGTGGCGCCGGCGCTCGAACGGCTGGACAAAGAATACGTTGCGACCGTTCATTTGCACAAGGAAGTCGGTGATGCCGAGCTTCGAGAAGCGTTGAAGCCGTTCATCGGCGCGATAAAGCAAAGGCCGCCCGTTAAGTCCGCTGTCGTTCGCAAAGAGCGCGTACGGAAGGTTTATTCTATCGAGGTTTTGGATATCGAGCGATGCACTAGAGACGTAACGATGCGTATCGCTTGTGAGGCAGGGACTTATATCAGAAAGCTTGCAAGCGATTTGGGGGATAAGATTGGAGGAGCGCATCTAAAGGAACTGCGAAGAACGCGAGTCGGTCCGTTCGATCAGAAAGAAGCGCACACGATGATTCTGTTGCAGACGGCCATCGAGAATCTTAGAAGCGGAGACGATAGTCTGCTGCGGCAGATTATTTTGCCGGTCGAGCGGGCGGTTCAGCATCTGCCAAAGGTCGTTGTGAAGGATTCGTCGATTGCCAAGATCATGAACGGTTCGCCTCTTTTCGCATCCGATATTTCCGAAATAGACGATTTTGATGAAGAAAATCTTGCCGCCATAATTTCACAAAAAGGCGAGCTGGTAGCACTCGGCAAAAAAGACGGAAAGGCGATACGTGTCGACAGAGTAATCAAGGCTTAAGAACAGTTCTACGAAATAGCTCACTGTCGTTCGTTAAAATACGAATAGCTCGCCGCTTTTGCGGCTCGTCAGAATAATGCCGGGATCGCGTAATCTGGTATCGCGCCAATTCCATAATTTTGGTGGTTGTGGAAGCGTATGCCTGGAAAGCTGGTGGCCCTTTGGGCCTTGGGGGTTCAAATCCCCCTCTCGGCGCTTTGAGATTTGAACCCTCGGGTTCATCTTCAGCTGAGCGTAGCTCGCTGGGAGCTCGGAAACCTCGGGTTTCCACAGCAATCCCCCTCTCGGCGCTCAGTTTCCGCGTTTAAAAATATTGTATGGCAGGGATTTTTATGAATGTGAACAATCTCCAGCGCATAATCATGGCCATACCGGGAGTCTTCATAGTGATAGTGCTGTTTCTAAGCAGGCAGGTCGAGCTTGCAATGCTTCTGTTGGTTTTTGATATAATCGGAACCGCAGGCGGCATATGGTGGCTTAGCTTTTCGAAGAAGCTTGCCGAACGTGTCAGGGATACGGCTTCGAAAAAACACGGCAGCCTGTTGACACCATCACGCTTACTTCGATTGTTTCTGATCATCATCGTCGCCGGGTGTGTGCTTTTGGGAATGGTATGGATGGTTAGGGTAGCGACAAGCAATGTCGTCGATCTTCGTTGCATTACAGAAATATCACGTGATGCCTGGATTCAGTTCGGTGAGTGTCTGAAAAATAACACAATTTGCACGAATCCGTTCCTCGCTTGTAAGTGATAGGCGTTTTCTTAATCCTCGAAAGAAATCCTCGCATTTTAGTGCGAGGTCGTATATTCGGATTTCTTTCGGGAATAACATGTTCCAGAAAATCACCGACTTTAGTCGGTGGTTCGTATAGAAGTATGTTATCATCCTGAATACGAATAGTTTGCCTTCGGATTTGCGGTTAGAACAAGAATAGCTCGCGTTACGAACTCATCAGATTACGTCTTAACGGTTTTGGCGGCTCGGTCGGCGAGAAATCGTTAAATAGAACACCGAAGATTGTGTAGTTTACCGCGAACTTATGGAAATAGGCATATTGCTCGACATCGCCATAATACTGTTTGTAGCCAAGGCATTCGGCGAGATAGCCGAGCGGCTGAAGGTCGATGCGCTTGTCGGAGAAGTTGCGGCCGGTTTTCTTGTAGGACCGATTTTGATGCTTGTAAAGCCGGCCCCTATGTTAGAGATGATATCATCGATAGGTGTGATCTTACTGGTCTTCCTAATCGGGTTGTCGACGAGGTTTGACAGCGTTAAAAGTCATATCTACAAGGGAAGCACGCTTGCTATAATAGCGTGCGTTGCTTCGCTTGTCGGCGGATTTGCGATAGGTCTTTTCGTGCTCGGCAGCCTCGATGCCGGGATTTTCCTGGGAATAGCGCTTATGGGAACTTCTACAGCCATACCGATCAGGATACTGATGGACAGGGGCGAATACCAGACACGCGTCGGCCAATTCCTAATAACGGCTTCGATGGGTGATGACATCATCACGATCATAGGCCTGTCGTTTTTGGCCAGTTACTTCACGGGTATCATCGACATGTGGAGATCGGTCGCGCTGCTTTTTGTGATACTTGGGTTCATGCTGGTCATCGTGACGGTTGGGTCAACAATTGTAAGCCGGCTGCTATCCGTCGTGCAGAGGCTCCGCGACGAGCAGATGCTGCTCTCGATACCGCTTGCCATTCTTTTTGCGGTGACGTTCTTTGCCGAAAACATAGGCGTTGCGTCCATAGTAGGATCGTTCCTTGCCGGCATGATGATGGCAAGGTCGGACTTCGCAGAAAAGGTGATCGAACAAAAGGTGAAGACAATAGCTTACGGGTTTTTTGTTCCTTTGTTCTTTGCGTACAGTGCACTGATAGTTGACATCAACTTGCTTTTCGAATATTGGTGGCTGATCGCCCTGCTGACGCTCGCGGCTGTCATGACCAAAGTCGTCAGTTCAGGTATAGTCGCTAGCGCATTCGGTTTTACGGGACGTGATAGAAACGTGATAGCCGTGGGAATGATACCGCGCGGTGAATGCGGGATAGTGATATCGCAAATCGCGCTTGCGTTAGGGGCGATAACAAACCAGGTTTATGGCGCCATGATAGCTATGATACTTGTGACCGTGATATTGACGCCTATTCTGTACATGTTTGTTTTCAGGTCACGGGATGCGTACAGAAGATAGATCTAAACGAAGATGACTCAAAACGAAGATAAATCTAAACCGGAGTTTTTTGGACCACGATTCGGCATGTCGTCGGAAGCTTGTAACGTGCAGAATTGAGGGCTTGCTTGGCGACTCTGACGCTTGCTTCGTTCACGAAAACTTCCATTATTATTTGGCCTTCAAAAACGCGGGCCGCGCTGCCTATCGGGTTGCCGAATGACTTGCGCATACCTTGCTGGAAACGGTCCGCACCTGCCCCGGTCGCCAGCGGATTTTCTCTTATGACCTGGTGCGGATACGGCCTTACGCGGAAGAAGTATCCGCCGAGACCGAGCGTTTTTTCCAGGCATTGCGTTGCAACTACACGCGCCGATTCCAGAGCGTTGTCGCGTATCTGAACCGACTGTTTTGCAATGAGGACTACGTTAGTACCATAATCCTTCCGCTCTCCGGACTGGAAATCGGCTATTTTCGGCTTCGGCACACCTTTCACGTAACCTTTTCTCGGCTTTCTCTGCGATTGGCGTGTATAAGCCCTATGGATTTTCTTGTAGCATTTTGCGGGGCGAATTCCCATAATCGTTCACCGTTTACGAATAGTTCGCTATCGCGGATTACCATACGAATAGTCGCCAAACATGTTTGGCGGTCAACTTACGGATGGTCCGCTTTGGCGGATTATGATACGAATAGCTCACTTCATTCGCTATTTTTACTCCCATGCGAAGTCTTCGATTTTTGCCGTAAACTCCTTGTTTTGTTTTAGCGCCATCTGGCTTGCAATGCCCCAGAAAATCAGCGCAAGTGATTTCTTTCCTTTGTTGTTGCACGGAAGTATAAGGTCTATGTAGGTCGTGTCATGCGACGTGTCCGCGAGGCTTATTATCGGTACGCGCGCTTTCGCGGCTTCTAGTAATGCCTGGTGATCCACTATTGGATCTATCGACATTATCAGGTCGGGTTCTGTAAAGTCTTCGTAATCCGGGTTTGTCAATGAACCGGGCATGAATCGGCCGGTCTGAACTCGAATTCCGGTCAGTTCGCTGAATTTTCGGACTGCGTCCCAGCCGATATCCTTTCTACAGACTATGAGCGGCGACTTTGCGGTTGCAAACATGTTTGCCGCAAGCCCGATTCTGCGATCGAGCTCGCCTATGTTCAGCACGGCCAGACCGTTCGGTCGCACCTTGTAAATAAAACGTTTCATCGCGGCTGTCTTGAACGTCATCCCGATATGCGCCCCCGCCGCAAGATATTTCTCACGCGATATTATGAGTCGTTCCTTGGTTTGTTTTGGCATAACTATCACTTAGATATCGAAAATCCATACAATATTCGCATGATTTCAAAGAAAAGCTTTTAAAGGTGGAGCGGAGCCATCTGCGGTTTGGATGAGCTTCGCCAAAGGCGCAACAGGCCGTTCGATTTCACAGTCCTTATTCCGGCTACGCCGAACTTCGCAATCGTGCATTGGAGTGCGAGTTTGCAGACCGACGTATCTGGGGTCTCGCGTGAGCGGTGTGATATGACAGGTGTTATCCCGTTTCTCTTCGCATGCTCGATCACGGCTATGCTGCCCCCGATCGTACCGTTTTGGTTAGGCTTTACTATCACTGCATTGATTGCTCTTTCTCGGATTGCACGTTTGAGGCGGTCCAGATTTGTCGATATGAGGTCGTCTCCGCAGACAAACGTCCGCCCCTTGGTCCGTTCGAGTATTTTCGCGAATCCTTCGAAATCATCTTCGTGAACGGGGTCTTCGATATAACCTAATTTGAACCTTTTCGCCAGACCGAGGACGCGTTCTATGTGCGCATCTCGGTTGAGCATCTTGTCCGACCAGGTGTATTGACCTTTTCTATAGAATTGTGATGCGGCCATATCCACGCCCAGTACAGCTCTGTTCTGTTTGGCGATTTTGGAAACTATCTCCAATGCAGTTTCGTCTGTCGTGTCGGCTGCCCATGCGGCTTCAAAGCCCAATCCGCACGTTCCGCGCTTTTGCAGTTCTTCGCCTACCGCGCGCCATATTTTGAAGTTTGTTTCAATCGCGGCAGTCAAGGTCTTTGTGCGGGGTATCGTCAGTATCTCTTGTATTTTCATCCTGGTTTTGCACGGCGAGTGCGCGCCTCCACCCAGTACGTTGCCCAAAAGAGTCGGGAACTGCTCGTTGTGGTTCGCTTTCGGTTTGTTGGAATATGACGCGGAATAGAATGCGAGTGAAAGGGCGGTTGTGGCTTGGGCTCCGATTTTAGGCAGCAGCTTTGAAAGCTTGGCGTCGAACGATGACTGGGAAAATGTGCCCAGAAGCTCTTTTTTTGATTTTTCAAAGACCCGCAGAGCTTGGGCAACCGGTACAATCGGGGCTTCGTATGCGGAACGAGAAATTCCACCGGCGCAGGCCGCCGCGTGGCCGTCGATGACGGCTTCCAGTGTCTGGCCCCCCAAGGAATCGTAGATATGATAGAGCTCTATTTTCTCGATTTTTGTGACCATGAAAAATATTGCGCTACGGCCGTAAATAAAGGCGTTTTCATACGTTAGCCGGTCGCTTGATGCATATCGGCAGAACGTCGGCTTCGAACTCGGCTCTGGCTATACCCTTTGGGTCCGCAAGACTTGTTTTTACCAAGACCGGCGCGCCCATAGAAATCTGTAGTGCGCGTGCGGATAAGATGCGCGTTTTTTCAAATCGTGTCATTTCTTTCACTTCAATCGCCTGTTGGGGTATAGTGCAACCACAATTCTGTACAGCAACTTTAAAACGTTTATATCGCCGACGGTTTGCGGTTCCTGCACGCCATTTTACTAGCCTATGTAACGCATGTCTTCTTTCGGCTTGGCGAGCTGGTCGAGCATCTGCTTATGTATCGATTCCGCGCGTTGTATCCGGCTTTCCATATGCTTTATGATCGTTCCGAGTTTTGCAAGGTCTATTCGGATGTTTAGTATCTTGGAAATAACTCTCAGTATCCGTTCGGCCGCTTTTGGGTCGGTCACCATAGGCATGCCTACGGTTTGCCCCATCAGACAGAGCGCATCCATTTCGTGCAGCGCGGACATGCCCAGTAAAATTCCCGAAGCGCCTACTATTGTCCCGACTGGATGATTCTTGCCGAAATCGATACCATATTTTGAATATTTCTGCACCAGCGGCTGGTTGTTCACGGCGCCTATTATTCTGGGTTCTTTAACTTCCGTGCTCTCGGCAAAGCCACCGAGCGTTATCACGGATTTCACGCCAAGGCTTTCCGCAAACGCGAGTATTTTTTCGCAGACATCGTAGTGGCCCTCCGCATTTATCGACTGGGTGTCACCTGTCAGGACGACGATATCGCGTTCCTTCCCCTTATAGTAGAAAAACTCGTTTTTCAGCATGCCGGCGGTGCCGTCCGGATGTAGAATCACTAGCGGCAAGAAATGTGGCGAATAAAGGTCGGCGAAATGTTTCATCTTCAGTTCCGACATCATGTAGCCAGCGGCTACACGGCCGACGTTTCCTATTCCCGGCAGGCCTTCGATTAGAATCGGATTTTTTAGTTTGACTTTTTCGAATTGAAGAATCATTGTTTCCATGTACATCACGAATTGTCTACGCTCGAAACCGTGAAGAGCGGTTAGAATACAATATTCACCTGCCAATTTAAGCGTTGTTATCGTAGTGTCGGTATGCCAAAACGAAGAGGCCCGCCTTCGCGCGGCGAAGTTGTCGTCGCTAAAATCGTTAAAATCAATCCCAACTCGGCATTTGCCCAGCTCCTGGAGTATAATGTCGAGGGAATGATACACATCTCCGAAGTAGCGTCGGGATGGGTGCGCGACATACGGCATTTTCTTAAGCAGGATCAGGAATTCGTGGCTCTAGTCGTAAAGGATGATCCGCTGTCACTTTCAATAAAACGTGTCAGCACCAGTCAGCGTGCGCGCAAGCTTAAGGAATACAACATGGAGAAGCGTGCGGAACGCATGCTTGAAATGGTTGGACAAAAGTTCGGAAAGACGCTTGACCAGTCGTATGATGAAGTCGGATTCCTGATGCAGGAACGGTTCGGCTCGATGTATGAGGCGTTTAAAGAATCGCTGATGAAGCTGGAAAAACTGGAGAAAATACTGCCGAAACAATGGGTGTCGGTTATCGCGGAAGTCGCGGCAAAATCTATAGAACAGAAGGAATTCGAGTTCACTGCAAAATTGTTTTTGCGGTCTTATGCTCCCGACGGGATCGAAGTTATAAAAGACCTACTAAAACGCGTAGAACGCGCAAAATTGGACGTTCGCTACATCGCTGCACCGCAGTATCTCGTCAAATATAGGACGCTTGACCCGAAAAAAGGACAGAAGGAATTTACGGACAAGCTTGACAAGTTGGTTTCCGAGGCAACGGACGTCGAGGCGAAGTTTGAGATCGTGGAATAGATATTCTCGTTGTTCGACGAACAACTAGGTCTGTCCCTGATATCTTACAAGTTTTACTTGTTCTCGAAAATTTCAACGGGCTTGAATTTTAGCTTAGCACGACCGCCCGTCGGTTCCGCCAAAACGGTGCCACAGACAAGGCATTTAACCAAGACGGATGCCTTGTCGAATATGACTTGCTCGTTGTGGCATTGCTCGCACTTTATTTTCAGAAATTTCGCCATAGTATCACCACATTGGGTCTAAGGCAAATATTCGGAAACCTTAAATAGGTTTAGTGGAACAATTCAAGATTGCGTTCGATAGTATGATGGTTTTCATTTGAAGGCCGATGAGTGCTCTGTTGGCTCGTCGTTTCTTTGAAACCCGGCATAAGTCGAATGATTGAATATCAGGTGGTCCTATGAAAGAAAAAGAAATTCTCGAGGTGATCGAGATAGCACGTGAGACGGGTAAAATCCGTCGCGGTGTTAACGAAGTAACTAAGGCTCTCGAGCGCGGTGAGGCTAAACTCGTTGTCTTTGCAGAAGACGTCAGCCCGCCTGAAATTGTGATGCATTTGCCGGTTCTGTGCGACGAAAAAAAAATACCTTTTGTAAAAGTTCCTGCGAAAGTGGAGCTGGGCCGTGCTGCTGGAATCGATGTCGGTACGACTGCCGTTGCTGTCGTGGACGCCGGTGAAGGCAAAAAGGCGCTCGCTGACGCACTAGCCAAATAGGTTGCATATTTATGGCCGATGACGCAACACCTTCCGAGATTGTCCAGATCGTAGGTCGCATGGGCGCGAAGGGAATAGTGAGAGTCAAAGCCCGCGTGCTGGACGGAAAGGATAAGGGTAAAATCCTGACGCGAAACGTGATAGGACCTTTAAGAATCGGTGATATCCTGATGCTTCGTGAAACCGAAATGGAAAGCGTCGGGGGCTTCGGTCGACGGTGAAATCAAATGCCAAAATGTATGTTTTGTTCGAGCGCTCTCGATGAGGGCACAGGAAAGGTTATAGTGCTAAAGACCGGAAAAATGATGTGGTTTTGCAGCTCAAAGTGCGAACGGTCCCATGGAATGGGGCGCGATCCGCGCAAGCTAAAATGGACGGAACAGTGAATACCGAATGCCTGAAGTCAAAGTGAATATGAAGGGAGGGGCGACGGAAGCGAAGCACCCCAAAAGGCCGGAGGCTCCGAAAGTTGAGAAGGCTTTGGACCCCAGTGTCCGCAGAATCATACGTGTCGCTGCGGCCGACCTAGACGGCACCTTACCGCTTAGGCGCGCATTGCGGAAAATAAGAGGTGTGGGCTTCATGCTCGCAAACGCCATATGCATTTCTACGAAGATAGACAGTAAAAAATTGGCCGGTACACTAAACGAAGAAGAGGTCAAAATTTTATCCGATACTATACTGAACCAGGCTAAGAACCCGACGTTTGGCAAATGGATGCTTAACAGAAGGAACGACCCCGAAACGGGCGTCGACGTGCATCTGGTCGGAGATAATCTCATCTTCAAGCAGCGTGAAGACATCAACATGATGAAGCGCATGAGGTGCAGGCGCGGTATTCGACATGAGCTAGGCTTGTCCGTACGCGGTCAGCATACGAAGAGCACTGGTCGTAAAGGTCGCGGAGTCGGTGTTATACGCAAGACCGCTGCGGCTGCTGCCGCACCTAAGCCAACGGCTGCTCCTGCTGCTAAACCCGGGGCGAAAAAATGATCGTAAACGGTAAGAATAACTCGCTTGCAGCAGCAAGCTCGTTAAATTAAGTGAATGCTTATGGGTCATCCAAGAAAGCATAGAGCGAAATGGTCGAGGCCTTTGAAGCCGTTCGACAAGGCGCGTATAGAAAGCGAAGCCGCTGTTTTGAAGCAATTCGGGCTGAAGAGAAAGCATGAGCTTTGGCGAGCGGATTCTATTGTCCGCGATTTCAGGCGACGTGCTAGAGAGCTTTTGGCCGTTCCGAACCAGAAGATACGGGATGAGATGCTTGTCCGCCTTAACAAGCTCGGTATCAAAGTTAACACGTTGGACGATGTCCTCGGGCTTAAGACCGAAGATGTCATGGCCCGACGGCTTCAGACGATACTTGTCCGGAGGGGAATCGCAAAAACTCTGAAACAGGCGAGGCAGCTGATAGTTCACAAGCACGTTTTGGTCGATGGTAGAGTCGTGCACTGGCCCGGTGTCATAGTAGCGTCGGAAGACGACGAAAGGATCGATATCAGCCAGAAGATAAAATCCAAGATGCAGCAGGCGGTTTCACAATGAAAGCAGGTATCGCAAACATATACTCTTCGTTGAACAACACGATCATACATATAACCGATATAACGGGCAGCGAAACGCTCGCTATGGTTTCCGGTGGCATGGTAACGGACCGAGATATGATGAAAGGAAAGCCGTTTACCGCCATGAGAGCTGCTCAGAAATCGGCGGACAAAGCTCGCGCCATGGGCATCGATGCTTTGCACATCCGCATAAGAGCACCGGGTCATAATAAATCGAAGATTCCTGGTCAGGGCGCACAACCAGCCGTTCGAGCGTTGGCGCGCTCGGGTTTCCGAATACTCTCGATCGAAGATGTCACACCGATACCGCATGACTGCTGCAGAAAGAAAGGCGGGCGCAGAGGAAGGAGAGTCTAATGGATGTTAAAGTTCTCGAAAAAGACGAGCGCAGCATGCGTGTCCGCGTCGAAGACATAAACTTTGCGATGGCCAATGCGCTGCGCAGAATAATGGCTTGCGAGATTCCTGTCATGGCAATAGAGCATGTCGACATCGTTGCGAACGGTTCCGGGCTTGTAGATGAGATACTGGCTCACCGTCTCGGGCTCGTCCCGCTGAAATGGCCTGACGGAAAATATAATTTGCCGACTGAATGCACGTGTACGGGCAAGGGATGCGGCAAATGCCAAGCCGGATTTTCTCTCGATAAGACCGGTCCTATCATGGTCAAAGCCAGTGATTTTGTGCCTGAGGACAGCGATGTCGTTCCTCTCGATCCAAATGTGCCGGTTGTCGAGCTCCTTGAAAACCAGTCGGTTAAACTGACGGTGCTTGCGCAGCTAGGGCTCGGTCAGGAACATGCCAAATGGCAATCCGCGATAGTCGGGTATGAACAGCGCGGCAAGTCGTTTACATTCACAATCGAAAGCACGTGCGGGCTGTCGGCTCAGGAGATATTCGAGAAGGCGCTGGATATTTTGGCTGCGCGGGCGGACGAGTTCGCGAAAGCCATTAAGAAAGAGCTGAAGTAAAACCTCATTTTTTCTCGAACGTGATCATCACACCGGGACGTTTTATCGCATACCACGCCTTTCGGAAAACTTTCTTGCAATATATTTTCGGTTTGCCTTCTTCACTACTTGCGATCAGCACGTTCTTTTTGGTAATTCCGTAAACTACCGAATAATGCGGTATTCCGTTTTCTGGTATAATGTAGCCGACGAGAACAGGGTGGCCATGCTTCAAGGATTTTTCCAAATCCCTCAGGGAAGATCTTACCTTGAACCCGATTCGGAATCCGAGCTTGGCGGCTATACGTCTTAACCGTATGGAACGAGTACCGACTTTCTTTTTGGTCCCCGCCATCTTCTCAAGACGCCGTATCGAAAGCTCGATCTTCTTCCCACCTTCATACTCCAGCAATGTTTTCAATGAAGCGGGTCCGCAGGAACAGTCATTCGGTTGCGCATAGATTTTTTCGAGTCTAACGTGTGCCATGATGCGGGGAAAGGGATTTGAACCCTCGAAGGCACTAAGCCACAGGATTTCTTTTGTCACCGTCGATTTCTCGACTCGAAACTTAAGCTACCTTAAGTCCTGCCCCATTGGCCAGGCTCGGGCATCCCCGCGTGTTTGTATTTTGTCGAACAGACCTTAAATCTGACAGTAAAAAGCATTTAAGAACTTCACTGTCAAGAGAAGGTAATTCTGAGGATGAATGAATGCCGAAACCAACAGGATCCAGCAATGCGGTCTTTAAGAGACTGGTCAATGAGCTCAAGAAGCGTGAGCAATATGCCGCACTTGTGGATGTGTTGCTCTCTCCGCGGAGAAAGCTCAACGAGTTTAACATCAGCGACCTCGAGCGTGCATCGAAGGGAGTCGATGCGGTCGCTACGGCGGGAAAAGTCCTCGGCGGAGGCGACATGACTAAGGCGTTAACAGTGTTTGCGCGTTCATATTCGTCCGATGCAAAGCGGAAAATTGCCGAGGCCGGCGGAAAAGCTTTCGGTCTCGAGGCGTTGTTGAAGGAAGAACGCGCCGTAAAGGTGTTGCGATAGATGATGATAATAGACGGAGAAGGTGCTGTATTCGGAAGATTGTCCAGCAGAGTCGCTAAGCTCTTGCTGAAGGGAGAAGAAGTCACAATCGTCAATGCGGACAAGACAGTCATTACGGGAAATCCCAAGTTTGTAAGAGACAGATATCTTGAGAAGCTTGCTCTCGGCAATCCGATACACGGACCTTTTTTTCCCAGGCGCGCCGATTTGATGCTTAAACGGGCCGTGAAGGGAATGCTCCCTCATCAGAAAGCCAAAGGAATGGCGGCTTTGAGAAGGCTTCGTGTCTATAAAGACCGCCCGGAGAGCGTGAAGGGCGATGCGGAACAAATGAAGCGCGAGATCCGCAGCCGCTCGATAACGTTGGGCGAGCTTGCAAATTCGTTGAATGTGTGAGGTTAGTGGAAATGGCTGAACGCAAGAAGGCGATACAGACGGTCGGCAGGAGAAAGCGTGCTATTGCACGAGCAACGATCCGCCCCGGAGTCGGTCGCGTTACGCTTAATTCGAAATCAATAGAATTCGTCGAACCTAGGTACGTTCGCATGAGACTGCGAGAACCGTTGATGCTTGCTCCCGAAGAATTGTCGAGCAAGGTCGATATAGACATTAAAGCAACGGGAGGCGGTGTTTGGGGCCAGGCAGATGCCGCGCGGACTGCGCTGGCGACTGCTTTGGTCAAATGGGGCGGCGGAAAAGACCTAAGGCAGATATATCATGATTATGACCGTACTTTGATCGTATCGGATTCGCGCCGTACGGAACCGCACAAACCGTCTCGCTCAGGCGCCGGTCCGCGAAGATCGAAGCAGCAATCGAAGAGATAAACGAATAGACAAACGGCTGCCTGTCGGCAGCTTGTCAGAATATTGGTGAAAACATGATAATCCCGATTCGTTGTATGACGTGCGGCAAACCGCTTGCAGGATTGTGGGAAGAATACAACGTTCGTATTGAGAAAAAAGAGAAACCCGGAAAAGTTCTCGACAGCCTGGGTTTGAAGCGTTACTGTTGTCGAACGCTTTTCTTGACGCACAAAGACGTGCTCGCAGAAGTCGCGAAGTTTAGGGCGTGAGACTTGTGCCTTGTTGCGACATCTTGCAAGTTTTCGATGAAAAGAATAATCTGATTAAAGATTACACGTACTGGAAACTTCTAATTAGGAACAGTAATACTACGCTTGGGAATTGTGTCGCAATAGCCAATAGGCACATGGAACGGTTTTCTGAAATAACTAACGACGAGATGGAAGAATTTGCCCATGTTGTGAAAGATGTAGAAACGGCTCTGAACAAGGCGTTCTCATATGATAAAATCAATTATCTGATGCTCATGATGAAGGATAAGCACGTGCATTTTCATATTATTCCGAGATACTCCGCTCTCAGAAAATTTGCCGGATTCGAGTGGGTCGATGACTTTCAACCGGACCCGCTTATGCAAAGGCACCCAGACGTTTCCAAAGAAGTTTTGCAACAAGTTAGAAATAAGATAATCGAAAATATATAGACGGCAGTGCGACGTGCATTACTATTTACGCAATTATGATTTTATTTTTTCCTTTGAACGTTTCGCCGAACTTCGTTTCTTGTGGAGACCAATTGTGTTTGAGTAGCTCGATGTCTCGGTGATTGGATTTTTCCGCTTCCGACGTTTCCGGTATCATAGCCAACATCTTTGCGTGATCGTGTTGAGATTTTGTTCGGTTTGACCGAGATTTCTTGTGCGGCATAAAACGAATATGTCCGCAAACCGTTAAAAGGCATGATGTGCATTTGCGGGAGACTCAACTTAAGAAAGTTCGTCGATGAGTCTAGTCATGTTTCTACAAAAATACAAGCCTAGTTCGGTCTATGGGATGGCAGCTAACCGTTATCAGGTTTCACAGCTCGAGCGGGCGGTCGCGGCGTGGAAACGAGGAACTGCGATCGTGCTGAGCGGACCGGCGGGTTGCGGCAAGAATCTTGCAATCGAACTCGCGGCAAAAAAATTCTGTCTGAGCGTCATAAATGACGGTATCGAAGATTTGCTCAAGGCAAGCACTGAATCTAGCGTCTGGTCCAAAGGGCGGTTGCTTGTCGGAGATCTGGACGCCGAGATATCCGTCGGCGATGTCGCAAAACTGGCAGAAACAAGCGTGTGGCCCGTCGTGTTCGTCACCGAGGACATATATCGACGAAATCTTTCTGAATTGCGCAAGAGCGATTGCGTTGCCGTCATAAATTTCCAGAAGGCAAATATTTCGGAGCTTTCCAGTTTTCTAAAAAAAATATGCACGGCTGAAGGCATATCCTGCAACGACAGAATGCTTTACGAATTGGCTCATCGCAGCGACGGCGATGTGCGATTTGCGGTGACGGCGCTCGAAAGCCTTTCCAGCGTCGATGCCGATGCCGTTCAGACGATAGAACGCGATAGGATAGAATGCTTGTTCGACAAACTCGATTCCGTGTTCAGGAGGTCGCTGACACAGGATGCTGATGTCGAAGACATATCAGCATGGATACTCGAGAATGTGCACGGTCGGTATAGCGGAAGTGAACTGGCTCAGGCGTATCGCTGTCTCGCTTCGGCCGATAGGTTTGAGCGCGGCGGGCTCGATGCGTTTGCTGGCGCTTTGATGCGGGTCATGCCTGTTGTCAAGACGCAAGTCAGGTATTCCACGCCGACGCGGTTTTTATCAAATCTCGATTCGGATGTTTTATCAGACATAGCGGTGCATGCACACTGTTCGACAAAGAAAGCGAAAAGTTATCTGCGGCTCATCAAGCATAGTTCTGGACGATTTAAATAACTGCAGCGAATATGACAAAGGAGACTCATATGCCGGACGAAGCTTATCTTGAGATGCTCAGGCGCGCCAAATCATCGCTGCCAAAGACTCAGGCAGCTGAACGATGGGAGCTCCCTAGAGCTAACGTTCAAACGAGCGGAAAAAAAAGGACTATAATCCGCAATTTCACTGAGATAGCCCGAGCAATGAGACGTGAGCCGGTTCATGTCGCAAAGTTCTTATTCAAGGAACTTGCGGTGCCCGGCGGAGTGGTCGGCGATACGCTGGAGTTGCAGAGCAAGTTCGGAACCGATCAAATAAACCGAAGGCTTGAAGATTATGTCAAGGAGTTTATCTTATGCAGCGAATGCGGCAAACCTGATACTCAGCTCTCGAAAAAAGACAGGCTTTGGTTCCTTCGCTGCGAAGCCTGCGGAGCTCAAAGGTCTGTCAGGCAGGTGTGAGAGTATTTTGTATTCCGAGGATTTGCACATGCGCGGTCCTATGCGTTTCTGTTATAAAATCCATAGAAGCGGTTCCGGCGTCATTGTCGCGATTGCCGATTCGGAACTAGTCGGGGAAAAATTATCCGAGAAAGGTCCCGTTGTTTCCAGAGACTTTTATTGCGAGAAAAGCGGGAACGAGAGCGACGTGCCGAAAATTATAAAGTCAGCCGATATAGTCAACGCACTCGGTAATCATATCGTAGGCTTTCTGGTCGAGAGCGGAATCATCAAGAAAGAAGAGACGAGAAATATATGCGGCGTGATGCACGCTCAGATATTCGTCATGTAACCGCTAGAAGTCGAGCACATTACTGCAATCGATGCGGTACGAATAGTTCGTCGCGGCGCTTAATCCTCGAAAGAAATCCTCACACTTCAGTGCGAGGTCGCATCTTCGGATTTCTTTCGGGAATGACATCCTTCCTGCATGGACCACGCACTAAAGTGCGTGGTTTCCTGGAGGATGTCATTTTACCGGTAACTGCGAAGGTCCGACATTCCGAGGTATTTGTTTCTTGCGGATTTTAGGGTTCCCGTGACGCCGAGGATTCTTACGCTTGCGCGGGTTTCACCCAGCATCGTTATCAGCGATAGCGCCGTACGCACATGCTCGACGCGGTCGTGCGCGCATTTTAGGACGCCGCGTTGCCCGCGGTCATCATACATGTTTCTTATGCTCCATATCCTACACTCGGAGACTATGAGTTCGCCCATGAGGCCCAGTGCGGAATTCCACAAAGCAGTCGTAAAGTCTTCGAAGGTTATAGCATGTTCGGACTTTATCTCAAACACGACATATCGTGCCTTTGGCCTCATGCTTGGCGGGAGTTTTTTCGGTTCCATATGTTACCACGTATTGTTATCGCGTATTGCTCGGCTGCTTTGCAGCCTCGCTACATCAATCTCCTTTTGCGTCTTCACTCTCTTCTATGACACGTACGCCTTCCCATCGCTTGCCGGCAAGCTTTTCACGGTTTGCCGCTACTATGCGTTCCGGCACCGTCGAAACGGATTCGATAGCTTTGCCCAGTTCCAGGCCGAGCAGATTTGCCAATGATGCGAGTTCGCGGCCGGATCTCAGATCCCATTTTGAAAGGCTGCCGCTGGCCACAATGATGGGGGCTCCGTATTTTCTACAAAGCATTATGTTTTTTCGCATGGCTGCGAGAACGGAAACGCGGTGTTTGCGATACGATTCCAGAAGCGAATGAAAATTCAGTTCGATAGCGACGTTGTTTTCCTTGGCTGCGTGGATGCATATGTGATCAAGTCCGCTGTCGTGGCGTCCCAGTTCCGGGTGAAGCAGAACGTCTACCGCGGGATTCGAACATGCAGCGCGGTTGATATCATAATCGCCGCCGTATACCGCTATTATTTCGGCTTTTTGCCTGCTGCGCGCGACACGTTCCTCGAGTTCTGCGATGCCTGGTGCTTTGATCACGCAGACGCTTACGAGATCGACGTCCGCTTTCGGCAACACCGGTCTTAGTTGCAGCTGTTCAGGAAAGTATACTATGCCTATGCCATCCAATCCGGCTTGCTTGGCCCAGCTAGCCATGTCTTCGATTGTAGATTCCCCTATCGAATTCGATGCGTGCACGTACAGGTCGTAGAACACCTACATCACCGGGTATGCGTATTGCCGCGGCTGCACCGCGGTTATCATAGCCGCACGGACAAAGCATGCGGACTACTATAATATATAGAAAGAAACGGATTAAAACGGCGTTTATCCGCTATAAGGAAACCACCACGGCTTTTTGACGGATTTGTCTTTAGATGTGACGATTGTCTTGAGGTTGCAAAATTCCAATATCCCATACCGCGACATCTCGCGTCCGATTCCGCTTTCCTTTATGCCGCCTTGCGGGCATTGCGGGTACGGCGTACCGAAGTCGTTTATCCAAACCATGCCGCTTTGCACCGATCTGGCCACCTGTTCCGCAAGCTTGTTGTTTTGAGTCCATACCGAAGCGCCTAAGCCATATGCGGTTGCGTTTGCCAATCCTATAGCTTCTTCAGGCGTTTCGAACGAAATGAGAGAAGCGACCGGTCCAAAGACCTCTTCCCGGAATACTGACATGCTGTTTGTGATGTTTGTCAGAACTGTCGGTTCATAGAAATATCCTTTCTTTCCTATCCGTTTGCCGCCGCAATTCGTTTTCACACCTTTCTTTACGGCGTCTTTGACCTGACGTTCAAGACGTTCCAACTGTTTCTTGCTGACAAGCGGCCCGATCTCCGTTTTCCTGTCCAATGGATTGCCGACTTTCAGATTTCGGACTTTTTTAATGAATGATTCTAAGAACGAATCGAATATCTTCTTTTGGACGAAAATCCTTTTGGCGGCTGTGCACACCTGCCCGCAATTTAGAAACCTGCCGAAAACCGCAGCGTTGACGGCTTGCTCTAAAATCGCATCTTCGAAAACTATGAACGGGTCACTGCCCCCGAGCTCTAGCACAGTTTTGTGAAGCTTCTTTCCGCCTCTGCTTAGGACGTTTTTTCCGGCGGCACTGCTTCCAGTGAACGATACCATATCGACGTCGGATTCGACGAGGAGCTTGCCTGTCACGCTGTCACCTGTGATGACGTTAAAAACGCCGTCAGGGATTCCGGCTTCCTTCAAGAGTTCGGCGATTTTCAGTCCGCAGAACGTTGAAAGCTCGGATGGCTTGAATACCGCCGTATTTCCGACAAGCAAGGCCGGGACTATCTTGTACATCGGGGTGCCTATCGGAAAGTTCCACGGGGTTATAAGCCCGACGACGCCGACCGGCTGGAATCTCACTCTTGCCGTGATGTCCTTTTTGCCCAGTTCTACCGTTTCATCTTGGACTATTTTTCTAGTCTCGGAAAGAAGCCAGCCCATATCTCCAAGCGCGCCTTCTATCTCGCCTTCTGCTTCGATGATAGGTTTTCCCATCTCGGTTGAGATGAGTTCTGCGATTTCGTCCTTCCTCCTTTTCAGAATATCCGAAAACTTGCTGACGATGCGCTCCCTTTCCAACATGTCGGTTTCTGCCCATTCACGGCGAGCTGCCGACGCTCTTTCGACTGCACGAGAAACAGTTTTGCTATCGGCTATGTCGAACTTGCCCATCGGTTTTTCCGTCGTGGGGTTGATAGAAGCGAGCTTCATTTTAAGCTATATGCGCGAACGGATAAAAACACGGATAGTTCGCTGAGTTTGTCTACGTGCTTGGCTTAAGCGCGATGCATCGCTACGCCGCGGCTCTTTTTTGCTGCGGACGTCAGGCCGCGGAATGCGCGTTTGCGTTGTCCACGAATCCATGAAATTTTCGGATCGGACGCTATCACGGGGTGCGACGGCTCGACGAGTATCACTTCAAAGAACCTGCTCGTTCCGTCTTCGCCTGCCTCGTATGAGTTCAAGACTTCCATGTTCGGGAACACTCGTGCTACACGGCGCTCTGCGATGACTTGTTTCGACATCTGCGGCGTGAATCTTCGCCCCGATTTTGATGGACCGCGGCCCTTTCTGGGCTTCGGCCTCATACGGCCGCCTTTGCCGATACGGACAAGCGCTAGAACATAACCTTGCTTTGCTTTCCACCCTAGTGCACGTGCGCGATCGAGGCGGGACGGTTTTGACATTCGTGTAATCGTGTCCTGGCTGCGCCACACCATCGTTTTGGTGCGCAGCAAACCGGACGGACGTTTCCACACGTCGGCGATGTGCCTATAAGCGGATTTCATTATATCACGAATACCTCGTCTTCGACGAGTTAATTTATTGATTTCACTATTTCGTTTCAAGAAGCTATTTAAGCATTCTTTCCCGGATAGTTGCTACCGCGAATTAACTGGTGAAATGATGCATTCCGCGATAAAACTGATAATAGGAGTTATCGTCGCATTGGCGGGACTGTATTGGTACGTCGCAGATTTTTTCGGACGCGGTGTAACGGGCTGGATAGGCACGTCTGCACTTAGCGCCCTGAAGACGGTCTTCATAGGTGTCTTCGGTCTGTTGCTTATCTTCGTAGGTCTGGTCGTCGCCTGGATCGAGGTGGAAGACCTCAAATGGCAGTCACGCGAAAAGACCGATTCTGCAAAAGCGGCGGCAAAAAAGAAGTGAGTTTTCTTTTTGTTTCGAGTCTAACACTCGCTTTTTAACTTTTCGTGAGTTTGTTATAAGCGAAAGAAAACCTTATACTTCAGTATGAGGTTGTATGGCGGTTTTCTTTCGTGATGCCGTGTTTCAGGAAACCACACATTGCGGTGTGTGGTTCATCGGGAAGCACGTCATAACACAAAGGAGGAATTAACATGGTGCAATTCGAAACAATAGCAGCAGAACATGTTCCGTTTGGGAACAACAACTTCATTGAGGTTGCACGAAAGAAAGCCGTAGACGGTGACAGGGAGAATATCTTTCTCTCCGTAAGTCGAGGCTTTTTCACACCGACTGGCGAAAAACGGTACAAAACGTCCGTGACAGTCCCGTTGAACCCTGAAGTCATAGATTTTATTTCAAAGAAATTGAAAGAGCTCTAAACGATTTACGTTTTG
>Ga0315284_10003682_pt1 | contig 21797 bp, 17 predicted proteins | sample YL17G09_16_MG_FD_203696 | JGI IMG/M metagenome (GOLD analysis project Ga0315284, IMG submission 203696) | Sediment microbial communities from Yellowstone Lake, YNP, Wyoming, USA - YL17G09_16 | ecosystem: Environmental > Aquatic > Freshwater > Lake > Sediment | place: USA: Wyoming | collected... | reverse complement strand
CGTAGCGGCCGACGATGGTGTCGCGCGCCGCGTGCGGCCGGCCGCCCTCGCCGAGGTCGATGGCGATGAACTTCTCGCCCATGAGGCCGGTGTTGCGCACGGCGACGCGGGAGGCGTCGGTGAGGCGCACGCCACGGTCGAGCGACAGGCTCACGACCACCCCGCCGCGGGTCAGGCGGATGGACTGCACCTTGCCCTGGCTGACGCCGTTGACCCGCACCGGGTCGCCGTCGGCGAGGCCGCCGACGTCGGTGAAGCGCACCAGGTAGCTGTGGCGCTGGCGGGCCAGGCGGGCGTCCGACAGCCAGGTGACGCCCCACACGACGACCACCAACGCCAGGAGGACGGCGATGCCGACCTTGATCTCCGTGCCGCGCCCGGCCATAAGACTCCCTTCAGCCCGCCGCGCCCAGGCTCTGGCTGCGGCCTTCGACGAAACCGCGCACCAGCGGGTCGGCGGAGTCCCGCAGCTCCTGCGGGGTGCCCGTCTGGTGGATGCGCCCCTGGTGGAGGTACGCGATGCGGTCGCCCACGAAGTAGGCGCTCGCCATGTCGTGCGTCACCACCACCGAGGTGAGCCCCAGGCGCCGCTGCAGGTCGCGGATCAGCCGGTTGATGACGTCCGCCATCACCGGGTCCAGCCCGGTGGTCGGCTCGTCGTACAGTAGCACCTCGGGCTCCGTGGCGATGGCCCGGGCCAGCGCCACGCGCTTCTTCATGCCGCCCGACAGCGACGCCGGCTTGAGGCCCGCGATGTCGTGCAGCCCCACCTGCGCCAGCTTCTCGGCGACCAGCGCCTGCTCCTCGCCGATGGGCAGCCGCCGGCGCACCCGCACTCCGAGCGCCACGTTCTCGCCCACGGTGAGCGAATCGAAGAGCGCGGCGCCCTGGAAGACCATGCCGACGCGGCTGCGCAGCTGCCGCCACTCGCCGCTGGTGAAGCGCGTCACGTCGTGGCCGAGCAGCTGGATGCGGCCGCGGTCGGGCTGCATGAGGCCGACGACATGCTTGAGGAGCACGCTCTTGCCGCAGCCCGAGCGGCCGATGACCACGACCGTCTCGCCGGGGCTCACCTCGAGGTCCACGCCGGCCAGCACGGCCCGCCCGCCCAGTTTCTTCTCGACGCCGGCCAGGGCAAGGGCCGGACCGCCGCCGTCGCGGGCCCCGCTGGGGGGACCGGACACGCCGCCGTCGGCGCCTTGCTCGCTCATCCGCCCGGCCCGCTCAGAAGCTCACCCGGAACAGCAGGTTGGCGAGCACGTAGTCGCCCACCAGGACGAGCACGCACGAGGCCACCACGGCGCGCGTGGTGGCCAGGCCGACGCCCTCGGCGCCGCCCTCGGTGACCGACCCGTAGTAGCAGCCCATCAGGCCGATGATGGCGCCGAAGAAACCGGCCTTCATGAGCCCCGAGGTCAGGTCCTTGAGGTGGAAGAACTGCTTGAGCGCCTGCGTGTAGGTGTGCGGCGACTGGTCGAAGGAGAAGGTCGCCACCCCGAACCCCCCGAGGATGGCCACGGCGTCGGCGAACACGGTCATCACCGGCAGCATGATCACCGCCGCCACCAGGCGCGGCATCACCAGGTAGCGCACCGGGTCGATGGCCAGCACCTCGAGCGCGTCGATCTGCTCGGTGACCTTCATGGTGCCGATCTCGGCGGCGATCGAGGCCCCGACCCGCCCGCCGACCACCAGCGCGGTGAGCACCGGCCCCAGCTCGATGAGCACCGAGCGCATGATCACCGCACCGAGGTAGCGCAGCGGCACGACGCCCTCGAGCTGGTAGGCCGCCTGCACGGCGGCCACCGCGCCGGTGAACAGGGCGACGATGACGACCAGCGGCACCGATCCGACGCCGATGGCGCTCATCTGATCGACCACCTGGCGGCCGTGGAGGCGCAGGGCCGGCAGGGCCCCCAGGGCGCGCGCGAAGAGGATGCCGATGCGCCCGGTGTGGGTGAAGAACGCGAGGATGGTGCGCCCGACCCAGGCGAGGCCCGTCTTGGCGGTCTCGGTGAGGATCTCCTCGGGGGGGAATTCCTCGAGGAACGGTCGTCGGTTCTCGTCGGCCATGGCGGCTCGTCCTTGCGCCCGTGCGTGCCTCTCCGGCGGCCCCCGCGGTGCCGGCCCGGGGCCCCGGGGCCTTCCCTTGGGAATCGGCCGCCGGAGGGCCCCGCCTTAGGCTCCGTCCAGGAACGCCCCACGAGCCGCGCGGCGTTCCGAGACGGAGCCTAGAAGTACTCCTGCCCGACCGTGGTCAGGCTGCCGAACTTGGCGAACTCCTTGCGGAAGGCCACCTCGATGTCGCCGGTCGGCCCGTTGCGCTGCTTGGCCACCTTGACCGTGGCCTTGCCCTTGTTCTCCTCGCTGGGCTGATAGAACTCTTCGCGGTAGATGAAGATGACCACGTCGGCGTCCTGCTCGATGGCCCCCGACTCGCGCAGGTCGGAGAGCATCGGGATGCCCCTGGGACCGCGCAGCTCGGGGGCGCGCGACAGCTGCGACAGCGCCAGGATGGGCAGCCCCAGCTCCTTGGCCAGCGCCTTGAGCGAGCGCGTGATGTGCGAGATCTCCTGCTGGCGGCTCTCGACGTGGTCCGGCCCGCGCATCAGCTGCAGGTAGTCCACCACCAGGAGCGCCACCGGGGCTTCGGCGCGGATGCGCCGCGCCTTGGCGCGCAACTCGAGCACCGAGAGGGCCGGCGTGTCGTCGATCCAGATGGGCGCGCCGTGCAGCTTGCCGGCGGCGCGGGTCAGGTGCTTCCAGCGTTCGGCCGGGAAGAAGCCGGTGCGCAGCTCCTTGAGGTTCATCTCGGCGCGCGAGCAGAGCATGCGCAGCACCACCTGCTCCTTCGACATCTCCAGGGAGAAGACCGCCACCGGCGCGCCGGTCTCGCAGGCCGCGTAATCGGCGATGTTGAGGCAGAACGCCGTCTTGCCCATCGACGGCCGCCCCGCCACGATGATCAGCTCGCCGGCCTGGAAGCCGCCGGTCATCTCGTCGAGGTCGCGCAGCCCGGTGGGCAGGCCGGTGATGTTGGTCTTCAGCGCGTGCAGCCGCTGCAGCTCCTCGATGACCGGCGTGGTGAGGTCGCGCAGACGGTGGATGTCCTTGCGCACCTTGCGGTCGGTGAGCTGGAAGATGCGGTTCTCGGCCCGGTCGAGGACGTCGCGCACCTCGTCGCGCCCGGCCGTGGCCTCGCGCGCGATGGTGTGCGCGGCGAGGATGAGTTTGCGCAGCAGCGCCTTGTCGAGCACGATGCGCGCGTGGTGGTCGAGGTTGGCGGTGGTGACCGCGTAGTCGTAGAGGCGCGCCAGCTCGGCCTCGCCGCCCACCGCGTCGAGCTCGCCGCGCTTGCCCAGCTCCTCGGACAGCGTGATGAGGTCGGCGCGCTCGCTGCGCTCGTAGAGGGTGAGGATGGCGCGGTAGATGCGCGAGTGGGCGTCGCGGTAGAAGTCGTCGGCCGCCAGGGGCAGGCCGACCACGTCGTTGATGGCGGCGGGATCGAGGAGCAGCGCGCCGAGCACGGCGCGCTCGGCCTCCAGCGAGTGCGGCGGGACCATGCCCTCGCCGCCGGCCACGATGGTCTGGGTGTCGCTCATGGGAAGGCCTCACGGGCGCGGGCGCGGGGCCCGCGTCTTCAGGGAGCCAGGTATTCCTGGGCCAACCGCTGCATGTCTTCCCACACCGGGCGCTTGAGGCCTGGATTCCGCAGGCACGCGGCGGGGTGATAGGTGACCAGGAGCTTGGCCTGGCCGAAGCGGTAAACCTGTCCGCGCATCGCACCCACCGTCCCGCGCGCGCCGACCAGCAGCTCGGCGGCGAACTTGCCGAGGCAGCAGATGACGCGCGGCCGCAGCAGCGCGAGCTGCCGGTAGAGATAGGGCGAGCAGGCCTCGATCTCGTGCGGCAGCGGATTGCGGTTTTCCGGCGGGCGGCACTTGAGGACGTTGCAGATGTACACGGTGTCGCGATCGATGGGCACGCCCGGGATGAGCTGGCGCTCGTCCATGGCGGCGAGGATCTTGGTCAACAGCTCGCCGGCGCGGCCCACGAAAGGCTCGCCGCGGCGGTCCTCTTCGGCCCCCGGGGCTTCGCCGACGAAGACGATGCCGCTGGTCCCCTGCCCCACGCCCGGCACGGCCTGGGTGCGGCAGCCCGCCAGACCGCACTTCGTGCACCCCACCACTTCCTTGGCGACACGCGCCAGGGTGTCGCCGGCCAGCGGCGCGGCCGGGCCGCGCGCCACGGCGGCGAGCCGTGGCGTGTCGAAGAGCAAGGACTCCCGCTCGGGGTCGGGGGGAGCGGAGGCGGAGGGCGGCGCCGGCCGAGCGGGCCGGGCGGGCGCCGGCGGTTCAGCGGCCGACTCCGTCGCCCGGGGCGCGGCCGGTGCCCCCGCGGCGCGCACGTAGCCCGAGATCACCGCCTCCCAGAGGTCGGCGCGGCCGGCGGCCGCTTCCTCCTCGAGGAAGCGCCGCACGTCGCGCGCGGCGGCGCGCTCCGTCTCGCGCTCCGGCATCACTCGCCCTGCTTCGCCGGGCGGCGGGCGGGTCCGCGCCGCGAGCCAGCGGCCCCGCGGCGCGGCGCCTGGCGGGTGGGACCGCGGCGCGCCGCGCCTCCGCCCCGCCTCGCCCACAGCGCCTGCACCCGGTCCCAGATGCGCCCCGCCACCTCGCGCTTGCTGAGCACCGGCAGACGCTCCGCCGCCCCGGCGCTGACCAGCGTGACGCGGCTGGTGTCGCCGCCGAAGGCCGAATCGGCGCGCGTCGGGTCGTTGAGCACGACGAGGTCGCAGCCCTTCTCGCGCAGCTTGCGCCGGGCCGCCGCCAGCCCCGGCCCGGTCTCCAGCGCGAAGCCGACCGTCACCATTCCCGGCCGCTTGCGCAGCCCGCGCAGGATGTCGGGCGTGGGCACCAGTCGCAGCTCCAGCCCCGCCTCGGAGCGGCGCAGCTTCGCCGTCGCCGCCCGGGCCGGGCGGTAGTCGGCGACCGCCGCGGCCATGACCACGGCGTCGGCGCGGCCGGCGGCCGCGTCCACGGCGCGCTGCATCTCGTCGGCCGTCGTGACGTACACCACCTCGACGCCGGCCGGCTCGGCCAGGGCCGTCGGGCCGGCGACCAAGGTGACCACGGCGCCCCGCGCCCGCGCCTCCTCGGCGAGCGCGTAGCCCATCCGGCCGCTCGAGTGGTTGGAGAGGTAGCGCACCGGGTCGATCGCCTCGCGCGTCGGCCCGGCGCTGACCAGCACGCGCCGCCCGGCCAACGCGCCGGCGCCCGCTCCCACGGTGACCGCCGTCTTCCCGGCGGCGCCGCCGAGCGCGGCGCGCACCGCGGCCTGGATCTTCTCCAGGCTCGCCAGCCGCCCGCGCCCCTCCCAGCCGCACGCCAGCTCGCCCTCGTCCGGCGCCACCACGGCCACGCCGCGCGCGAGCAGCCGCATCAGGTTCTCCTGCGTCGCCGGGTGGTTCCACATGTTGACGTTCATCGCCGGCGCGACGATCACCGGCGCCGGGCTGGCCAGCAGCGTGGCGGCCAGCGCGTCGTCGGCCAGGCCGGCGGCGGCGCGGGCCAGGAAGTTAGCGGTGGCCGGGGCGACCAGCACGAGCGCGGCGGCGTCGGCGATCTCGACGTGCTCCACCGGACCCTTGCGCCCCGGCGGACGCTCGCCGAGCTCCAGCCCGCGCGCCGGGCGCCACAGGCTGGTCACCACGGGGTTGCCCGACAGGGTCTCGAGCGTGAGGGGGGTGATGAAACGGCGCGCGGCCGGGGTCATGACCACGACCACGGCCGCGCCTTCCTTGCGCAGCCAGCGGACGATCTCCGCGGACTTGTAGGCGGCGATGCCGCCCGTCACACCGAGGACGACGGTCTTGCCGGTGAGCACGGCTCTCTCCTCCCGCGCGCGGCGGCGAGGTTAGGCTTCGGCGGGCGTGGGGGCGGGCTCTTCGTAGGTGAAGGGCACTTCCTCCCGCAGCACGCGCTCGAGGGCGACCGCGGTCACCTTGCCGGCCAGGGGCTCGCCGGTGAGGCGGGACAGCTCGTTCAGGTGCCGGGCCTCCCGCGCCGCGATGATCGCCAGCTCGTACTTGTTCTGCCCCGGATGGGGAGCGAAGGCGAGGGAACGGAGACCCCGCTTGGTATCCTTGGCCACGGATGCGACTCCTTCGCGCGCCGACGGCGCGCCGGGAATGGTGCCCATCGAGAACCGACCCGCATCAGGTTGCGGGAGCGGGCCGAAGCAGGTCAAGGGCGCGCCCCGCCCGCCGTACCGCGCCGCGCACACCGCGCCGGCCGGGCGGGCGATTCTCCCACAGGACGCTACTCGGGGACCAGGCGCGACAGCCGCGCGCGCTCCGCCGCCACGATGGCGGCGAGCGTCGCCTGGGCGCGCGCCAGGTCGTCGTTGATCACGATGTAATCGTACGCGGGGTAGTGACTCATTTCCCCGGGCGCGTTGCGCAGCCGCTCGGCGATGACCTCCGGGCGGTCCGAGGCCCGCCCGCGCAGACGCGCCTCCAGCACCGCGAGCGACGGCGGGTAGATGAAGACGAAGACCCCGTCGGGGTAGCAGGCGCGCAGCGAGCGGCCGCCCTGCACGTCCACGTCGAGCAGCAGGATGCGGCCGCGGGCCACGGCGGCGTCCACCGGGGCGCGCAGGGTGCCGTACCGCCGCCCGTGCACGAGGGCGTGCTCGGCGAACTCGCCGGCCGCCACGCGGCGAAGGAAGTCCGCCTCGGTGAGGAACCAGTAGTCCTGGCCGTCGGTCTCCCCGTCGCGCCGCGGCCGCGTCGTGGCCGACACCGAGAACTCGAGGTCGTCGCGCTCCTGCAGGAGGCGGCTGTAGATCGAGGTCTTGCCGACTCCCGACGGCCCCGACACGACCACCAGGAAGCCGCGCGGACGGAAGCCCTGCGGCACCGGCGGCGGCCCGGCCTGCGGCGCGGCCCCGTCCGTCGGCGTCACTCGACGTTCTGCACCTGCTCGCGCAGCTTCTCGAGCTCGTCCTTGAGCCCGATGGTCAGCTTCGCCAGCCCGGTGTCGTTGGCTTTGGAGCCGAGGGTGTTCACTTCGCGGTTCATCTCCTGCAGCAGGAAGTTCAGCTTGCGCCCCGCCGGCTCGGGGCCGGCCATCAGCTCGCGGAACTGCGCCAGGTGGGCGTGCAGGCGCACGCACTCCTCGGTGCAATCGAGCCGCTCGGCCAGGAACGCCACCTCCTGCGCCAGGCGCACGGGGTCCACCTCGATCTCGCCCAGGAGCGGCTTGATGCGCGCCATCAGGCGGTCGCGGGCCTCGGCCGGGCGCAGCGGCGCGCGCTGCTCCGCCTCCCGCACCAGCGCTTCGACGGCGTCGAGCCGCTTGGTGAACTCCGCCGCCAGCGCTTGGCCCTCGCGGTCGCGCATCGAGGTGAGGTCGGCGACGGCGGCGCGCGCCACCGTCTCGAGCCGCGTCCAAGCCTCCTCTTCGGGCAAACTCGAGGTCTCGGCGACGATGATGTCGGGCAGGCTGAGCACGGTGGCGATGTCGAGGTCGTCGTTGAGCCGCAGGGCCAGCTTCAGCTTGCGCACCTCGTCCATGTACTGGCGCGCGCGCTCGATGTCGATGCGCACCCGGCGGCCCGGCTCCTCGCGGCCGTCGAAGGAGGCGTTGAAGGTGATCTTGCCGCGCCCCAGGCTCTGCGCCAGCAGGGCGCGCAGTTGGTTCTCGAACTGCGACAGGGAGCGGGGCAGCCGGATGGTGATCTCGGCGAAGCGGTGGTTGACCGACTGCACCTGCGCCGCCAGGCGCTGCCCGCCGAGTTCGGCCTCGGCCACCCCGTATCCGGTCATGCTGCGGATCATCGGCCCTCCAGGTTGGAACCGGAACCTACGGGCCGCGGACGACCGCTGTCAAGCAACCGGGGGGCGCGCGGCGGCGGCCCGCCGCCGCGGCGCGGTGGACAACCCGGTGGGTATCCCGCCCGGCGGCGTGCGACGCGGCGCTTTGCGCCCGGCGCCCCGACCGCCTTGCCCCGGGAAGCGCCCTGCGAGTACAGTCGGCTGCGCCGATCCCGTGTTCCCTGGCGACGCGTCCCGCAACCGCGACTCCCCCGAGAAGGCAACGATGCAGAAGGATTTCACCTACCTCGACCACGCCGCCACCACGCCCGTCGCGCCCGAGGCGCAGGCCGCCATGTTGCCGCACTTCGGCGAGCGCTACGGCAATCCGTCGTCGCGCCACGGCCTGGGGCTCGACGCCCTGGCCACGGTGGACGCGGCGCGGCGCGTCCTGGCCGAGATCGCCGCCTGCCCGCCGGGCTCGGTGGTCTTCACCGGCGGCGGCACCGAGGCCGACGTGCTGGCGCTGCGCGGCGCGCTGGGCGGCGGCGCGCGGCCCCGGCACGTGGTGGTGTCGGCCATCGAGCACGACGCCGTGCTGGCCACCGCGCGCGCCCTCGAGCGGCAGGGACACCGCGTGACCGTGGTGCCGGTGGACCGCTCCGGCTGCGCCGACCCCGCCGCCTTCGCCGATGCGGTCGGGCCCGACACCGCCGCCGTCGCCCTCATGGCGGTGAGCAACGAGCTGGGCAGCGTGCAGCCGGTGGCCGAGGCGTCACGACGCGTCAAGGAGAAGGCGCCGCGCGCCGTCTTCCACGTCGACGCGGTGCAGGCCTTCGCCCGCCTGCCGGTGAACTTCCGCGACTGGCCGCACGTCGACACCATCGCGATGAGCGCCCACAAGATCTACGGGCCGAAGGGCGTGGGCGCGCTGTTCGTGCGCGACGTGGCGCGCCTCGAGCCGCTGCTCACCGGGGGCGGCCAGGAGTTCGGGCTGCGCTCGGGAACGCACAACGTGCCGGGCATCGCCGGCCTGGCGGCGGCGGCCCGGCTCGCCTGGGAGCGCCGCGCCGCCGACCTGGCGCACTACGGAGCGCTCGACCGGCTGCTCTTCGCGCAGCTCGCCGAACGCTTCCCCGAGGCCGGCGTCAACGGCCCGCGCGCCGCCCTCGACGGGGCGAGCCCGGCCTACGCCGCCGACGCGCTGCGCGGCGGCACGCGCGTCCCCTACATCGCCAACCTGCGGCTGCCGGGCGTGCCCTCCGAGCCGCTGCTCAACGGCCTCGAGGGCGCCGGTTTCTACGTCTCCACCGGATCGGCCTGCCACTCCAAGAGCGGCGCGCTGTCGCCGGTGCTCGCCGCCATCGGGATCGCCGAGGCCGGCGGCGGCAACCTGCGCGTCTCGGTCGGGCGCTCGACCACGGCGGCCGACGTCGAGCGCTTCGTCGCAGCGCTGGCGGCGCTGGCCCCGCGGCTGCGCGCCGCGGCGCGGCGGACATGACGGGCGCGGCGGACGTGGCGGACTCCGAGGCCGCCGGGGCACCCGGGCCCGAATCGCCACGCCAGCCGGTCCTGCTGGTGCGCTACGGCGAGCTCTTCCTGAAGGGCGAGAACCGCTATTTCTTCCTCGCCGCGCTCGAGCACAACCTGAAGCGGGCGCTGCGCCGGCTGCCGGGGCTGGCGGTGGAGCAGCACCACGGGCGCTTCGTGGTGCGCGCCCGCGACGCCGGCGCCGACCTGCGCCCGGCGCTGGAATGCGTGGCGCGCGTCTTCGGCGTCTCCTCGGTATCGCTGGGGGTGAGCGTGGCGCGCGACCTCGAGGAGATGAAGCGCGCCGGAGCCGAGCTGGTCTGCGCGGCGGCGGCCGCCGGGGCGCGCAGCTTCAAGGTGCACGCGCGGCGCAGCGACAAGCGCTTCTCGCCCCGCTCGCCGGAGATCAACGATCTGGTCGGGCGCGCCGCGCAGGCGGCCAGCGGCCTGCGCGTCGACGTCCACGAACCCGACGCCACGCTGGCCATCGAGGTGGCGCCGCAGTTCGTCATCCTCTCGGCCCTGGGCAAGCGCGGGCCGGGAGGGCTGCCGGTGGGGGTGAGCGGCAACGTCACGCTGCTGCTCTCCGGCGGCATCGATTCGCCGGTGGCCGGCTACCTGGCGCAGAAGCGCGGCTGCCGGGTCAACGCCGTCTACTTCTACTCCTTCCCCTACACCGGCGAGGGCGCGCGGCAGAAGGTGGTCGAGCTGGCGCGCGCGCTGGGGCTGGCCCAGGGCGGCATCCGGCTCACCATCCTCCCCTTCACGGCGGTGCAGGAGGCGCTGCGCGACGGCGTCAACCCGCGGCTCCTGGTGCTGCTCTACCGCCGCGCCATGATGCGCATGGCCGGACGCGTGGCGGCCGAGACGGGCGCCGGCGCGCTGGTCACCGGCGAGAGCCTCGGGCAGGTGGCGAGCCAGACGCTCGAGAACCTCGCGTGCATCGAGGACGCCGCCGACCGCCCGGTGCTGCGCCCGGTGATCGCCTACGACAAGGCGGAGATCGTGGCCCTGGCCCGGCAGATCGGCACCTTCGAGATCTCGGTGCGGCCGTACGAGGACTGCTGCTCGCTGTTCGTGCCGCGCCATCCGGCCACCAAGGGGCGGCTGGGCGACGTGCGCGCCGCCGAGGACGCCGTGCCGCTGGTCGAGCTGCTGGAGCAGGCGCTGGCGGCGCGCGAGACCGTGGACCTGGAGGATTGAGCGGCATGGACGCGATGGTCCTCGAGCAGGTCGCCGCCGAGTGGGCGCGGGCGCTGGCCGGATTCGCCTTCCGCGGCGCGCAGATCGAGCCGTCCGGCGCGCGGCTGTTCTTCGGGCCGGCGCGCGGCGAGCGCGGGCCGGTGCTGGCGCTGGCGACGCGCTGGCCGGAACCCCTGTGGCTGTGGCTCGAGGAGGCGGCGCTGCCCAAGGAGCGCGAGCGCATCGAGGCGGCGCACCGCTACGAGGGCCGGATGGTGACCGGGCTCGAACTGCCGGCCTTCGATCGCCGCGTGCGCGTGGGGCTGGGCTTCGCCGAGGAGGCGCGCGGCGAGTCGCCGCCGGCGCCGCCGCCCGCCGCGGCGCCGGGCGGCGGGCCCGCGCCCGGCACGCTGCCGCCGCCCCCCGCGCTCTTCTGGGAGATCGAAGCGTGGGCGCCGGGCAACGCGCTGCTCGCCGAGCAGCGGCGCGGGCTGATCTGGGTGGCGCGCCGCCGGCCGCCGACGTCGCAGCGCCCCGCGGTCGTGGCGGGGGCGGCCTACGCCCCGCCGCCGCCGGCCTTCCGCCGCGACCCGCGCGCCGCCGACGCGGAGGCCGTGGCCGAAACGCTGCTGCCCGCCTTCGCGGCCGACGAGCCGCGCGAGATGCTGGCGGCGTGCCTCGCCCACCACTGGGCGGGCATGCCCGGGCCGCTGGCGCGCCACGCCGCGACAGCGCTCTTCGGATCGGTCTCGCCCGCGGCCGGGCCCGACGCCGCCGCCATGGCCGAGCGGCTGCGCGAGTGGGCCGCGGCCGCCTACGCGCCCGACGCCCCCGTGCTGGCGCTGCGCTGGCGGGACAAGCACCGCTCGGCGACCCTGATCAGCGCGCGCCTGCCCTACGTGCCGGGCCCGGGCGTGGAAGTGCTGGGGCCGTGGCCCGGCTGGGCCGAGGCGGCGCGCGCGGTGGCCGCGGCATTGCCCGAGGTGATCAGCACCGAGGAGCTGGCCCAGGCCCGGGCGCGCGCGCGCCGCGCCGAGCGCGCACTCGAGGCCGTCTCGCGCGATCTGGCCGAGGCCCGGCGCGCCCCCGAGATCCGCCGCCAGGCCGAAGCCCTGGCCGCCTACGCCACGCAAGTGCCGCGGCGCGTCGCCTCGGTGACGCTGGCCGACCCGTCCGACCCCGAGCGCAAGCTGTTCATCGAGCTGAATCCGGCGCTGGCGCCGCACGAGAACGCCGCCCGCTACTTCAAGCGCGCCGCCAAGCTCGAGCGCGCCCTCGACACCATCCCGGCCCGCCGCCGCGTACTCGAGGAAGGGCGCCGCGCGGCCTTCGCGCTGCTCGCCGCGCTGGAGGACGGCCATCGCCCGGCCGGGGCCGTGGCCCCCGCGGTGCAGACCGGCACGCTGACGCCGGCGCGCCCGGCGCGCTCCACCCTCGGCCCGCGTCCGGCGGGCAAGGAGGACGTCCCCGCCAAGCTCCTGCCGCGGCGCTACCGCACGCGCGAGGGCTGGGAGGTGTGGGTCGGCAAGACCAACGAGGGGAACGACTACCTCACCCACCGGCTGGCGCGGCCCGAGGACTACTGGTTGCACGTGCAGGGCTCGCCCGGCTCGCACGTCGTGCTGCGCCGTGGCAAGGGCGCGGACGAACCGAGCCGCGACACGCTGCGCGAGGTGGCGGCGTGGGCGGCGTTCTTCTCACGCCAGCGGACCAGCGGCACGGTGCCGGTGATCTACGTGCGCAAGAAGTACGTGCGCAAGCCGCGCGGCGCCAAGCCGGGGCTGGCCGAGGTGATGCGCGACGAGAAGACGATCTTCGTCAAGCCGGCGGAGCCGGCGGAGAACGCGGGGATCGGGGAAGAGGAGAACCAGGCCTGAGCGGCCCGCCCCGGCGACCGCCGTCCTACAGCCTCGGCCCCCGCTTCCTCTCGTCTCCGGCGCGCACGGTGAACCCGATGCGGTCGCAGTACTCCAGCAGCGGGATGGCGTGCTTGCGGCTCACCCCCAGCAGGTCCTTGAGATCGGCGACGCGCAGCGCCGGCTGCGCGGCGAAATGGCCGCGCAACGCCGCCTCGATCTCCCCCCACTGCTTGGCGGTGTAGACGAAGTCCTGGCTGACGCGCACCGCGGCGCCCTCGAAGAGCAGCCGCTGCACGTGCTCGCCCGCCTCCGGCACGCCGCTCGCCGCGGCCAGCGCCGCCAGCTCGGGCGCCGAGAAGCCGGCTCCCTCCAGGGTCGCCACGACGCGCGCCTGCGCGGCGGCGCGGGCTTCCGTCCAGGCGGGCGCCCCGGCCGGCCGCACGCAGTCGGCCCGCGTCTCGGCCCCGCCCTCCGAGACCAGCGCCGCCAGCGCCGCGTCGAAGAGCGCCGCGTCGAGCGCCTTGCCGAGCCGGCTCTTGAGCTCTCCCTTGCCGCGACCCCAGAGGATGGGATGGGCGCGCGCGTGCTCGGCGAGCGCCTCGCGGATCGCGACGCGCGCCGCCTCCCACGTCGCCGCCGTCACCCAGCGCCCGTCGGGCAGCGCCCGCAGCGCGCCGGCGGCCTGCGCCTGTCCGGCCAGCGCCACCGCGCGCTCGGCCGGGATCTCGAGCGCGCGGGCCAGCGCCGCCGCGTCCACCGGCTTGGCGGCCGCCGCCACCGCCGCCGCCAGCCGGTCGAACTCCGAGCCGCGCTCGGCCACCTCGAGCCCGGCGACCTGCGCCCGCCGCCGCCGCGCCGCCGACGGCTCGAGCACGGCGCCGCCGCCGACGGTGACCGCCGGCGAGTAGGTGCGGATGACGAAGCGGTCGCCGCGCGCCGGCACGGTCGGCGTCTCGAGCGAGATCTGCGCCAGCGCGCTGGCGCCAGGGACCAGCTCGCCGCCCTCGAGCAGCGCGACGCGAGCCAGGATCTCGCCCGCTCCGAGGTGGAAGCGCACGCGGACGCGGTCCTTGAGCGGCTTCGCCGCCCCCGCCAGCAGCGTGACGCGCGCCGAGAGCAGCCGCGACGCCGCCAGGCTCCCCGGGGCGACCAGCCAGTCGCCGCGCCCGGCCTCGTCGCGCGCCACGCCGTGCAGCGCGATGGCCGTGCGCTGCCCGGCCAGCGCCGCCTCCACCTGCGCGCCGTGCACCTGCACCGAGCGCACCCGCGCCGTCCGCCCGCGCGGCAAGAGCGCCAGCGTGTCGCCCACCGCGATGCGGCCGCGCCACAGGGTCCCGGTGACCACGGTGCCGAAGCCCTCGACCACGAACGAGCGGTCCACCGGCAGGCGCGCCGGCTCGGCCGTGGGCCGGTTGGCCGACGCGTCGAGGGCGCCGTCGATGGCCGCCAGCAGCTCGCCCGCCCCCGCCCCCGTCACCGCCGAGAAGCGCACCACCGGCGCGCCCTCCAGCGCCGACCCGCGCGTCAGCTCGCGCGCCTCGCGCTCGACCAGGGCGAGCCACTCGGCGTCGGCCACCAGGTCGCACTTGGTGAGCACGACGATGCCGCGCGGGATGCCGAGCAGTGAGACGATGGCGAAGTGCTCGCGGGTCTGCGGCATCACCCCCTCGTCGGCGGCGATGACCAGCAGCACGAGGTCGATGCCGGTGACCCCGGCCAGCATGTTGCGCACGAAGCGCTCGTGGCCGGGGACGTCGACGATGCCGACGCGCCGCCCGGCGGGCGTGACCAGGTTGGCGAAGCCGAGGTCGATGGAGATGCCGCGCGCCTTCTCCTCCGGCAGGCGGTCGGTGTCGATGCCGGTCAGGCGGCGAACCAGCGCGGTCTTGCCGTGGTCGATGTGGCCGGCGGTGCCGACGACGGCGATGCGGTCCGAGGCGGGGCCGGCGCCCGGGGCCGCGGCCCGCTCACTCACGGACGCGCTTGATCTCCGCCCCGGCGGCGGCGAGCTTCTCGTCGAGCTTCTCGTAGCCGCGGTCGAGGTGGTAGATGCGCGAGATGTGGGTCTCGCCCTCGGCGACCAAGGCGGCCAGCACCAGCGCGGCGCTGGCGCGGATGTCGGTGGCCATCACCGGGCAGCCGGAGAGCCTCTCCACTCCCTTGACCACCGCGACGTTGCCCTCGAGGCGGACGTCGGCGCCGAGGCGCACCAGCTCGGGCACGTGCGTGAAGCGGTCGTGGTAGACGGTGTCGGTGAGCACGCTGGTGCCGTCGGCGATGGCCAGCAGGGCCATGACCTGCGCCTGCATGTCGGTGGGGAAGCCGGGAAACGGCGCGGTGGTGACGTCGACGGCGCGCGGCCGCCCGGCGCGGTCCACGACCACCGTGTCGCCCTCGGTCGTCACCGTGGCGCCGCCGGCTTCCAGCGTGCGGATCACGGCCCCGCAGTGCGCCGGCTCCATGCCGGTGACCCGCAGCGGCCCGCCGGCGATGGCCCCGGCCGCCAGGTAGGTGGCCGCCTCGATGCGGTCGGGGATGATGCGCACGCGCCCGGGGGCCAGCGAGCGCACGCCGCGCACCGTCAGCCGGTGGGTGCCGATGCCGCCGATCTCGGCCCCCATCTGGAAGAGGTACTCGGCGAGTTGCGTGATGTCCGGTTCCAGGGCGGCGTTCTCGATCACCGTCTCGCCCCGCGCCAGCGCCGCCGCCATCAGCAGGTTGCCGGTGGCGCCGACGCTCACCAGGTCGAAGCGGAAGCGGCAGCCGGTCAGGCCGCGCGGCGCGCGCGCCACGATGTAGCCGTGCTCGATGGTGACGTCGGCGCCGAGGCGCTCCATCGCCTTGACGTGCAGGTCCACCGGGCGCGGGCCCCAGGCGCAGCCGCCGGGCAGCGAGACGCGGGCCTCGCCGAAGCGCGCCAGCAGCGGCCCCAGCACGTAGAACGAAGCGCGCATCGTCTTGACCAGCTCGTAGGGCGCCTCCACCGAGTTCACCGTGCCGGTGTCGATGCGGCAGACGTGCTCCTCGAAGCGCACGCGCGCGCCGAGCGTCTCCAGGACGCGCGCCATCGTGCGCGTATCCATGAGCGAGGGACAGTTCTCGAGCACGTGCTCGCCGGGGGTGATCAGCGTGGCGGCCATGAGGGGCAGGGCCGCGTTCTTGGCGCCGTTGACGCGGATGGCGCCCTTCAGGCGGCGTCCGCCGGAGATGACGAATGCGTCCATGGATGGGGCCTGCGTGTCGGTCGGAGACTGGGTTTCGGCCGGGGTCCGGGTGTCCGTCGCCGAGGGGTTCATGCGCCTCCGTGCGGGGTGCGGCCGCGGGAACGGGCTCGCTGCCTAGCGTCGCAGCTCGGCCATCACCACACGCGGTGTCCCGGCCAGATCCCGGGTGACACGGGCCGGCCCGAACAGCGGGCACGCGGCGATCCGAGCCGCCACATTATCGGCTTGGCCATCGCCCACTTCAAGCGCGAGCAGGCCGCCGGGGCGCAGAAAGACCCCCGCGCGCTCGACGACGGCCTCGAGGATGGCGAGGCCGCCGCGGCCGGCGACCAGCGCCGCGGCCGGCTCGTGCTCGCGCACCTCGCGCTGCAGCGTGGGCAGCTCGCCCTCACCCACGTAGGGAGGATTGCTGACCACGGCGTCGAAGCACGGGGCGTCACGGAAGGCGGCGAAGCCGTCGGCGGCGAGCCAGGCGACGCGGGCAGCGGTTCCCGGGTGGCTCCCCTCCACCCGCGTCCGATTGCGGCGGGCGTAGCGCAACGCCGCGAGGGAGAGATCGCTGCCGAGGACGCGGGCCGCGGGGCATTCGGCGGCCACCGCCAGGGCGATGCAGCCGCTGCCGGTGCCCAGGTCGAAGACCCGGGGGGCGGCATCACGGCCGGCGCCCGCCCGCGCGCCCAACCAGGCGATGACCTCCCCGGCCAGGACCTCCGTCTCCGGCCGGGGGATGAGCACGCCGCGGCCCACGTCCAGCGAGAGCTCCCGGAACCACGCCCGCCCCACCAGGTACTGGACCGGCTCCCCCGCCATGCGCCGCAACAGGAGCGCCGCCAGGGTGCGGGCCTGGGCGATGGAGAGCGCGCGGTCCGGATCCTGGAACAGGGCCGAGCGCGGGGCGTCGATGAGCCCCAGCACCGAGGCCACGAGCCATTCGGCCTCGACGCGGTGGCTCTCCACCCCCGCCGCGGCCAGCTCCCGAGCCGCTCCCGCCAGCGTCTCCGCCACGCGCATGGCCGCAGCATAGCGAAACCCCCGCCGCCGGGGGGCCTTTCGTGCCGCGGCCCCGCGCCTGGTAGCCGGCACGGCCCGCCACCTGGCGGGTCCGACTGAACTTTTTGCGCGATTTGCCGATAGCTGAAGGCGAGGGGGAGCGCGACCGGCGCACCCTCGGGCCTTTGCTGCCCGCCTGCGGGAGCGCGTCGGGGACCCCACGCCGAACCGCCGACGGGTATTCGGTCCGGCGGCGGGATGCGGCAACGGAATCGCCACGGGCAAGGAGGCGCGCAGGGATGTTCGCCAGGCCACAGGAAGAGTCGAAACTGCAGCGGCTCGAGCGCTGCAACCTCTGGATGTGGGTGCTGGCCGCGTTGCTCATGGTCTCGCTGGGCGTCGCAGTCGCCACCGTCTACCTCTCGCAGATCACCGAGGCGGCGCAGGGCCCCTTCCCCGCCCCCGAGACGCGCGGCCTGCTGGCCGGCGGCCTGTGCGGCGTCCTCGCCCTGTTCTGCCTCTACGTCATCCTCAAGCAGCAGGAGATGCAGCGCCTGCGCGCCCAGCTCTACGCCACCGGCCTGCGCGAGGAGTCCCTGCGCTCGCGGCTGTTCGGCCTCTCGTCGCTGCTCGAGGGCATCGCCGGGCTGGGCGGGCAGGTGGACCTCGAAGCCGTCCTCCAGACGCTCGCCGAGCACGTGCGCGACGCGCTGCGCGCCGACCAGTCGTCGATCATGCTCCTGCACGCCGAGTCGCAGGAGCTGCGCTGCCGCGCCGTGGCCGGCCTCGACCGCGAGTTCGTGCGCGGCGCCAGCGTCAAGCTCGGCGAGGGGATCGCCGGCTGGGTGGCGGCCCACAACGAGGCGCGGGTCCTCAACCAGGGCGATTTCCGGCCCCTCCCCGGCTCCGCCCCCAAGCGCGGCCGCAGCATCCACACCGCCCTGTGCGTGCCCCTGGCGGTGCGGGAGCGCGTCATCGGCGTGCTCAACATCAACCGTCTGGAGCACGGGCCCGTGTTCACCGACGAGGACGCGCGCCTGATCACCGTCTTCGCGGCGCACGCGGCCATCGCCATCGAGCACATCCTCGAGCGGGAGACCGACGAGCGCACCCGGCGCGCGCAGAAGCTCGAGGCGCTCGGCCGCCTGGCGGGCGGCGTGGCGCACGACTTCAACAACCTGCTGACCGTGATCCTGGGCCACCTCGAGCAGGTGCTCGACGGCCTCGGTGCCGACCACGCCCTGCGGACGGGCGCCGAGAAGGCGCGCGACGCGGCCGAGCGCTGCGCGCTGCTGACCCGCCAGCTCCTGGCCTTCGGCAGCAAGCACGTGGTGCGGCCTCAGACCCTCGACCTCAACGCCGACGTGGCGGCCATGGCCGACCTGCTGCGGCGCGTCATCCCCGAGGACATCTCGCTGGTCACCCGGCTGAGCCCGGACCTGGGCTGGATCAGCGCCGACCCCGGGCAGATCGAGCAGGTCATCCTCAATCTCACCCTCAACGCCCGCGACGCCATGCCCGACGGCGGCACGCTGACCATCGAGACCGCCAACGCCGACCTGGAAGCCGGCGAGGGGCCGGGCCGGCCACCGGTCGCCCCGGGCCGCTACGTGACCCTGCGGGTGAGCGACACCGGCACGGGCATGGACCCCGAGGTCTGCGAGCGGATCTTCGAGCCCTTCTACACGACCAAGGGACGCGACCGCGGCACCGGGCTCGGCCTCGCCACCGTCTACGCGGTGGTCAAGCAGAGCGGCGGCGAGATCTCGGTGTACAGCGAGCCGGGCTGCGGCACGGTCTTCCAGATGTGGTTGCCCCGGGTCGAGGCGGCGCCGCGCAGCGCCCCGCGGCCACGGCCGCTGGGCGCCGCCGGGTCGGGACCGGCGCGCGTCCTGCTCGTCGAGGACGAGGACGCGGTGCGCGAGCTGACCCGCGAGATCCTGGAGATGGGCGGCTACACCGTGATCGAGGCCCGCAACGGCCTCGACGCGATGGCGCAGGCGGCGGCCTGTCCCGACGAGATCGATCTCATCCTCACCGACGTCGTCATGCCGCAGATGAGCGGCCGCGAGGTGGTCGAGCAGCTCTGCCCGCAGCGGGCTCGCATGCGCGTCATGTTCATGTCCGGCTACACCGGGGACGTGCTCGACCGCCTGACATTGGCCAATCCGACGCTGACGTTCTTGCAGAAGCCGTTCACACCGCAGGGCCTGCTGCTCAGGGTGCAGCAGGCGCTGGCCGGGCCGCCCCCGGCGGGCGAGCTTTCCGAGCCGACGCCGGCCGCGGCCTAGAGCCCCGCATCCCTCTTCCAGGAGCGCGCGCGTGTCCGTCTCGCCGCAACCCAAGAGCCGCTACCTGACCTCGATCCTCCTCGAGGCCGGGCTGGTCACCGAGGAGCAGATCGAGGAGGGCCTCTTCCGCCAGCGCGCCACCGGGCACCGCATCGGCGAGACCCTGGTGGAGATGGGAGCGGTCACCGAGGAGAGCATCGGCTGGGCTCTGGCCCGCCAGTTCTCGCTCGTCTTCGTCGACTTGCCGCCCGAGACCCTCGACGCCGAGCTGGTGAGGCTGATCCCCGAGCCGCTGCTGCGCCGCCTGCAGGCGGTGCCGCTGGTGCGCGGGGAGGCGGGCCTGTCGATCGCCGTCTCCGACCCCACGGACGCCGAGGCGCTCAGCGAGCTGGTGCGCGCCGCCGGCTGCGCGCTGGCCATCAACATCGCCACGCCGTCGCGCATCCACGAGGCCCTCGACGCCATCTTCGGGACGCGCCCCGGCCGGAGCTCGGAATCGGACGGAGCGCCGGAGCGCCGGCGGCGCTACGACGTGCTGTGGGACCGCTCGGGGGCCACGTTCCTTGAGTTCCACCTCGCCAATGCCGGCAAGCTGGGCGCCTCCGAGATCCACTTCATCCCCGACCAGGAGGAGATGCAGATCGCCTACCGGCTGGGAGGCGAGCTGGTGCTCGAGGCCGTGGAGCCGAGCCAGGTCGTCGAACTACTGGCGGCGCGCGTCGAGGCGCTGGGCGGGCCGGTGCTCGGCGAGGGCGAGACCCTCGCGCGCGGCCGCTTCGTCTGCCGCATCGTCGGCGAGGAGCTGTGCGTCGAGGCGGCGTTCGTGCGCGGTGCGGCGGGCCCGGCGGTGACCCTCTTCCCCATGCGCCGCCCCGGGGCAGCGCCCACCCTCGAGGACCTGGGCGTGGAGCCGGCGGCCGCCGAGCGCCTGCGCACCGCGCTGCGCCAGAGCGCCGGGCTGGTGCTGGTGGCCGGCCCGCCGCGCTCCGGCGGCTCGACGATGCTGTCCGCCCTGCTGGCCGCTGCGCCGGAGATGCGTCGCCGCGTGCTGGTGTTCGAGCCGGGCGACACGCCCTATGGCCCGCTGGCCACGCGGGTCCGCCTCGCGCCGGCGACGGCGCGGGAGAAGTGGGAGGAGATCGCCGTCTCCCTGAACCCCGACGCGGTCGTGCTCGACGGCGGGCTCGGCGGCGACGCGGTGCGCGGCGCCCTCTCGGACGCCGCCGCCGGGCGCCTGCTGCTGGCGCGCACCGACTGGGCCGACTCGTTCGACCTGCTCGCCGAGCTGGCCGCGCCGCCGCGCCAGCGCGCGCCCCTGGCCCGCCGCCTGCTGTGCGTGGTGCAGCAGCGGCTGGTGCGCGTGACGGCGGACGGCGGAGCGGACGGCGGTGCCACCGCCGCCCCCCCCGCCGCCGGGTTCTTCCCCGGGCGCGCGGGCCTCTTCGAGTTCGTCTTCGCCGGCGACAAGCTGCGCCGCGCGCTGCTCGTCGGCGCCGACGCCGAGCACCTGCGCGCCGCCGCCGGGGCCGAGGGCTTCCGCCCCCTCTCCGAGGCCGTCAAGGCCGCGATCGCCGCCGGCCGGCTGGCACCGGGCGAGGCCGCCCGGGCCCTCACCTAGGAGGGCGCCGTGGCCTGCGATCTGACCGTGCTGCTGACCTTCGCGCGCGACGAGGGCGCCTCCGACCTGCACATCTCGCCGGGGCTGCCGCCCATCGTCCGCCTGCGCGGCGCGATGACCCGACTCGAAATGGCGCTGCTGACCCCCGAGCAGACGCACGCCGCCATCTACGACATCCTCAACGACGCGCAGAAGAAGATCTTCGAGGAGCACCGCGATCTCGACTTCGCCTTCGAGATCCCCGGCGTGTCGCGCTTCCGCGCCAACGTCTTCCGCCAGCAGTACGGCGACGCCGCGGTGTTCCGCGTGGTGCCGACGAAGATCCGCACGCTCGAGGAGCTGGCCATGCCCAAGGTGCTGCGCGACCTGGCCATGAAGGAGAAGGGCCTGGTGCTGGTCACCGGCCCCACCGGCTCCGGCAAGTCCACGACGCTCGCCGCCATGGTGGACTACGTCAACGAGAACCGGCGCGGCCACATCCTCACCATCGAGGACCCGATCGAGTTCGTGCACCCGTCGAAGAAGTGCCTGGTGAACCAGCGCGAGGTGGGGCCGCACACCGGCTCGTTCAGCGCCGCGTTGCGCGCCGCCCTGCGCGAGGACCCCGACGTCATCCTGGTCGGCGAGCTGCGCGACCTCGAGACCACGGCGCTGGCCATCACCGCGGCCGAGACCGGGCACCTGGTCTTCGCCACGCTGCACACCAGCTCGGCGTCCAAGACGGTGGACCGCATCATCGACGTCTTCCCGGCCGAGCAGCAGGCGCAGGTGCGCACCATGCTCTCCGAGTCGATCGAGGGGGTCATCGCCCAGACCCTGCTGCCATCCAAGGACGGCAAGGGCCGGGTGGCCGCCATGGAGGTGCTGATCGGCGTGCCGGCGCTGCGCAACCTGATCCGCGAGAACAAGACGGCGCAGATCCTGTCGGTCATCCAGACCGGCGCCCAGCACGGCATGCAGAGCCTCGACCAGTCGTTACAAGACTTGGTCATGCGCGGCGCGCTGGCGCGCGAGGAGGCGGTCCGCAGGTCCGCCAACCCGCGTCTGTTCGAGACCGCCCCCGGCGGCCCGGCGGGCGGGGCCATGTCCGGGGCCGGCGGCCTGTCCGCAGCGGCGCGGCCGGCGATGCCCGGGGCCGCCGACGCGGCCCGCCGCCCGGCCTTTAACCGGTGAGTGAGGAGCGACCCGTGCTGACCCTGGTGGAACTGCTGCGGACGCTCAAGGAGCGCGACGGCTCGGACCTCTACCTCGCGGCCGACTCGGCGCCGCTGGTGCGCATCGACGGCGCCA
>Ga0315284_10003681_pt1 | contig 21802 bp, 26 predicted proteins | sample YL17G09_16_MG_FD_203696 | JGI IMG/M metagenome (GOLD analysis project Ga0315284, IMG submission 203696) | Sediment microbial communities from Yellowstone Lake, YNP, Wyoming, USA - YL17G09_16 | ecosystem: Environmental > Aquatic > Freshwater > Lake > Sediment | place: USA: Wyoming | collected... | reverse complement strand
CCGTTGCACCCGCTGTAACTCCCTCATCCAGTTCTGCTGGGATGATGTTTACGCTGACCAGCGCGACGGTGCGTACGTGAAGTGCCCTGTCTGCCAGGTCTTCATCGCCTGGGAGAACGTGAAGCAGCGGGGAAAGCAGATCCTCAAATGACTACCATGCGGTTCAACAAGGAGCCGGGCAGCCCAGTGATGCAGAGCACTGAGGAGCCGGCGGTTTTGATCATGGACGGCCCGCCGGATGATGTCCGCCTGCCGCCCGAGCTCGGTGGGTTCATCGAGCGCGTGCGAGAGAGCTTCCAGGGTCCTTGTCCGCGCTGCCAACAGACCGTGCGTCATCTGGTGCTGGAGAGCTGCAGCGTGGCCGAATGCAGACCATGTGGGGGATTCCTTTGGTACAGAAAGAAGGGCAGCGATCGATGACAGCTCCAAAGCGATTAACGCCACAACAAAAGGCTGCCGGTACTAATACCTACTATGCCCGCATTCAGCTTTGGCACCCAGACGGTTCTCGCACTGATTTCGATCTACCTTGGATCAATCATGCTGACGGCAAGCGTTTGATGGCAGAGATCATTCGACTATACAGAATGCCGGAGTCGAAAACTGCTGCCGAGTGGGAGTACCTCGCCCGTAGTGGATTGGAAGAACAGAAGGAGATACAGAGGCTCGAACGCGCATTCAAGCGTATTCCAAAAGTCAAAGATACTGGTTGGGTACAACAGGGGTCCAGTCAGCCACAGCGGGGTATCTATGATAATGCTAGGGAGATCGAATTCAAGAATGAGTTGTCGGCATTGGATTTGGATCTGGTGAAGAAGTATTTGGCGAACGACGCCTATATTACGGGTAAGGGTTGGACCGGTGTGACTGGCTACCGAATAGATGCTCGACCGCTGTTCGTTTATCGCTTCACCACCACGTGGGACTCGAGTGATTGATCGCTAGAAAGGAGAGATCAATGGTAATCGCACTCAGACTAGGAGATCTACCTTCTGTGTGGACCGGGACCGAATGGACCTCGGAGAAGGACGCTGTCAAGAACGGTAAGGCCAAGATGTATGACGAGATGGAGCCCGACTTCTCAGATCTACCTGCGGACAGGGACATCCGCTTCCTCCAGATACCAACAAGGGCGAAGTGGCTCCAGCTGGGTGTCGTCTCCCCGGCCGCGGCCCTGGCGATGTTGAACTTCCTGGAGCAAAAGGGGCTGGAGGTAGACTGATGCAGATCTGCCACTGCCCGCTATCGTTTCACTACTATTTGGGATTCGAGTGACTGAATGGCCGCGGATAAAGATGTCATTCAGAAGCTATTCGAACAGTTCGGGTACACCTGGTTCACAGCCAAGATGGCGCGCATGTCTTTGGCAGAACTGCGGAGACTTGAGCACGAGGGCTATCTCGACCTGTCCAAGGGCATGCACACCAGCAACCTCAACTTCCGGGTGCGAAAGGAGGTAGACGATCATGAAGGATATGGAGACGTCTAAGAAGCCGCTCCCGGAGAGGGAGTTGCGCATCAAAATCCGGGCCGGAGATCGTGAGTGCTTCACCTGGTATCCATCTGATGACCACCGATGCCCGTACTTGATGACGCGCAGGTTCGGTGTGCAATTGTGTTGCGACTTGTTCGCGGGTGTAGATCTACTCCCGGTTGACTACAACGAGAATGGCCTGCCGGTAGGTGCGTTGCGTTGCAAAGCATGTCTGGAGGCAGAACATAAATGAGAACTTGCAACTGCCCAATGTGCGGAGGACCACCTGTGATCTTGGGTGCCCTTGGCAATCTCCTCTGGATGCGCTGCCGCAACTGTGGGATCGATTTCAATCGCAAACAACCGCCAAGGAGGAAGCGTGCGAATACCAAGACTGCCGTGGGAAAAATACTGGATGATGATGGCCCACCTGACGGCGACCCGATCGACGTGTGACCGCGGACCCGAGTTGCTCTTCGACCCTGGACGTCACGGGGTCGGGGCAGTCCTGGTCAAAGACAAGCGTGCGATCGCCGGCGGTTACAACGGCTCAGCACCCGGGCACGTTCAGTGCAACGAGATCAAATGCGTCTCCTGCTCGTGCGACGTCCAGCTCGACTACACAGCTGGGAGGCCTGGTTGTGGCTGGTACAATGACCACCCGCAGTTCACGCCAGAGGGAACGCTGTTGGCCAACCGCTGCATTGTGTGCGGAGGCCGGTTGGATGGTGGCCATCTCCTGCGTGATGGTCACTGTGTCCCAGGTGACACGGTGATCTCCAAGTTCCAGCCTGGACTCTACAACACTGGCCATCGGACGATCCTGCAAATCTACGAGAACTGGCAGAATCCGCACAAACGTGGGGCCATGAAGAGGATGAAGATCAGGTCAGTGAACGAGCAGGAGTTCGTAGTCCCAGACCGCATCACTGATGTTTGGATGAGCCCTCCGAAAAGACTGCTGGCGATCACCACAAGCCTAGGGCGTACAGTGCGTGTCACCGAGAAGCAGCTTGTCCTGACCGAGGATGGCTGGGAGCCGGCTGATTCCTTGCGGGTCACAAGATCCAAGATCGCTCTGAATGGGCAGTATCCGTACGATGATCAGGAGTGGCTCAAGCAGCAATATGTGGCCCTCGGTCTCTCGCAGGTGGATATTGCCAATGCAGTGGGGTGCAACCGCAAGACCATCCATGACCGTCTGCAGAGCTTCGGCATCCAGATTCGGGACTTCCATCTGGGCGGCTGGAACAAGGGAATGCGTAGAGAAGGCACTCCCGGGTACAAGGGTGAGGACATCGATGATACGCACGCTCGTGGGCGGTCCAGGAGATACGGTCTGACTGAAGCGTGTGCTGTCTGCGGTGGTGTTGATGGATTGGAAGTACACCACCGGGATGGGATCCCACAGAACGATGCCGACGACAATCTGCTAACTCTTTGCACTGGCTGTCATGAGGTGGCCCATACCCCACATGCCAAGATCAAGAAGGTGGTCTTCGACAACGTGGCATCGGTAGATGAGGACGTGGAGGAGGAGGTATTTGATCTCTCCACGCTCCACAATCACAACTACGTGGGTGACGGTGTGGTACTCCATAATTGTGTTAGAACGATCCACAGCGAGATGAACGCGCTCATGCAGTGCGCGCTGGACGGAACATCGCCGCAGGGAAGTGTCCTGTACACGACCGCCAGTCCGTGCTTCGACTGTGCGAAGACTATCATCAGGGCTGGCATCGTGCGGGTCTGCTACGGCCAGCCTTATGACAGTCGTTACGGCCTAAGTAGAGATGTAAAAGACATGCTCACGCGGTCGGGCCTGGCGGTGGAACAACTGATCGTCACTAGAGAGGACCTGGAGAGATAGATGAGCTGCCAGCGTTGCAAGAGCGAGCGCGTGATGCACGTCAGCTGCAAGTGCTCAGACATGTTCAATGCCAGCATGGGCGAGAAAGACACGGTCTTCGGCGAAGGCGGTTGGGGTGATTACGTGCGTTTCAATCTCTGCCTTTCTTGCGGCCAGATGCAGGGGACCTGGCCGAACCCGGAGACCGCGTTTGAGCGTGGTGAGGAGGAGTAGGATGTGCAGGTTCGTGGACAACAACGGGGTCGAACACACGTACGACGCCGTCCGCAAGGCTCAGGGGACGGACACCTACTGCATGGAGTTGGTGGGCAGGATCGACATCGAGGCGATGATGGCGGCTGTCAACCAGGGGATAGACAGCCACTTGGAGGCCTGCTTCGTGCCTGATCTCGGTGATGTGTTCGAGCCCAAGAAGAGGAAGGTGGGCAGCCGCTGCGTAGGTCATGTGCTGGCGTGCAAGGTCTCCCAGGAGAGCATGCCGGTGCTTTTGCGGCGGTTGTTCGAGGGCCAAGAGCCTGACCAGCATCTAGCCCAGGACATTCTGGACAACCTGATGGAGGATCTATGAAGGCTGAAGTTAAGGCTCGGCAGTATTGGGCCGTTCGTCATAATGGTGATAACGGGGATTTGATCCTTGGGCGAGTGAAGAGCGTTCGCAGCACGGGGGAGGTGGTGCTTGTGAATTTGCTCACTGACAAGATCTCCACGAAGAACATCAACGTCCTTCGTGTACGCAACAAGCGTGTGCGAAAGGATCAAGCGGATCAGATCCTGGATGTCTGCAGAAACAAGGGGAAGTTCGCTGCCAGAAAAGAGGCTGTCAAGATGAAGTCGCCGTACGAGAAGGATCGGCGGCAGCAGGAGCTGCCACTTGAGCCCATAGCGGTAGCTGCGGAGAAGTGTGGGATCATTAAGGCCAACGTCAGGGCAGATATCCGCGCGTTCGTCGTGCAGCTCAAGCGCCTGCAAAGAGATGTCCGAGATCTACAGGAGAAGCTCGAGAAGCTGGATGTCGGACTTAGTGGTTGATGGTTGTGGGTGTAGTGACTGTGCCAAGGGATGCAAGTTTGCTGCCTGCATAAAGGAGATCAAGGCCGAGTGGCCAGAACCCGAGTACGACTGGCCCGCTCTCGAGGCTGCCTGCAAAGCCTATCGGGAGTGGGCCAGTTGTCAACCACTGCCCAAATCGCGGAGGCGGAGATAGCGATGGAGAAGTATAAGATCTACCAGTTGGCACTCAGGCCAGATCAGGCCAGCAGACTCTACGAGTTCGGCTTCAAAATCCGTAGCCTGCGGGGCCGTCGTGTTCGAGACGATCTAGACTATCACTACAACGACTGCCCGCTGTTTGATATCGAACTACCCAAGTCCGCAGTGGTAGTTAGGGAGCCTGTGCTGGATCTGGGCGGACGGCCGGGCATAGCCCGCATTCAACCAAAGGATGGCGAAGGGTACATTCGGGAGTTCAAGTGGCGGCCATCTGTGCGGGGAGTACCTGCACGAATGACGGGTTTCGTCCGGCTGGAAGAGTTCTTGCGTAGGGCTGGCAAGAAGAAAAAGGAGGGCAAGGATGAAGATGATACCGGGGCAGACCCCGTATACGCCTGAGCAATTGGAGAGATTGGACCTCGAGCTGAGGGAGGCGTGTGAGGCTGAGGAGCTGTTTGACCTGGACGAGCTCGAGCGCTACGCGGACGAGCAGCAGGAGAAAGAGGAGAAGAAGAAATGAGGATCGTATCACCTGGTGTGACCTTGGTGTGCTCGACACCGAACGCGGCCGAGTTCATAGAGAGGGTGGGAAGGGTGTGCTACAAGAGCGAGGACAAGATCACGCCAGATAGCGCTGGGAAGTTCATCAAGATGTTGCTCGAGCGTGGGCACGAGTCCGTAATCGAGCACGCGCATGCGTCGTTCCTAGTGGTTTGTGATCGGGGAGTGAGCCACGAGTTCGTGCGTCACCGGATCTTCAGCTACAGTCAGGAGAGCACCCGCTACTGCAACTATGCCAAGACCAAGCACGGCAACGAGATCACTGTCATCGAGCCCCCTGGGCTTTTTGGCGATGCTCGCCAGGCGTGGACGGCTGCTGTCAGTATGGCGGAAAGCAGTTACCTCATGATGATATCATTGGGTGTCAAGCCGGAGATAGCTCGGTCCGTGCTCCCTAACTGCTTGAAGACTGAGCTGGTGGGGACGGCCAACTTCCGTGAGTGGCGGCACTTCCTGCGCATGCGGGCGGTCAATCCGAAGGCCCACCCACAAATGAGGGAGATCGCTATCCCTATCGGTCGGGCGCTGTTCGAGCTGTGCCCACCGGTGTTCGAGGACTTCAGGGAGAAGCTGGAGGCCAGCTAGCAATTTGGTCTTGATTCTTTCACTTCCCATCTAAATGTGCGCGGTGTTATCCTATCTGCGCACATTTAGATGGAGATGATCAATGCCAAGGATCCCGCTTTCTAATGAAGTAGTAGGGAAGACCCCACATCTTGCCCATCCTGGAGGCGGACTTCAGGGGGAAGTTTGGGATCTGAGGGAAGATCTCAAGCGTGTATGTGCTCGGATCGATACCGAGTTTGAACTGATCTCGGGTGCTGACTGGCAGAATTCGGTCAAGACTCGTACTGGTACTCCACCCGGTTTCCCAGTGGTTGGTGATCGTTATCTCATTACCACCGGGAGTGGGGTTTGGGCTGGTCATAACAACGAGTTGGCTGCAATGGCGGCCGCTGGTTGGTCGTTCACGCCGCCGGCTGAGGGCATGGCGATGTTCGTGGACGATGAGAATCTCGTCTACATGTACGTTGATGGCTCGTGGACTGTCAGTCCGATCCCGATTCATGCGCTAGTTGGTGGACTGCATTCGGTTTCAGGTCTGACTGTCAGTCACTTCCTCAAGGCCTTGACTGCCACTTCCGTTGGCTTCGCTCAGATCCAGCACGGTGATCTAGGGGGCGTCGGGGCCAACGACCACCACGCACAGAGTCACGTTCTGGACGGAGCTGACCACACGGTTTCCGGATTGACTCCCGGGCATGTGATGAGGGCCACGGGAGCTGCCGTAGCGGCTTTCGGTCAGGCACAGCACGGTGATCTTGGTGGTATTGGAGCAACTGATCACCACTCGAATGCCAACGATCCTACGTCGGACGAGAAGGGTGCACTGGCAGGTACGGATGGTACTCCGAGCGCGAGCAACGAGTATGTCACGAACTCTGACGCTCGTAACTCGGATGCTCGTACGCCTGTGGCTCACGTCCTCAATGGCGCGCTCCACACGGTCAGCGGGCTTACCCCTGGTCACGTCATGCGCGCCTCTGGTGCGGCTGCCGCTGACTTCGCCCAAGCGCAGCACGGCGACCTCGGGGGCGTCGGGGCCAACGATCACCACGCCCAGAGCCACGTTCTGGACGGGGCAGACCACACCGTCTCCGGTTTGACCCCTGGCCATGTGATGCGGGCCACAGGTGCCGCTGCAGCATCGTTTGGACAGGCACAGCACGGAGACCTCGGCGGGGTGGGCGCGACCGACCACCACAGCAATGCCAATGATCCCAGCGCCGGGGAGAAGGCGGCCCTCGTCAGTACCTTCGGTTCACCTTCGGCGACGAACCGTTATCGCAGCGAAACGGACCCGGCGGTTGCTCGTTGTACCACTGCCAACATGCAGCTCTACCTCGACATGACCGGGGGAAGCGACGCGAACGACGGGCTCACGCTCCTGACCCCCAAGAAGACTTTCGCCGCTGTCTACGCCCTGATCCCGCAGTTCGTCTTGCACAACGTAACGGTCAACGTGCTGGGGACCTCAACCGAAACCGGCACTGTAGCCCTCGAGCGGTATGTCGCCACGGGGAAGGTCCTGCTGGTTTGCGGCGGCGCTCTCCGCACGGTGGTAGCCGACAACGGCGGCAGCCCATGGGTGAGCGACATCGCCAGCGCCGCGAGCATCGGTCTCACGACCGCAGGCTGGACGCCGAACCTGTGGAACGGCTACTTCTGCCAGATCACCACGTCGCCAGGCACCACTCCCCCGGACCTCGCGGTCCCGCAGGAGCGGACGATCCACCGGCACGACGCAACCACGCTCGTCCCGGTGCGGAACTATTCGACCTCGCCGGTGGTGGGAGCGACCTTCCGAGTCGTGCGGCCGACCACGGAGATCGGGACCGCCATGACGCTGCTGCTCCAGAACACGGGCAATGGGATCATGCAGGTCCAGAACTTCCACACGTCTAGCACGTCCTCCCTGCGCGTGGAGAAGAGTCTCGGTCCGGTCTACATGAGCCACATCACCGTGGCCTCGACCCTGACCAGCGCTGGGCTCACTGGTGAGCCGGTCTGGGTCAGCACCGGGAGCAGCCTCACGATCACCCCGACGAGCTACAACCCGGCCACCTGGGTGCTCAAGGGAGCGACGACCGACCCGCAGTGCGGCGTCAGTCAGGTCGCGGGAACCGGCTGGTTCTACTGCTCCTGCGCGCACATCCAGGTCGCGGGGAGTTTCATCAAGCGGCTCCTGACCAACCGGGCGTTTACGTTCCACGCCTTCATGGGCTACAACGTCCAGGGCGCAGGTTCGATCAGTGCGGGTCAGGACTCCGGCACCCCGGTCACGCTGCTCAACAGCTTTGCGGGTGGCTACGCAAACTCGCAGTTCGGCGGTCACGCTACCAAGGCCCCGTTCCTGGCCGTCAACAGCTCGGTCGGCTTCGGTACGCCGGCCGGAGCGGGTGCGGGAATCCTCTTCATCCCGGCGCTCGCCACGGCGATCCACGGGATCGAGGCGATCAACAGCAGTCTGCGTCTCGACCTGGTGGCGGGAACGGGCTTCGCCGGACTGGGTGTTTACTCTCACGCGGGAGGTTGTATTCAGCCGAGACCGGGAGCAGCTCCGACCATCACGGGATCGCTCGGTGACTTCGGCTTCGAGGGTGTGCTGGCGAGCATCCAGCCCTCGGTCGCAGTCCCGGGCAGCGGCATCGATACTGTGATCGAGACCATGGTGATCGGGGTGGCAGGTAACGCAGTCACGCTAGCACTGGTCGCCGATGGCGCTGGGGTGGGGAACATGACCCGTGTTGGCACGGCCTTCACCTTCCACTACGCCAGTGCCGTCACCACGGTCGCGAACTTCGAGGCGGCGGTGGCCGGGCTGGTGGCCCCGAATCGGCTCATCCGAATCAAGGCCAACGGCACCGGAGTGACAGTCCTGACCGCTCCAGGTGACACGTTCGGGGCCACGGCTTTCACCCTGGGCTCGGATGTGGCGGCGGGAGGTACTTGGCTCGAGATCGAGTCGGGTGTGCGAATCAGCAACGCGAACGAGCAGGTGGTGGTCAAGAAGGTCTCGATGGCGGGCATCTAACCCTTCCTCGAGCGGTTGCTCGAGAGCGATAGGAGAATGAACATGGCAGTTTGGCCTGGAAACAAGTGCGGACAGTGTGACGCCACTGGCCTCGTCGCAGGACAGCCGCGGGAGCGGTTCATCTGCCCTAACCCGAATTGCAAGAGGGAGGGCTGCCCGGACTGCATGCCAGAGGGCGAAGCCCAGCAGTGCGGATGGTGTGACTACAACGACGCGAGCGTCCCGGCTGACCCTCGGATGATCGTATAGCGGTGAGGTGTTCTTGACTGAGCGCTAGCTTTACCCCCGTAAACTCTTCTGCCTGTCAGTAACAACTGCATCACAATTCCCTGCTTTAGATCTTGACTTGATCCCCCAGTTCGATTAAAACAAGATTATGACGTTCAAAAACTCTCTAACATTGAGGGCATGGATTCGCAACCATGCCCATGGTGCTTCCCCTGGCGGCTGATCGTGAGATCAGCCATGTTGCCAAGACGGCTGCCAGGGTAACCTGAGCAGCCGTTTTGGTATGTGGGGGTCGGCAATGCGAACCAATGCGGTAAGAGTGTCTGAGACCCCGTACGGACAGGTTGTCTGTCAGGGTACGGTCCTGGCCTTTGCCCAGCCGGTGCAGGTTGAACCTGTCGCCGAGGTTCGTGATCCGCTGACCACGGGGGTACTCATCATCCATGACGAACACCTTCGGGACCAGCTGGAGGCTGTGCTCGGCTTCCGTCCGTATGCATTCGGGCGTTAACCAAGCTAAGAAAAGCCCACACTCTGTGGGCTCTGACGGGCAGGCATACCTAGAAGGTGAACTTCTCGCCGCTCTCAAAGGTGGGATGGTCCTTGTCAATCACGTACCTCTTTCCCAGACTGCCGTTCTGGAAGTCTCCGCACAGGTTGACATGCAGCTTCTGGTCGACCTTGCGCTTGATGGCAGTCGTGATCGACTTTCCGCTCTCGATGCAGCACAGCGTGCGGGAAGAGATACCAAGGCGCAAGGAGAAGGTTTCCTTGGTGACACCCTGCTTCAAGCGCAGCTTCCTGAGCTCCTCTCGCGTCATGAGAGGCTCTTCGTTCCTCCTGCTGGCTTTCGCAGTGGTCAGCATATCCATGCCGGTATTGATCGGCATGCCTTCCACCTCGAGTTTGGCAGGTTGGGTCTGCTTGAAGTGAATCTCCAGACGCTCACCCTTTGCCGTCCGGACCTCCATGCCCTCGATCTTGCCGAACCCCTCGACTTTGCTCTGGGCGATGATCGAGGGATCGATGTCCACGCTGTTGCTCTCGTCGCAGATGATCAACAACTTGCAGGTCGTCACGGCTTCACCTTCTTCTGCCGGCTGAGGAACCGGCTCGAAAAGTCGATGATCTTCACGATCTGACCGACGGTGTGGCCGATGTGCTGGCCGAGCTTGGGCTCGATACCGCACTGGTAGGTCTTTTTCCACCTCCTGTTCACCAGCTGGTGAATGTCTACCTGGATGAGATCCAGTGAGAACGCGAACTGGATCCGGGAATCGATCCCGTTGAGAAGGATGCCATCGATAACGTGCGTTCCCAGATGTCCTCGGATAGCCATAAGTGATCTCCTTTCTTGGCTATAGTCCTTATATCAATGCCACGATCAATTTTTACGGAAGAGTGGAGGACGTATGAATGAACCCCTCGTGCGCGAAGCTGGGAGACGACGTGCGCAGATCCTTGAATTCTTGCGTGGCCGCACAGTACCTGCTAGCATCCAGGACTTCGTATCACTCTTGAAAGAACCTGCCCCGTTGATTCGCGGAGATCTCCGACATCTAGAGCGATTGGGTACCGTGAAACAACGGCGGCATAAAGGCAGTTCGGAAGGATTGGGACGTGCTCACGCTGTCAGATACTGTACGTGGGAGCTTGCGTGATGAGGACCATCTTGGGTCTGGCGGCCTCAACCAGCCTAGCAATAGCGATTGCCTACTACGCCCGTGGTTGCCGGAAGCCGCCCTCCATGCAATTGGTATTAGATCACTGGTGGGTGCTTCTACTTCTGTCGGTCGCTATCCTCTGTGTGTTCTTGCCCCGCAGTGATTGACACAGACGATATTCAGCAGTAGCCTATAGAACCTGGTTGGCATCTCTCCTGTCGCCTCCGGCTGATCCCCGGAGGCATTTTTTTAGATCCAAGCTAAAATGAGACCCTTCGGCCTGGGTCGGTCGTGGCGTGTGGGACTTGTGGGCCTGAATGCCTCTCGGCCAGGTCCGGCCTGGCGGCGACCGCCTGCACACCGGCGGGTCTCGGGTGCAGCACCTGTCCTCTTGGACTCAATCCTTATACCCTGCAAGATCTTGGAATTTCACCACCATCCTGTTAGGCTAGACCAGCCGCACGGGAGTACCGATGCCCATAAGTAGCACTCAGATGTCGGGGTTGGTCGGCGGCCAGCAGGCCATGTTCGGAAACATGGCTACGTACGCTGCGCAGATCAGCCCGTTTGCTCCTCAAGGAATGGCACCAACCTATACCAACCCCATGGCTGGGGCCGAGTTCCCGCCATCAATGGGCTACGTCCCGGGTCAGACCGAGTATGCGGAGGCCGGAGCTCGAGCTCCTGGTCTAATCGGTGGGGCTGCTGCCTACGGGGCTCCGGCTCTTGGTATGGCCGGCGTGGCGATGGGTGGGCGTGTAGGTGGCATGCTCGATCCCTTTACCGGCGGTATGCGCGGCTTCGGCCGTGGGGTTGGTTGGCAGTCAGGTGCTGGTTGGGGTGCAAACCTTGGCCGCGTGATGAGCGGAGGTATCGGAGGTATTGCTCGTGGTATTGGCATGGGGGCTGTTGGTATGCTGCCGGGCTTAGCTATTGGTGGCGCGATCCAATATGCCGGTGGCCAGATGATGGAGGGTGCCCAATTCCGAAATCAGGCTATGGGCTTCATGCAGGATCAGTTTCGTTTTAGCAATCCTACAACTCGTGGTGGATACGGTTTCGGTCAGGGGGGGATGGAGAGCAACGTCCGTATGCTCCATGAGATGGGCACTGAGCGGATGGGATCTACTCCTCAAGAGATGCTTGGCATTATGCAAGGCACGACTTCCATGGGGGTCTACCGCGGTGTGCGTGACGCCAAGGAGTTCCAGCGTAAGTTCAAAGAGACTGTCAGTGCTTTGACTGAAATTGCGAAGACGTTCAATACGACCTTGTCTGAAGCTATGCCGATGTTTGGCGAGGCTCGCCGGCAGGGTTTTTGGACACCTCAGGATATTACCCGCCATGCTCAGCAGGTACGACAGGTCCAGGCCACAACCGGGCTTAGCACACAACAAGCGCAACAGTATACTGCGATGATCGGTCAGAGCGCGCAGGCAATCGGAGGATCGGCGCAACAGGGATCTATGATGGGGGCTAGGTCTCTGTCATTGGCCGGAGCCGCAACTTACGGCGGGACCGTCAGTGCGCAGCAACTTCAGAATGCTGGTATGGGAATGGGGGCCGAAGCTACTACCAATTTGGCCGCCATGATGGGGGGGATGACTTCTCGCTTTGCGGCATCCCGTGTAGGTAGATGGACTTTGGCTGCGATGATGGGCCGTAATGGTAACTTAGATCCCGAGCAGATGGAGAAATTTGCTCGAGGGGAGATGGGTGTTGGGGCCATTCAACGTATGGCCGAACGTAATGTTGGTGGCGCTGGAACTACTGGTCGCCCGGGTGGGGCGATGCAATTCGTGGAGAATGAAGAGGAGCTGAGAGGACAGTTTGCAGCGCGTGGCCCAGAGATGGTAGCGGGGGCCATTAAGGGCCTGGCTGGTGGATCATTGTATGGTACTTCCAGTCGGGACAAACTTGTCACTAGAAGGATCATACAGAGATTTCTTGGCGGGGATAAACGTCAGGCAGATCTTGCGGCACAAATAATAAGGGATATGCCACGCATGTTGGCGATTCAAGCTGCACAGACCGAGCAGGAAGCCGATATGCAGCAGCGGCAGCAACAGTCAGCGCAAGAGGATACTTGGCAGGGGGTTTCCAGGAAGATTGGCCAATGGTGGCGGCAGACTGTCTCCGCGCCTTTGTCGGCTTTGGGATCTGAAATAGGTAGGGCTTTTAGTCAGACATGGCAAAGGGTTTCCGACAAAATGTGGGGTGCTGGCGGCCAAGTTCCCATCTCGCAGTCTGCGATCAGAGGTTGGGTGGCTGCTGCAGAGTCCGGTGATCGTAGAGCGTTGGCGACGCAGTTTGGTACTGCGGGTCTTACTAGATCAGTAATGGGTGGGGGGTTTACTGGAAATGCGTCAGTGGCCAACTCTGATACCATGACGCAGTTGGGTATTGGCCCTTCGGGGGTGGGACAGAGAGGGTGGCTTACTCCGCCCGAAGTTCAATATAGTGGGACGGACATTCGGAGAGCTGAAGCTCTTTCTAGCGCTAGCCGTGGCATGGTGGGTGGGGAAGAGGCGAAGGCAATGGGATATGCTACGGCCAGAGATTGGGAACAGGAAAAAGGTGGAGCCGCTGGTAAGCAGTTGCGAGAGTTTATGCAGAGTAATGCCATGATCCAAGCGCGTCTTGCTTTTGGGGAAGGCCCCATGAGCGACGAAGAGAAGCTGAAGTTCAGGTCTCTCCAATTGACCCACCTTAGATCTGGTGCCGCTGGGGCAGATATCGCACGTGCAGTTAGTACCGGTGATCATGGCAAGGATATTGCAAAAATGTTGTCCTTCCAGGATGAAGCTACCAGGCGGGGTATGACAGGTGACGAGGGGTTGGCAAGTCCAGAGGGCGGTTTGGGAATGCTTCGCGGACGAGAACTTATGGAGCAGGTGGATCTTATTCGTGAAGGAGCCGCTCAGGCTTTTGGGGGTCTACCAGGGCAAGTAGGGGGCATCACCAGGGACTCAATGAAGGAAGTTGCCGAGCACCCAGATACTATTTTGGCATTGAAGCTGATGCACGATGCTGATCAAGAGAAAGATCCGAAGAAGGCGGCAGATATTCGTGCCAAGGCTCAAGCCAAATTGAATGCAGCGGCCAACAATAAAGATAATGGGTTTTCTATGGGCGCAAGGAAGGCCCTTGCGGAAATGGGTTCTGGCAGCTCCATAGGTCGGGTGGTCGCTTCTGTTGTAGGAGCCACACAGAAGTCGGTTGATCGTGAAGGAATGATGCAGGTCGTGGAAGGGCGCATGAAGCGCTTGAAGATGAAGTTGGGAGAAGAAGGCCGAACTCGTCTTGAGACTTTGGGGGAGAAGACGGCAATTGGGCGGGCAGCTACAGAGCTCCTTACTACGTTTGATCCTGGAAAGCGCCAAGCTGCGCTTGAAAAACTGGCTGCGGGGGCGGCCACAGATCCAAAAGCTGCGGCGGAGGTATTGAAGCTGCTGAAGTCTGCTGGCCCAGGTTCAGGGGCAGAGGATCTAATTCAGACTATTCAAGGAATGCAGGAGGTGGGGAGAATCAAGACTGTGGGGGAGGGGGAAGAATCAGCGGCCACCTCCGGTAGGGGTGGGGCTTATCGTAAGGCAGTTGGAGGAGTGCGACAGTTCTTGGGTGGGATTATGGGCATCAGCGGTAAAGAGGCTGCTGGTCTTGCCGAGGGGTTGGTTACTGGGAAAGAAGGCGTACAGGAAAAGTTCAGGAAGCTGCTAACAGACCGAGGGTGGAAGGACGAAGCTATTTCCGATTTTATGAAGGACGTGGGTGGGGGCATGACATCCAAAGAACGTGACAAGTGGGGCAGTCGGGCTGCAGTGGGTCGAGGAGTTTCTACGGCCTCTGCTGAAGTGGCTGCTCGCAAGGATTTGGAAGATCGTATCAGTAAGATTGGCGGTAAGGATAGTGAGCCCTTGGCTGTAGCAAAACAAATGCGAGACCACCTACGCAATATTGATACCAAGATGGTGGGAGGCAAATTAACGAATGAGACTGACGGTAAGAGTCAGGGCGATAATAAGAAGAAGCCGTAGGTGAGCGATGTCTAGGATCCAAGGCGTAGGAACGAATGCTACCCCCAAGCGCGCGACCGCTGTCCTCCGTTACCCCATGCGGGATGGGCGGACGCTCACGGTCTACATCCGCGATACGATCGTGGTGGAGGACCCCTACTTGAAGCTGGTGAAGGCCAAGCTCTACGCCCTGCGTTCGGGCAATCCGTTTCTGGCTGACATGACTGATCGCGCAGTAAAGGATGCTTTGATCAAGGTTAACATTCAGATTTGAGGGTACGATGGCCGTCTTCATCGAGATCGCAGCCGACAAGTTCAAATCCATCCGCACGGACCTTAGGGGCCAACGTCCGCAGTTCGAAAACGTACGCCGGCCTTTTCGCGGGATCGAAATCAAGGAGGACACCTACGCGGTGTTGAAGGTTATCAAGGCCAACGGCAAGGACATCGGCCTGTTCGACTCCGGCGCACGTCTCAATGGTTTTAGTGGTGACCACAATGTGCCCCTAGATTTGGGCGAAGCGGGGAAGAACTTTCGTCTTCCGGCTGAGGGCCATACGTTCAACTACTCGAACTTCATTGCCCAGCAGGTGGTAGACAGCCGACAGGAGAAGAGTCAGATTGTAGAGACTTTTGGCGAGCCCTACATCTTCTTCTTTGGTGAGAAGCCGCGTATTTTGCAGGTGTCGGGTGTGCTGTTCAATACGTTCGACTTCAATTGGAAGACGGAGTTCCTGCGTAACTACGACAAGTGGCTGCGCGGGACACGTTTGGTGATGGAGAACGCACGCACGTACTTCTACTATGATGATCAAATTGTAGAGGGGTACATGCTCAATGCTCAGGTGGTGGATACGGCTGACAGCCCCTACCACGTCCAGTTCATGTTCAACATGTTCGTCACTGCCCACACCTACTTGGGCGTAATCGATAGTACCGGGATGTATCCGATCTCAGCCAATGTTCAGGTACCGGCGGATAGCTTGACAGACAAATTCAATTTCAACGAGAAGATCCGCCAACTACGGGAGCAGGCGGCTGCTATCGGCCCGTCACAGCTTTATAGTTCGATTGAGGACGTCCGACAGGCTTCGATTGAGAACGCCAATTTTGTAACAGGAAAGGCCGCCATCCAGGGGGCCATCATTAAGGGCCTGGCTGATTTCGAGGCCAGTACCAAGGCGTTCTTGGACAACGTCAAGACCTACTTTTATGGTCGTCGCACGATCGTCCCTCGCGGTCTGGCTGGGGCCGAGAACTATGCTGGGCTGGCTGAGTTCGCCAATAGCGCTTTGGTGGGTGTCGGGCAAGTCACGTTCCCAGGTAATCCGATCAAGAGGGAGTTGCCTCTCCGCAGTCGTATCAGCGATAACTTCGACGAGTACGTAGGAGACTTTGGACAGCCTGGTGTCTTTGATCAGGATGCACTCAATAGAGATCTGGAACTGAATTTGATGTATGACGACGATCTATATGAGATGAGCTTGCGTGCTCAGCTCGCTACCTTGGGAGTGGATGTGACAGATCCTAATGTCCTGCAACGTTTGCGATCAGAGACTACCAACACGATTGTGGCGCTAGCGGGGACTGTCGACTTCGCGGCAGGCATGGCGCTAGGTGTGGCAGAGGTGACGGGCCTCGACCGGAACTGGCAAAAGTAAATGGCACAGGGACATCACCTACACCTACGTTTGTTTTTGGAGGGCGTGGAAGTCCCCGTCATCAGCGCCCAGATCCAAGTCACCGCCAACGCCCCGGCGTCTGCTTCCATTCAAGTAATAGCCACCGACAAGGTCTTGGACCTCCTGCCGCGCACGGTCGTCCACCTCTTCTACTTCGACTACATGGAGTCCGGTGACCCCAAGCTCGATCGTGACCCCGATGATCGGGTGTATGACACCGCTGGGGAAGAGGTCCTGACTTATGACGATCAGGACTTCTTCAATAGTCGCTACAAGCTGCTGTTCATGGGCGAGTTGTTTTCGATCGAGTTTCAGAAGACTTCCTTCAATCGCGCGGTAGTACTCCAGTGCTCGGACTTCTCCAACTACTGGGACACGACCTTCCAGTACAACTTCGGTGGTAGCCTCTTTGGTGGCCGGCGGGAAGCCGCCTTCATTGGGGCCAACAGCAACTTCTTCACCTCCCCCCTGGGGCATGGAGTCGGAACTATCAGCGCCCTGCTCAATGCGAAGTCAGCCAACTTTCCGGAGCTGACTGGCTTGATGGCGGGGATCGTTCGTATGCTGGAGGCGATCGGTGGTAGTTACTACGGGAAGAACGTCTTCCGTGGTTGTAACGACTTCACTTCGATCGCTGAACTACGTTTGAAGATCTTACAGCAGATCGTAGCGGCAGAGAAAGATGCCAGTACCTCGAAGTTGTTCGCCCGTAAGGCGTTCAACATGTGGATGAACCGGCAGAGCGGAAGCCTTGGCAAGCTTGTGAGCTTCCGGGGCTTGGTCAAGCTCATGTTCGACTTCATTTTCCATGAGGTCTACCCTTGCCCGGCGGCCAAATATGTACCTGCGGTGAACAGCTCCAAAACAGTCCCTACGAAGGGCTCTATATCTTTGGAGAGTAGTGCTTGGCACGGGCCGTTGGCCAAGAAGGCCAAGAGCACTCTGGAGATGGCGCAGAATGCAACTGACAGATTGAAGGCCTGGTATAACGTGCGAGGCTTTGACACGTTGGCTTGGAATGCGATTGAGAAGTACAAGTGGGCGTGGCATCAGACTGAGCAGATGGTTAAGGACATCTACATTCTGGGAGCCACTGCTACGGGTGCATCGTCTGGCGACATATTGAAGAGCGTGTCTGCCGCCCAGTCCAATATGCAATCTATCAGTCAGTTGCAGCGAGTACATGGGGCGGTGTTCGTAATGAATTGGGGTGGGCGTGCGGAACTGGAGCAAGTTTATCCGAAGATCCAAGAATACTACGGAAAGGTGATAGAAGCACTAAAGATGATCTTGGGTATCAAGATTGGGACATCTAGTACTCGTACCTCGTACAAAAATATGCCGTCTCGGGTAAATAATCAGATCTTCAGGCCAGACATTTTCTATGCACCTCCGCCACGTTGTAACGTGCTCTTCCCTGAGACCTATGATCAGTTCAGCTTCTCTCGCCAGTACATGCGTGAGGTCTCCCGCATTGAACTCCAGACTCACAATGAGCTGCTGGGTAACGACGCGCTCTTCAACGGTCGCTATTACGCGCCCGACATCGAGGACGTGCGTCGGGCCGTGAAGCTCAGCAGTATGCAATTTGCTAAATTGATCATGGACCATGAGTTGTACACTGGCATCATTCCAATGTTCGAGAACATGAGCGAGGCCAACATCTTTTCCATGGCTTCGGGTAAGACCGTGAAGGAGGGTCAGAAGGTTGGCTTTGCCCAGCGTGCGGTCAACCATCAGTACTTCAAGTACCGGTTCCAGGCCCGCGCAATGGACGCCAGTGGCCGTTTCAATCCGGGCTTTGTGCCTGGTTTTCCATCTTTGATCATTGATAAGCCTATGGACGCGCCCAGGTTGGCTATCTCTGCTCTACCTATAGAAGATCAACTCAAGGCATTGAGTCTGAAGGTCAACCCCAAAGAGAAGATCACTAGGTCTCAAATCTTGCAGCAGCTTGTCAGCCCCCAGTATTTGGGTGTGTGTGCAAGCTTAGTCCATTCGGTCACGCAGGATGGTGGCCGCACGCAGTACAACTTCATGCACGCTCGTGTTCATAGAGAGAGTACTGAATTCCTGGGTGTGGACAAAGTCACGGTGTCTCGTGAGTTGGGTATGGCCATCAGGCCATCAGTGGTGGCAGCTCCGGTGGTGTCTCCACCGAAGAAGAAATCGAGGGGTCCACACGGTGGGGTAGTACTCAGCGTGAAGGACGTGTCCAAGAGCTACAAAGGCAAGTTGCTCCCTATTCTGGGAATGGGGCGGAAGGGACGTGTTGGAGATCAAGTACCGGTAGATTACCGTGTGTACGGTTCTTCTGCTGTCATGCCTCAGCAGACTTCGGCCTATTTCACGGAAGAGACTGAAGGTGCTGGATCGGGACAATCTTTCTTGGGGGCCAACACAAGTGTCTACGAGCAACAGACGGAGTCCAGTTTCACAGAGACGACTGGGTATGGACAGTCAGTAGTGGCACAACCCACGGCAAAACCAATTGGTGGTTCTGTACCCGGTAAGTTGGGCGCGTACGAGGTCAGCGAGCAGTACATGCGCCGATACAAGGAGAAGGTAGATCTTCCCATTGAGGAGGCGATCAAAGCTCCTTGGATTTGGTCAGGATGGAGCAATCCGCAAGTCAATGAAACCTACATGCAGTTCTTTGGGACCACCGGTATTACTGATGTCGCGGGTGTGAATGCGGCTGAGGACATCGATACCGTGATGCGCGAAGAGTCGCTCTATACGAAGGGAACGGGTACGAAAAAGAAGAAGAGCAAGCCCCTTCCACAGGATGTACGTGAGAACGAGAAGAAGGAGGCCAAGCAGTACCAGAAAGCCGTTCTCCTGGGAGATACTGAGAGGACGGTGGAGAACTCGGTAGACTTCCTCGTGCGCGCTTACAGCTTTGTGAAGATCCACAATGCGGATGTTGGTGACTTCCTTCGTTCCTACGGTTGGCGGCCGGTCGCTACGATGGTGGATATCTTGGGTTCTGCTGATCTGGAGATTAAGAAGGTTACGAAGAAGGTGCGAAAGACTGTCAGGAAAAGGTTCCTCAAGAAGCAGGGTTACTTCGTGGGGCAGAGCAATGCCTTCTTCTCACCCACCGCTACCGGCCCCGCGCCACAAAGCTCACCATTCTTGCCTGGTACCTTGGAAGCGCCCCCAGATTTGTCAGAGGGCGTGACCGAGTTCATTGCCCCCGTTTATGGCACTAAGTACTCTAACGAGTGGGTGGATCAAGTTGGGTATGAGGTAAGTGGTAAGGAAGGCTTCCATAGCCGGGCGTTCGGAGACACGGCCGATCTATTCGGTCTTGTGAGCCCTACGGTGCAGACGGTCCTGCAGCTCGGCAAGCAAGGGAAGCGTAAGGTCGCCGAGCGCATGGACGTCCGCAAACGACGGCGGGAGGTCGTCCGGAACTATGTGGAAGAGCTTACAGGCTCTCGCGGCCTGCTCGGCTAGATCCTTGCCACCGCTACCTTCACAGGGGTAGACTCTCCACATGCAACACCTGTCTCTACCAGGGGTTCTGGGCACGATGGAGAAGGTCAGCGTGTCCAAATTGATGGCCAATCACACTCAACTTCGCCGCGGTCGTCGCCCCTACCGTGTAGAGACGCTCCTGAAGAAGGAGAAGCTAGTGGACGTCCTGGACATCCCTGAGATCTTGCAAGAACCCGAAAAGCAGTCGTCAATCAAGATCGCCGATAGCGTGCGGCAGGAACTGATACGCCGGGCCATGAGCAAGGCCATCAAGAAGGGCGTCAGTCCCGCTAAGGCCTTCAGCATGGCAGAGAAGGGCGGTATCCAGGCGTTCATCAAACACGCGCCGGAAGAGGTAGCAGCGCATGCCGCGCGTGAGGCCGCCCAGACGGGCGCAAAGCTGAAAGCCGTAGCTGGTGAGACGGCTCTTCGTCAGGTCGAGTCGCAGTTGGGCAAGGCCGCTTCCGTCTCAACGTTAGCCGGCTTCTTTGATGAATTGGACAAGATCGCTGTTGGGCTGGGTGAGATCGCTGAGAACGACATCCGTTCGCATGCGCACGAGTTCATTCCGGGTGGGTTCACGGCAACTGGCCAGGCAGGTGCCACACAGCAATTCTTGAAAGACAAGGCCGTCCAGGGCAAGGTACAGGGCAGTGTCGGTAAGGTCATGTCTCGATACGGTCGTGCGGGTGGCTCGGCTGCGAGGCCGGTCACTGGACTCCTAAGTAAGCTCAAGGGTCTTGTCCACTAGGGGGACGCGCATGAATGGCCATCAGCTAGCGGCATTCTTTGACGAGATGGTTAAGATCGCAGATGGTGGCGCGGCTCTTGGTGCCGAACTTCTTGGAGCGCCGGGTGCGGCTGTTGGCGGCTACTATGAGGGTGGCATGCGCGGGGCCATCGGAGGTGGGGGTGGGGCGCTAGCCGGCCTAGGTGTGGGTCTGGGGGCAAGACATCTGATCAAGAAGCACCTCACTGGTGGAGAGTTTGGACGCAAGCATCCGGTCGCCGCGACCGTACTGGAAGCCCTACCGATGGCGGTAGGCAGTACCGTGGGTGGAGCGTTGGGTCAACACTTCCTGAGTAAGCATGGCGGCCTAGGAGTAGATCTTCGGCATCTGACCAAGAGCGGCGTGACCAAGATCCACATGCCCACGGAAGAGAGCCTGGCGCAGGCGCAAGCAAAGCTGCAACGTACCCAGCGAGTGGGGGCGGACTTGAAGATTAAGCCGCCAGAGCCAAACATCCGGGCAGTCGCTACCAAGTCGAAGTGAGGACAGTCATGTACTACAAGCGCAATCAGTTCGTAGGGCTCATGCGGAAGCTGGCGGCCAAATCCAAGCTGGAAGAGAACACCACTACCGGGGGCCAGCAGCCTAGTCTTCAGCCGAAGAAGGAGGGACCCAGCAGTCAACAGGGCAGCCCACCTTCGATCTTGATGGCCGATGTCAACCTGAAGTCGACAGCCGGCGCGCAAGGTGAGATGAAGCCGGAGATCCAGCAACCGGACGAGATGAAGCCTACTTCTCCCTTTCAGTTCCGTGGGCCAGACGAGAGCATGAGCGCACAGGCGGAGGCCGCCGCCAAGGAACAGGCGCGAGGTCATCTGGGTGAGGCGTTTGAGGAGTTTAATGCTGCGCATTCTCAGACTCAGAAAGATCTGAAGTCCATCTTCGACAACTACGGTGCTAATTCTGCAGCATCTAGCGAGCAGGCCAAGATCGGATCTGCTCGTGCGTGTGGGCTGCTGGATGAGCTAAAGAAGATTTCGGCAAGAAGGCGATAGCATGGCTATTCAGGACTTCGAGCTGGTGAAGACTGCCTTCTTGCGTGAGCTCCAGAAGATGGCCGGCATGTTCTTGCGCCGTGCGCTACCAGGGGCTGTTGCTGGTGCCGTTACTGGCGCGGTGATGGCCAACCCTGAGTTGGGGGAGAGCCGTATGGAGCAGGGGATCAAGTGGGGACTTGGTGGTGGGGCACTGACAGCAGCCGGCGGCAAACTACTTGAGCACCAGGCTCT
>Ga0315284_10003680_pt1 | contig 21804 bp, 19 predicted proteins | sample YL17G09_16_MG_FD_203696 | JGI IMG/M metagenome (GOLD analysis project Ga0315284, IMG submission 203696) | Sediment microbial communities from Yellowstone Lake, YNP, Wyoming, USA - YL17G09_16 | ecosystem: Environmental > Aquatic > Freshwater > Lake > Sediment | place: USA: Wyoming | collected... | reverse complement strand
CCGCGATGATATGCGAGCGATAGCACTGTCGTTGGGCCGGTCTTGGAAATCCCGCCTTGAAAAGAGGCAACATAGACGGTCCGCCCGTACGGGCGGACAAATTCCACCCCACCTGAAGCGGATAGATGCACAGTGCGGCGCAACTGAAACGTGAACGGACCCACTAGAGCCCGGTTAATATTCCCTTTGTAGAACCTGGAATCTGGTTTGTGCAAATACACGGAGTAGCTGCTGGCTAGAGAGAGCCATTTTTTCAATCGGTAGCTATAGCTTGCCCCAACACTGACTCCGTCTGCATTACCTAGTGTGTCGACGCCATAGCGGCAGATGTAATAGCCCGCAACAACATCGAGATCGCTCTTGCGGCTGAGTTGATAATTGTAGGATGCGCTGAGGGAGTTCATGATAAGGCGTTGCCGTTGAAACGTTACTTGTTGAACGAAAAAGGACTGGATTTGCGCCTGAAGAGCATCCTGGCTGAGTGAAGTGAGGACGTCCGTGGTCGTGAATCGTAATCCATCGGCAAGCTGAAGATTAGATCGCCGCGAGATCTTGAAGGAATAGCTGAACTGGCCGTAGTTCTGGCCATTTAGCAAACCGTTACCTCGCCCATTGTAATAAAAGTATCCAGCGCCGTAGTCGAAATGAAACCGAGTATCTTTTTTTTGAAAATTGAAGAAAATTCTTCCGCTAATAATACTGTATGTAGCTGCGCGGACAAGAGATTGAGAGTTATTATTGTAAGGGTTGCTGCCGTAACCTTCGCTGAAGCTGAAGGCAAGCCCGACTTTGTTGCGCACATTGGTAATAATTCCCTCGGCAAAGGAGGGCGTCGAACCTTGGGTGCCTTCGGGTGGCTTGGCATCCCTGGCGACTTTTTGATCCTCTTGACCGGTAGCAGTGGGAGGTGGTTCTTGCGCGCTGCCGATCGTCGTAAACCCAACGACAAGTACAACTGCCATGACTATAAGGCGCTGAAAACTCGCTGTCCTGCTTCTCATGTCAAAACACCAACGCGAAATGGTGAGCATTCTTTCTTGCACTCTGCGACGAAGCTTCAGGGAACAATCACGATATCCCCATTCTTAAGGGAGATGTTTTGGTTAAGATGATTTCCTCCGAGAAAGTCCCTGTAATCAAAATGGTACTGAACGGTTTTGTTCCCTTCTTTCCGGACGACTTGAATTTCCTTCACCTTGGCATATTCAGTAAAGCCCCCTGCCCGAGCGAGTAATTCCAGTATTGTCATGGGCAACCCAAGCACATAGACTCCGGGCCTGGCGACCGACCCCAGGAGATAGACTACCTGGCTGTGAATTTCGAGAACAACGATGGAAACAATCGGGGCCGAGAGAAAGTCCTTCAATCTCTCCGTAATCGTCTCGCGCAGCTGTTTTGTGGTCAGGCCCTGTGCCTGCACGTCATTGATCAGCGGCATGCTGATCTTCCCATCAGGTCGGACCTGCACTTTTATGGGGGGAAGATCGGGCTCCTTCCAGACGCGGATCTCAAGCACGTCATCCAAACCGATGATGAAGTCTTCAGAAACCTTATCAGCCGTCTGGATAGAGCTCGTCGCGGGAACTTTGGAGGCAGCGACTTTACCTTGCGGGGCGAGTCGGGCTTGCACGCTTGGCGAACACAAGCCACCAATCGGGAGAATCATGAGCAAGACGAATTGAATCCGCTTCATTCGGGGCCTCAAATAGATTAAAAACTTGCAGCTCGATGCACACTGGAGCGATCCAACGGATCGCGGCAGGAACAACCTAAATCTCAAAGAAAACAGCAGTGATACAGTTCCGCGCCTCCTTAGGAGCAGCCGATAACCCAGCATGCTTTCTGCTCAACGGAGCAACCGCCGCGGCTGCGCGGATCCGCCGGTGTTTGTTCCTGGTCAGGCGTCGCGAAATCAAGTTTATTAATGGAAAAAGCCTCCGCGCTCTTTGGATTCGCAAACCTTCGCCTCGCTCAGTGTTTGCAAGTCCCAGTAACACTGAAGCAATCGGCAGTGAGGGGCAAGGAGATTATAGAATCTTTTGGTTTCCCTAGTCAACTTGTCGATTGGGTGCAATTGGAACCGTGATCCCTGCGCTCACGCGCGGGGCTACCCTATGCCGGCGCTTCGCGCCTTAGGCTGTAATGGAATCGGACGAATCCCAAGAGAGGTAATGATTTACGGCCTAGTCTCGAAGAGGCGACACAGTGGTAGCCCGGCCGTGAGGCCTGGGTTCCGGATGAGGAAGAGATTGAGCGCGGCACAAAACTCTTCGAGATTTTTCGGTTCGGACGTTTTTTCCCGCGACCCACGCGAAGGGATTCAAGATGAACCTCGGAGCCGGCCCTAAGTGGTCGGGCTAAACTCAGTGGCCGCTACGCGCTCATCGGTTGACTCTCACTTCCAATTGCACCCTGGCGATTCGGATTCTAATCCCGCGCTAAGGAGCTGAGGGCGTTGGGACAGCCGATTCGGTCGTGTCTTTTGGGGCTGTGTTCGAGTTTTGGCTGGCCGCAATCTAACCTGTGTGGTGTTCTTTAACGCGTCGCCATATCATGCCGCGCTTGTCAGATTAGATTTCTGTTCACAAAGCTGGAAGCGAATTGCCTCCGGCCGAGCCGATTAATGACTACCCAGTCGATCGGCTGGCACCCGTGCCGGCGCTCCGGCAGCGCGGCGAGTGGAAGAGATTCACTATCCTCGTCCGGCAATGGCAAAACGACGTCCGCCGTGACGCCAGCCTCTATAAAGAAGCCGGTCTTCACGGCTTTCATATTGAGGGCGGCGCCGGTGACGACGATCTGGTTTCCCTGTCTCTTAAGCGGCAGTGGCCATATTATGTCGATCATGCGGCAGGCAAAGGGATCCTCTTCCTGAGCAATGCTCTTCGGCCTGAGGTTACGAACAAGGCGGGCCTTCTGGTTAGGCCGCGCAGCCCGGCGGATTCCAAGACGCTGGCTGAACTCGAGGGGCTCCTCCGCGAAGACGTAGCAGCGACCAAAAAGGGGGTGGTTTATGCCTATGCCTTCGATGACGAAATCTCGCTCGGATCCTTTAACAGTCCCGCAGAGGTTGACATCCATCCTCTGTCGGTTGCCTGGTACCACAAGTGGCTAGCCTCCAGATATCAAATCATTGCGAATCTCAATGAGGCCTGGCGTACCAAGTATCGTTCTTTTGATGAGGTGGCGCCGGTCAGCTTTGAAGAGGTGCGCAGGTCCGCCTCATCGCCGCCAATCTCTGCTTGGAACCTCTCCTCCTGGATGGAGTGGAGGCATTTCATGGATTACCAGTTTGCACAGGTGCTCTCGCGTCTAACCCGATTTACCAACAAACTCGATCCGACGGTTCCGGCTGGCTTCGTCGGAGGCCAGCAGCCCTCCGCGAATGGGGGTTACGACTACGGGCTGCTGAGCCGCGCCGTACAGTGGATGGAGGGATCCGACGATCTGCTGCGGTCGTTCTGGAACCTTCCGCGCTGCCCTCGCGTTCAGTCCTACCATCTGGGTGGCTCCCGGAAGGATGACAAGTGGACGCTTTGGCAGCGCCTGGCACACGGCAACCAAGCCGCCATCGCGTGGCCTGAGGGATGGATCCAAAGCAACTCGAAAGGTGGCAAGCGTGAACTCTCCTCAGAGGTGAAGGAGCTTGCCACCACCTTCGGCGAAATATAGGGGCCTGTGAGCGAATTCATCGTCAACCCCGATACCTACCTCGATACGGATTCGATCGGGCTCTACTATTCGCATCCCAGCATAAGGACCGGCTGGGCCATGGACAGCATTACTCATGGGCGCTCGTGGCCGAACCGCTCTTCCAGCAGCGATGACGAAAATCTCACGTCCGGCTGGTTGCGCCGATCCTGGGGAACGCTTCTAAGGGATCTCGGATATCAGTACGATTTTGTCAGCTATCTCGATGTGGCCGAAGGCCGGATCGATCTATCAAAACGGTTCAAGGTAATCATTTTGCCGCAGATCCTTTGCCTCTCGGACCAAGAAGTAAAGCAGCTCAGGAATTTCTTGAAGTCGGGTGGAACGCTGATCGCGGATGCGCTTTACGGCCTGCTTACGGAGACCGGGCGGGGCAGGCAAACGGGAGCGCTGGACATCCTCTTTGGCGTCAGCCGCGACGAATCGAGAGGATATCCGGATGGCAAAGGACTCACGGAAATCGCCGCCGAGCGATACACCAAGCCGTTTCCCGAAAGATTGCATGCCTATGACGGGGTCTTGAGGAAAGGGGCTATGGTAGTTTTCGAACGTGGCACCAGAGCAGCGGGCGGAGCAGGGGGAGAACCGGTCGCCAGCGCACAGGCGGTCGTACGCCACAATTCAGACGGTGGGGGCGCTTTCTACCTGAACCTCTGCCCAACAGCCTACGCTTATTTCCCTTTTTCGGAGCGGCGAAATAGGCCGCCAGCGGCGTGATCTCATCGGAGGCATCTTGCTGGAGAGGGGCCTTCATCCCCGAGTGGAGATCGAAGGAAGAAACGGCAAAGAGCCCTGGATGGAATCACTGCTCTGGCGCAACGGCGATCAATCCTGCCTGGTGATTCTGAAGAACCCTTCCAACGGCTCGGCAGAGATCCTGGGCGAAGAAGGCAGGCAGATTTGGATCAGGTTGAATCTGCGGGTACACGGCCTCCGGAATCTCCGGACCGGTAAAGTCGTCGGTGACGTCACCTCCTTCACCGAACATTCACTCCGTGGGCAGCAAACCTCTATCTTTTCTCCCCACGCTGAGAGGAGCCTTGCCGCGAATCCAGGTTCAATTCCACAATCGACAAGAGTTTAGCCCCGGGCGAGCTTGGAGCTGAGAAAGAAAAAGAAATCGGGACCCGCAGCGTGGGCGCCGTCGGGCCGCCGGCGCGCGGTTATTCGGGCACCCGAGGATCGACCGAGACATCGGGAAACGCACGCAAGATAAAAAGCGGGTCGCGTCTGGCAGGCCCGACCCACTCAAAGGCCTTATCCTTGGACATTAAGATACTCACTTTCCCCACGCTCTATCCGGACTCCACCAGACCCGCGCACGGCATCTTCGTGGAGAACCGCCTCCGGCACCCGCTTGCCGCAAGCACGGTTCAGAGCCGTGTCGTCGCACCCGTCCTCTGGTTCCCGGTGGCAGGCCGGCCTTTTGGTGCATTGACGCAGGGCGAAGCATATCGACAAACCCGGGGCATTCGATCAAACCTTTCTTGAACTCACCACGAGAGTGTAGTCTAATATCAGTCACCCTCACGAGTTTTTGTGGGATTTTATCTGCCCGAAGGATCTTAATTCTTATGGATTCTTCTGTTTCGGACGATCTGATGTCTCGGCATCGGATTTGGCTCTGCGGCAAGCTTTGAGTTCGATCTCCGACATGCGATAAGAGCATTCAGCCCGCAAGAGTCGCAACGGGGAAAACGCCCTGCGGTTTCCTGGTAAGTGTCTTTCCGCTTGTCAGTTGCAGTTGACCACCCTGTAACTGAAAGGGCGAAGCTGTAAATAGCCAAGTTTCCTCTCTGCCCCTCCGCGATCTCTGCGATGATATTTTGAGGCTTTGTAGCCATTAGCGCTTTTAACTTCGTACCGACTGCACTCAGCATCGAAGTCTTCGACCGTATACCGCACGCCGATGCATGGGACGCCTACGTAAGGTCGCATCCCGCTGGCTCGGTGTTTCATCTGCACGCTTGGCAGAGGCTCATCGAAACCGCATTTGGTCACCGGCCGATGCATGTCGTTGCCCGCAATTCCGAAGCCGGCGCGATTGTCGGCCTCCTGCCTCTCTTTCTGGTGCACAGCAGGTTTTTCGGTCGCATGCTGGTATCCACCCCCCAAGCCGCCTATGGCGGCATCCTTGCGAAATCCAGTGAAATCCAGAACGCCATCCTCGAGCGCGCACGAAAGCTAGCCGCACAGCAAGGGGTCCAGTTTCTGGAATTACGGAACTACAGAAACGCTTTGCCGAGTCCGGAACTTGAACTCAAAGACCTTTACGTCACATTTCGGCAGAATCTACTCGCTGATCCCGATGAGAACATGCGCCTTATCCCGAGAAAAACCCGCGCCGAGATCCGTGAAGGGATGCGCAATGGCCTGGAATTCAAGGCAAACGAGGTGGGTGTAGAGGGATTCTATCGGGTCTACTCCAGGAGTGTGCGCGACCTGGGGACCCCGGTATTTTCACGGCGCCTGTTCGCAAACGGATTGAAAGGGTTCGGATCTGATTGCATGATCTTTTCTGTCCACTGGAAGGGTAGGATTGTGGCGGCAGTGTGGACTCTCTTCTATAAGGACGAAGTGGTTCCGTACTATGGCGGCAGCATCAGAGAATACAACCATCTGGCCGTAAACAATTTCATGTACTGGATGCTGATTAGATATGGCTGTGAAAACGGCTACCGTGTATTCGATTTTGGACGGAGCAAAAAAGGCACTGGTTCATTCGACTTCAAAAAACGCTGGGGCATGACCATGACGGATCTGCCGTATCAATATCATCTAGTCCGCCAGAAATCCCTGCCCGACACTTCCCCCTTAAACCCGAAGTTTTCCTTAGGCATCCGCCTATGGCGCAAGCTCCCCTTGCCAGTAGCTAACACTCTCGGCCCAATAATATCCAAACACTTAATCTAATCCCCCTGCGCCCTCCGCGCCCTCAGCGTTGAAGATTTTATATCTGGCACATCGGATCCCATATCCCCCGAACAAAGGCGACAAGATCCGTTCATTCCATGAGATCAAGCACTTCAGCCGCCACCACGAACTTCACCTCCTGTCCTTTTACGACGATCCCAAGGAGGTCATTCATGCAGAAAATCTCAAGAAGTTCTGCAAAATGGTCACCCTAATTCCCCTTCGGCGCCGGCGCCAGCAAGCCCGGGCCATAATAGCTATGCTCAGCCGCAAACCCTGGACTCTGGGCTATTTCACAAACCCTGAAATGTGGGCGGCCGTCCGCGAACAATTGTGCTCCTCCAATTTCGACGCAATTTTCGTCTATTCCTCCTCCATGGCTCCCTACGTTTCTTCGGAAAACGGCATTCCGAAGTTCCTGGACTTTGTCGACTCCGACGGCTCGAAGTGGCTGCAATACGCGCGGTCCAAATCAATCCCTGCAAGTTGGCTCTATTCCTATGAAGGAAGTAAGCTGATTCGTTTTGAGCAGGAAATGGCGCGATTATTCGATGCTTCCATATTTGTTTCATCCCGTGAAGCCGCGCATTTGACGGGTGAAGAGTATCACGGGAAGATTCATTTTATCCAAAACGGCATTGACTTGGACCACTTTACCTGCACTCGGACCGGAGAGCCTTCGAAAACGATGATTTTCACCGGCGCAATGGACTACTTCCCGAACATCGATGCCGTGTCCTTTTTTGCCCGTGAAGTGTTTCCTCTCGTGAAACGCCGCGTTCCGGACGCGCGCTTCATGATCGTCGGCAGCAGCCCTGCCGGCTCTGTCAAGGCACTGGAAAGCATTGCGGGGGTCACGGTCACAGGCTCCGTACCTGACATCCGACCCTATCTTAGGGACGCTCGGGTGGCCGTGGTACCGCTGCGCATTTCCCAGGGCATTCAGAACAAGATCCTTGAAGCTCTGGCGGCAGGTCTTCCTGTCGTCACCACACCAAACGCCGCCGGCGGCCTTCAGGCCGTTCAAGAGCTTCCCGTCACCGTCCTGGAGGATCCAGGCGCTTTTGCTGATCAGGTCGTAAGACACTTGCTGGACTCGACTGACACATCAAACCGATTCGCGCAGACGCGCGAAGTCTTGGCAAAGCACTACGACTGGTCTGCCAACCTCGCCAGACTCGAGGCCCTCTTTCCACAATTGAATGATGGGTTGAAACGCAATTTCCCGTTGCCCCCATCCAAAAGAGAAAATTGCAGAAGGAGTTCTTAAATCGGCTTATGCCCTACAATTTCGCAGTCATCGGAGTGGCAGGTTATGTTGCCCCGCGGCACTTGAATGCAATTCGCAACACAGGGAATCGCCTCGTCGCAGCGGTCGACCCCCACGACTCAGTTGGTATACTCGACCAGTACGACCCCAGCGCGCGCTTTTTTACTGAAATAGAGCGGTTCGATAGGCACCTGGAAAAGCTCCGGCGCGGCCCAGACGAAAACCGCGTTCATTACGTCTCAATTTGCTCGCCCAACTACCTGCACGACTCCCACTGTCGTCTAGCCCTTCGAGTTGGCGCGCACGCCATATGTGAGAAACCTCTAGTAATCAATCCATGGAATCTTGATCCGCTTGCTGAATTGGCGCAGGAAACAGGAAAGCGCATCACCGCCATTCTACAATTGCGTGTCCATCCCAAGCTTCTTCAACTCCGGAAAGATCTGGCCGCTTCGACGTCACCGCCGCAGCACGACGTGTGCCTCACCTACATCACCGCCCGTGGCCGCTGGTACGATACCTCCTGGAAAGGATCTCAGGAAAAATCAGGCGGTGTCGCGATGAATATCGGCATTCACTTTTTTGACATGCTGATGTGGCTCTTTGGTCCTGTCATCGATAGTATCGTTTTCTGTGCCACCGACAGACGGATGAGCGGCTACCTTGAGCTTGAACGCGCCCGAGTGCGTTGGTATTTGTCCATTGACGCCGCTGATCTCCCAATCCCCGTGGGAGCCCGCCCCATCAGCACTTTCCGCTCCATGACCGTCGACGGCGAAGAAATAGATTTCACCGAAGGCTTTACCGATCTGCACACCAAGGTTTATGAGGAGGTCTTGGCTGGCAGAGGCTATGGGATCGAGGACGCCCGTTCGTCCATCAGACTGGTCCATCGCATCCGCACCTCAACCGTTGCTGCACTAAATGGTTTGGCGCACCCTTTCCTAACCCACGGTTAACTCGAGATTATGCTTATGGATCAACGTGACTATTTTATGCATCCGAGCTCCTATATCGATGAACCCTGTGAAATCGGCAGAGGCACAAGAATCTGGCACTTCAGTCACATAATGTCTGGCGCCCAGATTGGCGAACGCTGCAACTTGGGTCAGAACGTATTTGTTGCCAGTGGCGTTGTCATCGGAGCCAACGTCAAGATACAAAACAACGTATCACTTTACACGGGTGTAGAGTTGGAGGACGACGTCTTCTGCGGCCCTTCCTGTGTTTTTACGAACGTTATCAACCCTCGCTCGCAGGTTTTACGTCACCATCAGTACGCTCGTACGCTCGTTCGCCGCGGCGCCACCATCGGAGCCAATTCTACGATTGTCTGCGGGGTTACGATCGGCCGCTACGCCTTTGTGGGCGCGGGCGCCCTGGTACGCCACGACGTAGCAGACTACGCCCTCGTAGTCGGTGTACCGGCATTCCAAAAGGGCTGGATGAGTCGTCACGGGCATCCGCTGCAGACCATCGACACGGACGGCAATCTCTTGTGTCCCGAGAGTGGCTGGCGTTATCGCGTCAACGATTCCGGCATCTTACGCTGCCTTGACTGGCGAGAGGACGAACCTCTGCCAGTATAAAGGCTGAGCCGCAGGGGAAGGTCATCGATGTATTGAAAGCAAGGATGGAGCAGGCGGGACAACATACGGCAGATCCATATCGATCTGAGAATCACTCACGATGCTGCTCCGAAAGCTGTGCTGATTAAAATGTTACATAATGGATGGCTTGAAACCAATCATGCCGCCCTCGCATCCTACTTAGATAATGGCAGCAGGAGTTCTTAAGTCAGCTCATATGCTCATATCGAACCGGCCGATTAGTAGTGTGGTTTTCCGGGGATCGAGATTGCCTGCGCCGGCAGTCTACGGATTGTATTCCATAGCACGACATTGAATCCTCGCTGGTAACGGATTAAGCCGGGTTCTGCCGCTTGCAAGACGGCGGGCTTGATGATTGGCGCGTGAGAGGCCAGATGATGCATGAGGCACTTCCAGACAAGTTGTTCAGCAGCACGCACGGATCGTGGCGATCCCGCGTCTTTTTCGTTATCAAGCTCCTGGTGGCGGGAGGGGGGCTGGGAGGGCTTCTGTTGACCGGCAAACTGAACCTGACCCCGCTCGCCAGTATGCATCGTCCGCAGTATCTCGTGCTAGGGGCCGCCTCGCTTGGCTTGAGCATGATTCTGCCGATCTGGCGATGGCTGGCGCTGCTGAGGATTCAGGGATTGGAACTGGCCTGGCCGCAGGCGTTGAAGATAACCTGGGTAGGCTACTTCTGCGGCCTGTTCCTGCCAGGCGCCGCCGGGGGCGACCTTGCCAAGGCTTACCTGGCGTGCCAGAACAGGCCTGATGGCAAGACGCGGGCAGTGTCCACTGTTCTCATGGACCGGATCGTGGGCCTGCAGTCGCTGCTGTTGATCGGCATGATGGCAGGCATCGCCCTGTTATCAAAGGGTTGCAGCGTGCGTATGGGGGCCGTCGCCTGGTCCTCGCTCCTGCTGTTCAGCGGCTCGCTGGCAGCTATTGTTTTCATGCTTTGGCCCCGCACCTCGAATATTATGCTCAAGTTGCTCCCGAAGCGATTCCGTGGCACAGTAGATGGTTCGCTCGGCCTTTATCGCGCCGCACGGCGCAAGTTGATTTATATCGGTCTCTACAGTTGCTTGTGCAACACCTTTGCCGTCGCCGCCTATGTGTTGGCCGCCATGGCGATTGGCGACGCGTTCTCGTACGGCCAAGTCCTGGCGGTGCCCCTGGTCGTGGTGGCCAACAGCGTGCCTATATCCCCCGGGGGCCTGGGCGTCGGAGAAACCGTAGGAGCCCTGTTGTTCTCGGAATTCGGTTCGATCAACGGCGCGTTGATCATCCTGGCCGTTCGCATAGGCTTATCAATCTTCTCGTTGCCGGGTATGCTGGGACTGTTCGGGGCGTACCGAACCCAGGAAACCTCACGTGTGGCACAGGCAGGCGGATGAGCCGGAGGTCTGCCGAGGCTGCCCAGATTCTCGGTGCAAAATGTCTGGGCTCGACCGACATCCGGGCGCGCCATTGCGTTAGTCAAACTTGAAGGAGTCTCCATGGTCGAAATTGAAGACAATGATGTTTTCATTACGGGCGGGGCGGGATTCATCGGCTCGACGTTAGTGGGGAAAATCGTCGAGAAGAACCGCGTCACAATCTATGACAACTTCAGCCGCGATGCGCTTAAGCACCAGTCGTTTAAGAATCATCCCAATTTGAAGGTCGTTTCCGGCGACGTGTTGGATGCGGCGTGCCTGGCCGAGGCCATGAAAGGGCACAACATCATCGTCCACTGCGCCGCGATTGCCGGTATCGATACCGTCATCATCAAGCCCGTCACCACGATGCGCGTCAACATGATCGGTTCGGCCAATGTCCTGGAAGCGGCGTCGAAGCTCAGCCGCGTGGACCGGGTTGTGTGTTTCTCCACGAGTGAGGTGTTCGGTGATCACGCATTCCTGTCGGGTGAGACCAGCAAAACCGTAATCGGTCGGGTTGGTGAGGCCCGCTGGACCTATGCCGTCAGCAAGCTGGCTGAGGAGCATCTGGCGATCGCCTACCATAACGAGAGGTGGCTTCCCGCAGTGGTCGTCCGTCCATTCAACGTCTATGGCCCGGGGCAGGTCGGAACCAGCGCCATGCGTACCTTCATCATGCGCGCTCTCAAAGATGAGACGATCGAAATCCACGGAGAAGGCACACAGATACGGGCCTGGTGCTACATCGATGACATGGTGGAGGGCGTACTGCTCGCCATGGTCCATCCCAAGGCAGTGGGACAGTCGTTCAATATTGGCAATTCCCGTGCTGTAGTCACAATCGCAGGCTTAGCCAACACGGTCGTACGGGTATTAGGCTCCAAATCCAAGCTTGTCTACACCAGCAAAGATTACGCTGACGTGGAGCTCCGTATACCCCTGGTGAAGAAGGCTAAGGAACTGCTGGGCTTTGAGGCCAAGGTGGATCTCGAAGACGGCATCCGGCGAGCCGCCGAATTTTACAAAGGGCAGATGCAATGATTCGCTTGACGGTGCCCTCGATTGAGGAAGACGATCTTCACGCCGTCCGCGAGGTGTTGGCGAGTGGCTACCTTGTGCAGGGCCCGCACGTCCTCGCCTTTGAAGCCGCGATCAGCCAGCGGCTTGGTGTCGATCATGTAATCGCGGTCAGCAATGGCACGGCAGCGCTGCATCTCTCGCTCCTTGCTATTGGCATCGCCCCCGGCGATATGGTTTTGACGACAACCTACTCCTGGCCTGCGACGGCCAACGTCATCGAACTCTGCGGTGCCATCCCCGTCTTTGTGGATATTGATCCAGAGACATTCAACATGTCGCCAGCGTGCCTTGAGCGGGCCTTGTCCCGGCTGTGGGATGATCACACCAGCAAGTCCAGAGTCAAGGCGATAATGCCTGTTCACACCTTTGGACAGATGGCTGACGTGCCCGCGATCCTCGGCATAGCGAACGCCCACGGCCTCCCGGTAATTGAAGACGCCGCATGCGCGCTGGGGGCAACCTGGCTTGGGCGGCCAGCCGGGACCTGGGGTCGCACCGGTTGCTTCAGTCTTCATCCGCGAAAGGCAATTACGACTGGGGAGGGCGGTTTTATCACAACCTCCAATGCTGCCATCGCCCGACGGCTGCGAGCTTTGCGAAATCATGGTCTGGACCCGGACACCCCCGGTGAGTTTGTCGAGCCCGGTTTTAATTACCGCATGACCGAATTCCAGGCGGCAATGGGAACGACACAACTGGCCAAACTGGACCGGATTATCGGTGCACGGCGCGAGGGGGCAAGCCGGTACGACGTCCTTCTGGACGGTGGTCCGCTACTTCCGCCAATCGTTAGGTCAGAAGCTTTTGCCGTCTACCAAACTTATATTGCGACGCTGCCGCTGGAAACTGCTGGGAAACGTGCTGACCTTATCGCAGCCCTCAAGGAGCGCGGTGTGGAGACAAACATCGGCACGATCCATATGCCTTTGATAACATATTATCATAAGAGATATGGATATAAGCGCGGCGACTTCCCGATAACTGACGATGTTTTCGACCGTTCTCTGGCTTTGCCGCTCTATGAGGGACTGACTGAGCAGGATCAGGCCACAGTGGCCAGGCTAGTGAAAGCCATCATCGCAGATTACATGGCGATCGGAGGAAAACAGGCATGACGCATGTAGCGATCTTCGGAGCTGGCCACCAGGGTCAAGTGGCGCTGGAGATTCTGCAGGCGGCCGGCCGCTCTGTCACGGCCTTCGTTGACAAGGACAGAGCGACCTCTTCGGGAGGCACTCTCGCCAGTCTGCCCGTGTGGTCCGAAGAGCAATTCGAGAGGGCCTCGCGCGCAGACGAGATGGAGGTCTTCGTCGCTATCGGCAACAACAATGTGCGGCTTCATTTGTCGGAGAGGCTGCGAGAAGCGGGTTATCGCCTATGCAACGCGATCCACCCCTCCGCCGTGGTCATGCGTAGCGCCCGATTGGGCACTGGCATCCTCTTGTGCCCCCAGGCCTTCGTGGGCGCTAACTCCATAATTGAAGACGATGCGGTAATCAACACCAAGGCCTCCGTGGACCATGACTGCCACATTGGCCCCGGCGCGTACCTCGCTCCCGGAATAATCACTGCAGGTTGCGTTCGAGTCGGGCGATGCGCCTTTATCGGAATCGGCGCGAGCCTGGGCCCGAACGTCCAGGTGGGTGACGGAGCCATCGTCGGTGCCGGGGCCTTGGTACTGGACTCGGTGGGGGCCAATGCTTTCGTGGCAGGGGTGCCTGCCCGGTTCATTCGACGAATGGTGCCGCCGGTTGACTGGTCTGCCGTATTGGCGCGCCCTCCGGGCTTGATTGAGGAGCCGGAGGAATGACCAGGGACGAACCCATGCGAATCCCATTTGCAAAGCCTCTTTTTGGCGAAGAGGAAGTTCTACGGGTCGCCGATGTGGTCCGGTCCGGATGGGTGTCCCAGGGCCCGCAGGTGGCTGAATTTGAAACGCTGATGGCTGAGTTTTGCGGCGCAGAGGAAGCTGTGGCCACCAACTCGTGTACGTCCGCAATGTGGCTGGCCCTCTTGATAACGGGGATTGGGCAGGACGATGAGGTGATCTGCCCATCCTTTACATGCATGGCGACAGCCAATGCCATCGTTCGGGCTGGAGCGATTCCGGTTTTCGCCGAGATCGATCCCCGCACTTTCAACCTTGATCCCGCTGCTGTCTCGGCCGCCATCACTCCCCGCACCCGTGCCATTCTGGGCGTCGATCAAATTGGGCTTCCTGCCGAATGGGATGCTCTGTCCGAGCTGGCTGCCGAGCATAATCTCGCTCTGGTCGAAGATGCGGCCTGCGCTCTTGGGGGTGAATACAAGGGCAAACGGACCGGGCAGTTGGGATGCCCCGCGACGTTCAGCTTTCACCCGCGAAAAATCATCGCAACCGGCGAAGGCGGCATGATCGTGCTGAACGATGCGGAGGCAGCCGACCGGGCTCGCCAGTTCCGGTCCCACGGCGCTTCCGTGTCAGATCTGGTCCGGCACAAGGCTGAGGGCGCGATCATTGCCGACTACCCCGAACCCGGATTCAACATCCGAATGACGGACATGCAGGGCGCACTCGGCGTTATTCAGATGGCCCGGTTGCCGTGGCTGCTCCAGGAGCGGCGGCGGCTGGCTCGCCGGTACGATCTCGCCCTGTCACAACTGGAGGAGATTCAGATCCCCTGGACGCCTCCGCACGCGCTACATGCATATCAATCGTATCTGATTCGTTTGCGTAAAGGCTGCCAGGTCTCGCGGGACGAGCTGATGGCGACCTTGATTGCAAGCGGAGTCGCGTGTCGCCACGGGATTGCGCCGCTGCACTGGGAGCCCGCCTTCCGCAACAGAAACTCGGAGTTGTCGCTGCCTGTCACCGAGGACGCTGCTCGGACCACCATATTTCTGCCGATCTTTCCGGGCCTGAGCGACCTGGAACAAGACTACGTCATCGACGTAATTCGTTCCTCCTTGCAAAGCGGCAGGGCAAAGCGGAGACCTGCATGAAAATACTGGTCGTCAGTAGCTGGTATCCACCAGTGCTCTCCGGCTCGTCCCTCTGGGCCGAGTCTCTGGTGCGCGCCCTCGGCGATCGCGGGCACGACGTGCGAGTTGTGACCACGCAATGGTCCGAGGCTCCCCGCGAGGAGGACCAAAACCGCAGAGAGATCGTCTACCGTCTTCCGGCCCGGCTGCTACCCCGAAATAGGTTCATTCTGGGACTTCCGATCGTGCCGATCGCTTACTGCCCGGCGAACCAGAGGCGAATGCTCCAGATTGTCAGGCAGTTCAAGCCCGACGTCATTCACCAGATCAACCACATCTTTGACACACTGTTTCTTTCAGCGCGGGCTGCCCGAACGACCGGAACGCCGCTGGTGGGCTCTATCACCACGCCGATCCAGTTCTCCTCGCCGATCATGAGGTTTGCCAGCCGCGTCGCCGATTTGGCCCTGATGTATCAGTTTGGCGTCCGGCACTGGCAAAAGATCATCTGCTCCGACTCGACCCAGGCAGCCTATGTTCGTGATCAGTATGGTCCGCGTGTGTCCGGTCGCGTGGTGACCCACATTTACGCGGGCGTTCACCAACGTGCTCTGAGGGTACGGGGCACGGAACGTACGCCTTGGCCACAGATCGTCACAGTAGGTCACGTTCACCCCATTCGAGATCCGTCGAACCTGATTGCCGCCATGCCGGCGATCCTCGAAGAATTCCCGACGGCCAGGCTGGATATCGCCGGACGCGTCCAGTTCGACCGGCCCGTCAGGGAAGTCGAACGTTTGGGTTTGGCATCCTCCGTCCGTTTCCTGGGCGAGGTAAAGACGGAGCAGGTGGTCGAACTGGTCTCCAAGGCCCATGTGTTCTCGATCCTGCATCAGTGCCGATATGCGGGATTGAGCTTTACCGCCATCGAAGCGATGCACTTCGGCACGCCCGTGATCATCAACGCCCCACCGGACACCTACGGCCCCGGCATGCTCAGGGATGGCGAGAACATTGTTCTGGTGGATGGCCAAAATGTTTCTGATATCGCTGCGAAGACGAAGCGGTTGTTGGCTGACCCGCCAATGCGGGAACGCATCGGGAGATCCGGCTGCCGGTTCGTAAGTGAGAATCTCAGTTGGGATCGAAACGCTGAACTAACAGAGGCCTTGTATCGCGAGCTTCTATAGTGCCCGTGCTGCGCAGGGTTCGGTGAGGGGGTGACAGCGGGGCAGACAAGGGGTCGCCGGAAGGAGCAGGAAGAGAGGCAGAGCAATGGGGCAAAGTAACAGAGACGCTGCAAGACCCGCTGAGGAAGGCCGGCCGGCTTGGTAATTGGAGCTTCTGATGGGACAGGCCGCAAGTAGGCCCGCGTACCGACCATGCTGCCTGTTGGAGCGGCGGCCAGAGGAAAGGACATGATGCAGGGCAGCCTGATGCTTCGAAGAGCCCCGGCGGTCATCGTTCGGTACTTGCCAGTGGTTCTGCTGATGCTCTTGCCTGTTGTCTTGGGATCGCGCTTCATAACGGATGGCACGTTGCGGTACAGCGACGAGACCACCCACGCGATGGATGGTGTCTTTGTGCGCGATTCCGTCGCTGACCTCCCACAGTCCATCGCTGACCCTTTTGCTATGCCGCAGAATATTATGCCCACTGCCCCACTCTCGGCGTTCCTTTTTACTATCCCCCTTCTTTGAGATGGTCGTGACGGATGAGGCCCTCCTCGAGTTCATCCAGCGTTACGGTATCCGTGTGATCGCCGTGGAGGACCGGGACGTTGTAGGGACCGAGTCATGAAAACGCCTCAGGCAGCTCCTTCGCGAAAGCACTCTATTTGACCTGGCCGGGTCCTTCCCAATAAGTGCGCCGGGCACAAACTTGAACGGCCTGAAGATTCAGGTGTATGTTGCCAGGAATCCGCGGCTGGGGAGCCTCAGGCGGCGACGTTGATGATTCCTCTGGAGGGCCTGAGCCGCATTCTGGAGCTACCCGTCAAGGGTGGGGGCCGGCCGAGGTTAATGAAGACATCTTGGAAGGATTAGGGGCCATTGTTGATGCTGAACGACCGGACGGGAACTTCGCGGAGGCTCCATCAGGGTGCATCCGCATAAACATCAGAAGCAGTTCTTTAATTACCTCATCGTCGTGCCTCCGCCTTATACGTGCTGTGACATTTTGTTGTAATTCCAATTATTGTGATTCAAACAAGGGATTGTTTTAAATTGATCGAACTTGCTGCAATCAGTCCTCCCCCTGCTGAGCGGGCCGCCGCTTTGCCGTTCATGGCTCCTTTCGCAAATACCAGGATCATTCAAACACCCGACGTTTTCATGCAGATCGCCGGCGACCACTCGATTGAGCCGTTTTTCTTTATCAGCCCACGAATTGCCTTAATCTGCAACGTCGATATCCTGGATCCCTTGCCGGTTAATGAATCGCCCGCATCGCTCCTGGGCCGCCTGTACGAGAAGCATGGCGATAATTTTGCACGAAGCCTTCATGGCTGGTTCGGCATAATAATCTACGATTTCGAACAGCGCCAGCTGAAGGCCTGGACAGATCATTTCGGAGTACGCCGCCTGGTCTTTCGGGCCTCAGCAGATTCTCTGGCAGTAGCCTCGGACTTGCGAATTCTGGCAGGCTTTTCGGGCAGTTCTCCAGAAATCGATCCGGTTGCCATCCTGGAATACCTGCAATACAGCTGCATCCCGGCACCTCGCACGATATATAAAGGCATTAGACGGTTAGAGCCCGGCCACTGGCTGGCTTCCCGCCAGGGTGGCACAACGCGTGCCTATTGGGGTATGAAGTACCAGGAAATCTCGGGCCGCAGCATAAGCTCATGGGCACAGGAGACTTATAAGGCCATCGAGTCGGCAGTCGCTCTTGCAGCAAAGCCGGTGGGAGACCCACATCAGCTTGGCTGCTTTCTCAGCGGTGGCACGGACAGCAGTTCGGTCAGCGGGCTGGTCGGCAGGATAACCGGGAAACCCCCGAGAACCTTCTCAATCGGCTTTGCCGACCCGCGTTACAATGAGATCGAGTACGCGCAGATAGCGGCTCGCAGTTTCAAGGCCGATCATCATGAGTATTTTGTAAAACCAAAAGACATCCTGGACCTGCTGCAAAAGGTCGGTCCGGTTTTCGATGAGCCTTTCGGAAATTCCTCGATTATCCCCGCTTACTACTGTGCCCGCCTGGCCGCGGACTGCGGCGTAACGCACCTGCTGGGCGGCGACGGAGGCGACGAACTCTTCGGCGGCAACCAGTGGTATGCTGACGATCGCATCTTCCAGCGATATGCTGAGATCCCGCGGTTGCTCCGCCGGTGTCTCATCGAGCCTGGGCTCAAGCTCGTGCCTTATCGCGATCATTTGCCGTTCTTCTCCCGGGCCGCCAACTATGTTCTGAGAGCTGCGATCCCGGCCCCAGACCGATGGCATTCATACGACTTTCTTTCCATCACACCGGGACCGCAGGTGTTTTCGCGGGAATTCCTGGCGTCGCTTGACGGCATGGATCGGTTGGAGGCATCGCACCGGCATTTCACTAACGCTCCCACGCATGACGATTTGAACCGCATGCTCTATTTGGATCTCATGATTACGATCAACGACAACGACGTGCGCAAAGTCACGAGCATGTGCGAGCTGGCGGGCGTGGCGCCGAGATATCCGCTGCTTGATCACTCGCTGGCTGAGTTCTCCGGCACCGTGCCGGCGGATCTCAAGGTCCGGGGCACGCAATTGCGGTATCTCTTCAAGAACTCGATGTCGGGACTCTTGCCGCAGGAGATTATCGAGAAAACGAAGCACGGCTTCGGTCTTCCGTACAGTGTATGGGTCGGCGACCATAAGCCTTTGCAGGACTTTACCTTCGATGTGCTGGGGAGCCAGGCGTGTCGACAGAGGAACTATTTCCGTCCCGATCTCGTCCCCTGGTTATGGTCGCAATACCAGAATGTCCACCGCAATTTCTATGGCAGTGTTCTCTGGTTATTCCTCATGCTCGAGCTCTGGCATCTTGCGGCCCAAGACGCAACGAGCCATGATTCTACACGCCCCGCGAGGAGCGACCCCAATTTTCCCCGACTGCTGAATACATATGCGCGGTAATCGCCCAGTTAAATGAACCCCAACATCAGGATTCTTCACATCTTGGATCATAGTTTGCCGCTGCACAGCGGCTATTCGTTTCGGTCGAAGAACATCTTCAACGCCCAACTCAGGCGGGAATGGGCGCCGATTGCGTTGACTTCTCCAAAGCACCAGATCTTCTGTTGTGAAAATAGGCCGAAGCCGTGCGAGGAGATCGACGGCATTCGTTACTACCGCAGCGGCATCAGCAAAAGCCGGGTGCCGGGATGGGCGGAATTACGATTGATGATCATTCTTGTGCGGCGGATAGTGCAGGTCGCAAAAATCGAGCACCCGCATATCCTCCATGCCCATTCTCCTGCCCTCAATGGCATGGCCGCGCTGATCGCTGGAGCCATCCTGGGACTTCCGGTCGTATACGAGGTGCGTGCGTTTTGGGAGGATGCGGCCGTGGACCACGGCACCTCAACTGAATCGTCCTGGAGGTACCGTTTAACCCGTGCTCTGGAAACCCGAAGTTGTCGGGACGCGGCTGAAGTCGTTGTTCTGTGCGATGGCGTCATGCAAGACCTCAGGGCGCGCGGAATCCCCACGAATAAACTGACCGTAGTCTTTAACGGCGTCGATTACACGGGTTTTGCCGGTGCTGTTGCAGACCGCGAGTTGCTCAACGGTATCGCCCTTCAAAACAAAAGGCTTATAGGATTCGCGGGTTCTTTGTATCGGTACGAGGGGCTGGATCTGCTCGTCCGTGCTGTTCACGAGATGAGACGGCAACGTTCAGATATCCTGCTGGTTATTGCCGGGCAAGGGGAAATGGAGGCAGAGTTGCGCGACCTTGTCCGGCGGCTGAATCTGGACTCCTGCGTCGTTTTTCCAGGAAGGATACCCAACGACCGAATGCCGGGATTCTATGCCCTGATGGATGTATTGGTTTATCCAAGATACTCAATGCGTTTGACTGAGTTAACGACCCCGCTCAAGCCCCTTGAGGCAATGGCGTCAGGAAGGGCCGTGGTGGCCAGCAACGTGGGGGGACATCGTGAACTTATCAATAATGGAATTACCGGGCTGTTATTCGGCCCAGGCGATCAACACGCGCTGAGTGCGGTCCTATCCCAGGTGCTGGATGATCGGGAACTGCGCACGTCACTGGGCCAATCCGCAAATAATTGGGTGCGCGATCATCACACGTGGGATATGACCACGGAACCTTACTCAGCCGTATACTCTCGGATTGTCTCCAACTAAGTTTCGAGGATTCCTCAATCCAATAAGAGCCAGAAGTGCTTTGGCCGATGCGCCCCAGCCGGAAAGCTTGGGTAATGTTTTCACTGCCGTGCAGCAACTCGACAGGGGTCGCCATGACCCAGACACTGAAGACATGAGACAGGTAAGATGAGAATTAAAGAGCTGATCCCATGGCGGATCCGATACAGGCTGGACCGGTGTTTAGAAGAGCGGCTGCGCCCGACCAATACCGGGCTATACAAGTTCCTAAAGTTTGGTCGGACTAACATTAATACGGCAAAGTACTGGGACAAGGTGTGGCGGACCGACACCAGTGACAGGGACTATCAGGAACTGTTTCAGCTAATCTGCGATCGAATCCCAGCTGGTTCCAGGGTGCTCGATGTGGGCTGTGGCATGGGCATCCTCGCACGACGACTGCGCGAAACACGGGGAGCAAGTGTCATGGCACTGGACTTCTCGGCCCACGCCTGCAGGGCGCTCGCTGCGGAAGGATTCGAAACCATCGTCAGCAAGCTGCCCGCGATCCCAGTTCCGGATCAGAGCTTCGACGTTGCCGTCTGTACAGAAGTCCTGGAACATCTCGACCATCCCGAGAGGACATTGACCCAAATGTTTCGCGTCGTGCGACGCGGCGGTTTGGTCATGTGCAGCGCTCCAGATGATGCTCTCCATCCTCACCGGGAACTCGAGCACCAGACCGCGTTCACGCGACAGCGCTTCGAGCAACTTATGGGCACTATGGGGGATAATTTCGAGGTCATCCAAGGCCGCGTCGAGCAATCGGATCAACCCAATTTTCTGCTTGGGATCTTGCGACGCTCGTAGCAAGAAACGAATTGTGCCATGCCTGACGCACCATCTTCACCCGCTGCCGAGCCTTCCCTTGCAATGCCGTGCTACAACGCCGCCCGCCATGTTCGTCGCGGTTTCCATAGCGCGCTGTCCCAAGCGACACGGTCATTCAGTGTGGTAATGGCGCCCATCTGGGAGACAACAGCTGCGCGGCGGAGCTACCTGACCGGCGATCCCGCAGGATGGCGTTGTCCTTTCTGAGCATGCCGATAGTTCTGATCTTGTCATTTAGAGGAGTACGAATGTTCAGCAAAACAACAAAACATTTTGGAAGCCCATGGCAGCGAGGGGTTCGGGTGCTGCAAAACACTCTCCTGAGTCCGTTTCTTGGGGGACTAGGAGAGTTCGACAATAAAAGATGTGTATGGGATCGGCTGAGTCGGAGGGAGCTTGGCCGGGAATGGAAAACCGGAATGCCGGCCGGACCAGCGGTTGGCGAAAATGGGTGGAAACGGGCTCATCCGGCCCTCGAAACGGCTGAAATAAAATCAGAAGAAGTTCTTAGATTAACTCAGAAAGGGCTTACCATGCACCGCTCGTTAGCTGTGCTGTTGTTGGAGGTCACATGCCTCTGCCTCGTGGTCCAAGGCGTGGCCAGTGCACAGAACGCGCACGAAAAAAAGCTGGGGGGCTCACCGATACCTACCGTGCTG
>Ga0315284_10003678_pt1 | contig 21811 bp, 16 predicted proteins | sample YL17G09_16_MG_FD_203696 | JGI IMG/M metagenome (GOLD analysis project Ga0315284, IMG submission 203696) | Sediment microbial communities from Yellowstone Lake, YNP, Wyoming, USA - YL17G09_16 | ecosystem: Environmental > Aquatic > Freshwater > Lake > Sediment | place: USA: Wyoming | collected... | reverse complement strand
GTTCTCATTGGGTGCTGTCATCATCGCTGCACGGATCAAAGACATTTGCCAATCATCACGGATCCACTTGACCGCCGAGGGATTGGCAAACTGACCAAACCATTGCAGTCCGTGCGTGCTCATACCACGCAACACGACAGGAGCACCCCCGTCGCCTAGCAACTTTACTCCGCTAACTGTCAGCCATGTGACTTTTGCCCGACCTTTTTGCTGCTGCACGGCATCAGCGCCGATGACGCTGACTGGCTGATTTTTCGTGTCACAGATCGCAACTCTCAGAGCGTAAGTCGACGTATTAATTTTTCGGAGCGTCTGCCGGTCGCTATCACAGCTTCGATAAATAACCGCATTACGCTGATCGAAAAACTCGAGATTGATCCAATAGTCACCGTAAGGAATTGACTGTAGATCAAGGCCACTGGCACCGTTAGTATCCGTCAGAAAGTCCACCAGACCATGAGACTTTTTCAGGACAACTTGACTGGACTGCTGAGCGCTAAACGTCACGCTCATGGATGACCAATTAGCGCGATTTGGGCCTGGCGTGAATTTGGGCACAGTTACCGAGGCCACATTACCACCGCGATCCACACGCTTAATGCTTGGATGAACACACGACACGACGATTAAAGGCATTAACAAAAAAAACTTCGCCAGAGTCCTCACGTGGGACACTCCGATCCTCATTGTCTGGTTATTCCGCGCAGTACATTTAATATCTGATTATTTCAGATCTATTGCTTGCGCACCAGTCTGACAGTGGATTTAGAGCACCGTAAGTTAACTCGCCGCCTGCTTTGCGACCTTAGCTCCGACAACGTTCACCTTGATCATACTATCTAAGGCAGTAGTCCAGCTCACTAGCATTGCTTTTTCGTCTATTTGACTCGGATGAAAAGACGGCAAAAATGCGAGGAAGTAGCTTGGTAACAGGGCCGTAACGAGACCCCGTCGCCCATACATCATCGCTATAAATTCAATTCCGGCCTTGAACTGTGTCAACTGTTTATCTCGCCACAGCATGGCGAACATCAGTTGCGCAACGGAAAATTGAAGGACTATCGCCGCGATCGCAAGCCATAGCACTCGCCGGAAGTAGCCACCTCCTGCCGCCACATAAACATCAAAGGCAACAGACTTATGCTCGATCTCCTCAATCGCATGCCACACCAGGATCGGAGCAACCGATGGGTGCATTTTATCGACAAAATTACGCTTAGATAAATACGAATTGGCAATTATTGATGTCAAATGCTCCAGCGCTACTGTAAACGCCAAAGCCGACTTTGGCGTTTTTTCCAGAAGAAAATCAGCACTCTTACGAATGCGTTCATCGGTTCTATTGATTAGGTCCCGTACATCTAACGCTTCTTCTGTCACCCAGTTGTTAAACTCCTCGTGTGTATCGCCGTGCATCATTTCCTGACCGATAAAGGCGGCAATATCACGCTTTAGCCCTGAGTCTTTAACTAGCTTTTGAAAATGCTTAACTGACCTAACGAACATCCTTTCGCCCTCGGGAAACACTAAGGAGAGTGAGTTCACAAAATGGCTTAAATAGGGATTGTTCCCAAACCAGTGACGAGGAGTAGAGCTAAAATCGGTCTCGATTTTGCGCACCACAATTCCCTTTGGCGACTCATTTGGATGCTGGCCCATTCGCTACCCCCCGGTTACCCTGGCGGCCGGCTGTCTGACCGGGTCATGACAGATCCTTGCCTGCTAGGTATAGGAGGGGTATCGGCATTTGCAGCGAAAAACTTTAGCTAAATCAACGGTTGTTATGCATTTGTCAAATATTTTTAAATCCTTGCACAACTACTACACAGTAAGACCAAGAGTCTTAAAATATTGCTGCCACATCGCATCTGCTTTAGGACCAAAGAGTAGGGAGGTGGCAACCCTGAGACCAGGGCTGCGCAGCAGTTCTTCACGAGGCACCACCAAACTTAGGCGGGTTCGCCGGCGCAGAAAATCCTCAAGGTTGACCACCATCTCATGCTTAGCCATAAACGCCGCCTCAGCCAAAAGCACAGGATGGCCGAGCACGACTGGAGCACGCAGCTCCGGCTGAGCCTCAATCAGACCTATCACGGCCAGCGAGTCCTCACCGTAAAGTCGCCATAGACGTTCAGACATCCGCCCTTCGCCCAGCCATGTTTCGTTGCTAAGACCAGCGGCCTCGACCCGTGACTGCAGCTGTTCTTTGAACTCAGCCTGCCCCTCACCGTACCACGCCTGTTCCCTCCGAGGCAGAAGACCAAGTCGCCGGACGTGATCGAGCAGCTCTCGCCCGATATTCAAGCAGTCCGTTAACTTGCCACCAAATATACTGACTTGTGATTTAGCTACGTCGCATTCGATGATGTGTTTACGTGACAGATTGATCCATTCAACTTGGTCAAAATCACCCGCATTGCCTTTAATCACCAGAGGCCGCACGCCACAACGCTCCGCGATCACGTCACTAGTCTCAATGGGTTTTTTAAGCCGCAGCCTCTTATTGATATTGTCCAAAATAAACTTGCGATCAGCATCGGAAACAACTGCTGGCAACTCCGTGACTCTAGTATCAGTGGTGCCGATACAGGAACAGGAACCCATAGGGATCACAAAAAACAAACGACCATCGTCGGCAAAAAAGGTTAACACTCGTTCACTTTGGTTTATCCGCGGAACGATCAGGTGCACGCCTTTAGAGAAAATGTGCTTATGTTTGGTTTTTATCTCACTGAAGCGATTGAACGCATCAACATAAGGACCGCCCGCATTAACCAGAACTTTGGCGCGCAAAGCAAAAGTTTCACCAGAGCATTCATCTAGCACCTTAACTAGCCACAGCTTATCTACCTGCTGAGTGGCCTCAGCTGCCTTCGCATAATTGAGCACGGAGGCGCCAGCACGAACCGCACGGCGCACGAAGTGAAAGACAAAACGAGCATCGTTGTCTTTTAAGAAGCAGTCCGAATACTCTAGCCCACCCTGACTTTTGTCCGTCACAACCAGCGGCTCATCACGATTTATCGTGGCTAAATTCAGCAGCCTGGGGGCTCTGGTACGAAAGCGTCCCATAAGCCAATAGAGGACGCTACCGAGAAAAACTAAAATTCGGGGCTTGCGAAATCCACGATCGAGATTGGTGAAGAAGCGAAGCTCTTCCACCTCACTTGGGTAACGCCGCATCAGCTCATTACGCGATCGACATAGATCCCAAACTAAACCAAATTCGTAGCTTTCTAGATATTTAATCCCACCCCAAACCAAGTTCGATGATTCTTGGGACGTACCCGAAGCAAAATCTTTTTGCTCGATAAGAGCGACATTAAGTCGACTAGCACTGCATGCCGCCGCGGCCACCGCACCGTTAATTCCACCGCCGATGATCGCGACATCAAACACTTCGGTTTGCAAACGCTCACGGATAGTGTGTCTTTGCTTTTCGTCCATTAGCTGTGGTTTGTTCCTATGATGATCTTATTAGAGCCAGTGCAATATATTGTTATTCCCACGATATCAGGGCCTTAGGTAAATTGCATGGGCGATATTAAGAAAACTACAGCTAAGCCGCTATCCGGGCCCAAAAAACGAATCCCGAAATCATTAATATTAATAAGTATAATCAGTATCTTGGGCCTCATAATATTAGACCTAACGACTCCGTGCTTTAGATCGCTAACGTGGCGGGGCGCAATTGCCACAAATTGTGCCTTTTTCCCGGAAATTTTCTGGGAATTCAGGTATAGTGCTGTCCGCCTCACTAAGGAACCTCGATGACCCAATCCGCAGCTCCAAAGACCAAGACCCCGGTGATCTTGGCATCCGTACAACTACCCGGAATCTCAGACACAGAGCACCAGGCCTCGCTCGATGAACTGGAACGTCTGTGTGCGACCTTAGGCTTTGCCACCCTCAGCCGGGTGTCGCAAAAGCGCAAAGCTATTGTCACCGGCACGATTTTGGGCGAAGGAAAACTCAAGGAGCTAGCCACTTGGACAGGAGGAAGCGGCATCGTCCACGGTTTCCGGAAGGGTGGCGACCGGAACGATGAGGAGGCTGATTTTGATGAGCTGCCCGCATTTGTTGACGAAGATGACTCAGCTAGCGACCTGACCACAAAAGCCGAGATCGTGGTCTTCGACTGCGAAATGACTCCAACCCAGCTACGCAATCTAGAAGATGCCACGGGAGTCGAGGTCCTAGACCGCAGCGGCGTCATCCTAGAGATCTTCAGTCGCCACGCCCGCAGCCGCGAAGCAAGACTGCAGGTAGAAATCGCCAAGCTGGCTTACTTGGCTCCGCGACTGCGCGAGTCGCACGCTGGTGGCGACCGCCAAGGTGGCGGCATCGGTGCCAAAGGAGCCGGCGAAAGCGCACATGAACTGGACCGTCGCCGCATCAGGGACCGCATAGCCGAACTGCGCCAGCAGCTAGAATCTATTCGCCATGAGCAAATCACGAGGAGAGCGAATCGCCAGGAATCCCCATGTGTGGCTCTGGTGGGTTATACCAACGCTGGTAAATCTTCGCTCATGCGCGCCTTAACGGGCAGCGCTGTACTTGTAGAAAATAAATTATTCGCCACTCTTGATACGACCGTACGCGCGCTACAGCCTGAGTCGGTACCGCGTATCTTAATTTCAGACACGGTCGGTTTCATTAAAAAATTACCGCATGATTTGGTGGCTTCGTTTCGTTCGACTTTAGATGAGGCGCTGTCGGCATCACTACTGCTTTTTACTGTTGATGCTTCGGATGCAAATTTCAGATCGCAGATCGAAGTCACCAAGCAAGTTCTAGCAGAAATTGGCGCCAACCAAACATCTAGTCGTTTGGTATTAAACAAATGTGACCAAGTAAACACGGAAGAGCAAGCTGCATTAGCCGAAGAATTTCCGGAAGCTATTTTCATTTCCACGCACAACCCTGACGATGTCAGTCGTATCCGCGACATCATTCTTGGCTTCTTCGAAAAAGACATGCTCGATCACGAGATTTTGATCCCCTACGCCAAAGGCAAGGTCCTGGGCATGATCCGCGAGCGCGCTCGCATCATTCAAGAATCGCATGAAAACGAAGGGACTCGGGTCATCGTTCGCACCGATGGCAAAGTCTTTGCATGGATCGAAAAGCAGCTAAAAGACGGATAAGGGCAACCTTGGCCGCCAGGAAAGCAGTCAAGGCCCCCGAAATGTACTCAGCTCACCGGCATGACTGACAGGTCACGGGATTCCATACACCTAGCAGAGCCTATTCATAAACCTTTCGATGATCGCAGCCAAGGCAATCGTCAGTAAATCACTGGCGTTTACCGCCATGCGAGTTGTGAAGCTTCTGCGTAGTCGCTGGCCGCACACATAAGGATAATTTCAAGAAAACACACTTTAGGTGACGTTAATTGCGCCTCGATATCCTCGTAAAATCGGATACTTAAGTTTATTTCTCAAGATCGAGAATCAAGCTTCCGATCAGTGTTTATTCACAACGAGGTAAATATGCTTCACGTTCCTCTAATCGCAAGTCTAGCGCTGGCACTCAGCCTGGCAGGTTGCTCAAGCGAGCCAGGCCCAGGGAAACCGGTATTAAAAAACAGTGGGGCCGCTAGAGATAAACTACCTAGCCTCCGATCGGCACAAATAAGAAACGCATCGAACAACACCCAGCCCGCGGGCGATGATGGGTCAGACGACGTGGTTCAAGGACCCGTTGATACCTCAGCTGATGACGCAGCAATCGCTGCCTTAATCAGCGACTGCGGCTTTCCAGATGGTAAGTTGCCTGAGCCGTCAGCAACAGTGTTTCAGAAGTCTATGCGCTCCCTACCAGTTTCGATTAGCGGGAATAAATACGCAGTAGCGAATTACACTGCAGTAGTAAGAGCGACTGTTGACGTAGCGGCATCAATGTCCGGATCTAAACAAACCATCAACGTCGGACTCGAGTCATTCACCAGCAATGTAGGCGGATTTATCCCACTTGGTGACACAGGGCGCGCCGATGCTGAGAAACAAGTCCAAGCAAACAATTCAAAATCCGAGTCTATGGGACCAAATGATGATGAGCGCTCCGCATTGCTGGACCAAGCCGGCCCTTGGAAGGATATCTACTGTACGGTTAGCCAAACTAAAACAATGACCACACAGAAAAATGGCAAAACCAAGACCGTAAGCTTTGACCCACCAATACCAGGTGCAATTTGGGCTAAAGCCTCCCCTAGCCGTTTTAAAACGGAAATCGGTACTGGTAAAACCTTTGCTAATGTGACTGCTACTGTCACCAACTCATCGGACGGCGCGGTACCTGCCGGAACTAAAGTCACAGGTACTGTTAGTGTGACACCGATACCGGGCAATCTCTCTCAACTCAATTTGACTACAGATACCGCCTATGCGATCCGCTTTGATTTTGGATCACGAACGACCGACTTAGGTTTGACACTAAGCCAGTCTTTTTACGTTAATTCGACGGAAAAAGACCTTAAGGCAATCGTCATAGAAACTGGTGTTGCCGACTTACCGAAGCTCGTCATTGCAAGCGGGCTGTGATCGTCGATTCACCTATATTTAGTCGATGATTTTAAAGACCCTGCGCGTATTAGTACCTAGTACAGCCTCGGCTTCGCTGTGGGTGAAGCCTAACTTTTCCATGTTAGTCAGAGTAGACATCAGATACTTCTTAGTCCCCCCAGGAACTGAGGGGCCGTCTGAACCGTATAAAGTCCGCGCAATCAAACCACGAGCCTTAATCGCTTTAAGCATCTCATTCATCTCAACACCTTTTGGATCGTGCAGGGCGTCGCCAAAGGCAGAAATCTCTAAGTAGACATTCGGATAGCGACTGGCCAACTCAAAGACTTTATCACTAAAACTATAACCCTCATCGTTAAAGTCGTAACCCATATGACCCATGATAAATATAACGCCGGGAAATTTCTTGATCGCGCGCTCAAGACCTGCGGGATCGTAGCTTTCTAAATAATGATTCTGCGCCGCTCTATCTGGGAAATCCTTGAGCCGCCGTAACGGCGATGAGCCAATGTGATGATACACAGGCACACCACGATCCTGGGCAACTTGATAAATACTATCGTATTTAGGATCATTCATAGGAATCGAATTATGAATAAAGGCTAGCTTGATCCCCTTCATATTGGGATGTTTCAAGGCCTGCCGTAACTGCTGTAGAGCTTGTTCCTCTTTTGCCGGCCAATCCTGCAAGCGGAGGCTCGCTAGGCCGAAGAAAAATGGCCTACCCATGTAATCATGATTACGTGGATCATCCAGGTAGGAGATGACTGACTCGTTACTAGTCACTCCCCACGTATCAGGTGCATAAACAGCAAACAGTCCGACTCGACTGAGTCCAGCCTGTTCCGATTCCGTCTTAATGCCAATAAAGTTCCCGTAAGGATTAAGCAGGTAGCTTGCAGCCACGGACAAGGTCCGGTCCTTCAAGGACACAGGCAAGGCATTAGGTAAAGAGGCACGGAGAAAATCTCTACCTATAGGCCCCAAATCTTCATATCGGCCGGGATGCATGTGAAGGTCAACGACATCAATCGCATTACCGAGATACTTCGCGCCACCCACCCGCACCGTACTGCCCACGCCTTGCTGATCACCAGAGACAGCAGGAGCGGCATCACTCCCCACTTTGACCTCGCTGCCATCAAGTTCTCCAGCGTGACGACATGCCACTACTAAGAGCCCATTCAACATGACGACGCGCACAAGATTTAATCGCGTCGAACGCTTCGTATGCAGCATATAGGGCTCCCGCGGACTATTATTCAGGGTGACGGAAATATGATGTGCGAATGATTATAAATCGACATCAACATTTGCGACAGGTCCAAATATCAGCTATTAAAAAGCTCAGTTTCACGCCGCTTGGAGGGAGTCTATGCGCGCTCTTTGTGTATTTTGTGGATCGGCAGATGGCAAGAGGGCTGAGTACCGCGCGGCAGCAACGCAACTCGGCAGCCTAATGGCGACAAAGGGCATTGATCTTGTGTACGGTGGTGCACGCATCGGACTTATGGGAGCCGTTGCGGACGCAGCGTTAGCTGCTGGCGGCAAGGTGATCGGTGTCATCCCAACAGATTTAGTTGATAAGGAGGTCGCACACAGCGGGCTAACAGAACTTCACGTTGTATCGTCCATGCACGAGCGAAAGGCCTTGATGGCCGAGTTGGCAGATGGTTTTATTGCGATGCCTGGTGGCTTTGGCACGTGCGAGGAACTTATTGAAGTACTGACCTGGGCACAACTGGGCCTACACTCAAAGCCATGTGGCCTACTGAATGTAGCCGGCTACTACGACCCACTACTGAAGTTCTTTGCCCATAGCCAGCACGAGGGATTCATCACCTCTGTTCATGCGGATCTGCTCTTGGCTGAGAAAAATCCGCAGGAACTGATAGTAAAAATGACCGAGTTTAAAAGCCCGACCACCACACAACTATTTGAGCACATCCGCGACAAGATCTAAATCCCGCTCTTAGCAGCGGCCTGCAGCGTACGCAGACCCTTAGATTCCTTGCCCGTCAATCCTGGGACGAAAGCATTGTAGCGCGTCTTAACCGGCTTATCCGCGCCCAGGTCTTCAGCCTTAAACACACCGTCAGCTGCTCCCTCTGTCATCGGAAAGGCTGTAATCAAACGACTGCCGCGCACCGCAGAGTCTCTGATTGAATAAATCAACAGGTAAGTCAAATTGCTTGCCTGCTGGCTACCAGAGACGACGCTTGTATTTGGTCTGCTTGCCGCAACTTTGGGCAGACGTACCACATCACTTCGGAGCTCCACTATGCGACTTTTGCTGCCTGAAACCGTATTCAGAGTTACCGTTTCCACCAGGCGTCGCACGCTAAGAGCAGAAACATCTAGGCTGCGGACATCGGGCGAAGCACCAACAGTTGCCGCTGTTAACTCACGCTGCATGTCGCTTTCACCGCGATAGGCGATGGTGCCTATCATAGCCGTCAGGTTAGTTAACAAAGTACCGTGCTCCGGTGCTGGCGAAATAGAGCCGCCATGCAAGCCAAATCCGTCGTCGATTGTGGGGGTAGTCCAGCGCTCACGCTTAAAGCCATATGGCGTCACTAGATTACTCAAAAGATAACCGTAGGTGTGCATGAGTCCAGCATGAACATGACGCCCTTCCATTGGATGCGCCGCAACTTGACCGATAGCCGCCACGATTTCAGGTCGCACAATACCGGCCTTGGCACCTTCGTCGAAATTGATACTGGTGCCCCAAAAGTCAAAGAGTGCCGCATTTTTTGCGTCCTCACGGACCATCGCCACAAGTTGAGGCGCCTTAGTAGCCAGCTCCTTGTTCATATCAAGCCCAGACGCAGCCGCCTGGTCCAATTCAGCCGTCAGCTTCTGCCAGTAGGGTGCCTGGCTATATTCTGAAGTCCCCGAATCCTTAATACCAAAAACGGATTGCAGCGTTTGACAGGAAGATACCGCAACCGCCAATTGACCAAACAGCAGGATGGTGAAGAGCGAGCGGCCAAGTGACCTATGCATACATTGAGCCTTTTTGCGTATTAGCCACTAAATCATGATCTGCGGCAGTGTTGCGGGATAGTGGACCTAGCATCACACCATACGTCAGGGCAGTACTTCATCACTAGTTATTGGCAACATTTTTTAATTTTTTTACACCGCGAACGCGGAAATCCGCAGCAAACGACAAATTACGATTTCTTTAGCGGTTTATATAAAGACCTATTTTTTTTGAAGAAAAGAGCCATATTTTTGGCGCCAAAAAATACTACTCAAGTTATCAGCACCCAAGTCCGAGCGTGGCCGCTGTGTTCGGGAAGGGGGCTAAACTGACCCCGACATCTAAAGTCCCGAATCGCTAAAGAAGCCATTTAGAGGAGGCATTGAGTAACATGAGATACATCATCTGCGCTGCTACCCTCACTTTGTTCAGCTGCGGCCCCGCGGGCAACTTTACCCAAGAAACCAATCAATTCCCGGCCCCCAACGCTACTGCGTCAGAGCAGAGCGCTGACGGCGTCGGCAAGCGTCCTGAATCGGCATCCACAAGTTACGCTGCCGAAACAAGTTTACCGAGTAGCGTCGAAAACGACGCGCCAGTTAAAACGACTGCGGCCCTAAACACTGCAGAACCTCCTGCAACAATCACTAGCACGAGTACTATTGCGCCAGCACCTGCGCCAGCACCTGCGCCAGCACCTGCGCCAGCTTCTGCGCCATTAGCGTGTAGCTCCACCACAACTATTTTAGGCGCAAACCAATCCACAGAATTGACCTGGTCCGGCACCGGGCCCGCCACTTTCACACTGAGCACTTTAAGTCTCACTCCACCAGTGAACCTCGGCAGCATTAAAGTCAGCACAGACGGGAGCCTTCACGTTACCTACAGCGCACCTTCCAGCGCTCCCTTAGCTTTCGACGTCCAAGTCGTCACTCGATCTAGCACTGGCTCCGAGGCGGCATGCGACGTCAAGATCAAGGCTGATGGCGATTTAGGCGTCGCGGATGATGGCAGTACCCAGGGGATCGTTGGATCGGTTTATGAAATCCCGTATGCCAGCCGTGTTAACAGCGCGAAACTTACTGCATCGTGGTTTAGTGGCACGCCTTTAGCTAATATACTTATGCCTCAACTCGACGTAGCCAACACCCCGTATGAAAATGGATTTCCTGGCTATCCCAATCTAACGGCATGGTATGCGATTCGCTTTACCTCTAGACTTGTGGTCCCCGTGACTGGATCCTACACCTTTCAAACCAAGTCTGACGATGGCTCGAACCTTTATATTGATGGCAAACTTGTAGTGGCAAATGATCATGTACAAGCTATCACCACAGCAACAAGTGCTGCGGTGCAACTATCTGCGGGAGTGCACAATTTGCAGATGGACTATTTTCAGGGGCCACCAATATATATCGCTATGATGATGCTGTGGCGCACTCCCGGTGATAGCACTTTCAGTGTCATACCAAGCGCGAATTTATTGCGTCCACTACCCTAATGTTTTTTCACTGGCGCGAAATAAACTTTTGCGCCAGCAGCAACTCTAGCTCATACGCTGCAGGCTTAGACGCCGACTAAATTGACTTCAACGCGACGACCATCGGTGATTAACGCATGATCCTGAGCTATTTTGTTATAAATAGTCGCTATGGAGTTTCTGTAATCACCTGCGCCGTAGCTGGTACCATCATTAAAAGCGTTGCGACCACCGCGCTGAAAGTTAAGAGTACGTTCGACACCCCAAGTACGAAATGCTTTGAGCAAGTAGGAAATCGCCTCACTGAGACGTTCGTCGCTATTTAGATAGGCACCACCATCGCCGCGGGTATAGCCCAACATCTGAACCATATCGATATTCATATTCAAGATGCTAATATTAGCCGACGACGTGCCGTCCTTGTTCCCGTCGCGTTCACTGCCTCTCATATACGTAGTTTCTTGCATGGCAATCGCAATGATTAGAGCTTTTTCCTGCATATTCGCACCGGCACTATCTGCAGCAGCAGCAAGCCGAGCCTTATTCCCTTGCAGACTACCGCCGTAGTTTGACACTTGATAGCGCGCATTACCGGCTGCATTCACCTGTAGCGGAGCGGGTATGCCGCTGACGGACGGTGCTGAGGGCATCGAGCTCTGATTTTGAGCTGGAGCTGGATTTACAGCTGTATTCTGATTTTGCCCTGTCGACACGGGTGTAGGTACATAAGGTGGAGACTGATAAATTGGCGGGCTCTGCACACTGCCACCAGGTCTGTTCTGCGATGAAAAGTTTTTATAAGCCGCGGTGCCCAGTCCAACCAGGGAATTAATCAGTGACCCAAAATTATTGTTGTTGCCTGACGACGGCGACTGCGGCACAGGTAGAGCGCCTGACCCTGTTGCGCCGGAATTAGTTTTATTGGCCGGATTTGATGGTGCCTTAGGCAATGCACTGCCGGCTTGTCCTGGTGAGTAATCAGGGTAACCAACTTTGCCACCCTGCGAATTCTCGGACTGATCGGACTGATTGGCTCCCCCTGCCGGCCCCTTGGCTTTTGCTCCCTGTGCCGATCGTTCCGGCACTGGTGGTTCAGCCGGCGCCTCCAAAGGCTTGCAACAGACAAGCATGATGATCGCTGTCAGTAAGCATGGAGTGGCTTTGTTACGGAGATTGAGCAATGGTCACCCGTATCCGGTTGCATAAACGAAAAACGACTTAACCAAACTAAAGCAATTTACGTGCCGACAGACCGGACATCGGATCACCAAAATAAACAAATAATATTAGGACATTAAAGAATTCATTCAAAGCCCAAGAATGAACAGTCTTTAGTCAATTAAGACTAAATAGCTAATATTTAGTCAAAAATCAGACTCGCCGATGCCTGCTATCCATGGTCCATCACCAGGTCGAACAGCGCCGCGAAAGGATTAATAAAATTCTCCCTAAAGCTGAATCCACCAAGTGCCGAAGACCCTTCTGCGTGGTGATTGGACACTTGGTCCGAGCCGCAACGCAAGCAGCCTTGGAGGAAGTTATGCGCCATTCTCGTCGAGAACATTTTTGGATCGCGCCGTGGGCCCTTTCCGTCTTAGCCTTAGCGTTAGCCTTAGCCTTAGCGGCCTGCAGTAGAGCTGAATTTTCCGCCGATCCCGCACCAAATCAAAGGGTCAGGCCGACGACGACCGCGCTGTCAAAGGTGGAGCGTGACTCGGCAGATTTACAAGCAGGACCCAAGGCAGATCAAGTTTCGAATGGTCCGCAATTAGACAAAGAACCTATGACCGCTGTCACCGATGCAAAAAATAGCCAGGGTGACGATCTAATTTCTGACCAGCCAAAACCGCTACCCGCGGCACCGCCCGAAAAAGAAGCTCCACCGGTACTCGATAATGCCACTCCTAACCCACCAGCTGGCAATGACATACCAAGCATGAGTTCAGTTCCATCCACGGATGACGCTCTGCCTCCAATCACTCCCCAAGTTACTCCGCCAATCCCCCCTACACCGCCTCCTCCGAGTGCACATCAAGATGACATACCCACTATAGTAGTGGAGCCCCCTAGAGACACGCCGCCAGTCGTAAGTACCCCCATGCCACCAGAGGCACCTCCAGTTGTGAGCGTGCCGCCGGATATCGCCCCTTCGCCGAGCACTCCTCCCCCTGCAGAACCAGGCCCGAGCGTAGTACTCAAACCCTGTAGTCAAACCTATTTGGTTCCAGCGACAGCTAACCCATTTTTTGCTGGCAATGCAGCCAATAGCTCCCTCACCTACCGGATAAGCTCTTACGATCCTCCAACACCCACTGATGTGACGCCGAAAAATTCACCGATTTTAGTCGCACCGATTGGTGATTGCATCACCGCTGGTAAACAAATTTTCTTTTCAGTCTCAGGATCTATCACCTTTTCGCGGGTCGATGCCCCCACAGACGGTAATGGCTCACTATCCCAAATCGTCCACCACCAAAAAGGTGCAACCTTGGGAAAATCTGACATCATTGCCCCGATTAACAGTCTGATCGGAGTCTTTCTGAGCGACAGCGATCCAGCCGCTATGCCAGCCCCTGCCACCCTAGATTTCTCGACTCAAAAAGCTAGAGATTATGTATCGCTGAGTCCGGCTGTCGGTCAGGTATTCTTTATCGGCACAGGATTGACGAGTACCGGTGAGCATCACAAAATCGTAGTGCCTCAGGGGACCACACGACTATATTTTGCCGTTATGGACATTTATCAGTGGAATAACAACTCGGGGTCATTGAGTGGAGCAATTATGACCGAATGAATCTTGCTATTTTCGGGTGGTAGCATCTTGTGTACGCAAAAGAATTGTTGGCATATAATTTTGCGTTCCATGGGCTTAGATCACCACAACTGCTGACAGAGGACATCTCTATATGCGTAGCATCTATAAACTGTTGAGGCCGGCAGTGATCGCTCCATTAGTACTTGCCGCATGCGTTAGTACTAGCCCCCAAAAATCTGCTGAGCCAAGCGACCTTAAAACTAGTCCGCATGCTGATGAGAAATTCAGCTACTGTACCATCGGCGACTGCACCATCATGAGTTCCGCATTGCTACGGGCAAACTTGCAAATCCCGGTGACCGTTCACCACGCGTGCAGGCTACCCAATCAATATGCCATGACATTTGACGATGCGCCGTCTGACAATCTGCCCAATATTCTTGCCATACTGAAGGCCAAGCAAGTTAAAGCGACTTTTTTCGTCATCGGCAAGAAACTGTCTACCCCAGAAAAACGAGCTCTAATAAAGAGCGCCTACCTGCAGGGACATCAGATATCCAACCATAGTTTCAACCATCCCGATCTAACCAAGCTGTCGGCAGCGGACGTCAAAAAAGAAGCGATCCAGACACGCGACGCAATCCTTGATATCGTCGGCAGAGATGAACGCGCGCTCAATGACGTGCATTACTTGCGTCCGCCCTATGGCCTAATCAATGACCAGGTAGAACAGACCCTCGTAGCTGCTGGCTTTGAAACCCTGCGTTGGAACGCTGATCGGGCAGACTGGTCGCTCAGCGAGAAGGATCGCGACGTGGTGATTGCCCGCGTCAAACAACAACTCGACCTGATCAAGGCCAGCGCCGGCAAAAACATCAACCCATCTATGCTCGATCTAAACCACGATCATTCAGAAGTGACGACGCTTGCGTTACCCACCATGATTGAGATGATCAAAGCGAAGGGTTACAAATTCGTCACTCTGAGCGAATGTCTCGCGGGCAAATCCTAGATGCAGTGCATCTAGGACTTTCGACTCAAGACTCAATTTTTAAGGCCGATCAAAGTTGCCCACTCGACAACCTTGAGAGGCGAAATGATTTTACAGTAGTGAGCACCGGCAAATGGCTTGAAGAATATGTCCGTACCAGTGATCAGCTCGACAGTGTCTAGCTCCCACGAAACACTGGAGGTCTTGGTCCAAGCGAATTTTCCAGCCACCCAGCCTTGACCTGAAGACTTGGATTCACTACGCACGGTGATTGGACCGTAACGCCACGAGTCGACATTGTCGCCACTTGATTCATGCGCAGTATTCCAGCTCGCTGGATCGCCGAATTTTTGCGTTAAGCGGTCTTTGAAGGGTGTTCCCTCGAGTAACGCAAGTGCCTCGCGAATAGCGATGACGTTAAGTTCAGCACAGGCCTTAGCATCACCCGCGCGAGGCGTGAGCCCTGTCTCCTTGGCAATCGATTGGAGTGTGCGCATTTTACAAGCGAGCACCGGTGATGCCAAATAATGATCGGTTGAGACGTCTAGAGGATCCGGCGGATTTTCCACATAGACTGGAATCTCTATCTGATGAGTCAGTGCAGATTCGGGGCCTGATTCTACAATTCGGACTGCTGATTTGTCGGCGATGAAACGCAAAATTTGCGACTGTCGGTCGTATACACGGGTTACGAGGCCGAGTTGATTCCAACCGCCTAAAGCGAGAGGCGCCACTAACCTTTGCGATTTTTTGCAGACACTATCCGTCTCGTCCCAGGCAGTGATTAGTGGTTGAAGCAGTATTTTCGTAGCCGCCACTTGGGCCACCAGAGATGCCGCTGCTGACTCGCGTACGGAAGGAGCCGAAGACGGCGAGTTTGCGGCCATAAAGTTCAGGATAATTTCCGCCGCTTCAGCATGCGTCTGGTCGATAGGTTTTTCCGGCTTCATATCACCGGCAAGCATTCCACCATCGGCAAACTGCATGTGACTGGAACCACGCATCACGATGACAGGTTTAGTTGCGACAACCGCACTGTCTCCTTCTGCGAGCAAGTCTAGAGCACGGCTGTCCCGCGCTAGATAGTTAACTCCTGTCAGACCGTCGAGCTCGCCCCCAAGAGTCAGCACGGGGCGCTCGTACGTCGTCAATGAGGTGCCGAGTAGCGCTGAGTGGGGCAAGTAACTGCCGAGGAGCACAAGCCCCCCGAGTTTTTTACTAGTGACCGCCGGGTGCCCTGCGATGCCACCTGCAGAATGACCGGCCACGAAAGTACGGGCCGCGACATCGCTATAACCCTGCTTGGCCAACAGTGCCATGGCCTGATCGATCCGGCCCGTTGCTTGGATCGGATTGGCAAATCCCCCCAAAAATTGGACTACTGCCACCTCAACCTGACCGTGGGATGCATCTACCAATGCCTCAGCCAGCCCTTGGTAACGTTCGGGGGTAATGAACGCTCCCGGGAATAGCACCAGCATTTGTTCAGGTTGCCCGGCCGAATATACGGTAAGGTCCCCGACGACGGACTTAGTCGCAGTGCTAGCCCTTGCAGCAGATGGCGCGAGCACCGAAGCGCTGATCATCGTACCGACTAGAACTTTATAAACCGCGCAAATGCTACTCTTCATGACAGTCTCCGTTTCATGACGCAAGGCTGTCCGGATAGCATTAAAATACATAGAAACCTATAAAATTATCTTTCTTCTTAATAGGCTCATTTCGAGACCACTTTAAGGGGCAGGCGGCGGCAAATTTGTCGTGCAATTTCGTTAGTTTTGCGGAATAGCTGCTTTAGCTTGCGCCGCTTGGACATGTCCCGGCGCCATTGCGAGTGCTGCATCACAGGCCGCGCGGGCAGCCACAAACTGGCCACTTTCAGCCTCGAGGCGACAGAGGTAAACCGCCAGGTCCGGGTTTGGATCCGCACTTAACATTCCGGAACGGGCAACGGCGAGAGCCTCGCTCGGGCGCCCTTGCATGTGGATTACATAGGCTAAATTAGCGTGGCCTGGTGCGTAGCGAGGATCGCGGGCGACGACGAGCCGCAGCTCGCTTTCTGCCTCGGCGAATCGTCCGGCAGAGATCGCCAGACCCGCCATATTGTAGCGGGCAAGAGTATGGCTCGGGTCGGCCGAGAGTGCCTGGCGATAGCTTTCGGCAGCCCCCTCGCGGTCAGCCTTTTTATCGAGAACTGTGCCGAGATTGTACCAGACGAAAGCGGAACGCGGCGCACGCTCCGCGGCATGACGCCAGATACCCTCCTCCGTTGCGAAGGCACCGGCGTACTGCCAAGTTAGCATCGCCCAACCAATGACGATCACAGCTAGAGCGGCACGCACCCGCGGTATCCCAGCAAGCAGAATCATCAGCCCTACATTGGCAAAATAAGCATAATGATCCGCTACCGGCGTAACCCGCATGTACTGGCTAGGAATAATGCCGAGGGCAGGTAGAAGGGCGACAACGTACCACGCCACCGCCAGGCCAATTGGCCCGAACCTCGCGCGGCGCAGGTAGCACCACACAAAAACTGCCATTGACACTGCCGCAAACATCGCGCTCGCGGCGATTCCAAGATCCAAAGGCCGCATCTCGTGGACGAAGCTCGTGTATGTCGGAAACACGAAGCCACGAAGCCACGAAGGTAAAACACAAGGTTTAGTGGTAGTTCAATCAAACGATCCGACAGCGGGGGAACTCGCGACACTGAGTTACGATTGACATAGGTCGCAAGTCCGGCCGAAGCGATGGCAACCGCAAAAAAACCAACGATCGGCAGCAGTCGCCGACGTTCCTTGCGAGCGACGATGAATAGCCAAAGCGGCAAGCTCGCGACCGATGCCTTAGCTGCGAGTGCTGCGGCAAACGCAAGAACGGCAGGAATCTCGCGTCTGCGCAAGTAAAGTAAGGTCGCGGCGAGCGCCAGAAAAGTCGCTAAAATGGTCTTGCTTTGAATGATCCACGCCACGGCGGGAACGTTTTGCGGATGCAGCAGAAAGCCAAGCCCAGCGAGCGCACTGACCCAAAAAGGCGCAGGTGCAATGAGGCGCCTGCAGATGCTGGCTACTAGCGTCGCCACCCCAGTGTGAAGCACGACATTAACCAGGTGATAGGGCAAAGTCGCCTCACCAAAAAGACGCCAAGCCACCCAGTACCAAGTATAGGTCAGAGGATAGTAATCGATTTGATCGAGACGACTCCAAAAGACCCAAGGCGATGCCGACGTCGTCACCCATGGATTACGGGTAATATAACCCCAGTCGTCCAGAATAAGCTCGCCGCGCAGAGCTGGGCCATAGGCTACCAGCGCGATCGCAAGGTAGACCAGAGGCAAGATAAAACGACGAGTATTAGGCGACATAATACGAGAATTGTAACAACGTTATAACGGTCGAGCCAACACTTAAAGCCTCTTGCGCTGTGAGTCTCGCATCTCGCCACAAACAGGGAGGCCGCGTGTTCTAGGTTACTTGCGCACTGTCACTTGTGTATTCATACCGACCTCAGTACTCTCGTTCCGTCGCAAAGCAGGACTCCGGAGGGGCAAACATGTCTGAAATTGATCAATTATTAGGTGCGATGGCACCGATAACCACGGCCGTTGCGGCACTGCTTTTTGTGCTCACCTGGCAAACCTCCGGTATGATTTTACTTGCTCCGCTACTGCGCAACTCGGGGATGTCAAAGCCGTGGAGCTTAGTTTTCGCCTGGTTTATCTGGTTACCGCTTTGCGGCACAGGCGCGCTGATATTGTCCCTACTTAGATTAGCCGACCAATCGTTACTCAGGGGCATTATGGCAGCAGTAGTGATTAGCGCCCTGTTCATCGGAGTAAAAGGCCGCTCTTGGCTACGCGATATCCCGCGACTGGAGCGGGGCAGTAAGCCGCCAGCCTTCATCACAGGCGTGATCATCCTAGTGCAAGTCATGCAGCTCATCTTCGCCGCGCATCCGCAAAGATTATACGATCAGCTGAGCTATCACTTGGCGATCCCCAAGTTAGTCTTGATGCACGGGCATCCCTACTACAAGTTTTACGATCCACATTTGGTCATTGGTGGCACTGTCGAGTATGCCTTCCTGTGGCCACGTGCATTTCTTAATAGTGATTTTTTCGCCCTTGGCGTCGGACAATGTTGGATCTATCTCGCCAGTGTGCTGCCTATCGTCGCTAGCACCTACTTGGCACTTCGCGAACTAAGTAGCAAACACGCGCCCTGGCTTAGCCTTGCGATTTTGGCGGCAGTCCCAGGCCTAGTTCCTGATAGCGAACTATTCAGCATAGCTAAACCCGGAGCCATCCTATTTGCTGGCACCTATTTGATACTAATTACTTGCATCGCCATGCCAAAGCGCCTGCTGCCTGTCACTGTCGCTTTGGGAATGATTCTCCTCGCGAGTAATCCTACATTTATCCATGTAGCAATAGCGTTATTTGTCGTGCTAGTGCTCAATCTATACTGGCGACGTGCTGAATGGTCTTTGCCACCTGCACTTATCGCTGTAGCTGCAGTTTGTTTAGCGACCGCACTGATCAGGAGTTGGGTACTGACAGGCACTCTGCTGTTTCCGTCCGATGCCCGCTTCCTACCTACCCTCTACTCGGACAAACTCACTCTTGATTACTGGCATTGGGTAGCATTCCGCAGCAATCAGTCTTTTGCAGCGCGTTGGTCTGGGGCTCCGATCGTGTTCCTACGCAGTCCAGGTTTAGCCGTTTGGGCTGGCCTCGGATTGGCTGCTTTAGCTGTCTGGGGTCGACGCCAGGCCGCCTTACATTGGCAAAGTTTGCTCTGGTTTTTAGCCATCTATGCACTGGCATGGCCGCTATTCTACGACAATATGGTGTTTAGCCGATTTGTGGCAGGCTACGTCGCAGCATTGGTACTAACAGCGGTTGTAGGTGCGCTAGTGGCGCCAAAACGCTTTGCCAATCTGATCGTTGCAATAGGGATCATCGGTGGCCTCACCTGCTCCAGTATCGATGTGATCGGCCGAAAATTATTTACTTGGAATCAGTCCAGCCTGCTCAACGCCTACACACCGCAGTTTCCACGCATGGTCACGGCATACGAGGTCAATGCTTGGACAAGTCCCGACGATACGGTAGTCACGGAAACTTCGGAGAAGTATTTTTTCCATGCGGCTGTACTGTCGTCGACCTTGAGCCCCCCGGAACGCAAGATTTGGGACGAGCTGCTCGCCTCGCCACAAAAGGCGGCCAAAGAGCAGCGAGTTAAGGCAGTTGTCATGGAAATCCAACAACCTGGCAGCGAACTACCCGAATTTCCCGCACCATTTAATGTACCGATTCGCACGGCATTCAAAGCCCTAGAACCTTTCGGCGAAGTCACCCAGGTAGAACGAGACCTTGTGCTCAGAAGTGACTGCTACTTCCAAGCTAAACCGTGCCCCGCTAGTCATTAGGCACTAATGCCGCCTAGGCCTGGACGACTCCTGGAGATACCTCATTGTCATTTGAAAGGTTCTTGGGGGTCTGCTGGTTAACGATAATCATTGATTATATTATTAAAAATGTCATTTATATTATATTTATTATCAAATATATTGCATTTTTTATTAAAATTCATTAAAAAGGGGATGTCTCGAAAAACTCTCGTTCACAAACCCGATGGAGATTCGCATGAACTTAGTCTCTAACAAAATCGTCTCGTCCGTCCGCACCGTTCTCGCTAGCACCGCCGTAATGTTCGCGATGTCATCAGCTGCAATGGCCGATCAACTGGAATACTGCGAACCAATTTATTCCGGCGCCGACTCAGCTTATGTTCCATGTATCTCTGAAGTGGATCTAGGCAACGGTCACGTCGTTATCTATGACAACAGTGGCAACATTGTTCACGAAGAGTGGAAGTAATCCCTTCGCACTAGAGCCCGTTGGACGGCATAGACCGCAAGGGTAAAAGCAGGTCCCTGCTCTTCTAATATCCTGATATGTCGTTTCAATTTATATTTATAATATATTTATTATTAAAAATTTGATTATTTTTATTAAAAACATTAAAAATTGATAGTATTTTAACACTCTGAAGAAACCCCAAGGAGATCCGTATGAATTTAGTCTCTAACAAAATCGTATCGACAGTCCGTACCGTTCTCGCTAGCACCGCCGTAATGTTCGCAATGTCATCAGCTGCAATGGCCGATCAACTGGAATACTGCGAACCAATTTATTCCGGCGCCGACTCCGCTTATGTTCCATGTATCTCTGAAGTCGATCTAGGCAACGGTCACGTCGTTGTATACGACAACGATGGCAACATTGTTCACGAAGAGTGGAAGTAATCCTTCCGGACTAGAAACCGTTGGACGGTATAGACCGCAAGGGTAAAACTAGGGCCCACAAACAAAGATTCGTCGGCAAGACGACTCTAGTTTGTGGGCTTCTTTATGTTAAATTAGGTTCTTTCTAGAATCCGCTAAAGAAAAATCAGTCATATGCCGATAAGCCCTGCACAACACCGACTTGGAGGCATTATGCGGCTATCTTTATCGCCCACTCCTTTTTTCATGATCACCTGGACCGCGGCCTTGGCTTTGGCTTGCGGCGTTCCGCCAAAGGAAACGAATGTAAGAAGTCAAACCCAGCCAGCTAAGCCAAGCGCAGAGGCCTCCCCTACTAACGAAAGTACTCAGAATATTAATAGTGATTTCTTACTAACCCCATCCCAGTCCCGCACTGCAGTGGAGTTACTGCTTACTGAGGGCATGAAGGACATGGCAACTTCCGATTCGCTTAAAGTTGATGATATGCAGCTAAACGCATCTATAGAGAAAATTGTCAGCGCGATCCACGAAAGTCAGCGCAAAAATCCCGCGTCGATGAGCCCAGCAACTGCCGAGACACTAGCCCAGCAGACAGCTGCGTATCTGACCGCACTCCATAAAAAAGACACTGCAACTGCAACTTCTATGTTGCAACTGATCGCGAGCACGAGCGGCCTCGCCCAACAGCAGGTCCCGCAGCAGGGTATGGCACTCATCCTTCCCGGGCTGTTTGGCTTGCCTCTGGCGATCGGTGCGGCGGGCTTAAATTTCATCAGTGTAC
>Ga0315284_10003676_pt1 | contig 21822 bp, 15 predicted proteins | sample YL17G09_16_MG_FD_203696 | JGI IMG/M metagenome (GOLD analysis project Ga0315284, IMG submission 203696) | Sediment microbial communities from Yellowstone Lake, YNP, Wyoming, USA - YL17G09_16 | ecosystem: Environmental > Aquatic > Freshwater > Lake > Sediment | place: USA: Wyoming | collected... | reverse complement strand
CTCGAGTCCAGGTAGTGAAGGGCGAATAGCCCTGCTGGGTGTTGGGGCACCGATAAGCTCCGTTATTGGGATTGAAGAGCGATTCATGGGCGACGCGCCCGCGCACATCAAACTGGTCACGTTCCTCGCCGTAGTAAACGGCATACTCCGCCGTGACCGACGCGTGATGAATCAAGCGCTCGAGCAGGGATATGCGCTCATCCATCTCCCCCAGCAGGACGTGGCCCAGGCGATGCGCCAGCGCCAAAGAGCGCAGCGAGCGCAGGGTGTCGATGAAGAGAGAATGCGGCCCGTGGAACGAGTAAATGTAACCTCGGCCGTCACGAGTGCGGGCCCAGCGCGCCGCCTGCACGGCGCCACTCGTCTTCAGGCCCAACTCGTAAAAGTCCTTTTCAAACCCGGAAGATTCCAGCTTTCCTTCCCGCAGCAAGCGGGCAAGATTGCCGAAGGTGCTGACAATGTTAAATCCGTGGTCGTGGACGCCGGTGTGGGAGACGTAGTTTCCCATCCGCTCGACCGTCTTGCGCCGGCCATACTCGAGGAACCAGGGATCACCTGTGGCGTCGAATTGCAACAGCGCCGATCCGAACACGAATCCCAGCGTCCACTCCGTCCACCCTCGCGCCGTGTAACGGCCCTGAACGGTGAAGACCGGCGTGCCTTGGGAGATATCCCAGGCCTTATCGAGGGCGCAGATCTTGCCGGCCGACAACTCAAAAAGCCCATCGAGCTTGGGCTTGAGATTCTCCAGCGTCAGGTGGGAATCGATGCGCATCCTGATTCAGAGACGGTGGAGGTGAAACCCTCCATCGACGTTAATGACCTCGCCCGTGGAAAATGGAAAGCGATCCTCGGCAATCGCGGCAACCGCCCGGCCCACGTCCTCGGGGGTTCCCCAACGCTGGATTGGTGTCATGCCTTCGGCGATCATCCGGTCGTACTTTTCTTTGACGACGGCGGTTATGTCCGTCGACACCACTCCCGGGCGGATTTCGTAGACATTGATCCCGTGCTCCGCCAGGCGAACCGCGAAGAGCGGCGTGAGCATGGACAGTCCGGCCTTGCTGATGCAATAGTCACCGCGATTGGTGCTGACCGCGTAGGCGGAGACGGAGGAAACGGTCACGATCTTCGGCTTGCGCAAAAGAGAGCGCAGCCGGGCAGGATCGGAGAGCCAGAAGTTCGCTACCGTCTGGGTGAAAAAATACGGGCCTTTGAGGTTGATGGCGATGAGGCGGTCAAAACTCTCCTCGTCCGCTTCGAGGATATCCTTGCGGACGCGCGGTGCAACGCCCGCGTTGTTCACCAGCAGATCAATCCACCCAAAGCGTGCCCGCACTTCAGAGAGCAGCCTCGCACGGTCTTCGGCCTGCGCAATGTCGGCCGCGAAGATGGCATACTCGGCCTGCGAAGAGCCCGGCGCAGCCGCCTCGCAGAGGCGTCTGCTTTCCTCGGCGGCTGCCTGATTGGCCCGGTAGTTGATCGCCACACTGAAGCCGATACGTGCCAGTTCCACGGCAATCCCGCGGCCGATGCCGCGCGAAGCGCCCGTCACAACTGCTATCGGACCTGTGGGTGTCATGCCGGGGCATTTTACTGGGTTGGAAACTTCGCTGCACGAAAAATCGAGAGCTGTATTAAATTCATGACCACCCTGTGGGCTAACGCTCAATGGGACAGGTCAGGCACAACAAAGGGGTTTAGAGATGAAATCGCATACTGAATACCTTTGGTTCAATACTCGCAAGAAGCGGGAATTCATTAACATTACCGGCGAGCTGGAGAAAGCCTTGGCGAAGGCTCAGGTCAAGGAAGGGCTCATCCTCGCCTCGGCGATGCACATTACGGCCGGGGTTTATATCAACGACGCCGAAGACGGCCTGATTGCCGATATCGAAGAGTGGCTGGAAAAGCTCGCGCCCTTCCGCGCCGACTACCGCCACCACCGCACGGGCGAGACCAACGGCGACGCGCACCTGAAAAACCTCCTGGTCGGCCACCAGGTGCTCGTGCCGGTTACGAACGGGAAGCTTGACCTTGGTCCCTGGCAACAGGTCTATTACGCCGAGTTCGACGGCCAACGGCGTAAGCGCGTCCTGATCAAAGTCCTGGGGGAATGAACGCCAAAAAACGGAGGCTTTCATGTGGCTGAAGCGTACTCGTCATTGGCTCCTGGCCTTGGTAGGTTTTGGCGCGATGCTGTCCGCGTTCCGGCCGACGGAGGTGGTTGTGGGTGAACCTGCTCAGAATGCTGCCACGGCGCCTCCCGAGCAGTTGCGGGCGCTTTTCGCCGCGGAGTGGGACTACGAGATGCAATGGGACCCGCTGCGGGCGTCACGTCTCGGCGTCTATCGTTGGAACGACCGGTGGCCCGACCGTACCCTCGAAAGCCTTCGAATGGACCGCGACCATCGCGCCGAAGCGCTCGAAAGGCTGAAGAGCATCGATCGCACCTCGCTCTCGCCGGCCGACAAGATCAATTACGACTTTTTCCGACGCCTCTACGAGGAACAGATCGAAGAATACTCCTACCACTGGTTCCTGGTGCCTCTGAACCAGCGCGAGGGCATTCAAACCCACGACATCCTTAGCGATGAACTGCGCTTCGAAACGGCCAAGAACTACGAGGACTGGGTCGCGCGCCTGCGCTCCTTGCCCGCCTACATCGATCGCACCATCGCCCTGATGCAGGAAGGGGTCAGGGAGCGGATCGTGCTGCCGCGGGTGATCATGGCGCGCATCCCGGCGCAGATCGACAAGCAATTGGTCAGCGATCCAGAAGCCAGCGGGTTCTACAAACCCTTCCGCAGTTTTCCGGATTCGATTCCGGCGACGGAGCGCACGCGGCTCGCGGGCGAGGCGCGGGAGGCAATCGAAAAGCAGGTCGTGCCGGCCTTCCGGCGCTTCAAGAGGTTTTTCGTCGAAGATTATCTCCCCGCCTGTTTCGAGCAAGCGGGCATCTGGCAGGTGCCGCGCGGCGAAGAGATGTATACGTTCTTCGTCCGTAAATTCACGACCACGAAGCTGACGCCCACGGAAGTCCATGCTATCGGGCTGCGCGAAGTCGAAAGAATCAGCCGTGAAATGGCCGGCGTCATGGAGCAGACCGGATTCAAAGGCTCGCGGGCGGAATTCTTCCGTTACCTGCGCACCGATCCGAAATTCCACTACAAAACGCCCGAAGAATTGCTGGAAGCCTATCGCGCCACGGCCAAACGCATCGACCCGAACCTGACCAAGGTCTTCCGTCTTTTGCCGCGCCTACCCTACGGCGTCGAGCCGATTGCGGCCTCCGTCGCTCCGGATACCACCGCCGCGTACTATCGCGAACCGCCGGGGGACGGCTCACTGCCCGGAATGTTCATGGTGAATCTTTACAAGCCCGAGGCGCGCCCCAAGTGGGAGATGATGGCGCTCGCCCTCCACGAATCCGTGCCCGGGCACCATCTCCAGATCGCCCTGGCGATGGAGCAAAAGGACCTGCCCGATTTCCGCCGCTACGGCTACGTGAACGTGTTCGGTGAAGGCTGGGGTCTCTATGCCGAGTCGCTTGGGAACGACATGGGCCTTTACGACGACCCCTACGCGAAGTTTGGCGAACTGACTTATGACATGTGGCGCGGCGTGCGGCTGGTCGTTGACACCGGCATGCATCAGATGCATTGGAGCCGGCAGAAGGCCATCGACTACTTCATGGAGAACGCGCCCAAGACCGAACTCGACGTCACCAACGAGATCGACCGCTACATCGCGTGGCCCGGACAGGCGCTCGCCTACAAGATCGGCCAACTGAAAATCCAGGAACTGCGCGCCCGCGCCAGCCGCGAGCTGGGCCCGAAGTTCGACTTACGTGAATTCCACGAGGTCGTCCTCAAGAACGGCACCGTCCCGCTCGACATTCTCGAACTGCAAGTCGAGGATTGGATTGCGTCCAAGAAGGGACGGTAGGCCGACTCGCGGCAGGTGCGGTTGGGTTAGAATGGCTTGGCGCACCACCGGAAGCGCTGGCGCCAAGGGGCATCGCTTTCCATGCCGCCTATTATTGAAGTCCGTGATCTGAGCAAGGAATTCCGCACCTTCCGCCGCCGCGAAGGCGTGTGGGGCGCGCTGCAAAACCTTTTCGTGCGTGAGTACGTCACTGTGCACGCCGTGGAGCGAGTGAGCTTCTCGATCGAGCCAGGCGAGATGGTGGGTTACATTGGGGCGAACGGGGCGGGAAAGTCCACCACCATCAAAGTGCTCACCGGCATCCTGGTGCCCACGAGCGGCCACGTTGTGGCCAACGGGTACGTCCCCTATCGCGACCGCCGGCGCTACACCCGACGCATCGGCGTCGTCTTCGGCCAGCGCACGCAGCTCTGGTGGGACATCGCGGTCGTCGAATCGTTCAAGCTCCTCAAGGAAATCTACGAAATTCCGGACGCCGACTACCGGCGACGGCTGGACCTGTTTCTCGAAATCCTGAACCTGAAGGAATACCTGAACACCCCGGTGCGCAAGCTCAGCCTGGGCGAGCGCATGCGCTGCGACCTGGCCGCTTCGCTCCTCCATAACCCGGCGCTGCTCTTCCTTGACGAACCCACGATCGGATTGGACGTCGTGGCCAAAGACCGCATCCGCGAGTTCTTGAAGGAGGTCAATCGCACCGAGCGCACCACGGTGCTGCTGACCACGCACGACCTCTCCGATATCGAGGAGCTGTGCAAGCGCATCCTCATCATCGACAAGGGCGCGATCCTTTTCGACGGCGACCTCCGAGAAATGAAACAACGCCTGGCAAAATTCAACCAGGTGAAATTTTATCTGAAAGACCGCGCGCAGGTGTCGCGGCTGCCGTTGATCGCCACTGACGGGATTTCCTGCGACCGCGTCGACGAACTCACCTACCTGATGCGCTTCGACCGCGAGCAGCACTCGAGCGCGGAGGTGATTCGCAACCTCGTCAACACCCTCGAAGTCCGCGACATCATCGTCGAAGAAGAACCCATCGAGGATATTGTGAAGCGGATTTATTTGAGCGGAGAGGTGGCTTGAGGAAAGTAGACACGAACTGGAAGCAATCGGCAGAGAGGTTGAGTCATGGGTGCTGAGACATTTCCCCTGCAACCACGGCCGCCCTTGGTCGCCGCATCACCCCTACGCGTCTTGCGGGTCTATGCCGAATTCGCGCGCATGGGTTTTGTCAACACGCTCGCCTACCGTTTGCGCTACTACACCGGAATCGTTACGTATTTCATTTACGTGTCAGTTTACTACTTCATCTGGAAAGCGATTTACGCGAACAGCGGGGCAATCGAGGGTTTTGATTTCGGCCACATGCTCACTTACATCGCGGTGGGCTGGATTATCCGTTCGTTCTACTTCAACAACATTGACCAGGACATGGCTTACGCGGTGGCGGAAGGAAAACTCGCCATGGACCTCATCAAGCCCGTCAACCCACAGTTCATGTATATCGCGCAGGCGCTAGGCGAATCGCTCTTCCGGCTGGCGCTACTGACCGTGCCCACGGCAGTGGTTCTGCTGTTGGTATATCCCATTCGCCGGCCGGCGAGCGTTCTACACTTCACGGGTTTTTTCGCCAGCGTCCTGCTGAGTTTTTTCATCGTCGCGGCCATCAATTTCGCCGTGGGGACTTTCGCGATCCGGCTGAAGTCCATCCTGGGCTTGCTGCGCGCCAAGTATTTCCTTCTCGAGCTGTTCTCCGGGCTGATGATTCCCATTTCGTTTTTCCCGCAAATCTTTCAGGACATCTTCAGCGTGCTGCCGTTCCAATACATCAGCTATATTCCGGTGTTGATCTATCTGGGGAAGATCAGCGGCGCCGGGATTCTCAAGGCGCTGGCGCTTCAAATCTTCTGGATCTCTGTCCTGCTGGTCGTGGGCGCTGCGTTGTGGCAATGGTCGAGCCGAAAGATTACGATCCAGGGAGGGTAAAAAGCAGGAGGTAGTAGGCAGGAAGCCGATCGAAAACGTAATACCTCTTGGAATCGTCCAACTTCGGACGCAACACGAAGTCATTGGCTGGGGGAGATTACTGACATGAAATTTCGTATGCTTTGCTTGCTTCTGTTGGCGCTCCTGGCGACGCCGGCTTTCGGCGCCGAGGAGGAGCCGTCGCCCTACTCGCCGCTCGCCCTCGGATCGGTCGCGCCGGACTTCTGTCTTCCGGGCATCGACGACAAGACTCATTGCTTGAAGGATTACGCATCCAGCAAAGTCCTGGTGCTTGTCTTCACCTGCAATCACTGCCCGACGGCGCAGCTCTACGAGAGTCGGATCAAGAAGCTGGCGGACGACTATCGCGAGCGCGGCGTAACGCTCGTGGCCATCGAGCCCAACGCCCCCGACGCCGTGCGCCTGGATGAGATGGGTTACACGGACGTGAGCGATTCGTTCGAGGAGATGAAGATACGCGCCGAGCACCGGCAATTCAATTTCCCCTATCTCTACGACGGCGAGACGCAGAAGGTCTCCCATGCCTATGGGCCGGCCGCCACGCCGCACGTCTTCATTTTCGATTCCGAGCGACGCCTGCGTTACGAGGGCCGGGTTGACGACAATCCCCGCAAGCAGTATGTGAAGCACCACGATACGCGCGACGCCATCGAGGCGCTCCTCGCCGGCAAACCGGTGGCTGTGGCGAAAACTCCCTCTTTTGGCTGCTCGACGAAATGGGCTTACAAGTCTGAGGGCCGAAAAGAGGAGATGGCCGAGATCGAGAAAGAGCCGGTCACGGTAAAGCTCACGAGTGCGGAAGATTTGAAGGCCCTGCGCAAGAATTCCGCGGGTAAATTGCTCCTGGTAGATTTCTGGGCGACGTGGTGTGGGCCTTGCGTCAAGGAGTTTCCGGAATTTCAGACCATGTTCCGAATGTATCGGCACCGGCCCTTCACGCTGGTCACCGTGAGCACCAATTACCCGGACGCGCAGGCGGGCGTCCTGCGCGTGCTCAAGGAGCAGCACGCCTCCAGCCAGAACCTGCTCTTCGGCGACATGGACATCTATAAGCTGATGGCGGCTTTCGATCCGGATTGGAACGGCGCGGTGCCCTTCACGATGCTGATCAAGCCGGACGGCGAGGTCGTCTACAAACACCAGGGAGAGATCGATCCTCTGAAACTGAAACGGCTGATCATCGCCAATCTCCCGGACGACGACTACATCGGACACCAGGCGTACTGGCAAACGAAGTGAACGTGCGGGCGGCGTCGCACGCCGGACCGACGAGGTTGAATGAAGCGACACTTCCGGCTTTTGCTTCTCTACTTCGCGCAATACGCCAAAGTGCGCCTGGCGTACAAGGCGGATTTCTTCATCGCCGTTTTCTCCTCGATGGCGGCGACAGTGCTGGGCTTCGGGTTCGTGCTCGTCCTCTTTTCGAAGATCCCCAGGCTCCAGGATTGGTCGTTTTACGAAGTTCTATTCCTCTACGGCTTCTCGCTGATCCCGCTCGGATTCTTCAACGTCGTCAGTTGGAACCTCTACGAGTTCGGCGACATTTACATTATCCAGGGCCGTTTCGACCGCATTCTGCTTCGTCCCGTGGACACGCTGTTTCAAATCCTTTTCGAGAAGTTCCGCCTCGAGTCCCTCCAGGAAGTGGCGACGGGGACCGTCGTCATTGCGATTTGCGTGCGGCGTCTCGGCCTGCCGTGGAACGTTCCGGACTATCTCTGGTTCGCGCTGATGGTCGCGTCCGGAGCGATCATCTATATCTCGGTGTTCCTGATCCTGACCGCCGTGTCTTTCTGGTTTGAAGACCGCGTGGGCATTGTGCCGCCGGTCTTCAACATGCTGACTTTCGGCCGCTATCCCCTGACCATCTACAACGTCTTCATCCAGTTCCTGCTGAGCTGGATCATCCCCTTTGGCTTTGCCTCGTTTTACCCCACCACGCATTTCCTGAGGCGGGAAGCTTTCGCGCCGTACGTTCACCTGGTCCCGGTCGTTGCGGTGACGTTCTTTCTGCTGGCGCTGGTCGTCTGGAACCGCGGCGTGCGCAACTACAGCAGTACGGGCTCCTGAACGGACTTTCGCGCGTGCGGCGCGGAGCTGGCGAAATGTAATGCCCCTTTCTCCTTAAAGGGCCAGAACCTCATCATAAACTGTGCAGGTTCTCTCGGCCGTACGGCGCCACGTAAACTCGCGGACGCGAGCGAGCCCGCGCTCCACCAGCGCTGCGCGCAGCGTCGTATCTTCGACGGCGCGCTGAACGTTTTCCGCAATGTCGCGGGGTTCGTGCGGGTCAACGTAGAGCACCGCGTCTCCTCCCACCTCCGGCAGTGACGAAGTGTTGGACGCGACCACCGGCAAACCGCAAGCCATGGCTTCAAGCACGGGAAGGCCGAAGCCTTCTTCCAGCGAAGGGAACAGCAAGACGCTTGCCGCCTGGTAGAGGGCGGCCAAGCGCTCTGCCGCCACATGGCCCAGCACGATCGCGCGTGACCCCAACTGCTCCCTGCGAATGAAGTCGTGGATGGCTTCGCTGCCGTAACCGTTCCCGCCCGCCAGCACGAGGCGGTATTGTGGCGGCAGACTCGCCACCGCCCGCAGGGCATTCATGGTGTTCTTTCGAGTCTGCAGGACGCCCACGCTCAACACCATGACGTTTCCCCGTCCCACTACACTCTCCCGCTCGCGGAGGCGCTCTTCTGGAGTCATTGAGCTCTTAGGTGAGTCTACTCCCTCGGGGATGACGCGAAGTTTCTCCCGCCCCACTCCGGCGTGTTGCGCGAGCTGGTTGGCCGTATAAGCGGACGGAGTGATCACGCGCGTCGCCCGCGCCACGGCGTCGAGCAGCAGCACCGAGAATTTCTGCTGAAAATCGGACGTTGAGTAGTCCCGCCCGGTCAGCGGAAAAATATCGTGGACCGTGACGATCTCTTTCTCGAAACGAAATGCCGGCGGACGCTGCGCCAGGCTGTGGAACATGTGCGCCTGCCACGGCAGCCAAAACGTCAGCGGTTCCTGGAAGAGCCGTACGGCGAAGGTTGGGCCGCCTGACCCCGGCGAGGCCTTCGGTCGGAGGAAGTCGTGCCGCCGGCCGATTCGCGAGAGGCGATAGCAAAGAAGGAAGCGATGCGGCACGTCGAGCGTCGCGAGCGCCGCGATCAGCCGGCGGGAGTAAATCGCCACGCCGGAGGGCTGGGGATCAACCGTATAGGTGGCGTCGAGGGCGATGGTGGACATGGAAAAGCAGTCGACAGTCGAAAGCCGATGGTCGAAAACAGAAACCCCGGATCCACGAAACCGGGATCCTCGACTGTTGACGCTCGGCTGTCAACTGTTGACGGTCAACGGTCGACTCTTAACTCCTCCCCACGCTAGGCGGTGGTAGGAGTTCCGGGGCCCTCGTCGATTCCGTACTCCCGGAGTTTCCTGTAGATGGTCGTTTTGCCGATGCCCAGCAGTTGGGCGGCGCGGAGCCGGTCGCCGTGCGTGGTTTCGAGCGCCTGAACTATGGCCCGTCGTTCTTGTTCTTTCAAGGTCGCGATCTCCTGGGTCTGGGCGCCGCCTCCTGCCTGGTGGAGCAAATTGGAGGGCAAGTCCTTCACCTGAATGAGCGCGCCCGCGCCGAGCGCCAGAGCCCGCTGGACACAGTTCTCCACTTCGCGAACATTCCCCGGCCAGTCATAGGTCATCAGGCGCGACAGGGCTTCCGGGGAGACGCCCGAAACCTTCTCATCACCTCCGCTGTACCTTTCGATGAAATAGTGGACCAGAAGCGGAATGTCACTCTTCCGCTCGCGCAACGGGGGGATCTTGATCGTGACGACGTCCAGGCGGAAGTAGAGTTCTTTGCGGAAATCGCCCCGGCGAATGGCCACCTGCAAGTCCTGATTGGTGGCGGCGATGATGCGCGCATCCAGACGCGTGCGCTCGTTGCTGCCGATCGGTTTGATCTCGCGTTCCTGGAGCGCCCGCAGGAGTTTGGACTGGAGTTCCACGGGCAGTTCCGCGACTTCGTCCAGGAAGACCGTCCCGCCCTGCGCGGTCGCCAGGAGGCCAAGCCGGCTCTGGGTGGCCCCTGTAAACGCGCCACGCACGTGCCCAAACAGTTCGCTCTCAATCAAGGCTGGGGTCAGGGCGCCGCAGTCCACGGGCACGAAGGGTTTCTTCTGCCAGGGGCTATAGGTGTGGATGGCGCGCGCCACGAGTTCCTTCCCTGTGCCGCTTTCTCCCACGATGAGCACGGGGTGACGCTTGGGAGCGATCTTCAGAATGAGGCGATAGACCTTCTGCATCTTCGGCGAGGTGCCAATCAGGTTGGCAAAGCCCTGTTGCGTCTTGACCTGCTCGCGCAGCAGGCGGTTTTCCGCCGCGAGCTCCTGCCGCTCAATCAGGCGCAGAAAGAGGTGCTTCAGGTCGCCGAGTTTCAAGGGTTTCGTCAGGTAATCGTAGGCCCCCTGCTGCATGGCCTGGACTGCGGAGGGGATCGTTCCATAGCCCGTCATCATCACGACGTCGATTTCGGGATAGGTCTGCCTGACCGTTCGCAGGAGTTCCAGGCCGCTCATGCCCGGCATGCGGACGTCGGCGAGGACGATATCGAACTGCCCGCTCTCGAGCAATGTCAAGGCGCGCGTTGCGGACTCGGCCGCTTGGGCCTCGAAGCCGAGCTCGGTCAGGGCATCGGTGCAGAACGACCGCGCGGTCTCTTCGTCGTCAACAATGAGGACAGCAGTTTTCATGGCGGTGAACTACCAAACCAACCGAACGAGTTTAATGCTTTGAGTACTCTTGATTCAAGATATGTAATATCTAACCGACTCGGTGTGGTCATTTCTTGCCGTTTTTTCCTTCCCCAGGGGGTTCGGTTATCCTTGGGACAGTTCGTGGTGGCGCGACGGTTCGCGCTCACCCAGGCGCGGGCACCCTCTCGCCTTTTTGTGAGACCTGTCCGCGCGCCAAGCGGTGTACTATACTGGCTTCCAGCGGAGGGATTTCCGGCGTGGCCAAAGGCGCTCGAATTCTGGTGGTTGAAGACGAAGCTCACGAACGGCAGGGGCTCGCGGACCTGCTGCGCGCCTGGGGCTACGAAGCCGAGACCGCCTCCGACGGCGTCGAGGCTTTGGATAAAGTTGCCACCTTCAGCCCGGCCGTCATTCTCTCCGATCTCCGCATGCCGCGCCTGGGCGGCATGGATCTGCTCAAGCAGCTCCACGAGTCGCGGCCCGGCATCGGATTCATCATGCTGACCGGGCAGGGGAGCATCGAGGAGGCCGTCGAGGCGACGAAGCTGGGCGCCTTCAACTTCCTCGAGAAGCCGCTCGACCCCAAGCGCCTGCAAGTCGAGCTGCGGAATTTTCTGGAAGTATCCGAGAAGGACCGGCAACTGGAGATCGCGCAGCGGCGGCTGCGTGAGCTGGGATTCCTCGGGCGGCTGGTGGGCCGGTCGAAGAAGATGCAGGAGGTGATGACGCTGATCGCCCAGGTCGCGCCCTCGCGCGCCTCGGTGTTGATCAGCGGCGAAAGCGGGACGGGCAAGGAAATGGCGGCGCGGACCCTCCACGACCTCAGCCCGCGCGCCGCGAAACCTTTTGTGGCCGTCAATTGCGCCGCCATCCCCGAAACCCTCATGGAGAGCGAGATCTTCGGCCACGAAAAGGGCTCCTTCACGGGCGCCGTGGAGCGCCGTGTGGGTTGCTTCGAGCTGGCCGACGAGGGGACGCTGCTCCTCGATGAGATCGGTGAGATGCCCTTCGCCACTCAGGCTAAGCTCCTGCGCGTGCTGGAGGATTCCAAGGTCCGCCGCCTGGGCAGCAAGGCGGAGACTTCCGTGGACGTCCGCGTCCTCGCCTCGACCAACAAAATTCCGTCCGAGGCCGTGGCCAAAGGGCAACTGCGCAGCGACCTCTACTTTCGGCTCAACGTGGTTCACATCATCATGCCACCCTTGCGCGAGCACCTGGAAGACCTGGAGGACCTGACCGCGGCGATGCTGGAGGAGCTGAACCGCAAACACAACCGCGCCATCAAGGCGGTTGACTCTGAGGTCCTCGAAGCGTTCCGACACTATGCCTGGCCCGGAAACGTCCGCGAGCTGCGCAACACGCTGGAGCGGGCGCTGGTCATCTGCTCCCAGGATGTCCTCCACCCTGGCGATCTTTCGCCGGAGTTCGGCCGCCCCCCACCCGCCGGCGCGGATGACGGCCTGCGCCTGCGCGCCGGCATGAGCGTAGCTGACGCGGAGCGCCGCCTGATCTTCGAGACCCTGATCACGACGCAAAACAACAAGACGCGCGCCGCAGAACTTCTGCGCATAAGCTTGAAAACCCTTCACAACAAGCTGAAGGAGTATGAGACTCAGCCTCAAAGCTAAGCTCACGGCGCTCATTTCCTTCCTGGTCCTGCTGGTGGTGCTGGCCACTTCCACGCTCTATCTTTCCAGCATCACACGGCAGGCGCTGGCGGAAGTGGAGAGCAAGGGCCAGTACGTGGCCAGCGAGATCTATCACCAGGCGCGGAACGTTCTGGCACAGCGCCACATGCCGGCGGGCGCAAACCCCGCGGACGCGCCGGCCGTCCGCAGCTTCGTTCAGACCACGCTTGCCCAGGACCCCGGACTCGCTTCGCTGATGGAGTCCGCCATCGGCTATTCCCCCACCATCTACTACGTCACCATCACCGACACCGAACGCCGGGTGATGGTCCACAACGACGCGAACGAAATCGGGCAGCGGTTCGATCCCGCGCCGCCGCTCGGCGACCTGGTGCGCGCGCGCCTGCCGCAACAGCTCCGCGTGGTTTACGGGCCGTCGCGCCTCTACGAGGTCCTTTTGCCGCTCGACTTGGGCGGGAAGCCCCTCGGCGATGTGCGCGTGGGCGTCTCGACACTCTTCCTGCGCAACCAGATCACCCCCGAGTTGCGCGCCGCCCTCACGCTATCGGCACTGGCCATCCTGTTCGCCACTTTTTCGGCCGGCGTCGTCTCCTTCCGCCTGCTCCGCCCGCTCGAGACGATTTCGCGCGACGTCGACCGCATGGCGCGCGGCGAGTCCGCGGTGGCCCTTCCCCTCGAACGCGCCGACGAGTGGGGAGCCCTTTCCTCCAAGCTGTATCTGCTCGGCGAGCAGATGCGCGGCGAAAAAGCGGCGTTCGTCGCGTTGAAGGAGAACCTCGACCAGCTCTTTTCCAACCTCGCCGACGGCCTGCTGCTGTTCGACAAGCAGGACCGCCTGGTGCTCGCCACCCCTGCCGTGGCGCGCTTCCTGCGGCGGGAGACGGATCCCGCCGCGCACCTTGCTGCGGCGGAGGTCTTCGCGGGTGACGGGCCGCTCGACCGGCTGGTGCGCGAGGCGTTCGCTGCGCGAAAGTCTCTTACCTGGGAGACGATTGAACTGCCAGCCGGTGCGGACATCCCGCGCGTCGCGGTGAGCGTCCAGTTTGTCGAGGCGGAGGGCGAGCGTGTCGGGAGCCTGGTCACGCTGCGCGATGCCTCGACGCGCGCCCGGCTCGAGGACCAGATCGACATCACGACGAAATTGGCGGCGCTCGGGCGGCTCACCTCCGGCATGGCCCACGAGGTCAAAAACCCGCTTAACGCCATGGTCCTGCAACTGGAACTTCTCAAGTCCAAGCTCCCCGATCAGGGCGAGCAGGTCAAGCCGCAAATCGAAATCCTGAGCGCGGAAATCCGCCGCCTCGACCGCGTCGTCAAGACCTTCCTCGACTTCAACCGGCCGCTCGAGCTGCGCCCGGCTGAGACGGACATCGAAAATCTCATCCGCGACGTTTTCACGCTGGCCGAACCCCAGGCCCTCGAGAACAAAGTCCGGCTGCGCTTCGAGCCCGACGGCCCCCTGCCGCGCCTGCGACTCGATCGCGACCTGATGAAACAGGCGCTGCTTAACCTCGTCCTGAACGGCTGCCAAGCGATGCCCTCGGGTGGGGAACTGCGAGTACTGCCACGCGTTCTCCCGAACCGGTTGGAACTGGAAATCGCCGACCAGGGCGTCGGCATTCCCCTGGAAGTCCGCTCGAGAGTTTTCTCGCTCTACTTCACGACCAAACCCGGAGGTACGGGCATTGGGCTAGCCATAGTTTACCGGATCGTCCAACTGCACAACGGGTCGATCGAGTTTTCGAGCGAAGTCAACCGCGGGACAACGTTCCGCATCTCCCTGCCGCGCTAGGCTGTCCCAAGCCAAATCCTCCGAAAGATATTCGCTGCGTCTGGCCTGAATTTCCGGAACGCGCGCCCGAAGTTCATTCGTCTATCTGTATTTGTTTTCATATACATAACGATATTATAAAGCTATCTTATTTGTTTTCAAACACTTGATGGCTTATGACCATACGTATTTTTTTGACATTTTAGAATCAATAACCTGATGGCTTCGTTCCGCGAAAAAGGTAAAGATTTCGCACCACGCCCGACGGTTCCCAAGGGCTCCTGGGAGTTCAACCTCCACCTTCGCTTATCGCTGTTTGCCTGGCATGGGCGTCCATGGCGATGGCCTTCCTCCCAGCTCCGGGGAGGCCATTCAATCTGGGGCCCCGCGCGCCGGGGCCAGAGGGCGCTAGCCTCCTTTATCGGCCTGTGTTTAGGCTACGCTATTTGGCTAGGGTTGTAAAGCGACAAGAGGTCGGAGGGCGGCAGGTGGGAGAAAGTCGGCGAGGAGGTTCTTCACGACCGCAGGTTACGCAACTGTTTTTCCGCCAGCTTGCGCCACTTGCGCAGTTGGCCGTGGCGGAAGTAGGGATTGGTCTTTTCCGCCTCTACCGCGCGCTCAAACATCTCGCGCGCCGGTTGCGGCTCGCCGAGTTTGACCAGGGTGTCGCCGAGGTAGTAGAGCCCTTCGGGATCGTAGGACCGGCGGTCCACGTAACGCTCGAGAGCCGCGCGCGCCTCCGGAAGTCTGGACGCGGCCGAGTAGGTCTCACCGATTTCGCGCCAAATCTCGTTCTGCGTGTGCTGGGGGTCATGCGCCACAACGGCCTGGAAATGGTTAAGCGCGTCGTCGAGCCGGCCCTGCGCGCGGGCGATGCGGCCGAGCTGGAAGTGCGCGTCCGCTTCGCCCGGATCGATTTCCACGGCGCGCTGGAAACGCGCGATGGCTTCCGTGTACTGGCGGCGCTGCTGGTGGATGAGGCCGAGCTGATGGTGCGCTTCGGAATCGCGTGGGTTGACGGTGGCGGCTTCGAGGTAACGCCGGTAGCTTTGCCGGGTGCGGAAGGTCGCAAAAATGTCGCCGACGTCGCCGCGGAAATAGACATAGCCCAAGTAGAGGATGAAGGGCGAGGCCAGCCAGCCAAGGTAGGATTCGAAGATCACGGAGATCCAGGCCACCGCGACCGTCGCCAGACTGCTTCCGAGGCTTGCGCCCAGGACCGTGCGCAGTGCGAAGACCATGAGCGCGCCGAAATAGAGCTTGGCGGGCAGCCAGAGCGCCAGCAGGTGGAGCGGATTGGGCCGGACGAGATTGAGCGCCGCGCCCGCCAGCGCAAACGGCAGGTGCGCCGCCGCCCAGGACATCAGCGTGCAGGTGAGCAGCGCGCCGTAATCGCGTTGCAATATTACGCTGAAGCTGCCGTGATGTTCGAGCAGCGTGATGACGAGCAGCGCGAATGGCACGTAGAGCAGCGCCAGCGCCACCACGCTCGCCAGCACCGAAGTCGTGGAAAACGAAACAAACCACCAGCCGTGCTGGCCCACCAGTGGCAGCGGCGCCCGTTGCACGGGCGTTTCATAATCATCCTCTTCGTAGGGAGCCGGCGCGGGCGGCTGATGCGGCACGCCTCGATGCGCGAGCTGCTGCGCCGTCGCCGGCGGCGCCTGATAGCTCCGGAAGAGGCTCCCCGCCAGGCCGAATTGCAGCAGCGCCGAGACGGCCACCACCGCCAGCGCGCCGAAGAGCCAGTTGCCGCGGTCGATGATTTCGCTCATCGCGCCCACCGGCCGCGCGTAAAGCTTGAGCAGGAATTTGAGGTTATCCAGAATCATTTGCTTCGGCGCCTTGAAAGCTTCATACCCGGCTTTGGAACCTGGTCTTCTTGGGCGGCTCGTGAGTAGTAAGGTGGCAGATTAGGCTGGCTCGTCCCACATTGCAAGCCGAGTGCGAACCGGTCTTGCATGCAACTTCATCCTCTGTCACGATGATCTTTATATTTCATGCGCTGGCAAATTCCCACGGCTAATCCGGAAGCGGTTGCGAAGTTGTCTCGTGAACTGAACGTGCCGCCGTTGGTGGCGCGGCTGCTGGTCTTGCGCGACATCGCGGAGCCCGAGGCGGCGGAGCGATTTCTCCATCCGTCACTTGCCCAGCTCCACGATCCCTTCCTGATGGCGGACATGGCGCGGGCGGTCGAGCGCTTGCAGCGCGCCATCGAGCACAAAGAGAAGATTCTCATTTACGGCGACTACGACGTAGACGGAACGATGGCGGTCGTCGTGCTGCTCACCGCGCTGCGCGGGCTCGGGGCTTCGGTGGAGGCGCACATCCCGCATCGCCTGACGGATGGCTACGGCATGCGCGTGCCGGTCGTCGAGCGGGCACATGCGGACGGTTACAGCGTTGTCTTGAGCGTCGATACCGGCATCCGCGAGCACGAAGTGCTGGGGCGCGCGCGCGAACTCGGCCTCGACTGCATCGTCACGGACCACCACCTGCCGGAAGACCGCTTGCCGCCGGCGAGCGCGATTCTCAACCCGCGACGAAGCGACTGCCGCTATCCGGAGAAAAATCTTTCAGGTGTCGGCGTCGCCTTCAAACTGGCTCAAGCGCTGCTGGGCGAGCGGCTGACGGAGCGGCACCTCCAGTCATACTTGAAGGTCGTCGCTCTGGGCACGATTGCGGATGTTGTTCCGCTGGTGGGCGAGAACCGCGTGATTGCGCATTTCGGGCTGGCGGGCCTGAGCGAGCCGTCGCAGCCGGGACTGGCGGCGTTGCTGGCGGTGTCAGGGCTGGAAGGCCGGGAGGTTGGGACCGGCGACGTAGCCTTCCGTTTGGCGCCGCGCGTGAACGCTGCGGGGCGCATGGAGAATGCCCGGGACGTCATCGATCTGTTTACCACTTCCGATACCACGCGGGCGCGCGCGATCGCCGAGCGGCTGGAAAACCTGAACCGCGAGCGGCAGCGCGTCGAAGAACAGATTCTCCAGGCCATCGTGGACCGCATGGAGCGGCAACCGGAGAAAGCCGCGCAGTATTCTTTGGTGTTTGCCGGCGAGGGATGGCATCGGGGAGTGATCGGCATTGTGGCGCAACGCATCGTGGACCGGTATCATCGCCCCACGCTCGTCATCGGCGTTGAAGACGGAGGGGGGGTGGGCTCAGGCCGGTCGATCAAAGGATTTCACCTGCTCGACGCGCTGAGCCAGGCGAGCGACCTCTTTGAACGTTTTGGCGGCCACGCGCAGGCGGCGGGCTTCGCGCTCCCGGCCGGCCGCATCACGGAATTGGAGACCCGGTTCGAGGCACATTCACGCGCGACGCTCTCACCCGAAGACCTTGAGCCGGCGCTGCGAGTGGATGGCGAGGTGAATCTGGCGGAGCTTGACTTGAGTTTGTATAAAGAGGTCCAGCGGCTGGAGCCGTACGGCTTCGGAAATCCCACCCCGGTTTTCGCCGCGCGGGACGCGCTCTTGCTGGCCCCGCCACGCATCCTCAAAGAAAAGCATCTAAAGTTGAGGGTGGGTCAGGGAGCTTTTTCGTTCGATGCGCTCGGATGGGGAATGGCCTCGCAGGGTACGGGACTCGCTAGTGGGCAGCGCGTGGACCTGGCATTTACTTTGGACGAGAATCGCTATCAGGATTCGACAACGCTTCAATTGATCCTGAAGGACATCAAAAGATGAACGATGAACGAGGAAGGATGAAGGACCCAAGTATGAAGGATGAAGGGTGAAGGGTGAAGGACAAGCGACAGCTAACAGCAAGATTCTTACATGGTCTTTTGGGACGAGAGAGTGAACACGTGCAAGTTGTGGAGAGCGTCGCGCAGGTAGCGCGGCGAAGAAAACTGATGGCAGGGATTGTGAGCGGCGCGCTGACGGTCACGGCCGTCACCGTGGCGGTGGCTTATTTGTGGAACAGCGCGCGCCAGGAAAAGCCCGTGCGTCCGCCTCAATCGCTACCCAGCAACGTTCACCAGCAGTTATCTGGCTACAGTTTCACGCGCTCGGACGCAGGCCGTCAGATCTTCACCGTCCACGCGGCGCGCACCGTGGCGTTCAAGCAGGGCGGGGCGACGGTTCTCGAAGACGTATATGTGGAAGTGTTCGGCAAGACCGGCGACCGGCGCGACGTGCTGCGCACGCGTCGATGCGATTACAACCAGCAGTCGGGTGACCTGTTCAGCTCGGGCAACGTGGAAATCGAGCTGAACGCCCCGGCCAACGGGAAGCAGGCGACGGGGGGCCGGTCGGTGTGGCTGGAGACTTCCCGGTTGTATTTCCGGCAGCAAGGCTCGTTGGTGATGAGCGACGAGCCAGTACGATACCGTATCGGCCCGGTTTCAGGGACAGCGCGAGGCATGAGCTACGCCACAAAAGAAGGGTCGCTGGAGCTCAAGCAGGATGTCCGCGCGGAGTTGCGCCTGAAAGGCGGCGGGCAGCCGGGACTTCCCATCGAGCTCACGGCCGCCCGCGCCCGTTATGAAAAAGAGAAAGGCGAAGTTCTCCTCACGGGGCCGGTCGACATCAGGCAGGGGAGCCGACGTGTTCAGGCGGGCAGCGGAATCGTTTCGCTCGACAGCCGCAACCAGGTCACGCGGGCGTTGTTCGACGACGGCGCGCGGGCGCTCGACTCTTCCGAGGGCGCGCGCCTGGAAGGCAGTGCTCAGAGAATCCGTGGCGACTTCGACCCCGCGACCGAAGAACTGCGGGCCGTCGTCGCGGAAAGAGATGTCCAGTTTGAATCGCAGCGCCCCGGGAGCGTTAGCCGCCTCGCCGCGCAGCAAGTGGAAGTGAGTTTTACTGGGGAACATCCCGAGGCACAAAGGGGAACCGCGTCAGGAAACGTTAAGCTCGCTATCGAGTCCACACGCGCCGGCAGCGTCAACCCCGCCCAGCGGCAGGTGGCCGGAAACCTAACCGCGGAGAAGAAAGAGCTCACGGCCGGCGGGCTGCGCTTCACTTTTCAATCCGCAGGACAAAGCCTCAAGGATTCCGAGACCGTTGGATCAGGGAAGTTGGTATTGACTCCGTCCGACCCGAAGGTGGGCGAGCGAGTGATCACGGCCGGCCAGTTCCTGATGACGTTCGACGGGCGGAGCCGCCTGGAGACTTTGCGCGGCGTTTCGGGAACGCGCATCGTTTTCCAGCCGCCCAAGAACGCACCGGCGGGCAGCGTGGCGCAGGAAAGCACCGCGAAACGCCTGGAGGCCGGCATTGACCCCGCGACCCAGACGGTTCGAACCGTTCGCCAGTTCGGTGATTTCCAGTTCCGCGAGGGCGACCGGCAGGCTACGGCCGAGCAGGCTTCTTACCAGGCCGAAGCAGAAACCTTGACGCTCACAGGCCGGCCCGAACTGTGGGACGCCGAAATGCGGACGCGCGCGGAGCGAGTGGTGATCGACCTGCGCGCCGACTCCGCGGTAGGAACCGGGAAAGTGCAGTCCACGCACCTGAAGGGCGCCGCCGGGAGTGGCGCCACGAGCGTCCTTGCTGACCGTGTGGTGGCGCAGCGGAAAAGTCAAACCGTTCACTACGAAGGCAACGTCCGGGCCTGGCGAGGAACGGACGTCGTCGAATCGGCGGCGCTGGATGTCTATCGCAACGAGCGGCGAATGAGCTCGGGATACCAAGTGCGGACCTCCCACCTGCAGCCCGCGTCGCTCGTGGCGGACAATGCGGCGGGATCAGCGGGAAAACGCGAGACGCGTCCGGTCACGATTCGCGCCGACCGCCTGGAATACTTCGACCAGGGCCGCAAGGCGAGCTACCGCGGCAACGTGAAACTGCTGACGGAGAAAACGACGCTCGAGGCGGACCGCGTGGACGCGTATTTCTCCGGCGTGCCGGGCACGGAAGCAACGGAACTGGAGCACGCCATCGCCGAAGGACACGTGCGCGTCACGCAACCGGCGCGGCGCGCCGCGGGAAGTCACGGCGAGTACTACGCCAAGGACGGAAAGATTATCCTGACTGGCGGCCCGCCCACACTTTACGATGCGGACAAGGGCTTCACGACCGGCCAGCGTTTGACATTCTATATTCGCGATGATAGGCTGCAAGTGGACGGAGGTGATGAGTCGCCCACATTTTCAAAGCACCGCATCGCGCAATGAGCGACAATGCAGATTCTCTCCACAGTCGATCTGACTAAGTCGTTCAAGGGCCGCAAGGTCGTCGACGACGTTAATCTCAGGATCGCTCAGGGAGAAGTAGTAGGGTTGCTCGGGCCGAACGGCGCGGGCAAGACCACGACGTTTTATATCACGGTGGGCCTGACATCCCCCGATTCGGGCCGGGTCCTTCTCGACGGAGTCGACATCACCGGTTTGCCGATGTACCTCCGGGCGAGGAACGGAATCAGCTACCTCCCTCAAGAGCCTTCCATCTTCCGGAAACTCACTGTGGAAGAGAATATAATGGCGGTGCTGGAGACTTTGCGCCTTACTGCGCACCAGCGGCGCGAGCGATTGGAGGAATTGATCGAGGAACTGGGTTTGCAGCAGGTGCGTCGCAGTTACGGCTACCTGCTGTCGGGGGGAGAAAGGCGGCGCGTGGAGATCGCGCGCTCGCTGGTCATATCGCCATCATTTATTTTATTGGATGAACCGTTCTCAGGAATTGATCCGTTGACGGTGCTGGACATTCAGAGGATCATCGTCCAGCTCAAGGAATCCGGGATCGGCGTGCTGGTCACGGACCATAATGTGCGCGAAACGCTGCGCGTCACCGACCGGGCGTATATAATCAACAACGGCCGGATTTTCCGGGCCGGCACGCCCGAGGAACTGGGCAACGACGTGGAAGTGAAGAGGATTTACCTGGGCGACAATTTCCGGCTGGCAGTCTAATGGGCGGACCACAACCAAGACTCGGACTGAACCTCAAGGTGGCGCAGAAGCAGATTCTGACGCCGGGCCTGGTTCAGATGGTCAGCGTGCTCGCGCTCAACAAGCTCGAGCTGCGCGAGATGATCAACCAGGAGATGGTCGCCAACCCGGTGCTGGAAGAACTGGCGGAAGACGTGCCCGTCCCGGAAGACGTCCAGAAGAAGGAGGCCGCCGACAAACCCGTCGAGCCCCCTGCCGACCAGGGAGTCGTCTCCGGGGACAACCACGACTCCTTCCAGGAAATCGATTTCGGGTCGTTCTTCGATAACTACCTCGACCCCGGTTACCGCTCGCCGGAGGCGGAGGTCATCGAAAAGCCCTCCTTCGAAAACTTCCTATCGCAGCCCGCTTCGCTCTCCGATCACCTGGAATGGCAATTGAGCCTGTCCATTTGTTCGGAGACGGTCCAGGAGTCCGGCCACTCCATCATCGGGAACCTGAACGAGGACGGCTACGTGACGGCGACGCTGGAGGAGATCGCGCAAAGCGGCGGACATCAACTGGAGGACGTGCAGGCGGCGCTGGCCCTGGTGCAGGAATTCGACCCCTTGGGCGTGGCGGCTCGCGACCTGCGCGAATGCCTGCTGATCCAGCTCCGGACGCTCGCCCCGGAGAACACGCTGGCGCAACACATCGTTTCCGAACACTTGAAGCAGCTCCAAAACAAGCAATACCGCGAGATCGCCCGGGCGCTTGACCGACCGGTCAAATCGATCGAGCGCTGCGTGGAGGTCATTCGCAAGCTCGATCCGCGCCCCGGGCAGCGGTACAACCGGGCGGAGACCAGACTGATCGAGCCCGACGTGACCTTCG
>Ga0315284_10003675_pt1 | contig 21827 bp, 56 predicted proteins | sample YL17G09_16_MG_FD_203696 | JGI IMG/M metagenome (GOLD analysis project Ga0315284, IMG submission 203696) | Sediment microbial communities from Yellowstone Lake, YNP, Wyoming, USA - YL17G09_16 | ecosystem: Environmental > Aquatic > Freshwater > Lake > Sediment | place: USA: Wyoming | collected... | reverse complement strand
ATGACAATGGCAATATTCAAACGAGTGGCATGTTTAAAATGGGTTTTAAGATTGGACGTTGGATTCTATTTGAAAAGAATGGAGATTTAATTTATATTGGGAACTTTACAGATGATCATAGAGGCAGACCAAATCAATTTATGCATAGAATAGAAGGAGAATATATATCTAATGAATAGTATAAATCAATACGACTCCAATGGTCTTAAGCATGGCTTCTGGAGAATTAGCTATAACAACACAGCAGAGAGACAGTATGAAATAAATTTTGTCCACGGTCAAGCCCAAGGACTACTCCTTACTTTCTTGCCATATAGACACCTTGATAATTCCTTGTGGCATAGAGGTGTTTATGTTGATGACACTGCAGAAGGAGAATCAATTCAGTATATGTATTAGTCAGATATAACTTTTCCTGGCTTTTTTCGTATAATACTAAAATATATACATGATAACACACGATTCACAAATAGCATTCTTAATCCCAGACGAAGGAAGAGAAAAATACTTTCAATGGGTTGACAATATGAAAAAGAGTTGTGGCTTAAACATTCACAACGATGAAGCTGCATGGAACACTTATAACGATCCAATTATCATTGCTGATAGAAACTACTTCTCTCAGAGGAATTGGGGCGTTATTGCCACATTTATGGGCTCTATTGGTGCTAAGAACGTTACTGATACTTTAAAAAAGAGTGAAGACTAAATATATCAGATACACAAGAATTGCAAAGCATTATGTTCAATATCTCATAACAAACAACATTGTTTATTTATGGGAGGTTGAACATTATTATTATATGAAAAAATTTAGAGACATATGTTAATCACTACAGATGAAATACGTTTTCGCCCGTTTAATCATACATTTACTGGATTAGATAAGTTTAAGCATGATAATGGAAGAAATAAGAGTGAACATAGATGGTTGTGCGGAAAGCGTCATGGGGTTTGGAATTGGTGGTATGACGATGGCGATGAATGCTATGTCCTACAATATTTAAATGACGTTCTCGAAGGAGAAGGTCTTATGTTTAGTTATGACTGAAGAAAAAATAGACATCACTTTACCAATAAGAAGACTTAGAAAGTCTAAGACAACATTTGAAATGTGTGTTAGAGACGCTAAGAAGTGTGAATACATTTCTGAATGGCCCAAGAAATATCCTGTAACATACAGAAGGGCTGTTAAAAAAAATTGGCTAAACTTCATTTCTGAATACACCCACATCAAAAGAAAAAAGAAGATTGTAATAAGAAAATCAAATGTAACTTATGAAATGTGCTTGGCAGATGCCAAAAAACATAATGTTACAAGTGAGTGGATTAAGTATGACAACAAAACTTATCTTATAGCAATTAAATATAATTGGATTGATAAAATAATAATAGAATCTGGTCTCAATAATAATCATAGAGAAAAAAAGGCTAAAGGAATAATTAAAAGAGTTGGTAGATTAACTTTTGAAATGTGTGTGGAAGATGCGGTTCAATGCGGATCAATAGGTGAGTGGCAAAAAAAATTTACAGGAACTTATAGTGTTGCTAATACAAATGGGTGGATTGATATTGTTATTGAAAAGGCTGGAATAAAAAGATTAAGGAATATAAAAGGAGAATTAAATCTAGAAAACGTAACAGAAATAGCGTCAAAATATGAAACCATAAAAGATTGGAGAAATTATGATTACAGATCTTATTTTTGGTCTGCCGCTAATGGTTATTTGCAAGCAGTAAAAAACAGAGTAAATTTCAGACCATCAAGATTTGAAAGAGATTATACAATATATGAGTGTACTCAAGATGCTAAAAAACACAACTCAATTAGTAAATGGGAGAAGAGTGGTGAATTATATTATTACGCAAAATATAAAAACTGGATTGATACAATTACAGAAAGAGTCGGATTTCAAAAGGGCTCTCCAAAAAAACACTGGTGGTATGAAATGTGATGAATATAATCAATATAATGAAAACGGACTTGCTGAAGGCATTTGGAGAGAATATTATGATGTTTCCAAAAAAGATATTTTCATGGAAGTAATATATTCAAATGGAGTGATGCATGGCCTATGTAAATTATATTATGGCGATGGATGTGAGGATCTCAGAGTTTTAAAAGCAAATGATGATATTGAAGGTGAGGAAATAAATTTCGAATGGTGGTAATAAATCAATATGATGAAAATCATGATCCTCATGGATTGTGGACTCAGACATTTACTAATTTAGATATGGTTTTGAATGATTTTCCAAGCTCTATTGTTAGTAGAAGAGTTTATGTTCATGGAATTATAGAAGGAGAGAATATACAGTTGGGGTATAATAAAATATATAAACACCTTTACGGAAATGACTGAAAAACAATGGGACATAAAAATGGGGCGAGATGGTGCTAATTATGAATATCATTATGACTCAGAAGACAGAAGACATGGCTTTTGTAAGCGTTTCTATCCAAATGGCGATGTAATGCATGAGTGGTCATATGAGCATAGTAAACAACACGGCAGGCATACATCTTGGTATGGAAATAATGATTTATTTTTTAGTAAATATCATGAAAATGACACGCAAGAAGGGGAAGAGATTTTATGCTCACCTAAAGATAAATTGTCTCTTAAATAATGGTGATACACGATACAAATAAAGGACCAACAATTAATGGAGTGAGAAAAACATATCATTCTAATAAGCAAGTTTATTCAGAAGTAACATATGTTAATGGCTTAAGAAATGGTATATATAGGACTTGGGACTATACAGGATATATGTTAAATGAAGGTATTTTTAAAAATGGTTTAAGACATGGAGTAACATCTTTTTATTTAAAAGATGGATCTTTACAATGCAAAGAACACCATATTAAAAATATCATAGAAGGGGAATATTTAACTTTTAAATATTAATCGTATATTTGCGAACCAGCACGTACCATTTTTTAAACATGAAAAATAAACACATAAACGAAAAAGATTCTAACGGCCTAAGAACGGGCGTTTGGGTGGGTTATCATGGTAATGGCAATATAGCTTGTCAAGACACCTATAAAGAAGGTGTATTAAATGGCTTGTCTAGAATATGGACCAATGGGGGCAAAATTAGTTGGTCTGAAAATTTTGTTATGGGTGTTAGTGAAGGCGAAGTTATTGGAATTGAAATTTTAGAAAAATGAACGAAATAAATAACTGGGAATTAACAACAATGTTAATGTGGGTGACGGAAGATACTGCTTTTGGTCATCAGATTTGGAAACAAATTAATTACTATGATCTTAGCGAACCAAAAGACAATAAGATATATGGCCTACATTATTCAAGCGGATCAATAGCAGAAGGAGAACAGGTTGAGTTTGAATACGACGGTATAAAAGTTGATGATTTTCATATTGAAAACTTGTTTAATCAATTAATGAATGACTAAAATAAAAGATATGTTTGAAGGTGATTGGCCTAAAGTTAGATATATAAAATACCACAACCCAAACATAGAAAGGGATTTAAAATCTCCTATTCATGGTTTGTGGATAGCAGAAGATTATAAGAAGATTGGTGTTATTTATGAGAAAATGCATTATGTACATGGAACATTTGAAGGGGAACAATTAGATTATGAATATTAATCAACGTAACGCAGAAGGTAAGCCTCATGGTTATTGGCATGAATACAGCTTTCAGCTTCTTGGTTGTGAATATTATCAAACAGGAGTTTATAATAATGGAGTAATGACTGGACATTGGTCTGAGTCAAAATGGTCAAAGGATCATCAGTTAGAAGATTTACATGTATATTTGTCAACAGAAGGAGTCTTAGAAGGTGAAATGATAAATTTTGTTTATTAAAAAAAATATAAATTATGAATGGAAGAAGAACAGGAATTGATTTTTCAGAACATGAAGTTCTAGTTACAAAAAACGAAGATTTTTTGATGCATTATTTAAAAATTCCAGGCACAAGAATGAACTCCATAAAATACATAAACACAAATGGCATAATGGCTGTTACAGGTGATTTTGGTAATTGGATATTCTGTAGAGAATTTCATCCCTCCGCAGACAAAGATACAAGAGTGTCTGATGGATATTGGCATGAAAAACTCAGAATATTAAGCACTCAAGAAGCAGTAGAATTCGATGGAGATGCCACCAAGGCAGCTCTTAAAGAAAAGTTGGAAGAATATAAACTAGAAATGACAGACGAAGGCAAAGAGCCTGATGAGGATGTTGTTGAATATTATGAAGAGTGCATGAATAAGTGTGATGAACATGAGTTAGATTATAGTTATTATGCATATAGAGAACAGCCTGATGGGTTTGATTATGATGATGTCATATTACTTAAGGATTATAAAATATGGCTTAAATATATATTCGATGGCTTTGAGGAAATTTGTAGAAGAATGAAAGAAGAGGCAGAACAAAAAGAAACAATTCAAACAACTACTGCTTAATGGTAAACATAGAATTAATAAAAACCAATAACGAAGGCTACTCATTAGTGGCCGATGGAGTCAGTGTGGGAGGTGCCTGGGTGGGCCACACAGATATAGTTCCTGCAAAAGACTTTATGAATAAAAAATCTAAAGTATTAATGGGGTTTCATATAAAAGTTGATCACCGACAAAAAGGATTTGGTCAAATTTTCATGGACAAAATAAATGAATCTGAAAAAACAAAAGGCACCGAATGTTTAAGGCTAGGAGTTGAGATGAACAACGAAGCTGCGATAAAAATATACGAGAGGTCTGGATTTATAAAAGACGGACTTGTACATGGTATGCATTATATGTGGAAAAAACTTTAATATGGAAAGAGAACTTACAAAAGAAGAACAAGACGAGTTCAATGAGGTTATGAGCTCTTATGATAATTTCATGAAAAAACATCATGATAATTGTAACAGGATAAATAATCGCATATTGAGAGCAATAAAAAATATTAAGGGTGAAAAGTTTTATAAAGACCTATTAAGGTGCATGGAAGAAAATGAAGTTGGCGATGGTTTTAATATTGTAAAGAAACCAAGAGGAGAAGCTCAAAAAGAAAAATACGGGCGAATAAAAGAAATATGGGTTAGTCAGCAAGCAGTTGGTGATTCAGGAGATAGTTGGGAAGGAACCGTGTCGGTTAAGATAAAAGACGACAAGTGGCTCGAAATGCCATTTTCTATGTAAGAGTAACTTTTCCTTATTTTTTTCGTATAATAGAAAAAGTTCAAGATGTTAAAATTATCAGATATACGAAAAAATCTTAATCTACCTATTCAAAAAGGTATTCACATGGATTATTTAAGCAATATAGCTGAAAATAAGCATGGTATTGAAATTGATTACGATGTATACCTGCCAAGTAAAAACAAAAACTTGCAACGTCCATTTTGCTGGACTATAGAGCAAAAACAAGAACTTGTTATAAGCGTCTTAAAAGGTATTTCACTACCTTCAATCAGTTTAATTATATATACTGATGATATTTCAAAAGACATTCCAAAAAAAACTATTTATAAAATTATTGACGGCAAACAAAGACTGTCAACTTTGATCTCGTTCTATAAAAATGAATTTCCTATCATCTGGGAAGGCAATGAATATTTATTCAAAGATTTGGATGAGTGGGGCCAACACGCAATTTCTAGACTTACATTAAGCTCTGATAGAGTTTATGAATATCCTGATGTTTTAATTAGTGATGAAGATAAAATTCAGTGGTTTTATTTAATCAATTGGTCTGGAACTCCTCAAGATAAAGAACATATGAATAATTTATTATCTAAGTAATTATGAAAAACTTATTTGTACCACATGAAATTGTTAAGCAATTAAAAGAAAAAGGATTTGATGAACCTTGCATAGCTGAATATGTTAATGGTTTTTTAATAAATCATATGCAATTCACAGTCGAGGATGAAGATAAAGATAGTGACTGGAGTACATATACAAATTCATCAACAAATTGGACTCAAACAAAAGATAGAATTGTTTGTTCAGCACCAACATATGAGCAAGTAATTAATTGGCTTGACAAAAAAGGTATTGTAATAGAAATTCAAATTGATAGAACTACAGAGCCAAAGTATTGTTTTGAAGTTTTCAAATATGAACATTTCGGCAATTACGAAAAGCATGAACCATCTGAGTGGTTCTTATACAGAAATAGAACTGAAGCAACAAACGTGGCTATTAATGAAGCGTTAAAATTAATATGACCCAACTGTCAAAAGATAATGTAGTTGTAAATGCTCCGACCTATGCTGTATTTGGCAGAGACCGAAGAGAGCTTAAAAAGAAGCGCAGTTTATTACGTTCTTTTATTAGAAACTTTAGTTACAACAATCAACTAAATAATGACATGCACACCATCTATGGATCTACAGATAGAATTATAGACATAAAGAGAGAAACTAGAATATTAGCAGAGGTGACAAAAGACTTACTTGAAGTTGATTTAAAATTAGCTGAACTTTATAAAAACACATAACAAAAAATATGAACATAGAAGGAATAATGTGGAGCGCTTTAATAGCAGGATTAGGAACTCTTGTTAGTATGTATATTTACAAAAAAATAAACAAATAATGAAAACAATCATACACGTTAACCAACATAATATCAAGGCAAACGCCAAGGGCGATAATAAGCCTGTGATAACCTGCAAAACCTACAAGAGCAATGAATATGCCAACGAGGTTATTATCTATGGCCAGGATGGCAAAGAAGCTGCAAGGATTATTTATTCTCCTGACAAGCCATTGTCTTGTGGAGCGAAGGTGTGGATTGAAACTTTTGGTAAAATAAAATCAAAATAATATGAAAAAATTAATAACGATAGTGCTATTGACTATATTAACAGCTTGTAATGAAAGGTCAAACGAAACCATTGATGGTTGTGAATATATTAATTCCAAGAGTTGGAATGGGCATGGCTATACAGAGGCGTTAACGCATAAAGGCAATTGTAAAAACCCAATACATCAACAAAATAAAGCCGATACAACCAAAATAACTCCTCCAGTTTATGAACCAATATCAAGCCAAATTAAGTAATGGAAAAATTATTTGTACCATTTGAGTTGGCCTTAAAATTCAAAGAAAAAGGTTTTAACGAACCTTGTTTTGGTTATTACGAAAATAACACACTAGATCCTGAATGTCCAAAACTAATCATAAACTATAGTAATCTTCCTTTGAGTGAGGAGCAATCAAAAAAACCAAGTCTTTATAAATCAGAAAACAAAAATTCAGAATTACCTCAATGGGCTGTGTCTGCACCAACATATCAGCAAGTTATTGACTGGTTTAGAGACAAAAAAATACATATAGGGTTTACGCCATGGTATGATTTTTTTACTTGCACCATAAAAAACTTTAATACAGATAAAGAATATGAATTTAATGAATATGAATTCATAAAGGGTTATTACCCATTACAAGCCTTTGCAATAGAAGAGACTTTAAGGTTAATATAGTTATTGTAACTTTATTGACTTAATTTCGTATAATTAAATGATGAAGAAGTTTAACGAAGTATATGTTATTATAGAAGCTCACGGAGGTATATTTGACTTCTTTGAAGATGAGACTATATATACATCAGAAGCAGATGCTACAAAAAGAGCATTAGAACTTAATACGGAATTTAATGCCAAATTAAAAAGAAAAAAAGGAGAACCCATTTCAAATATAATCATATACAGAGTGACAGATCTGAAGACTGCCATGGATACTTGGCGTGATGATATCAGCGATTATTACACAGAAAAAGATGAATCTTATTAGAATAATAATATGTCAACATCAGCAAATGTAGTAGAATATTCAATTCATAACAAAGATGGAAAATCAGTTGGTCATCTTAGGAGTCATCTATATTGCAAAATGGACTGGACACCTCTTCTAGAATTTTCTCCTGCATCTGAATATGTCATATTTCCTTATGGCTATGACGAAGAAGATGAGTTATGGGAAGACGATCCAATTGCTTTAGACGAGTTTATAAAAAAAGTATTACCTAAAAAATAAAACTATGACACCACAAGAAGAAATTCTTTTAATGAGAATGAGAAATAATACAGAACTAAGTCGTGAAGCGGCAAAAATATTGGTAAAACATATACCTGTTGGCGATTTATCTATTATTAAAGAGTGGTTAGATGAACAAAACAAGTGGTACAAAAAAGAAAATAAAAAATAAAATATGGAAACAAAAAAAATACCAACAGCAAAAGAATTCTTCGACAATAAATCAAAAGAACTTAACAGCGACCCTGAGGATATGCCAGAATGGATGATTGAGGCTAGCATAGAATTTGCAAAAATGCATATAACCAGGGCTCTTTCTGAGGTAAGAATGGAGTCTATAGCACAAATGATTGTTAATCATGCAAAAATAGAACTGGGGGAAATTAAATAATGGATAACATACTAGACAAACACAAGGTTAACGCATTAGCAAAACACAATAACACAGAGGATCCTGTTTATAAATTTTGCATTGAAAACAACATCAAGATAACCTGGGATTTTTCTAAAGGCGACAGTTGTTTTTGGAACGAAATTATGCTAGGCGATAAACTAGTTATGCAAATAGAACAAAAAGCAACACTGAGACAATTCTTGGCTGTTGTGAAAATATTGCACAACGACTTCCATGCAACCATATTTCCTGATGATGGTGAAGAATTTTGGTTCACACCAACAAAGAAAGATGTGTTTGTAGAATTTTGTAATGTACATTATGAGGCCCTTAAATTGAAATAAAAATGGCGTTTAGCGAAGAAGAGATGGAACAGAGCATGCTTGAAGATTTGGATTTTTTATACAAATTCCACCGAGCTTTACTTGAATCTGGGAGATCTAAAATAAATTCGCTTAACATACTTATACGTGCTTTAAAGGAAGTTCATAAATATTATAATTACGACCCAAAAGATAAAGACGAAAAGCAAGTTGCTCTTGACAGAATTGCTATCCGAAAGATGATCCTGCAACGCAGAAATGATTCTGAAAATAAAAATAATTAATTTGTAACTTTTTTAATTCTTAATCGTATAATCAACCACAAACAAATTATTATGCAAAGAACAGCAGACGCAACATTGGCAAAAAAGGCAACATCAAACCTTACAAAAAACATTATTCAATTTAGAAAAGGATTTATCAATATCCCAAACTCAAATTGTAATAATCATGAACTTGCTATGTCAGTCGTTTCTGAATTAATGCAATTCGGTTATATCCCATCAGCTGATGCCATAAAAGCAATATCGCTTGCATCGGAAGAAGATATTATATCATTACACAATGAGATCATTTCTTTTTTAAAGAAAATGACAGGTTCAACAAAGAGCTACAGACCATTCTGGAAGGGGTTTCCTCAAGAAGTAATGGACAAATCTGAATCAGAACTTTGGATGCACCAAATCATTAACTATTGGACAAATGGTGCTTATGAGCCAAGTGATTGGACAAAAGAAAGACCAACAGCATTTGAAAAAACTGAATACACCACCATTAATCTTGGTGATGAAGATAAATTTTTAAACATATTCACAGACCTTACATCTGTAAACAGTTCATTAACACCAGAAGACCTTGATATAATCAAATGGTTCGTTTCTGAAGGTGTTGAATTGCGTTTTCCTAGAGCAATACCATTTAAAGAAAATCTTTGCACATTGGCCTCTATGGGGCTTGATGTTCCTGTAAAAACAACAACAGACGTATTGCGTATTGCGGTTGCTATGTCAGGTGGAGACATTTCTCTTCCTAAGGTTCCTAGAAAGACTGTTAAAGTTGGATATTGGAGATCTGCTGTTCATAATATAAATCGTGACGCATTCAAATTCAAAAAATTCACTCGTAAAGAGCGTAAATACATTTTAGGTCTATTGGAAAAAACCAATTGCGATTCAACAGAAGCTGTTCTTAAAAGTCAGCGTTGGGTTCGTCTTGGAGAAATTCTTCACCCAGGTGAATACACAAAGAAATTTCCTGCAGCTTGCGCCATGTTTGATGCTATCAGAAATGATAAAATTCAATCTTGGTATGGCAAAGTAAATAAAGCATTCGAATCATCTTTTGGTAACGGAATTGAAGTTCTTTCTGAAAGGCCAGGAGAATTCATGAGAAGACTTGATTGGCTTATTAGAAAGTATGGCGCAAGCCAAGAAGGTGAGATTGCAGGTGCTTTCAGGTCAATTGCAAGTAAAGTATCAAACAAAGTATTGTTTGAAGCGTATAAACATTTTGAAGGTAGGGATGTTGTTAATGACAAAAGAACTATCATGGTTAAAGGTTCTAGAAAAAGAACTGCATTGCCAACATTGCCAGCTTTAAATGTTGAAGCTATTAAATCTATACAAGCAACTATTGAAGATTGTTTAAAAACAAAATTCTCTACTCTTCCAAAATTTGGAAAAGTATGTGTTGATGAGGAGTTAAAAAAGATTCCTATACCATTCAACATGCGTAGTCTTAATCCTGCTTTAAAGCCTACTGTAAGAGGTTCTCGTCTTCCTTGGGATAATAAGGATGCAAAAGTAATTAGAGCGTTCTTACACTTCGAAAAAGACAGTACAAGCATGACAATTGACTTGTCTGCTGTTCTTGTAGGAAGCAAAGGTAATGCTGTTGTTGATTGGAGAACTCATAAGTCGCCAAGCAATGCTGTTATACACTCTGGAGATTCTTTTGGAAGAACTGGAGCTTGCGCTGAATATGTTGACATCGATATTGAAAAATCTCTTAAATTAGGTTATAAATATGCTCTTATACAATTGCATAACTATAACAGATCTCCTCAGTTAAATGAGAATAATTACTTTGGTGTAATGGAAAGAAATTTCCCTAAATCAAATGAGATTTGGTTGCCTAAGACAATCTCAAACTGTAGTGTAGTTAGAGTTGAAAATATTGTAAACTGTGCCATCATTGATCTTGAATCAGGTGAGTACATTATGGTTGACGAAGATGCTGAAAAATCATGGCTTAATGTGGCTAGCACGCTTGACTTCAAACAAGTTGAAGAGTATATCAAACCACCTAAGTTTAGTGTGTACGACCTATTGAAATTGCATGTAGATGCTAGAGGTGGTGAATTGGTTGAGGCCAATGTAAAGGCTGATACATATTTTGCCTTTGACGATTTCTCAACAAATTATATTGAGACATTAAAACTGATGGGGATTTAATTTGAAATTGTTGTAACTTTTTTGTATCTTTAGCGTATAATTTTATATGAAAGAAAAACTACAATCATTATCAGATGCAGAACTAATACAACTTGCACATGAGTTAACTCAGACAACATTACCTGCAGATGCTATTGCAAGAAAGATTGTTGGTGAAGGCGACTATTGGGTTCTTAAAATAATTGAATTAACTGCTGAACTTACTCAGGCTCTCGCAGAGAGACTTAAGTGTTGTTCACCACATATTGAAAAATAACGTTCTTTAAAAAATTTTACTGCTCCGAATGATCATTTTTCCACCTTGGTCTGTAGAGATAACTCAGGAATCTAGGTAAGCTAGTTAAACGTGAATATCTTAAGTGGTATGCTCATGTACTGGCCCGACACTAATGAAGGTTTATTTGCTTGGAATGCAACAGTAAAATACATATTGATAAAAATTAAATGTCTGGGTAAGAACCTTTCTTAAAGAAAGTAATGTTACGGAACCTGGTTGAGTCGTGACCTGCAGCCTCGCAGACTGGGAGGCATTTAATTTTTAAAACATTGGTCGGCCATGTACATACTTACTTCTACAATTTGATGTTCTAGTGGTACAATTTCCGATCATACCTATTACAGGCTATAATTTGGGTTACTTCTATTTTTATTTTCAAAAAAACTCACTCTATTAATTTCCTGTTTTACATTAAGCCCCTCCCAAAAAGAGGGGTTTTTTATTTATAACTTTTTTGATTTAATTTCGTATAATACAAACATGAAAAATAGATTGTTATTCATATTTTGGGTCATACTCAGAATTATATCCATAGGAGGCCTTGGGACTATTATTTATATACCTTATTGGATCATCACAGGAAAGTCCTCTTTCCAATTGTTTGAAGACTTAACAGAGCCATTATGTCCAGACATAGATTAGTTGTGTACGATACCAAAAAATGGCATTACAATGACCAACATTGGATATCTGAGTATTTTGATAATGGATGGGTGGTATCATCAATGTTTGACGATCCTGACCATGAAATAATTTTACGTGTAAGTCTTTTAGATGCGCCAAAAGAAATTTCTTTACTTTCTACTTTTGAAGGTGAATTAATAAACATAGATTGGTAACTTTTTTATTTATTTTTCGTATAATAGGATATAACGCAAATAACGCATGTTAAATTTAACAAGATACACAGAATCAAATAATAACATAACTAAGTTTATTGTTTGGTTTATGAATGAGCATTCTCAGAGCCACTTATATGGAAGTGGGCAAAGATTGTTACATAGCGCTCTTGAGGTTGTGAACGTTAGAAAAAGCATTAACATTCCAGGTGAAGAATTGCGCTTTGAGGCTGAGATTGATAAACTTGTAGAAAGCGCCTATTTTGTTACAGGTGCAAAAATAATTTCTATAGAGGATGATGTAACAAAATCCACAATCACATTATTAACAACGTTCTTGGGCCATAAAGGTTATCCTGGCGGAGAATACGATAAAGACATGGGAACATGCAATCTTAAATTTGATAGGTTGACTTTTGTTTTGCTTATGAGCGAATACATGTCATTATTAAACTCAGGCAAGTACAAACCAAACGAATATAATGATGGAGAATAATAATGAACATGAAGAAGGTAAGGGTTGTGCAATATGGTTTACAGTTATAATCATAGCAATCATAGTAATAGCAGTGGTATTAATTTTAGTTTAAAGATATGACGATTAAAGAAATAAATACAAAATTCCAATTAAGTGAATTAAAGAATAAAGGTATGCGCCTTTTATATGAAAAGGAGCCTGCTAAAACTGGCAGATCAGTTTATAAATATCTTTGCCTTGTCGGAAGAGAGGGGAATAAATATTTTGTTCAAGGTTTCAAGCCAACAAACAAACTTGAGGTTTTAGAAGAACAAGTGAAGGAACATGTAGCATCACTTAAATATGATAGTGATTATTACTGCCCAAACTGGAGAGCTGGTCTTTTTGAGGAAATGATTATTCATGATTATCTTGAATCTATTGGGTTTAAACACCCACACTATTCAAGCTCTCAAGAGACTTATGAATTAGTGGATAAAAACATTTATGGCTTTAAATCTTCTGATATCGTAATATCAATCGATGGTCTTTGGGCTTGGAATCATTATAAAGATGGTAAATTCGTTTTGCCAAAAGAAGTAAACGTGTTGTTGCATACTGGAGATAGTTCTTGGATGAAAGTAGAAACAAAGAGAAATGTGGAAGATATTAAAAAAGCCATTGATTCGCTTTTAAAGCCTTTATATCTTACAGACAGTGCAAGGAACCTAAAAAATGCTACAGTGCTTAAAAATGCATCTGATATCGAAATTACAATGAATAAATTAACTGCAAGTTACGAGATTGGATCTGTAGATTTTAAGAGTACATTAAAACAACAATTAGAGGAGACTCTAGCAAAATTAGGATAATATGGAAAACAATATAGCTAAAAAAATAGAAGGATTTGAAGATGCTTTAGGGCCTTACGAAGTACAATCTTACGATGCTTATTCTGGAGAGCCAGTTGCTTGGGGGTTCAAAATAATAAAGCGTTTAGGAGAAGATCGTTTTAATGAATTAAGAGAAAAAGCAGAATTAGAATGTGTTTACCCAGACTGGTTTGTGGTTTCTAAAAAATTAACAAGAGAGGAAGCTATACAATTGTATGGTCCTGTCACTCATGAAGAATTTGGGCCAAGAGGAGGGTGGAAATATATAGAATTTGGAGATAAAAGATTCGGCTACAACAATTTAAGATAGTGCAATAAATAAAACAAGTAAAAACAAAACAAAAAAAACAAAAATGGAAACAGGTAAAGTAAAGTTCTTCAATGAACAAAAAGGGTTTGGGTTTATAACTCCAAATGCAGGCGGTCCAGATGTATTCGTACACGCCAATGGTTTAGTAGACACGATTAAAGAAGGAGATGAAGTCTCTTATGTATCGGAACAAACTAAAAAAGGCTTAAACGCCAAAGACGTAAAATTAGTTTAAGATTAATTTTGATTAGAGTTATATTTATATCATTATTTTTAATTCTATGTATTAACATGGTCGGCCAAAACGTGGTCGACTCTGTTAATTTACGCCAAGAAAGAATTGCATTTAACAAGATAATATACGACAAAGAAGAAATGGCTAGTGCTAAACTAGGAGTCGGAATTTGTCTACACCTAACATCTATTGTCTTCTCAAATAAACAATATAGGACTCCTTATTTATCTTCTCCTTTCGGAGTAGTCACGAATGCAGCTCTATTTTTTGACATGATTGCTATAATAGATTTTGTTAAAATACATAAACTAAAAAAGAAACGCAGAATATGAAAGCCATACTAGAATATGATCTCAACGATAATGATGAACAAATGGCTCACCTAAGAGCTGTCAAGTCACTGGATATGGCTTGTGTATTATTTGAAATAACGAACAATATTAAAAAAGAATGTGAAAGAGAAGTCGAAAACAAGGCTGATATAAATGCGTATGATGCTGTGGAACTTGTATTTGAAAAAATATATGCTTCCCTAGAAGAACATAATATTAAAATTGACGAATTAATAAATTAATGGCAGAAATATCACATTTAGCATTTAAAGTCGTTAGGTTTGAAAAGAGCCTTAAGCAATTAAAAGACCAGGCTCATAAGTATTTTGATATGCTTTGGAAACACGGCTATATTGATAGAAATGCTGGCTATGAATATCTCGCACGATGGCTTGAAGTTCCAGAGCCTCAAGCTCACATGTCAAAGATGGACAAAGAAATGTGTAAGAAAGTTATAGAATGTTCAATTCAAATGCTTAATGACATGCGAAGACTTGATCTTGACTGGGGTGATCCGATTAAACATCCTTATTACGAATTAGAAAATTAAAAATATGAAATTAGAAATAACAAAAGAAAGAGTTTTAGAGGCAGCTTCTAAATGCTCAACAGCAAAACAAGTATTAAAAACATTATTCCCAGAAGCATTCGTAGAAGAGATAAAATTATCTTTTAAAACAAAGGACATTTTAGTTTCGTTAAAACAACAACAAAAATCATACATGATTGCTGTTGATGATAATAGAAATTTGAGAATTGTTGGGTTGCATTCTGCATATATTTGGCAAGATAAAAAGATTAAAATAGAAAATTCAAATTTTATAAAAACTAAAGATATTGAAATGGTTTTTGCTGGAAGAAAAATATCTGAATACATGCTAAAAAGAGAAGGTAAATTATTTAATGTTGTAACTGGTCAAGAAATTCAACACGTAACAGGTTAATATTATGAGACAATATCCAAACATAGAAGACGAATACGATGCTAAAGAGCTTGCTGTTTTAAAAGCAGAAGAATGGCAATTAGAAATGCTTAAGAAAAATCCAGAATATGTTCATTGGGGCAATCATGAAGATTACATGGCCGACAAAGACAAGGGTTGGGCAGAAAGAGTATTTTTAGACTCTTTTAAAGGAGTTTGGAATTTAGATGAACTAAATGAGCTTGTTAATTTCTATTTCTTAATAGAAAGAAAAAATCACCAATGCCCTGCTTGTGAAGGAAATGATTTGAATAAGGCAACATTCCAACTTTCAGAAGATTGGTATGATTTTAATAAGACTGGTAGAAAATGGTGTCATAATATATCGTCTGTTGAAATAGAGGCATTAGTAAGATCAGGAAGAATTAATGAGTTAGTTGACCCAACTCCTACAAAAGAAGATGCAAACATAACTACAACAAGATGTTGGTTTGATGAAAAAGAGAATATTTGGCAAGGTTGGGCCACAATTAATGGCGAAAACAAAGTTGTTGAAGTTGTTGAACCTAAATATCCTTCTGCAGAAAAAGTAAACAACTGGTCTGCAGGCAAAGGAATGGGCCATGACGCAATCAATAGATGGATCTGTGTTGAAGCTAGAGCAAAACACCAAGGTGTTTATGGTAAATGTGAAAGCAAAGATTGTGAAGGCGGTCATGTTTACGACGAAGATAAAGCTATTTTAAAACTACAGTTATGGTATTTACACCCAAGAAAAGGTTGTAGTAGAGGAGTTCTTGTTGAAAAAATTGAACAAGATGAAATTCCTGCTGTAATTGATTATCTCAAAGAAGCTGCAAATAGAAATCAAGAAAGATTTTCAAAATTATAATTATGGAAAGCAACAAGACAAAATTTACATATAGCGGATATGAAATTGAATTTCTAAGCGATGGAGAAGTATCTTGCAAGAAACAAGGAGACGAACATGTGCTATTAAGATTCTTTAAAACATTATCAGAAGCAAAAGAATATGTAAATCAAATTCTTGACTACGAAACAAAAGTCAGGGCTCTTGAGTTTTACAAAAACAAATATGCTGACACTAGAACTTATACAATCATTGTAGATAAGTTTGATAATAAAAAACGTGATTGTGTCAATATAGAAAATCCAAACCTTTCTTATAGTGATTTAGATGTTATGCATGGCATGCAATGTAATTTTGTTGGCGGTACAGATAAACACAAAGAAATAATGGACTTGTGTGACCAAGTTTCAAAACTAATGATAAAGATACATCAAGTAAACAATGGAGAGTAAAATTACATCTATCATGTCTATAGATCCATATGGCGAAAACGAATGTAATGTAGCGTCTAGATGGTCAAATGGAAGACCGCACCTTATATTCCCAACTTATAAAAACGGGTCATATAAAGGAAAAACTGAAGCTTTTTTGGTCAATGGAGATCCAAATATAATATGGTACATGCAAGAAAGTACTACTGAAGGTGAACAAATAAATTTTTTATACTCTACAAAATTTTTGAGATGAAAAAAGAAAAATTAAGCGAATGGGAATGGACATTAATTTGGTCTTCCATGAGATATTTTATGGGAAGACAAACAATTGCCTCTGCAATGTGGCCTTATGATTTAATAAGAAATTCTTATAACAGACTTTCTGATGCACAAATCAAAATGTTACAAAAAGACTTAGAAGAACATTTTAAAGATTTTGGAAAGTTTGGAAATAAAGAAATAGATTCTCCTGCATGGGAGAAGTTAATGATATTCTTTTCTGGAAAGAGATTTATTGTCACAGCAGAAGGGATTGATGTTAAACGTCAAGAAATTGAGTGTTTAAAACATGGCGACAAATACATCCCAATAGACAGTTTTACAAGCTCTAGTATTGATCAATATGTACATGAGCCATATATCAAAGAAGTTAGAGAAAAATAATGAACCCTCTCAAAAATATGCCTGAAATACCAATGGGATATCATCCTGGCGCTTTTGGAGCTCCTAGGAAACATGATGTCCATACAGGTATTGATTTGTATTGTAATCCAGGAGATGAGGTTTTTTCAATAGGCTCAGGAGAGGTTATTGCCATTGTAGATTTTACAGGAGAAGTCGTAGACACTCCTTGGTGGCATAATACAAAAGCTGTAATCGTTCAGCAAGAAGAAATAGAAGGTCACATTCTTTATGGAGAAATAGAACCATCTGTGTCTGTTGGCCAAAAATTAAAAAATGGAGATGTTATTGGAAAGGTTGTTACAGTCCTAAAAAAGGACAAGGGACTTCCTATGACAATGTTACATTTAGAATATTACAACAAATACTTTGATTTAAAACCTGTTGAGTGGCTCATAGGAGGCGAAATGCCGAACTATTTAGCAAGTCCTTATAAATTACTCACAAAAAACATTCATGATGAAAATTATCAAAAAGTAGGCTTTTGGGATGAAAAAGAGGAATTTGAACATTGTACAGATGAAGTATGTTATATAAATGGGGAAATGGACGGTTTTGGTTCATGGAGAGGCGCAGACATTGAGTCATATGGCTATTATAAAAATGGGCTAAAAGAAGGAATGTGGAGAATAAAAAACATAAGAAAAAATGAAGTTTTTTATGAGTGTGAACACATCAATGATGTTCAACACGGAAGAACACTTAATATCAACCAATCTTCTGTGATAGAATTAAAATACTGTTTTTGTGATACAGGTCTTTGGTCTGGAGAGGAAATACGTATTGACTATGAATTAGATGATGATCCAAACCCTGGCATAAAGTAACTTTTACAAATTAAATTCGTATAACACACATGGAATTATTCACACCAAGAAAAAAAATTGAATCTAGCACCTATTGGTACGCAAAAGGTCATGGTGTTATCTTTGTTGACAAACAAGAAAATATAAAGCCTGTATTGGATTATCTAATTGAACAAGACGATTATTGGGAAAGTCATTCAGGGATCATTAAGGTCATTCCAAAATTTGAAAATAACGAAGTTGAAAATCTTGGCGGTTTAAAATCAGAAATGCAATATGTTGGAAAAACTGATATATATGACACAGCACAATTATTTTCTTTTTGCAAAGAAAAAGGAATTGGAATACTTATATTTTCTGAACCATATGAATATAACGATTAAAATTATGAAAAAAATACTATTAATTACATCTCTATTTATTCTAGTTTCTTGCGAAACAAAAGAACACTACGAATCACAGAAAACAATTTATACCATTCCTGGGTCTAATGGATATGATTTAAAAATTTATGAGTTCGATAGTTGCCAATGGGTTGGTAAATTAGCAGGTCATGTTAGCGACGTTCTTACTCATAGAGCAAGATGTAAGTATTGCGAACAAAGAAACAAGAAATAATATGGGCGAAACTTTAAAAACATCACAGGAGTGGTATGAAGAAATACCTAAAGAATTAGGATTTGTTATTTACGATCCTGATGGTTGGGATAGAAAGAACTATCAATTTTCTTTCCATGAAGAGAAGATAACAAAACAAGAGTTTCTAAATAGAACATTCTCATCAACTTGTTTAAGTGGGAATAGCACAAAAGATTTTTTTGATAATTGGAATAAATAACATAAATTTGTCATATGGCTACATATAAAATATGCTCAAGAGTTGGTCCTAATTCAGACAGATATAAAACTAAATTTTGGATTGAAAAGAAAAAATCTTTTAATAAATGGATTGTACTGTATAGTGGATATGAGAAATTTGACGGCAGTAAGATTGAATTTATAAAATTCAAAGACTATGATGATGCCGAAAGATATTTAGTAGAAAAGCACGCAGAAGGATATAGTTTTGAAAAAGATGGGAATATTTATAAACTTGACAAACCAGAGCCATTTGCTTATTAAAAATGTAACTTTTATTAACAAGATTCGTATAATATAATGAAATGAGAGAATTAGAAAGAAAATTTAAACTTAAGTATTTGCCAACAAACACTGCTGAGCCTGTTATAATCAAACAGGCTTATTTGCTTTTACAAGGGCCAAAACACTTAAGAGTAAGAATCATAGATGACAAAACAGCATTCATGACTTACAAAGAAATCGTATCAAGCGTTGAAAAAAAGGAATACGAATTTCCAATACCAATTAGTGAGGCAAATGAATTGTATGAGAACGCTACACACAAACTCATTAAAAAGAGATATTGTAGCAAGTTCAATGATAATCAGGTTGATATTGATGTTTACCCAAATGGTCTGCAAGTTGTAGAAATTGAGTTTGAGGAAGAGCTAAATGAGATCCCTGATTATTGCGGAGAAGAAGTGACTGGTAAAAAAGAATATAGCAACATAGGCTTTGCCTTATCAGGCGAGATGAAAGAATTTTAAAATGGAACTTCAAAAAATAACAGACGATCAACACATAAAATTGAGATCAATAGGTTTTCCTTATGGTTCTGAATATGCTTCACTATCTGTTTCTCTTGCAATTAAATGGATAAGAGATAATAAGAAAATTGAGCCAATCATCCAGCCATATTATCCAGGCTATCCTAATGATAAAAATCTTCAATATCATGTGGCTATCATAGAACATGACCCTGATGTTGATGGGGATGATTTAGCTGATTTTAATACTTATGATAAAGCTGAGAGCGTTGCTTTAAACCACATGATAAAACGCTTATTAAACACAATAGATAAATAAAAAATATGAAATTCAAAAAAGAAAATCTAAAATCTGACATTAGAAATGCAGTAAAAGGCAATAGCAGCTTCAGTGGTGGCAATATTGAAGATGCTGTTACAAAATTGTTTAAAGATAAGATGCTTGCTTTTGTGGACGATGTTTCTGAAAGCTTAAACAAAAGAGACTCTGAGTACTCTAGAATTGTTAGATCTATGATGGAGATAAAGCAAGAGATAAAGCAAATTTAATGAACAAAACAAACGACAAAGGAGTTAATGAAGGACTTTGGTGTTGGCACACTGGAGGAAGTGGGCAAGGCGTTTTTGTTTGTTATTATGATGGTATTCCAATTTCTGATCCTACGTTTGACTTTCCGCAAAGTAGTATGCATGGCAAATTCTCTCATAGCACCCACATGGGTTTCAGAGAAGAAATTGGTTTTATGGACAAAAATTTTCGTAGCGGAGAGTGTATAAATATATGAGAAACGGATTTGTATTAGAAGAAGAAGGCACTTATACTTGTGAATTTTTTTATGTAGATGATATTAAACATGGTCTTTGTGTAGAAAAAGGTCCTAGCCATTATGCTAGATGCTTTTTCCAGAATAATCAAGTAGAAGGTGAATGTGTAGAATTTAAATAATATATAAAAATGGCAAAAAAAGAAGTTCAAGCAATAAAGCCAAGTGATATAATGGATAATTTAAATACCATTATTGATCCCGCTGTAATTCAAGCTGTAAACGAAATATTAAAAGAAAAGTTCAGGGGCGATTCTGTAACAATACTTCAAAAAGAAATTGTGTCTAGAGCAATAAAAATAAACCCCAAACTAACTAGTGATATTCTATATAAAAATCATCACTTAGATTTTGAGCCAATCTTCAGAAAAGCTGGTTGGTCTGTAAGGTATGATAAGCCTGGATATAACGAAAGTTATGAAGCCACTTTTGAGTTTAGATCAAATAAAAAATAAAAAATGAACGCACAAGAAGCTAGAAATATAGCAAAACAGAAACGTAAGGCTCCTGCCGATAGGATACTTGACAAAATAAAATTAGCTGCCAATGGCGGAGAAATGAGTATTTATGTATATGAAAACTTACATAATGAAGCAATTGAGGCAATTAAAAGTCAAGGATATAAAGTAGAAAAACTACCTGATGATCCTAGAGACCAAGTAACAACATATAAAATATCATGGGAATAAAATGGAAATAAAAGCAAAAGAAAATAGAGAGATAGAAGTCATTACAGACATCATATGTGATTCTTGCGGCAAGAGCTGCAAGACAGATGTGGACTATGAATATATGACCTTAGAAGCAAATTGGGGCTATGGAACAGAAAAAGATTTAGAAAAATGGAGCGCTCATCTTTGTGAGGATTGTGTAGATGAAAAACTATCTTTCATAAAATTCAAAAAATCTGATGTAGATTTTCAAACTGTTTTGGGTACAGCTGAAGAAATGGAAAAGAAGTTAAACAATCATTATTTAAAATACCCAAAGATTGAAGATGGAAATACAGGAACTGAATAAATTAATAGACCATGAATTACAATGGCTAAGATATTATGCTCTTGAAGAGTATAGAAAAAAATTAACAGTAGATTCTAATATCTACCAATACCTAAAATCAATAGGCTACACCAAGCGTGTAATATCTC
>Ga0315284_10003674_pt1 | contig 21828 bp, 22 predicted proteins | sample YL17G09_16_MG_FD_203696 | JGI IMG/M metagenome (GOLD analysis project Ga0315284, IMG submission 203696) | Sediment microbial communities from Yellowstone Lake, YNP, Wyoming, USA - YL17G09_16 | ecosystem: Environmental > Aquatic > Freshwater > Lake > Sediment | place: USA: Wyoming | collected... | reverse complement strand
CCGAAACAACTGGCCAGACCGTTGCAGATCTCCCGCAGAGAATGGGCTTGTCCCAGTTGGCAGAAGAGCATCGCCACATAATGACCCCAACTGGAAAACCCCTTGGCGGCGTATTCTGTGCCGGTAAGCTTGACGAGCCGTTCAAATTCCAACCGCGGAAAAAGGGATAGCAATTGGCTGAAAATGCTGCTATATTTATTCATGTCAGTGCTCCGACCTCCTCGGGTAACGTTTTTTATCAACCTTATTGTACCCCGGTCGGAGCTTTTCAAAAAGTTATTTTGGACAAGAGTGCAGCCGGATATAACATTTTTATGGGCTCGGGAGTAAGGTCATGGGGCTCACAGGGGATAGATCTCAAGCGTACGGAAAAAGCAAACTCCTATCACCAACTACTTTATTATTGCTCATATGCTTGCTTTAAAATTTCGCTGTCAATTTTATCCATTTGAAGCATTGCTTTCATTACCCTTTTCGATTTCCCAGCATCCTTGTCTTGCAACATCTCGCCTAAAACAGAGGGAATGATCTGCCATGACATACCGTATTTGTCTTTAAGCCAGCCGCATCTTTGTTTTTCTCCACCCTCGGAGAGCTTCTCCCACAACTCATCTACTTCTTCCTGCGTCTCGCAGTTCACGAAGAACGATATGGCTGGCGAGAAAATGAATTGTGGACCACCGTTTAACGCCATGAATTCTTGTCCATCGAGCTGGAATGTCGCGGACATCACCGTTCCCTTCGGTCCGGGCCCTTCTTCTCCATAACGAGTCATGCTTCCAATCTTTGAATTTTTAAAATGGAAGTATAAAAATTCATGACCTCCTCAGCTTTGCCATCGAACCACAAGAATGGGGTGATTTTTTGCATATAGTTTCACTCCTTTCGAATTTCTATGAAGCATCATCAGGAACTGGCTAAACCCGAAACGCTCTTCATCAACCTGGAAAGTGTCGGCGGCGGCGAGCTTCACTGCCTGACGGCGCGGTTCCGGTTACTGAAGGCGGAGGTTGACGATGAACAGCGGCGTCGACGAGTAGCTTACAAGCTCAAACTCGCCGCCCGTCGAGAATTTGACCCGCGCCTTCTCATAGATCCTTCCTTCGCCCTGGTTTTCCTCGTTCAAGTCGAGGGCGACGACGAGGTAGAGCCCTGCCCCGTAGACGTGGCGGAATCCAACCGCTTCAGATCCGGACTTTGGCCAACCGGACGTCGGGTCGGCCGGCTGGTTTTCCGTAACGAGAAAAATCTGCTTCCCCTTCTCCGTCTTTTTCTCGAAGGCCAGGTTGAGGCCGATCGGGAGGCCGCTCGCGCCGAGATACTGGAGTGTGCCCACCTTGATCGTCGCGGCTCTATCGAAGAATCCGTTCGAGTCGCCCGTCGCCAAGTACTTCATGAGCTCGGTGAGCTCCTCGGCCGTGCTCAAACGATCGATCGTTATCCGGACGTTGACCACGCCCTGGGTGACGCCCCCGCTGCCCGTGAACAGCCGTCCTCGGTAGATCGCTTTTTCCGCCGTCTCCTGGCCAGCAGCCACGGCCGCCAGGGTGATTCCGAACGCAATAGCCAGAAGAAAAATTCCGAATCTTCGCATGCCGTTCTCCTTTGCCTTCCCCACGAATCGACAAGCCTAGGATAATCCCCGGACCGGAGAAAAGTCAATCCGTCCCGGAACTCCCGGAGACGAAGCACGTTCCAAGCCTAATGGATGCTGACTCCCTTTCCTCTTCCCCATTCCGGCTCTGAAAGTCACTAGAATTTGGAGTCCGCGTCAACGCTTGTTGACGGTTGATGTGCTGACGTTCTCCTGTGTCCGGCCTTCTTCGCGGCCATTTCTTGTTCTTGACATCGATCATCAGCCGGATATAACATTTTTATGGGCGCGGGAGTAAGGTCATGGGGCTCACAGGGGATAGATCTCAAGCGTACAGAAAAAGCAAACCCCTATCACTCGAGAACAAGATAATAAAGACAAAGTCGGTCTATCGGCAACATCGGGTGGAAACGAAATCAGTTGTCGTTATCCGGATTTAGCATTATAATCGGTTAAGTCGACATGGATCGCACCGCCCGTCCTCGCCTCCGGATATCGACGAGCAGAACCGGGTCGCGCGGCCGGGTGGTGCGAGAAACTCATCAAGGAGGAGCGATATGAGACGTCACGGTTGGATTTTGGCGGTGGTTGCGATCGCGGCCCTGGTCGCGGGGAGCCTGGCGCAGACGCCCGTCCGGAAGCCGGCGAGCCCGCCGGGGACGGCCGCCACCCAGATCGGCGGGAAATACGTGGAAGTCCAGGGCGGCCAGCGTTATCAGGACGGTAAGTGGATCGAAGTGACGTACAGCCGGCCCATCAAGCGCGGGCGTCAGACTCTCTTCGGCGCGGGCGCGGACTACGGCAAGGCGGTGAGCGACGGTTCTCCGGTTTGGCGGGCGGGCGCGAACCAGACGACCCGGTTCAAGACTGAAGTGCCACTCGTGTTCGACGGCAAGACGCTGCCAGCCGGGGAATACAGCGTCTTCGTGGAACTGAAGGAGAACGCCTGGACCCTCATCTTCTCCAATTGGCCGGCCCAGGAAAAGTACGACCCGAACAATAAGGCCGCTCTCTGGGGCTCCTATGGATACACCCCCGACAAGGACGTCCTCCGTGCGGCGATGAAGGTCGAGACCCTGCCGTTCTCGGTGGACCAGTTCACGATCGCTTTTATCGACATGACCGCCGACGGCGGGAAACTGGCGATGATGTGGGACAAAACGATGGCCACGGCATCGTTTAAGTCCGGCAGTTAGCAGGAGGAGGATGCCCTCCGCGTCACTGTGACGCCGGTCGCGGCTCCCTTCCAGGAGTGGCTGACGTTCGGATTCGATGATCTGGCGGGAAAATCGGCCACGGCGTTCCTTCATTGGGAACAGCTGGAAGTGCCGTTCAAGATTAGCCTGCCCCAATAGACCCAAGGAAAGATTCCGCGGGCGGATTTCCCGGCGGCCCGGTCTATTCCGGCCTGGAAGAAGGACGAATTTGAGAAAAACGCTGTTGATGATTCTAGGACCGCTGTTGGTGTTCTCTATTCCGGTCAAAGCCCAGCAGCGCGGCATTCCCGACGCCGCGGATTTGGAAATCGCGCTCCACAAGCTTAACGTCCTGGGGAGCGTCCTCTACGTCGGGGCCCATCCCGACGACGAGAACACTTCGCTACTGGCTTTGTTCTCGAAAGGGCGGAAATACCGGACGGCCTATCTTTCGGTCACGCGCGGCGAAGGCGGCCAAAACCTGATCGGTCCGGAACAGGGGGCGGAACTCGGCCTCCTGCGAACGCAGGAACTCCTGGCCGCCCGCCGGATCGACGGGGCCGAGCAGTATTTCACCCGGGCGGTCGATTTCGGCTATTCCAAAACGGCGGAGGAATCTCTCGAAATCTGGGGAAAGGAGAGCGTCCTCGGCGATTTGGTCTGGGTGATCCGGAAGTTCCGTCCCGATGTGATCATCACCCGGTTCGCCGCCGAGGGCGCCGGAGGGCACGGGCACCACACCGCCTCCGGGATGCTGATCAAAGAAGCTTTCGCCGTGGCCGCCGACCCGAACCGGTTTCCCGAACAGTTGACAGACGTGCCGGTTTGGAAAACGACCCGAATCCTGTTGAACAGAGGACGCCCGCGTCCGGAAGAGGCGGCTCCTACCTTGCGGGTCGATACCGGTGAATACAATCCGTTGTTGGGAAAATCGTATTCCGAGATCGCCGGCGAGAGCCGGTCCCAGCATAAAAGCCAGGGCTTCGGCTCGGGGGGACGGAGAGGGACCCAATACGATTCTTTCGAACTTTGGGCCGGAGAGCCGGCCGCCCAAGACATATTCGAGGGGATCGACGTGACCTGGAATCGCCTCCCCGGCGGGCAAAAGGTTGGTCTCCTTTTGGCCGACTGCCTCCAATCGTTCGATTCCCGGCAACCATCCCGGTCGGTCCCCGGCCTCCTGGGCGTTCAGGCCGAACTGGCCAAGCTCCCGGAGTCGGATTGGGTCCGCCTGAAGAAAGAGGAATTGTCCCGAGTCATCCAAGGCTGCGCCGGAATCTGGATGGAAGCGATCGCCGACGACTTCGCCGCTGCTCCGGGCGATGAAATCCTGATCCGGACATCGATTGTCAATCGATCGGACCAGCCGTTCGTCCTCCATCGCCTCGGCATTCCCCGTATCGTCCCCGATACCGTCGTCGATCGGCCCCTGAAAAACAACGAAACCCTGGCCATCGAGAATAAGGTTCTCATCCCGGTGGGCTTTCCCTTGTCCCAGCCTTATTGGCTGGAGCCCTCCCCTCAAAACGGTCCGTTTTCGGCCGGGGATCGCCATCTCATGGGCCTGGCCGAAAATCCGCCTTCCCTTAGCGTCGCACTCGTCCTGAGTGCAGAAGGACAGCGTCTTGAATATTCCATCCCCGTTCTCTTCCGCTGGACGGATCAGGTCCAAGGCGAGCTTTACCGGCCTTTCGAGGTCCGGCCGCGTGTGACGATCCAGATCGAAGACGGCGTCAAAATATTTCCCGGCGAAGGCCCCAAGCCGGTGAAGATCAGGTTGAAGAGCCATTCCAAGAACGTCGCCGGGACCATCCGCCTTAAAGGGATGGACGGGTGGCGGATCGCTCCGGCCGGCCTTCCTTTTTCCCTCGCCGGCAAGTATGAGGAGGGAGAGATCTCGTTCGAAATCTCTCCGCCGAAAAATGCCCAGGAATCGGTCCTCACTGCCGAAGCGGACCTCGGCGGAGAAATCATGAGACGGGCGATGGTGGAGATCTCCTATCCCCACATTCACCGCCAGGTCTATTTCCCGGAGAGCCGGATCAAGGTCGTCAAACTCGACGTCCAAACCAAAGGGAAGAGGCTCGGCTATATCATGGGCGCCGGGGACGACGTCGCCGACGGCCTCCGCCACCTCGGCGTTGAGGTGACGATGCTGACCGACGAAATGCTCGAAACATCCGATCTGTCCTCGTTCGACGCCATCGTCGCGGGCGTCCGGGCTTACAACACGCGCGATCGCCTCAAGAACGCGAAGCGACGGCTCCTCGAATACGTCGAACGCGGCGGCACCCTGGTCGTCCAATACAACGTCGCCTCCGGCGCGCTCGTCGACCGGATCGGGCCATATCCTCTGACAATCGGCCGTGACCGGGTGACCGTGGAAAGTGCCCCGGTGACGTTCCCGGTCCCCGGCCATCCGCTCTTGACCTTCCCCAATAGAATCACGTCCAGGGACTTCGAGGGGTGGGTCCAGGAGAGAGGCCTGTATTTCGCTTCGTCTTGGGACGAGAAGTATCAAGCGATTCTCTCCTCGCATGATCCCGGCGAGCCGGATCGAAAAGGCGGTCTCTTGTACGCGCGATACGGAAAAGGCATTTTCATCTATACGGCATACGCCTGGTTTCGGCAGCTGCCGGCGGGCGTGCCCGGGGCGTTCCGGATTTTCGCCAATCTCATTTCGGCGGGGAAGAGCTGAGGCGTGTTCATCCCGACGAAGAGGCTCCCGCATCTTCCGCGCCTGGCGGAGGATTATTTTCACGACTACGGCAAAGTGCGGGAGTTCTTTGACGGCGATTTTCGAGACGCCGCCGCCTACGAGCGCCAAACCGAACGGACGCTGGCGCGTCCCATTCCCCGGGATGAGTTGGCCGCGATATTAAGGGAGCAAAACCAAAGCTATGGATGCGGCCCGCGGACTCTCGGGCATATCGAGGCCATGGAACGGGAGCAAGCCTGCGCCGTCGTCACCGGACAGCAGGCGGGGCTTTTTTCCGGGCCGCTCTATACGATCTATAAGGCCTTGACCGCGATCAAGCTCGCCGAGCGCCTGAGCCGGAACGGTCCTGGAAAGTATGTCCCGGTGTTTTGGCTGGCCTCGGACGATCACGACTTGGCCGAGATCGATCACATCGTCCTTTTGGACAAAGACAACCGGCTCGAAGAGGTCCGCTGCGGGATGCCTTCCGGTGAGCCCAAAATCCCCGCTTCCGCTCTCGTTTTGCCGCCGGAGATCGCGGATTGTCTTCGTCGACTCGCGGATCTCACCCAGGAATCCGAATTCAAGGCGGACATCCTCGCCGCTTTGAGCGAAGCCTATCGGCCCGGCCGCGGCTGGGTCGAGGCGTTCGCTCGATGGATGACCCGGCTGTTTCAATCGCACGGCTTGATCTTCATCGACGCCTCGCATCCCCGCCTGAAAGAGTTGGGCGGAGAGGTTTTTTATCGCGAAATTTCCGAAGAGTCCGCGGCGACCCCGCCGGCCCTCGCCGCTTCGCAGAGGCTGCGCGACGCCGGTTACGAAGTCCAAATTCAGTTGCATGAGGGGATTCTCAATATTTTCTACGCCGAGCGGGAGCGGCGGTCCGTCCAGTGGGACGGCCATGCTTTCGAAATCAAAGATCCGCGGGAGACACGTTCGAAGGAAGACCTCCTCTCCCTGGCGAAAGAAAAGCCGTTTCTCTTCAGCCCTAATGTCCTTCTCCGGCCCATCTATCAGGACACCCTCCTGCCGACAGTCGTCTATATCGGCGGACCGGGGGAAATCGCCTATTTCGCCCAGATGAAAGGCGTTTATGAAAAATTCGGCCTGCCGATGCCGGTGATTTACCCGCGAAAGAGCCTGACCGTCGTCGAAAGGAAAATCGACCGCATTCTGGCGAAGTACCATCTGGAGATTCCCGATCTCTGGGGCGGCGCGGACGGGATCATCCGAAGCCTCGGCGAAAGCGGAGTTCCCGAACCCTTGGGCCGGGCCTTGAACCTCGCCGCCTCTCATTTGGAGTTGGACTTTGAACCGATCATCCGCGACATCGCCGCCTTCGAGCCGACCTTGAAGGAGTCCGCCCATCTCGCCCGGGGGAAGATGGTTCAGCAATTGCGATTCCTGGAAAAGAAAATCGTCCGGGCGGCGAAGAAACGGAACGACATCGCGGTCGGGCAGATCCGCAAAGCGGGCGACCATCTTTACCCTAACGGGCATCTCCAGGAGCGGGTTTTCAATATCGTGTCTTATCTCCTGAAATACGGGCCGGCTTTCGTGGACAAGCTGGACGAGGCGATCGACCTCGACGCGCATGAGCATCAGATTCTGACGATGTGAGAGGATTCTTTCCATAGAGGAGGCCGCCATGACCCTGGATGTGTTAGCTTTCGGAGCGCATGCCGACGACGCGGAACTGTCCTGCGGCGGGACGCTGATCAAGCTGGCCGGGAAGGGGTATAAAACCGGAGTCGTCGCCCTGACCCGGGGCGAGACGGGCACCCGGGGCAGCGCCGAAACCCGGGCCCGGGAGTTTGCGAAAGCGGCCGAAGCGATGGGCCTGGCGGCCCACAAAATGCTCGACATTCCCGACGGGCGGGTCGAGGTCACTTGGGAGAATAAGCTTAAAATTATCGCCGAGATCCGCGCCCATAAACCCCGAATCGTCTTCGCCCCCTATTGGATCGATCGCCACCCGGATCACGAAAACGCGTCCCAGCTCGTGCGCGCCTCGGTCTATCTCGCCGGGCTGAAAAAAATTGAGATGACAGAAGAGGCGTTCCGGCCTGTGAAGATCGTTTTCTGTCAGAGCCGCTTCGAGTTCGTCCCATCGTTCATCGTCGATATTACCGACGCTCACGCCAAAAAAATGAACGCGATCCGGGCTTATGCGTCTCAATTCCATCGCCCGGATCAGCCCGAATCCGCGCCCGCAGCCGGGGAAACGCTCATCGGCCGGCCCGAATTCCTGGACCTCATCGAAGCCCGGGACAGGAGATATGGCGCTCAGATCGGGGCGAAATACGGGGAGCCTTTTCTCGTCCGGGAAGCCCTGAAAGTGGACGACCCGGTCGCGTTCTTCGGTCCGGAATATCTGTGGACGATTCCATGAGGGCGGCCATGAAAATCGCCATCGTCTGCTATCCGACTCACGGCGGGAGCGGGGTTGTGGCTTCGGAATTGGCGATCGGGCTGGCCCAAAAAGGCCACGAGCTCCATATCGTCAGCTATGCCCCACCGTTCCGCCTGCGCGCCTTCCATCAAAACATTTTCCTTCATGAAGTGGACGTGGCCTCGTATCCGCTGTTCAAGTACCCTCCCTACGAGCTGGGGCTGGCCACCAAGCTGGTAGAACTCGCCGAAACCTGCGATTTGGACATCATTCACGCTCATTATGCCGTCCCCCATGCGGCCAGCGCTTATTTGGCGAAGCAGATCTTCAACTCCCGGCGGCTTAAGACGGTCACGACCCTCCACGGCACGGACATCACCTTGGTCGGGGCCGAGCCGTCCTTCCGCCGGGTCGTCAAATTCGCCATCGAGCAATCGGACGGGGTGACGGCGGTCTCGCACTATCTCAAACGGCGGACGATCGAGGAATTCGACATCACGCGTGAAATCCGGGTCATCCATAATTTCGTCGAGCTCGACCGGCCGGACCGGAACCGCGAAGCCTGTTCGAGGCCCGCCTTCGCTCCGGAGGGGGAGAAAATCCTGATGCACGCCTCCAACTTCCGCCCGGTCAAAAGGATCGGGGACGTCGTCCGGATTTACGCTCGGGTCCGGGAACGGATCCCGGCCAAGCTCCTCTTGATCGGCGATGGCCCCGAGCGGCCGCATATCCAGCAGCTGGTGAAGGAGATGGGCCTCGCCTCCGATGTCCATTTCCTCGGGGAACAAGACCAGTTGGAACCCCTCTTTTTCTGCACCGACCTGTTTCTTTTGCCCAGCGAGCAGGAGAGCTTCGGCTTGACGGCCCTCGAAGCGATGAATTGCGGCGTCCCCGTCATCGCTTCCGATGTCGGCGGATTGCCCGAGGTCATCGTCCATGGAGAGACGGGATACTTATTGCCGGTCGGCGATGTCGAGGGCATGGCCGCGAAAGCCGTCGAACTTCTGAGCGATCCGGCCCGGCATTCACTCTTCCGAACGCAGGCCCGGCGGCGCGCCGAACAGCACTTCGACGCCGCCCGTATCATCCCCCAATACGAAGCCTTCTACGAGGGATTGTTGAAGACTTAGCCCATGCGACCTATCGACTGGATCGTCCTGAGCTTGTTTCTCGCGTTCGTGGCCGCCTACGGCTTTTGGAAAACCCGGGGCAAAAAGGACATCCAGGGCTTCTTTCTGGCGAACAGATCCACGCCGTGGTACGCCGTCACCATTTCGATCATGGCGACCCAGGCCAGCGCCATTACTTTTCTGTCCACCCCGGGTCAGGCCTACGTGGACGGGATGCGGTTCGTTCAGTTTTATTTCGGCCTGCCCATCGCCATGGTCATCCTTTCGATCACGGCCGTCCCCATTTACCATCGGCTCAAGGTCTACACCGCCTACGAGTATTTGGAACAGCGCTTCGACCTGAAAAACCGGGCTTTGGGGAGCATCCTCTTTCTCATCCAACGCGGGCTCGCGGCCGGGTTCACGATTCTCGCCCCGGCCCTGATCATTTCCGTCATTCTCGGTTGGGATTTCCGGCTGACGATTTTCATGACCGGCGGCCTGGTCATCCTCTACACGGCCTCCGGGGGCACGGAGGCGGTCAGCAAAACGCATCTTCTGCAGATGATGATCATCGCCGCGGGGATGGGGGCGGCGTTTTATATGATTTTCCAGCGCCTCCCGGCCGACATCTCTTTTTCGAATGCCGTCCATGTGGCCGGAAAGCTCGGGAAGCTGAACGTCATCAATTTCGCCTTCGACTGGAAAGACCGGTACAATTTCTGGTCGGGCCTCATCGGGGGGGGCTTCGTCGCCCTGTCGTATTTCGGGACGGACCAGTCGCAGGTCCAGCGCTATCTGACCGGACGGTCGATCGCCGAAAGCCGCAAGGGGCTTCTGGCCAACGGCGTCCTAAAGGTCCCGATGCAGTTCATCATCCTATTCATCGGGGCCATGATCTTTGTGTTTTACCAGTTCGTGACGCCGCCCCTGTTTTTCAACCCGGTCGAGACCGCGGCCTTAAAAAACAGCGCTTATGGGGACGCTTATACGGCCCTCGAATCCGACTACGCTAAGCTGAACGGGCAGAAGCAGGAGCAGCTTCGGAAGATGCTCTCCGCGATCGAGGCTGAAAAAGAGGCGGACGTGGAGGGCACTCTCCAAGAGCTCCGCAGAACGAGGGAATCGGAGCTCGGCCTCCGGAAGGAGGCCCTCCAACTCATCAAGAAAAGAAATCCCCTGGCCGAGACCAACGACACCAATTACATCTTTCTGAGCTTCGTGACCAAGTATTTGCCGGCGGGGTTAGTGGGGCTGATCCTGGCGGCGATCCTCTCGGCCTCGATGTCCGCTTCGTCCGCGGAGCTCAACGCCCTAGCTTCGGTTACGGTAGTTGATATCTACAAGCGGATTATCCGGAAAAACGCTTCGGAGCGGCACTATCTCCGCGCCTCGAAAACGGCCACGGTCTTTTGGGGCCTCTACGCCATCGGCTTCGCCCAGTTCGCCAACCATCTTGGCTCCTTGATTGAAGCCGTCAATATTCTGGGGTCTTTGTTTTACGGGACGATTCTCGGGATTTTCCTCATCGCCTTCTATTTCAAGAAAATCGGCGGCAACGCCACGTTCATCGCCGCCCTTATCGCCGAGGCGACCGTCCTGGCCTGCTTCTTTTTCACCGAAATCCCTTATCTATGGTTCAACGTCATCGGCGGCGTGACACTTATCGTCCTGGCCCACATCCTGAATCCCCTCTGGCCGGCCAAAGCGAAGCGGATCTAGAAGGCGTCTTGGCTTTTCTTGATCCTCCGCTCCTTCCCGGATGCCGATTCTAACCCAAAAATCTAACACCCGATCTGGGCCAGGATCCGGGAAGCAGATCACGACCGGACGAATCAGAAAACTCCGGATGATTCCGAGCAAGGCCGGAAAGCCATGAAAGTCTTCATCAGCCCTTCCTGACTTCCTTTCCTCTTCCCCATTCCGGCTCGTGTTTGTCGCGGAGAAGCCGCCGCCGTTGTCAGCCGTCACGCGTCTTCGAGCAGGTCGCCTTAATGGCGGCCGAGCAGGCGGCGGAGTACTTTTAAGGTCGGCGATTTCAGGAGGGGGAGAGGTCTTGCGAGAAGGAATGTAAACGAAGTTGGCCGGAATTTCAACACGAAACGTCATTGACAATTTATCCTTAAAAGAATATTTTTCCCTTATCCATGTCAGGGAGAGAAAAATGAAAAGATGGATTGGCTTTTCATTCCTAGTTTTTTTTGTTCCACACCTTGCCTTCGCAACCATGCCGACGAAGGCCGATGTCGTCCGGGTCGTCAATCAACATTTTATCGCGGTTGACAAAGAAATTTCAGCCGCGCAAAAGAGGAATATCTTCAGCTTCGTCAACACCTTTCCCGCGGCGGATTCTGGCTGTCCAGGATTCCTGTTCAAAAAAACGCAAACCCATGTCCTGACCACCAGCAAGGCCGGGGCCTTTTTCCAAACCGGATTCGAGGCCGTCATCAAGGGCAAGTTCAAGGAGGCGGAATGGTGTTACCTACAGGCCCTCAGAATCAACTCCGACTGTCCCGTTTACCTGTCCAATGCCGCGTTTACCTTCAATATCTTCGGCGAATACGAAGACGCCCTTGTCCTGCTCAACTATGCCATCGGCCGCGACCCGACGTTTGCTTCTGCCTGGATTAACATCGGTTATGCCAGCAAGAACTTAAAGAAAATCGAGGCAGCTAAAAAAGCCTATCAGATGGCCATCGGCTTGAACCCGGAAATCGAGGATTACAAGCAATTGCTCAAAGACGTCTATGAATCCGAGCCCGAGAAGAAAACCACAGAGCAGGAGAAAACGGAGACGGCCCTGAATATGCTCAATAGCATCCTGAAGATGGCCAAAGAGACCGCTCAAAAGACAGAAAAGAGCGGCCGGGCCGGAGGAAAAACAGAAGCCGCTCCTAAGCCCGATCAGGAAGCAGCTCAGACCGGAGAAAACACAAAACAAGCGGCATCAAAAATGGGCTCCGATTACGATTCGGATATGAAAATCATGCGCCAATTCGTCCCGGGATTGTCCCAAGCCGCGGCGGCATTTCTGAGAGAAGCCGAATGGCATGGTCAAAAGGCCGCCCAAGAGGGCGGGACGCTCAAAGCAGAGCATAAGGTTGGCGAGAAAGGTTATACACTCTTGGCCTTTCTCTGCCAAGGCTACATCGCCGAGATGACCGGATCCTGGGATAAAGCGGAAAATAACGTTGCCAGCGCTTTTGCCAGAAGCCCACGGCGGCCCAAAGATTACAACCCGGCCGCAGGGCTGGGCGGCCCGGGCACGCAATTTCCCCCGATTTCCGTGGGCATCGACGCCGTGAGCTTTACGATCAATCCTAAGAATCAAGAAATCGAGATGGAGATCGGCGAGGGGCTCATCTTCGGCGTCAGCATGAGCGAGCATGGCTGGGGTGTAAAAGTCGGCGTCGGAGTCAAGGCCGAAGCAACGCTCTTCGGTGGCGAAGCCGCATATTTTTGGAAATACGATAGCATCAAGGGCTTTCTCGAAGAGGGCAAAGTAACAGGCACCTTTGCCGGCGTCAAGGTCGAATTGCCCGTTTACGAACAACACCTTTGGGGATTTGAAAATCTTGGCCACTGAGCGAGCCAACAATAAAAACCTTTTTTCTTTCGGAGAATTGCGAGCATGAAAGAACCTCTCGATTTATTCATACCGGGGCGAGTCTGCCTCTTCGGAGAGCATTCCGATTGGGCCGGAGAATATCGGCGGCCAGAAATTTTGTAGGCTGACTTGCGTTTTTTCGGGGGCCGAGGAATGACAAATGACGTGCACGGCTTTTATCTTTATCCTTGATTCGGACGACGGCCCAGGATTATCATTCCCCGCAGGAGGAAACGATGCCCAAAGCGCGTATGGTCCTGCTCACTAATAAACTATTTTTAGGAGGTGGATTACGAAAGATGGAATGGACCGTAGAGAGTTTCTGAAGTACTCCATGGCAGCGGGCGCGTTCCTCATGGCCGGAGAGGGAGTGAATGCAGACGTGATGGCCCAGGGGACAGCAAGGGTTACTGAGGTGGACAAACTGACCGTTTGGGTGTTGACGGACAACTACTATGACGCGCTGAGACCCGATTCCAAAATCACGAAGCGGTACCGTGTGACGCCCGGCAAGTCGATCCACGCCGAACACGGCCTGGCCTATTACATGGAGACAGTTATCAACGGGAAGACAAGTGCCTGCATGTTCGATTACGGACTTGACCCGATGGGCGTGATGAACAACATAACGCTGCTTGGGCTTGACCTTGGAAAGACAAATGCCTTCAGCCTGAGCCACGGCCACTTCGATCACTGGATGGGCGCAGTCAGCATCCTGAAACAGAATCAGTCACGGATCGCTGGAGGGACTCCGTTCTACGTGGGCGAGGAGGGATTCGCGCGCAGATACTCCCTCCGTCCCGGGACTACTGAAGCCATGGATATCGGACAGCTGAGGAAAGAGGACATTGAAGCTTTTGGGGTGAAGGTCAGGGAGGTGAAAAAAACCGGTGCAGATCATTCCGGGAGCGTACTTCACCGGGAACATTGAGCGGGTGACGACATACGAAAAAGTATCGCCGAGTCTTCTCATCAAGCGTGGCGAAAAGCCGGAACCGGACGATTTCCGGGGTGAGCAGGCGCTCTTCTTTAACGTGAAAGGAAAAGGGTTGGTCGTCCTTTCCGGTTGCGCGCACGCGGGTATCGTCAACACGGTCAAACAAGCGCAAAAAATTGCAGGTACAGACAAGATCCACGCTGTCATGGGAGGGTTTCATCTCATCAATGCGAAACCTGAGGTCATCCAGAATACGGTAGCCGATATCAAGGCAACGAGGCCAGACCACATTGTACCGACCCATTGCACTGGATTCGAAGCCATCTTAGCCTTCGGCAAGGAAATGCCCAACGAATTCACTCTTAATACGGCCGGAACCCAGTATACCTTTGGATCGTAAGCGTCATACGGGATCTGGGCGTATCTCGCGCGAAGGATTAAAGGGCTGATGGGTTACAAGGGGAGCGGTCGCTGAACCCTAATGGAACACAGGAAAGGCGTACAGGTCGTAATATCGGACAGTGACTTGCCTGAGTTTACCCATGATTTTATACACTATGCTTTTTACAGGGAAGAGAAATGAGTACGAAAAAACGTATAGTGAGCAAATTGTACACTATGCGATAGTCCTTAATTTTGATGCCTTATCCAACTAAATGATAATAATATATTTACTCGCTTCAATTTATAGTGTACATTTTTTATAGTAAATTCAGGTGACTTGGGCTTTGTCCGGGATGTGCGAGGTCACGCGGGCGATGAACTCCAGATAATCCATCGTCTCCTGCTCGGCGCGGTCCTGGCCATAACGATAGCCGACCTTGCCCTCAGGCTCGACAAACGACAGCCGCTCCAGAGAAAGGAGGGGGCTCTTTCTAACCCTAGTATAAATAATTTGAAATAAGGAACTCACTCAACATAGAGGGCATTTGTGCTTCTACGGCGGGCAAAGGTTTTTTACACTCATATTAATAATGCGTCAATAAGGTTGAGAGGGCGAGTTCATTCCTACCGTTACCTCAGAACCATTCTAGATCACTCATCCCAATAATAATGAGTAAAAAGAGAGGCGTGAGTGCTCCCGGCGGAGGCGCCGGCCTCTCGGCGTAGCGTCATTGACATATGCCGGCGGCTGGGATATCCTTTTGGCAAATGAGGGTCACATGATCGGGCTGATCGTATCGCACTACCGGATCCTGGAGAACCTCGGCAGCGGCGGCATGGGAGTGGTCTACAAGGCCGAGGACACCCGGCTCAAGCGTCCGGTGGCCTTGAAGTTCCTGCCCGAAGCGCTGTCCCGGGACAGTCATGCGATGGAGCGGTTCGAGCGGGAGGCCCAGGCGGCCTCGGCGTTGAATCACCCGCACATCTGCACCATCTACGACATCGACGAGCACGAAGGCCGGCATTTCATCGCCATGGAGTTTCTCGAGGGCCAGACGCTGAAACAGCGCATTCTCGGGAAGAAGATGGGGCTGGACGAGATCCTCGCGGCGGCGCTCGAAATAGCCGACGGTCTCGAGGCCGCCCACGCCAGAGGGATCATCCACCGGGACATCAAGCCGGCCAACATCTTCGTCACCCGGCGCGGGCAGGCCAAGATCCTCGATTTCGGGCTGGCCAAGTTGGCGCCGGAACGACTTGCCGTTGCCGAAACCCTTACGGTTCCCGAGCCGCTGACCAGCCCCGGCACGGCCGCCGGGACGGTGGCGTACATGTCGCCGGAGCAGGCGCTCGGGAAGGAGCTGGATGCGCGGACGGACCTTTTCTCGCTGGGGGTGGTGCTCTACGAGATGGTGACGGGCAACCTGCCCTTTCGGGGGGACACGTCGGTGGCGGTGTTCGACAGCATCCTCCATCAGGCGCCGACGTCTCCCGTGCGCCTCAACCCGGATGTGCCCGACGCCTTGGAGCGGATCATCGACAAGGCTCTCGAGAAGGATCGGGAATTGCGCTACCAGAGCGCGTCAGAGATGCGGGCGGACCTGCAGCGGCTGCGTAGGGACACGACGTCGGGGCGGCTAGCGGCGGGGAGCGGGGTGGCGGCGGGCCCGGCGCGCCGGCCATCGCGTCGGGGGATATGGATCGGCGCGGGCGCCGCCGCTCTGGTCCTGGCGCTGCTGGGGGTCTCTCTATTAGTCCCGGGGCTGTGGCGCGCCAAACCGCGGCTAGGGGGCCCGGGCGCTGCCGCGACGACCTCGATCGCGGTCCTTCCGTTCGTGAACATGAGCGGCGAGCAGGACAACGAGTCCTTCTCGGACGGCCTGAGCGATGAGATCACCAACGCCTTGACCAATATCCGGGAGCTGCGGGTTGCGGCCCGAACCTCTGCCTTTGCTTTCAAAGGAAAGGAGATCGACATCCGCGAGGTCGGGAAGAAGCTGAACGTGGGCACGGTTCTGGAAGGGAGCGTGCGGAAATCCGGACAGCGTTTGCACATCACCGCTCAGCTCGTCAATGTCGAGGACGGTTTCAATATCTGGTCCGGCCAATACGATCGGGAAATGAAGGATATTTTCGACATTCGCGAAGAGATGTCGCTGACCATCGCGGATCACCTGAAGCTCGGGCTGTTGAAAGGCGAGAAGGAAAAGATCCTCAAACGACATACGGAAAATCCCGAAGCCTACGAATTGTATCTGAAGGGGCTCTATTTCTGGAGACGGCGCTACGAGAGGGGCCTGCAAAAAAGCCTGCAGTATTTTCAGCTCGCCGTGGAAAAAGACCCTGGTTATGCCCTGCCGTACATGGGAATAGCCAACGCGTATGGAATCCTCGGAGTCTACGGTTTCATGGCGCCCCACCAGGCCTATCCGCGGGCGAGGGCGGCGGCGAATAAAGCCTTGGAGCTCGACCCCGAGCTGGGCGAGGTGAATGCCTCCCTGGCCTGGATCGCCATGTGGTATGACCGGGACTGGACGGCGGCGGAAAGCCATTTCCTGAAGGCCATCCGGATGAAGCCGGATTATCCAGAGGCCCATCTATGGTATGGCAATTTATTAGGGTGCATGGGGCGCGCCGACGAGTCCATCCGGGAAATGAGAAAGGGCAAGGAGTTGGAGCCTCTCGAGCCGGCCCCGCCCACGCACGTGGGCTGGGCTCTCTACTTTGCGCGGCGTTTCGACGAATCGATCGAAGAACACCGCAGGGTCATAGCCGCGGATCCGGATTTTTCGCTCTCCTATCTTTGGATGCCGATGAGTTTATTGGCCAAAGGATTATGGGGAGAAGCGATCGCCGCGGCCCAAAAATTCGTCGAGCTCTCCGGGGGATCCGTCATCGGGTTGTCCTTATTGGGTTCGGCCTATGGCTTGGCAGGCATGAAGGCTGAAGCTCTCAAGATCCTGGAGCAGCTGGACGGGCTGCCGAAAGATCGCTATGTCGGTCCCATTTTTAGGGCCATGGTGTGGATCGGACTCGGCGAGAAGAACAAGGCTTTGGAGAATCTGGAAAAGGCTTACGAAGGGAGAGAATCCTGTATGGCTTGGCTCAAGGTTTGGCCCATTTTTGACAGCCTGCGTTCGGAGCCGCGGTTCCAAGCCGTGCTCAAGAAAATGAATCTCGATAAATAAGGAATTTCCTGACATCAATCACTCTCAATGCGGGCTTGAGGGGTCGGGGATATCTGCTTGAGGCCGTCCTGGCGCCATAAAGCCCCTGAAATCAGCCGGACTCTCCTCTCGGATAAAGAAGCAGTCTGAAAAAATACTCAGCCGAGGGGGTCGACTTCGTAGACCTTCCGGATCATCTCCGCCCAGCCTTTCGAGGGGACGGGCTTCAGATCGTCCTCAGCCATCGGCAGAACCAAAGGAGAGACGATCGCCTTCCGCATCCACTCGTCCCACCTCTTTTGGAGTTTAAATGACAAATGACGTGCGCGGTTTTTATCTATATCCTTGATTCGAACGACGGCCCGGGCTTATCATTCCCCGCAGGAGGGAACGATGCCAAAAGCGCGTATGGTCCTGCTCACTATCGTCGTGCTGGCCAGGGGCCTGTCGGCCCAATTCGCGGTCGGCACGCTCACAAGGCTCGGCGATTATGAATCGCGGCGCACTTCGAGCTATGACCGGACGGGTGCCAACGGGGATTACAGCCATTTGAAAGCCGGCGAAACCATGGAACTGTATAACGAGGCCGGCCCCGGCGAAATCCGGCACGTCTGGATCACCATGGCCACGCCAGAGGTCTATCACCTGAAAAAGGTCGTGCTGCGGATGTACTGGGACGGCGAGGCGGAGCCCAGCGTCGAGGCGCCCATCGGGGATTTTTTCGGTCTCGGTCTCGGGACCTATACCGTTTTCCATTCGGCCCTGCTGGTCGTGGCCCCGGACAAAGCCCTGAACTCCTATTTTCCGATGCCGTTCGCCCGGCGCGGCCGCATCACGGTCACCAATGAAGGAAGGCAAGAGATCACGGATTTTTATTGGAACATTGATTGGGTGAAGCTGCCCGCGCTCGCCCCGGACACGGCCTATTTTCATGCCCAGTACCGCCAGGACACGCCGTGCCGGGGCTGGTACAAGGGCAACTTCTATGGCAATGATTTCAGCGAAGCACGCCGCGACCCTCGCTGGCTCAATACGTCGGGAACGGGCAATTACGTCTTTCTCGAAACGCGCGGGGATGGTCATTTTGTCGGTGTGACGCTCTCCGTTTTCCAGAACCAGTGGGGAGGCTGGAACGAGGGGGACGAGATGATCTGGATCGACGATGAAACCGAGCCCCGTATTCACGGCACTGGCGGCGAGGACTATTTCAACGGAGCCTGGGGATTTTCATCGCTCTACTCGTTCCCTCTCGTCGGGCTCACGGAGTTTCACCAGTGGGAGCCGGGCTCGAGGTTCTCGCACTACCGCTTTCACCTGGAGGCGCCGCTGCGCTTTCACAAATCGATCAAAGTCACGATTGAAGACGGCCACGCCAACCTGCGTTCGGACAACCTCTATTCCGTGGCCTACTGGTATCAAAAGGATCCTCACGCGAAGTACCCGCCGCTTCCCGCCGCGGAGGAACGAATTCCGAAATTCATCAACACCGGCGGACCCGGCCAGGATCCAAAGATGAAATAGCAGGCCGGCAATTCCCGTCTTGAGGCCGTTGTTGACATGTCCCAGGCTCGAATATACACTGACACGGAAGTCTCCGTTTATCCTTTCGGGAAGATTCTTCTCCGCGGCGAGATCGTGAAAACCGGGGTTAGCTACACGGCCATCACTCCAAATGGGGAGGACTGACTGAATATCGGGGGAGAAATCGCAGGTTCGACTTGGAGCGTTCTGCTTGTGGTGGGCTGGGTTTTTTGTGAATTCTGATTCCTGCCGGAGTTCGTCGGGTCATAGGAAACGGACTTTAATACTAAATATTATCGAGGAGAAACTCAAATGAGGAAGGTCGGTTTTCTCAAACCAATGATGATACTTAACGCTCTTCTGCTTGTCTTTCGTTTGACGTGTTCGGCCGGCCAAGTGACTTCGCGCGGTTTTGAGCTAAACGTCTATGCAGGAAATCTGTCCGCAAATGGCGGAAAAACCCAAGTGATCGATGTCTATTCCGAACGGGAGATTAGTACCGACATTAAAAGCGGACTGCAATTCGGTGCGAGGCTCATTTATCAAGCCAATCCTTATCTCGGCTTTGAGGTCAATTTCGGGAGTTCTTTGAATAAGTACCTCGTCCGCTTAACCGTATATAATGACGAGCTTTCCACTGAAGAAACGACCTACCTCGGTTTCCTTCATGGTAATATTCTGATCCAGCCTATCAAAGGAACGCTGTCTCCCTACCTTACCTTTGGAGTGGGGGTTTTCGCTTTCGTCGATAGTTTTGCTCCGGCGATCAATTATGGCATCGGTATAAAATGCCCTCTAGGCGACCGTCTTTCTTTGCGCGTTGATATCCGACGATATGACGCTTGGCTAAAGGATAAAATCAACTCCAAAGAATGGGTTCGCAAGGGGCTATTTTTGATGGAAATAACCGAAATATCTTGGCCTTATGAGAACAAACTCGATTTCTTTGAAATCGCTGTCGGCTTAAGCTTCCGATTGGGGCGGAAAAAGTAGTAATTAATGGCAACATATTACTAAAAGAATCGCTTGATACCTCAAAGACTTTAAGGGACCGTTATCTATTTTTTATCAAGAATTTCAATCCTATGCTTGGTAATATGAGGAAAAGGCTCATCAAATCGTCACGGAATACGAGAGTCGGTTCGAGCGGGACTATGGTTATTTCCGGCCGCCGTCAAGGAGGCTTGCTCAAAGACATGAGAAAGCGGCGGTTTCTCGGCTACAATAAAAAAATATTTTTGCTTGACAATTCGCCTTGGCGGCCTTATTATATAAACAGTGATTTATATGAATGAGAATTGATATGAAGGACATGGGCAAGCTCCAACTGTTCTTTCAGACGCTGGCTGACACCAATCGCCTGCGCATAATCAAAGTCATCGGCAAGGAGCGGAGCTCGGTCTCGGAAATCGTGGAGGCCACCGGCCTTTCCCAGCCTCTTGTCTCGCATCACCTCCGCGTGATGCGGGAACAGGGCATCCTGGAGACGCAACGCGAGGGGCCGTTCATCTTTCATCGGCTCAAGGATGTGCGGCTCCTGGACGCCCTGGGATTGTGCGCGGAAATCGCCGCTCAATCGCAAAACGATGCAAAGATCAGGAGGACGTTCTGTTGTCCGCCCCGGATAGATCCGGACCAATAAACAGCAAGGAGGAATTCAAATGGGTTTGAAAGAAAAAATGGCCGAAGGATGGATGGGGAAAATGGACCCCAAGGAAAAACGGGAGATGATGGAGGCCATGATGGACGACTTCTTTTCTAAGCTATCCGCCGACGAGAAGACGAAAATGATGGAAGGCATGATGGAAAAATTCATGGCCGGCCTGAGCCTCGAGGAAAAACAGACTATGATGGAAAACATGATGCCCAAGATGATGAGCGGGATGATGGGCGGGAAAGATTCTCCTCCGGGAGGAATGATGGGCAAGAGCGGAACGATGAAAGCCATGATGTCGAAGATGATGGGCTCCTGCGGCGAGGATGAGAAGACGGGCGAAGAGCCGTAGGACATGTGCCGGAAGATGATGGCCTCGATCGGCAAGACCTCCGATCTGGCCACTTTCGCCACCCCGGAAGTGCGCGGCCTGTTCGAGGAGTGGGCGACGCAGATCGAGGAGGAGATTTTTCAATTCGTCAAGGAGTCGAAAACGACAGACGCCGATCAGATCGCGGCCCGTTTCAAGCTGTCCAAAAACAGCGCTAACTACTTCTTGACCCGGCTATCGCAGCAGGGCCGGATTTCCCTCAAGGCCGAGAAAGTGGCCGACAAATAAAATATATTTAGGGCATAGGGATTTGCTTTTTTACTCCCCAGATATAAGCAGTTATATGGAAGTCATCAATTAAGTTTCTAGTTGGTCAGTCCCTTCCAGAATAAACATCAGAAAAAAGGAGAACTCATGGAAATTAATAAAAAGGGTTTTAACTCAATTGATGAGTATATTGCAAATTTCCCGGAGGAGGTACAAAAAATATTGGGAGAATTACGGGCAGTAATAAAAGCATCTGCACCTGATGCAGAGGAAAGAATTAGTTATTAAATGCCGGCGTTCACGCTGAAAGGCAATTTAGTCCATTTTGCTGCTTATAAAAAGCATATCGGATTTTATCCTACGCCCAGCGGAATTCAGGCCTTTAAACATGAATTATCAATTTATGAAGGTGCAAATGGATTATATTTTAGCCTTGTCGTCCAGGAGTTTCTTCATTCTGGCCACGAAGGCTTTTGATTTTCCCAGCGCTTCCTCGACTTCGTCTGAGGAAGTGAAGAAATCAAAGCTGTACTGGTCGGTATGGCGCGTTTCGCGAAGATGGTCAAGCATTTGGACCCATTTCGATTCGAGCTTCCCCTTGCTTACGTAATTCGCTTCAAGATACCGGGCGATACACGCATGGCTCTTCTCGCGGTAGCCGTCGTAAAACAGGATAGCGCGGGCGGCATGGAACACCGCCAAATAAGCGCTGAGGAGAGAAGAGCGCAGGGCATGGCCGGAAGCGTTCACCACGGCCTCTTCAAACCACTTTCCGGCGACGAGAAGGCTCTGTTTTGCTTTGTCCTTTGACGGGGCCGTTTTCTTTATCAGCCCCTTGGCTAAACAATCGTCATAGTCAAACAAGGTCTTCACCATAAATTCTTATGGAGCCGAAAACCAGGGAATGGAAGAAGGGTACGTCCTCCTTCTCAAGTATTTTCAGCTTTTCGTCAGTCAGATACAGTAGG